>Ga0075156_10000850_pt1 | contig 16253 bp, 20 predicted proteins | sample JI81AbrownDNA_FD_70966 | JGI IMG/M metagenome (GOLD analysis project Ga0075156, IMG submission 70966) | Wastewater effluent complex algal communities from Wisconsin, to seasonally profile nutrient transformation and Carbon sequestration -... | ecosystem: Engineered > WWTP > Effluent > Algae...
ACCACGCGCTTGTCGACGTAGAGGAGGTAGTCGACACGGCCGTGGCCGGGAGCCATCACGGCTTCTCTTCGCGCAATGCCTCGTCCGGCGAAGAGGTTCAGCGACAACGTGTCCTGGACGATCCAGCCGGCGGCGGTGAGCTGCTGGTCAATGAGGACGCGGGCTCGCGCCTCTGCCGCGAGCCTGTTACTCATTTCCCCGATAGTCATCGATTCCACCATAGGGCCGGTGGGGGTGGCGCTCTCGGCTTGGTCCTGATAAATGGCTGGGTCTCTGTTGAGGATTCGACAGATTCGGCCAGAATCAGATGGCCCTGATCTCCACGAGTTCTTCAAGTCCGGCGAAGTCGCCGATATTGCGGGTGTAGAGGCGTGCGCCGTGCGCAGGGGCGGTTGCTGCGATGAGGAGGACCATCGCTCGACGCGGTGGTTGTCGGCCGGCGTCGACGACTGCCGCCGCGAGTCGGCCGTAACTGATCGCGACCGCTTCGTCGAAACGAAAGCGCCTCCGGCCGCGTAACCGCTGGCCAGAGGCGCCTCACCTGTGGTCGGGGTGACAGGATTTGAACCTGCGACCTCGTCGTCCCGAACGACGCGCGCTACCAAGCTGCGCCACACCCCGCCGGCTCCAAGAGCCGTGGGAGAGTCTAGCCCACCCGCCCGGCCCCCGACCAATCACCCCACGGTCACGGGCGAAACCCTGCGTCCGCAGTGGACTGTGCGCCCGCAGGCGTGATCTGCGGCTGTTGGTCTGCGTCCGCAAGGAAGCGCGCTTCCCAAGGTGCGCTCGGGGGAGGTTGCTCTGCGTCAGCAAGGAAACGGCCGCTCAGGGCCGCGATTGGCGGACGGTTGTCTGCCCGCGCAAGGTAACCGGCGTCCGGGAGCCCTGAGAGTGCGCGGTTGCCTGCCCGCGCAAGGAAACGGCCGCTCAGGGCCGCGATTGGCGGACGGTTGTCTGCTCGCGCAAGGTAACCGGCGTCCGGGAGCCCTGAGAGCGCGCGGTTGCCTGCTCGAGCAAGGAAACGCCCGCTGAGGGCCGCGATTGGCGGACGGTTGTCTGCTCCCGCAAGGGAACCGGCGTCCGGGAGCCCTGAGAGTGCGCGGTTGTCTGCTGGCGCAAGGTAACCGGCGTCCGGGGGCCCTGAGGGCGCGCGGTTGTCTGCTCGCGCAAGGTAACGCCCGCTCAGGGCCGCGATTCGCGGACGGTTGTCTGCTCGCGCAAGGAAACGGCCGCTCAGGGCCGCGATCTGCGGCGGTTTGCCCGCTCACGCAAGGAAACGCGCCGACACCCGTCATAACCCCGCACGTCGGACGCCCTCAGACCTCCGCCGACACCAGCGTCAGCAACGTCGCCTCCGGACGGCACGCGATGCGGTACGGCGCGAACGGGGACGTCCCCAGCCCCGCTGAGACATGCAGCCACGAGGTGTGTTCGCGTCCGCTCGCATCTTTGACCGTGTGCGTGCTCAAACCCTTCGCCCGCTTCGTGTCCAGGTCGCAGTTCGTCACCAGCGCACCCTTGACGGGCAGGCAGACCTGCCCCCCGTGGGTGTGTCCGGCGAAGATCATGTCGAGGTCGTCGTGGGCCATCGCGTCCAGAATCCTCAGGTAGGGCGCGTGTGTGACGCCGATGCTGAGGTCGGCGTCCGGGGACGCGGGCCCCGCCACGCGGGAGTAGTCGTCCCGCTTCAGGTGGGCGTCATCGGTACCCCGGACGTCCAGGGTGCGTCCCGCGACGGTGAGGGTGGCGCGCTGGTGGTCGAGGTCGACCCACCCCTGGGCAACCATGCGCTCACGCAACTCGCGCCACGGCATCTCCTTGCGCGACTCATGGGCGCCCGTGGACGACCGCACCAGGTACAGGGCCGGATTGCTGAACCGGGGTTGCAGGTAGTCGTTCGACCCCCACACGAAAACACCCGGACGCTCGAGCAGGCGTCCCCAGGCCTTGATCAGCGGGTCGATCGCCTCGGGGGACGCAAGGTTGTCGCCCGTGTTGACCACCAGATCGGGCTCCAGCCCGGCGAGGCGCGAGATCCACTCCAGCTTCGCCTTCTGGCTCGGCACCAGGTGGATGTCGGAGATGTGCAGGACGCGGATCTGCCGCTGCCCGGGGGGCAGCACCGGCACCGTCACGCGACGCAGCACGAACGCGTGGGCTTCGGTCACACCCCAGGCCACTCCCGCACCGACGACGCCCACAAAGGACGCCGCCACCCGCGCGAACATCACTGGTTCTTCTTGGTCTTGGTGGGCTTGGGAACCGCGGTGGTCGTCGTGCCGCCGGGTTTCGCTCCCGGCGCGGCACTCGCTGACGCCGTCGCAGTCTTCACCGGGACCGGCTTGTTGCCCACCGAGACCGACAGGTAGATGGTCTGGGACAGGTTGGCGAAGTCGCGCGGGCTCGCCCCGAGGAACGTGCCGACGGGGTAGTTGGAGTACACCCCGACCCGCAGTGTCGAGAAGCCGGCCAGCTGGATCAGGCGCCGCGCTTCTTCGTAGCTCATGCCCGACACATCGGGAATCGCGGTGCGCTTGCCCTTCAACATCTCTTCCGACGGCTCGGTGAACGCCGTCTTGGGACGCCCTTCGAGCGCCTGGGCCATGGCCGCCTTGTAGATGCGTCCGGCGTCGCCTGAACCCGACCCTTCCAGATAGGTGCCACTGCGCAGGTACTTGCGCTTGAGCGACTGCTGCTTGCCCCTCCAGAAGGGGTCCATCTTGTCGACGGCGATCATCGCTGTGCCGGCGATCTCGGGGGTGTACCCGGCGAACCACATGGCGGCGTTGCTCTCGGTCGTACCGGTCTTGCCGGCCTGCGGGTAGCCGCCGGGGATGGTGGCGCGCATGCCCGTACCTTCGGACACCACCCTGCGAAGGATCTTCGTCACGGCGTCGGCCACGTCAGCCTTGACGACCTGGGTGCAGTTGGCCGACGGCACCTTGAGCTCCTTGCCGGCCTTCGTCACCACCGACTCCAGGATGATCGGGTCGCAGTGCTTTCCGCGGTTCGCGAGGGTCGCGTAGGCCTCGGTGAGCGACAGCGGCGTGACCTCGGCCACGCCGAGGGTGAAGGAGGGGGCGTAGTCGTACTGCTTGTCCTTGATCATGTCCTCGCCCGTGGCCATCTTGACGCCCAGCTTCTCGGCCATCTCGACCGTCTGGCAGATGCCGGCGTCCCGTTCGAGCTGGAGGAAGTAGGAGTTGACAGACCACTTGGCGCCCTCGTACATGTCGAAGGTGCCGCTCTTGACCGAGTTGGCGGGGGCGTAGTCCTCGTTGAGGGTGAACCTGCCCTGGCAGCTCTCGAACTCCTCGCCCTTGAACTGCTTCTTCGAGGGCGAGACATAGGTCTTCGAGGGGGTGAAACGTCCGCTGGCCAGGGCCGCGGTCATGGTGAACGCCTTGAATGTCGATCCACCCTGGTAGCCTTCGGCGCCCCCCATGGCCCGGTCGACCGCGTAGTTGTAGTAGGTCTCGCCCGGCTGGGTACCCATGTCGGGCCGGCTCTGGGCCATGGCCACGATGAGGCCGGTCTTGGGCTGGATCATCACCGACGTCGCGATCGCCTGGTCGGTCGGCTGCACCATGTCGAGCACGGCATCCTCGGCGGCGTCCTGCGTCTTCTGGTCGATCAGGGTCCTGATGGTCAGGCCACCGCGCTTGAGCAGGTTGAGACGTTCCTCGGCGGTCTTGCCCATGCTCGGCATCTTGCTGCTCGTGATCGTCCGGACGACGTAGTCGCACAGGAACGGGTACTTCGACGACACGCAACCGTTCGGGGACGTCTTCACCTTCGTCGTGTCGAAGGTGGACGCCTTGGCGCGGTCAGCCGACGCTCGCGAGACGATGCCCAGGGTCACCATGCGCTCGATCACGACATTGCGCCGTTTGATGGCGGCTGCCGGGTAACGGGTGGGGTCGGTCGCTGTGGGGTTCTGGACGAGCCCGGCGAGCATCGCGGCCTGAGACAGGTTCAGCTTGGCCGCGGACGTCTGGAAGTAGTGCTGGGCCGCCGCCTCGACGCCGTAGGCGCCGTCGCCGTAATAGGCGATGTTGAGGTAGCGCTCGAGGATCTCGTCCTTGGTGTACTTCGACTCCATGGCCTCCGCGTAGCGGAGCTCACGGATCTTGCGGGTGAGCGTCTGTTCGGTGGCCTTGGCGGCTGCGGCCGTGTCGTTGGTGGCCATGGCCGCCTCGACCTGCACGAGCTTCACGTACTGCTGGGTCAGGGTCGAGCCGCCCTGGGTCGAACCGCTCGACGTGCGAACCGCGGCGCGCATGGTACCGAGAAGGTCGATGGCGCCGTGCTCGTAGAAGCGGTGGTCCTCGATCGCAACCTGCGCCTTGCGCATGACGGGTGCGATCTTGTCGAGGGGCACGTAGATCCGGTTCTCGGCGAAGATCGTCGCCAGCACCGTGCCGTCGGCCATGAGGATGCGCGAGCGCTCCGACTGCGGGGGGACGTCGAGCCCGGCCGGAAGGTCCTCGAGGCTGTCAGCGGCGGCCTTGGTTACCCCGCCTGCCAACGCCGCGAACGGCACGATCAGCCCCGCGACGAGGAGCCCGGTCAGGACGCTGACCGCTCCGAACATCGCGAGGGCATAGAGCTTGTTACCCGCCTGCTGCCGACTCATGGTTCCAAGGGTACGTGACCGTTCCGACTCCACCCGGCTCGACGCGTGGGCGGCAGGTTCAACCACCGGATGACACCGTTGCCACAAGCAGAAACAAGTTGTATGGTCGGGACCACGACGCCCAACGGAGGGAGGGGGAGCATGACTCTCGTCAACTCGGAGGAATGGACTCTCAAAGCGAAATGCCGCGGTCTTGCGGATGCGCTGTTCCCGGAAGGCAAGGATCAGAAACGTGCCCGTAGCGTGTGCATGGGGTGCGCGGTTCGCTCCCACTGCCTGGCCGAGGCGCTGAACCACCGGATCGAGTGGGGTGTCTGGGGTGGCCTGACTGAACGCGAGCGCCGCCAACTCCTGCGCCAGCGTCCCGACATCAAGGACTGGGCCGCAGTGCTGCTCGCCCCCGTCGAAGCCCCCGCACCGGTGCGCATGGTCGACGCGGAGCTGCTCGACATGGTCGCCCGCAACTCGGCGGCCACGCCCAGCGTGCCCATCGCTGGAGCGTCCATCACCCGGTGATCGAGGCGGAGTGCTTCCGCGTCGACTCCCGTTAGGGTGTGTCCCATGACCACATGGGAGTACTTCACCGCGCCGATCCTCACCCACGTCGCCCAGCAGATCCTGAACAACTTCGGATCGCAGGGCTGGGAACTCGTCCAGGTCGTCCCCGGGCCCAACCCGGAGAACCTCGTCGGCTACTTCAAGCGTCCGCTGGTCACCCCGTGAGCGCTTCCGCCCGGCTCACTGAGCTCGGCATCACCCTTCCACCCGTCGCGGCACCGCTCGCCGCGTACGTCCCCGCGCTGCGGGTCGGCGATCAGGTGTGGACGTCCGGGCAACTGCCGATGGTCGCCGGCGTCCTGTCGGTGACGGGCAAGCTGGGCGCCGAGGTCGACCTCGACACCGGCGTCGCCGCAGCGCGCACCTGCGTCCTCAACGCCCTCGCGGCCGCCGCGTCGGTGGCCGGTGGGATCGATGCCATCACGCGCATCGTCAAGATCGTCGTGTTCGTGGCCAGCGCCCCCGACTTCACCGCGCAGCCGGCCGTCGGCAACGGCGCGTCACAGTTGTTGGGTGAGATCTTCGGGGACGCCGGCGTCCACGTGCGGAGCGCGGTCGGGGTCTCGGTGTTGCCGCTCGACGCGCCGGTCGAGGTCGAACTGGTCTGCGACGTCCGAGCCTGACAACAGTCTCAGGATTGGCGGTCAGTCCATCCGCGCGCGCAGGCGCGCGGGGTCCTTGATCAGCGTCGATCCGGCCTGCATCGAGATCCACTTGCGGGCCACGAAGTCGGTGAGGATCTTGTTGACCGTCTCGCGGGACGCGCCCACCATCTGCGCGATCTCGGCCTGCGTCAGGTCGTGATGCACCTCGATGCCGCGGTCGGTCTCGGTGCCGAAGCGGGATGCGAGGCTGAGCAGCAGGTAGGCCAGGCGTCCGGGGACGTCCGACATGACAAGTCCCGACGTCGTGTCGTTCGCACGGCGCAGTCGGGACGCCAGCTGCTTGAGCATCGCCAGCGCGACGTCGTGACGGTCGTTGACGATGCGCAGCAGGTCGTCGCGGCTGATCCGGTAGAGATCACAGTCGAGCATGGCCACGGCGCTGGTCGAGCGCGTTCCGGGGTCGAAGATCGACAGTTCCCCGAACATCTCGGCCGGCCCGATGATCCACAACAGGCTCTCCCGCGTCGGACGCACCGTCGCCCGCAACCGTCGCGTCGACGAGGTGGGTGCCGCCGGCAGCTGGCGGCTGGGACGGGTCAGCTTCACCTTCCCGTTGGCCAGGATGTAGAGCTCCTCGGCCGGGTCGCCCACGTGGAACACCTCGTGCCCCCGCTGGACGTGCACGCGCACCATGGCGGCCTCGAGCTGCGCGCGCGACTCCTCGTCCAGGTTCTGGAAGAGCGGAAGGCGGGCGAGGATGTCTTCGTGCATGGTCTTTCCGGGTCGGCTGCCCACATCCTAGGGGAGGTCCCGCGCGGATCGGGGCCCGGGGTGTGATCTGCGTCACAGGGTTCGGTCGGGAGCGCACTTGCCGGGACGCCTCTACGCTGGGGGCGTGAGTCCCCGGGAGTCGAGGCGAGCCCTCGTGGTGCGAGCCGCGCAGATGAATGCCCTGCTGGCCGCCACCTACCCCGACGCCCGCGCCGAACTCGACTTCACCAGCCCCTTCGAACTCCTGGTCGCCACCCTGCTCTCGGCCCAGTCGACCGACCGGCGGGTCAACGCGATCACGCCCGCCCTCTTCGCCCGGTACCCCGATGCGGCAGCCATGGCCGCCGGTGACCGGGCCGTGATCGAGGAGATCATCCACCCGGTCGGCTTCTTCCGCGCGAAGACGGACGCCTTGCTGCGCTTGTCGGCGGCGCTCGTCGAGGACTTCGCGGGGGAGGTGCCGGCGTCCCTCGAATTGTTGGTCACGTTGCCCGGCGTCGGACGCAAGACCGCGAACGTGGTGCTCGGCAACGCACTGGGCGTCCCCGGCATCACCCCGGACACCCACTTCATGCGCGTCACGCGACGGATGGGGTGGACGACCGCCACGAAACCGGACGCCATCGAGGCCGATGTCGGTTCACTCTTCCCGTCGACCGAGTGGACGCAGGTGTCGCACCACGTGATCTGGCACGGCAGGCGCCGGTGCCATGCCCGGCGTCCGGCCTGTGGGGCGTGTCCCGTTGCCTCCCTCTGCCCGTCGTTCGGCGAGGGTGAGACCGATCCGGTGAAGGCTGGAACACTGGTGCGCGAGCCGAGGGGTTGAGATGAGACGTGGTGTGATCGTGGCGGCGCTGCTGGCGCTGGCGTTGGCAGGGTGCAGCGAGGGTGAGGCGACGCTCAAGCCGCAGGTGACGGCGGACGCGTCCGTGGTCGGTGCCCGGCAGGCAGCAGGCATCGCGGAGTGCCCGGTGTCGGGGACCGTCGAGTCGGTCGGGAACGGACTTCCCGACCTCACGCTCCAGTGCCTGGGCGGCGACTCCCTGGTCAATCTGGCTGGGCTGGCCAAGGGACGTCCGATGCTCGTCAACGTCTGGGCCCAGTGGTGCGGGCCGTGCCGCGAAGAGGCCCCGCACCTCGCGGCGCTGCACGCGGCCGTCGGCGACGACGTCGACTTCCTGGGCATCGACGCGGCCGACCCTGAACCGCTCGCGGCCGTGGAGTTCGCCCGGGTCTCGGGCTGGGCGTGGCCCCAACTGGCCGATCCGGAGAAGATCTCGGGCCCGCCCCTGGGCATCCAGGGCATCCCCCAGACCCTCTTCGTGGACGCCACGGGCGTCGTCGTGTACCGGCAGGCCGGAGGGTTCGAGTCCACCGAACAGGCACTGGACCTCGTCGAGAAGTACCTCGGGGTGACGGCGTGAGCCTCGACGCCCTCGTCGCGGGGCTCTCCGCCCCGGAGAGTGCGTTCGCCTGGTCGCATCGGCGTCCGGGGGTGGGTGGACGCCGGGCCGGCGTCCTCGCCCTGTTCTCGGACCTCGCCGAACCCGACCTCGTCGTGATCGAACGTGCGTCCGGGTTGCGCAAGCATGCCGGCCAGATGGCCTTCCCGGGCGGGGGCATGGACCCGGGGGACGCGGACGAGGTGGCCGCAGCGCTGCGCGAGACGCACGAGGAGATCGGCCTGGCGCCCGACCAGGTGCGCGTCCTCGGACAGTTGCCGGGGGCCAACGTGCCGGTGTCGCAGTTCGACGTCGTCCCGGTCGTGGGCTCGTGGTCGGGCGAGGCGCCCATCTCGGCGGTCGATCCCGGTGAGGTGGCGGACGTCCATCGCCTCCTGGTGAGTGACCTCGCCGACCCCTCGCACCGGGTGAGCTATCTGCACCCGCGGGGTCTGTCGGGTCCGGCTTTCGTGTTCGGGGACGTCTTCATCTGGGGTTTCACCGGTCACCTCGTCGACTGCCTGCTCGACCTCGGAGGGTGGGCGCAACCGTGGGACGCGTCCCATCGGGTGCCGGTGCCGACCCGATTCCTCAGGGACGGCCAGGTACCGGGCCAGATCTGATCGTCACCGATCGGATCGTCACAATCAACACGGGACGCCGGACGTCAGCGCTCGTCGGGCAACCACTTCTTGGTGGACGCGAGGCTCTTCCGCTCGGCATCGTTCGCGACCACGACGTTCTTGCCGTTCTGCACCGAGGCGCTGAGCGCCGCGATCGTCGCCTTCGTCTCGGCGATGGTGGCTTCCGGACCCTTGACCTGCTGGAGCTGGCCCTTGCCGATCAGCGCGAAGACCGCGGCCAGGATGAGCAGCAGCAGCGCCATGGCGAGGAACCCGAAGCAGACCGAGACGACCGGACCCCATCCGGCCAGCCACGAGAACAGCTTGGCGAGGGCGAGGCCGCCCGCCAGGAAGAGCAGGGACGCGGCGTTGGCGGCCATGTAGCCGGCTGCGCCGAACAGGCCACCGCCGATGCCGGCGTGCTTCGCGGCGGGGGCGATTTCAGCCTTGGCGAGCGCCGGGATGTCCTGGGCGAGGGTCTTGGCGTTGGTCGTGATGTTCGCGATGAACTCGCTGACCTGCAGTCTCTCAGCCATGGGAGAACTCCTCTTCTCTGTGTACGCGCCAGCCTAGCCCGTGGCGGTGCGGTCCCGCGTCACTGGGCGGACGCGGTGGTGAGTGCTGCGTGATGTCGGTTGCGCAGGCGCAGCCAGGTTCCGCCCAGGATGGCTGCCGCTGCGGACGCCACCAGCACCGCAGCCTTGGCCTGTTCGACCATCGCGGGGTCGTCGAATGCTAGGTCGCAGATCAACAGGGCGACCGTGAAGCCGATGCCGGCCAGCAGTGCGGTGGCGCCGACGTCGGGCCACCGGATGCCCTCGCCGAGCTCCGCGGACGTGAACCGGGCGGTCAGCCAGGCGCCGAGGAAGATGCCCACCGTCTTGCCGACCAGCAGACCGGCGATGATGCCGAGCGCGACGGGAGAGCGCCACATGGCGGCCAGGGCATCGGCGCCGACGGGGACGCCGGCCGACATCAGGGCGAACACGGGCACGGCCACACCCGCCGACCAGGGCTCGACGGCGTGGCGCCAACGGTCGACGGGGTCGTGCTCCTCCTCGGCGGACGTCCGGGTCAACAGGCCCAGCGCGACGCCGGCGATCGTGGGGTGGACGCCCGACTTGAGCATGCAGTACCAGGCCACGGCGAAGATCACCACGTAGATCCAGGCACTGTCGATGCGTCGACGCTGGCCGAGCCACCACAGTGCCATGCAGGCCACCGAGCCGCCGAGCCACAGCCAGTCGATGCCCCCGGTGAACACGATCGCGATGACGATGATCGCCCCGAGGTCGTCGACGATCGCGAGGGTCAGCAGGAAGGCCCGGAGTGCCACCGGCAGGGACGAACCGACGATGGCGAGCACAGCCAGGGCGAACGCGATGTCGGTGGCCATCGGTACGGCCCACCCCGAGCGGGCGGCCGGATCGTTGAAGGTGAAGGACAGGAAGATCGCGGCCGGGAGGACCATGCCGGCGAGCGCTGCGACGATCGGGACGAGGGCATCAGCCGGACGCGACAGCGACCCCTCGACCAACTCGCGCTTCAGCTCGAGCCCCGCGACGAAGAAGAACAGGGTGAGCAGCCCGTCCGCCGCCCACTGGTGCGCGGTCAGCGGGCCCAACTGAAGGTGCGTGAGGTGGTGGTAGCTGTCGATCGAGACATTGGCCCAGACGAGGGCAACCACGGTGGCCGCCAGCATGAGGAATCCGCCGAACGTCTCCTGCCGCAGGATGTCGCGCAGATGGTTGGCGTCGTTGCCGACGGCCGGCCGGAAGATGCGGCGGAGCGGTGGACGCACGGGTCTCTGCTTTCTCAGCGGGGATCAGATGGGGATGACGAGTGCTGCGGTGTCGGTCGTGATGGGTGCGGTGAGTTCGCGATGGTCGACCCACGCCCGCCAGCAGCGCAGCTCGTAGGGCAGGCTGAGTCCGTCCGGACGCGGGGACGCATCGTCGTAGAGGGCTCCCACGTCGTCGAGGACCATCGCGCGAAGGTCGGCGTCCAGGGACGCAATGCCCGGGATCGCCCCCACCATGTCGATCAGCGCATGGCGGCTGACGGGCATCCAGACCCGGAAGTCCTTCGTGTCGTGTTCGGGGAAGTACGCACTCTCGAGCAGGGTGCGCACCGAGGACGTCCCGTACTCGCCGGTCATCGCGTCCGCATCGACCTGGTGCACGAGGTTCACCAGTCTGCGAACCCAGGGCACCGAGTCGTCCCGGACGAGGTAGGTCACCGTCGCCGCACCACCGGGACGCAGCACGCGCGCCATCTCTGACAGCACCAGCCCGGGGGCGAACGTGTGGAAGTTCTGGTGGGCCATCACGCGGTCGAACTGGCACGGGTCGAAGGGGAGGGACTCCGGTTGCGCGACCACTCCCGTGATGGGGCCGGACGCGGTGAGCGAGCGGATCGTTGAGACTTCGCGGTCGACTGCGAAGACGTCATGGCCGGAATGTGCGAGAAGCCGTGGCAGGGCAGGGGGGGCCGCGAGCGTCAGCACCCTCTGCGGACGGCTGGACGCCAACCAGAAGAGGGCGCCGCTCGGGAAGGAGGTGCGACGGGCCTGCATGACGTCACTCTAGCCGGGCCCGGGGACGCCACCGGGGACGACGGCGGGGTCGCGGGTGGGGGCGCGGGCGGGGTCTCGGCGTCCACGTGGATTATCACAGAAGGTGTGGAACAAAGCGTAGGATCGTGACGTGACCATGCGGAATCCGACTGCTGACCGGACCCCCTCCCCACCTCGGCTGCGCGTCCTACGCGTCGTCGTCGACCTGGGGGGTGACGGGCCGGTGACGCTCAAGGAGGTACAGGCCGCCGTCGGCGGACATCCCAACACGTCCCGCCAGCACCTGGACGGGTTGCTCGCAGCAGGATTCGTCGAGTCGGAACCGCTACCCCACGCGGGGCCCGGCCGGCGCCCCCTGGGGTTCACCGCGACACCACGGGGACGCAGGCTCGCCGCCCAGGTGCCCGCGTCCACCGAACTTCCGGAACTCGTCGGGGCGTTCGCCGCCTACCTCGTGAAACAGGACGATCCCGTCGGGGCGGCCCGTGAGGTGGGCGACAGCTGGGGACGCAGGCGAGCCCGGAGTGTCACCGCCGACGAACCGATCGACGCACTGATCGAGGTGCTCGACATGCTGGGCTTCACCCCGGCGCGCGCCGACTCACCCGAGGGGCCGGTCGTGGTGCTGCAGACCTGCTCACTCCTGGACACGGCTCGTCCGGCTGGCGGGTCGGTGATGTGCGACCTGCACCAGGGGATGATCGAGGGCGTCATCACCTCGCTGGGGGGACGCGAGGGCGTCCGACTCGAGCCGCTGCCCGCGCCGCACCCGTGCCGCGTGCTGCTCACCCCCGACGTGGCCCACCACGCGGGCTGACTGGTTTATCCAGCCCGCGCAGGCGCACACTCGACCCATGGCACAGAAGATCACCACCCTCGACGAGTCCGCCGACCAGCTCGGAGTCCTCGCCGCGCTCCCCGTGACCGCAGAGTCCACGACGTCGCGCGTCCTGCTCAACAACCCGCTGATCCGCGTCGTGTACTTCGCCTTCGACACCGGCGAGCTCCTCACCGACCACTCCTCGCCGCGCGCGGTCGTGGTGCAGGTGTTGAGTGGGGCGATCCGCTTCACCCATGCGGGGCACGAGGTCGCGATGACCACCGGCGACCTCGTCTACCTGGCGCCCGGCGAACGCCACTCGCTCGTCGCCGACGAGCCTAGCCACCTGAGCCTCGTCATGGTCGACGTCGAGGCACTGCCCGCTGGCTAGGCTGGGACGGCTGACCACCCGAGTGCGACCAAGGAGGACATCGTGAACGACGCGGCACCAGGCACACGCCCGGACGCCGAGCTGCGCCGCGCCCACGTGCTGACGGTGTCTGATCGCTCCGCGCGCGGTGAACGCGTCGACGTCTCGGGTCCCGTTGCCGTGCGACGGCTGGAGGCCGCCGGCTGGGTGGTGACGTCCGGCGTCGTCCCTGACGGAAGCTCCGAGGTCACCGCCGCGCTCCGTGTCGCCCTGGCGGCCGGCCCCGACCTGATCGTCACGACCGGTGGCACCGGCGTCGCTCCCCGCGACCGGACGCCCGAAGGGACAGCCCAGGTCATCGATCGCCAACTGCCCGGCCTGATGGAACTGCTCCGGGCCCGGGGCGGTGCGTCCTCACCGCACGCCTTCCTCACGCGCGGCATCGCGGGAGTGGTCGACGCGAGGACTCCGCGTCCGGGGTGCCTGGTCATCAACCTGCCCGGCAAGCCCGCCGCCGTGCTCGAAGGGCTCGAGGTCGTGCTCCCTCTCGTCGGTCACGTGCTCGACCAACTGGCGTCCGGGGACCACTGATGGGTGTCCTGCTGGCGGCCGTGGTCGATCGCCCGCTCGACCTCGACGCCCATCTGCGCCTCGTGCAGGGCGCCGGCACGGGAGCCGTCGCATCGTTCGTCGGACGCATCCGTAACCACGACCCCGAGGCGCACGGCGAGGTCACCGCCATCGACTACACCCACCACCCGGACGCCGGGGCGATCCTCGCTCGACTGGCGTCCGACGTGCTGGTCGAACTCGACCCCGATGGCCATGCCGACGTCGCCGTCTCGCACCGCGTGGGACGGCTCGGCGTGGGCGATCTCGCGCTGGTGGCGTGCGTGGGCACCGCCCACCGCGCCCTCGCCTTCGCCGTCTGCGAGGCGCTCGTCGAGCGCGTGAAGCGTGACCTGCCGATCTGGAAGCAGCAGTTCGAGGCCGACGGTCGCGAGGTCTGGTCGCAACTCGCGCTCCCGCCGACCACCCCGGGGGACGCCGGGTGAACGGCCTGCTCGTCGACGGCCACGGACGCACCCATCGCGACCTGCGCATCTCGTTGACCGACCACTGCAACCTTCGTTGCACCTACTGCATGCCCGCTGAGGGCGTCCCGTGGTTGCCGCGGGGCACGCTGCTGACGCTGCCCGAACTCATCACCGTGGTGAAGGTGGCGGTCGAGGCCGGCATCTCGGAGGTGAGGCTCACCGGCGGTGAGCCGCTGCTGCGTCCCGACGTCGTCGAGGTGGTCGCCGGGATCGCGTCCCTTGAGGGCCCCCACGGACGTCCCGAGGTCTCGATGACCACCAACGGCATCGGCCTGGCGTCGCTCGCACAGCCACTGAAGGACGCGGGCCTCGCGCGCATCAACATCTCGCTCGACACGTTGCGTCCCGAGAGGTTCCTGGCCCTCGCCCGCCGGGACCGGCTCGACGACACGCTGGCGGGGATCGAGGCGTCCGCCGCGGTGGGGTTGGCGCCCCTGAAGCTCAACACGGTGCTGATGCGCGGCGTCAACGACGACGAGGCCGTCGACCTCGTCAGCTGGGCCATCGAACGCGGGCACGAGATCCGGTTCATCGAGCAGATGCCGCTGGACGCCGGTCACACCTGGAATCGCGCCACGATGGTGACCGCGGCCGAGGTGATGGACGCACTCTCGAGGTCCTTCGACCTCACCCCGGTCCCGGGACGCGGAGCCGCCCCCGCCGAACGTTTCCTGATCGACGGCGGGCCCGCCTCGGTGGGGATCATCGCGTCGGTGAGCCATCCGTTCTGCGGCAACTGCGACCGGCTGCGACTCACGGCCGACGGGCAGTTGCGGTCGTGCCTGTTCGCAGCCGGTGAATCAGACCTGCGGACGCCGCTCCGCGCCGGGGCCACCCACGCCGACCTCGAGCAGATCATCCACGGCTGCCTGGCGTCCAAGGCGCCCGGTCACGGCATCAACGACCCGGGCTTCCTGCAGCCCCGACGTCCGATGAGCGCGATCGGCGGCTGAGCCTCAGCCGCCGGCGAACGGCGGCAGCACGTCGACGACCGAGGTCGCCCCCAGCGCCGCGGACCGGTCGTCGGTCCTGAGCCCGTCCACGAGGATCGAGCAGCGTCCCAGGACTGCGGCGAAATGGTCGTCGCGGTCGGTGGTGACAGACGTGATCAGTGCACCGAGGGTCTCGGCGTCCACGGTCTCGTGGGTGGTGCCGGCCGCTTGCGCGGCCGCGGCGAAGAAACGAACGGTGGCCATCAGGACTCCTCGGGTCGGGGGGCGTCGGTCACAGCGGTCTGAACGGTTGCCAGCAGGGACGCGGGGTCCGCCTCGGGGCGTGCACCCTGGGCGAGTCCCAGGATGTAGCCCGAGACCGGGGACATGGGTCGGGCGCCCGACTGGGACGTGGTGCGGGCGAGTGCCAGGATGGCGTCCTCGTCGACCCCCGCGGGGTCGAGGTCGAGGGCGGCGCAGGCCCGCTCGATGAAGCCACGCCAGGTGCTGCGGTCCTCGTCCATGTGCGTCTCCTTCGATCGTCGTGCGTCGGCCCGGCGTGCCTCCCACCGCGCGTGCTGCTCCCAGGTGTCGACATCGTCCGGGTCGGCGTCCCCGGGGTCGACGGCGTCGAGGAGGAGTCCTGCCACGAGCCCCCGGACCGAACGGTTCGCCGGGTCGCCGTAGGCGACGGCGGCCCTGCGGAGGGACGCGCTGCGATAGAGGGCGAGCAGGTGCTGGGGACGTCCGGCATCGTCGACCACGGCTCGTCCGTCGGACGCCGGGTCGGGGTCGGACGCCAGCAGTCGCGCCACTGCGGCCGGCGCGTCGGGCAGGTCGCAGGCCAGCACGAGCGTCCAGGGTGAAGGGTCGGTGATGGCCGCGAGTCCGGCGACGAGGCCGGCAGCCGGGCCGGTGCCGGGCGGGTCCTCCCTGGTCACGAGCACACCGGGGGGCACGGGCGTGTCGCCGACCACGACGATCCGGGCAGCCGACGAGGCCGCGCGCAGGACGCCGTCGAGCAGTCGCTCGCCGCCCACGACGAGGTCGGCCTTGCTGATGCCGCCCATCCGCGAGCCGCGGCCCCCGGCGAGGATGATCGCGTCGAACGCCTCACTCATCGCGCCTCCAGGAGCCCGAGCGTCCGCCCTCCTTGGCGAGCAACCGGACGTCCGCGATGCGCGCGGTGCGGTCCTGTCCCTTGATCATGTCGACCACGGCCAAGGCGGCCACCGACACGGCGGTCAACGCTTCCATCTCGACGCCCGTCCGGTCAGCCGTGCGCACCTGGGCGACGATCTCGACGCCGTCGTCGCAGATCTCGAGGTCGACGGTGACCCCGTGGACGCCGATCACGTGGGCCAGCGGCAGCAGTTCGGCGCACTTCTTCGCCCCCTGGATGCCGGCCACCCGGGCGACGCCCAGCACGTCCCCCTTGGGGACGCGACGGTCGCGCAGCAGCGCGACCACCTCGGGGCTGCAGACCACCCGGCCGGCCGCGGTGGCGGAGCGCGTCGTGATCTGCTTGGCGGTCACGTCGACCATGCGCGCGTGGCCGTCGGCGTCCAGGTGGGTGAAGGGCTGGTCGCTCATGTGAGGCTCCTGATCGTGACGAGGTCTCCGGCTCGCACCTGCGTGACGTCGGCGGCGACGCGCGCGATCGCGTCCGCGGCGGCCAGCGAGGTGACCATGTGGGAGGCCGAGCCGCGCCGGTGGGCGGGACGCACGGTCTGGCGGCCGGTGGCGTCCACCTCGACGACGACGGGGACGATCTGGACGCGTCCGCTCGGGGAGGTCCAGGGTTCGGACGCGACGGCGGGCGTC
>Ga0075156_10000851_pt1 | contig 16240 bp, 11 predicted proteins | sample JI81AbrownDNA_FD_70966 | JGI IMG/M metagenome (GOLD analysis project Ga0075156, IMG submission 70966) | Wastewater effluent complex algal communities from Wisconsin, to seasonally profile nutrient transformation and Carbon sequestration -... | ecosystem: Engineered > WWTP > Effluent > Algae...
CTCCCACTCAGGCACCAAACCTTCTTTCACCTGAAATATTGGGGACCGCCATTATTGAGACAGCGGAGGTTGCGCAGACCAGAACTGCCAAAGCCATGCCCCCAACTCTTACGCCCACTTTGACGCGTGAGGCAACTTCCACTTTCATTGTTGCTTCCACTCCGACATTTTTTTCTTTGCTCACATCAACCCCAGTACCTGTTGTTGTGCTTGAGACAACAGACCCCTTATATGTGGTAACCGAAGGGGTTTCAGGGCTTGGCAATGTCAACGACCCAAACTATGTTAACTATACGGGTGAGCCTTGGACTTGTGGTATCCGCTCCATAACCCCAAGAGGCGGGATGATTAAGGCGGGTACAGGCTTTTATGCCTATTTCACGGTTGTAAATACAGGAACGACGCCCTGGACTAGTAATACGGTTGATTTTGTGTACAAAAGCGGCGTTGTTCAGGAAGATGCGAGAATTCAAGACCTCCGTTCAACCGTAGCTTCCGGGAGTCAGGTCACTTTTAAGGTGTTTTATGTCGCCCCCAAAAAAGCAGGGGAGTATGGAGCTATCTGGACCTTAAGAGTCGGCCATAAATCTTTTTGTGGCATGAGTATGTTCTTTGAGGTGCCAAAAGGTAATTAAATTTAGCAATAGCCCTAGTTTGCTCATTTAAAAAGTTGTTGGTACCGAAAGCTGGTAAGATACAAAGGAGAACATACATGCCTACCAATAGAACGAACGGGGTCAAAATTCTTGTTAAGGAGGTTCTTGCCATATTTTCCAAGCCATATGGTGAGGATATTATTTTGGATGTATGTATGGCAATTGAGCACAACCCTGCATGGCGCAACCGATATGACATGTTATGCGACGATCTGCGAGATTCAGTGGTCAACCCTTTGATTCCTGAACTGGTAAAAGAGGAAACGGGTTTGAAAAGCTTGTATGATGTATCTACAAAAGGGAAGAGCCATATTCTCAAAAAGTATACAAAGTTGGGGTAGGGGCGCTTAGTGAGAAGTAAAAAGTAAGAAGTGGGGATGAAGGGGTAAAATTAAATCTTGAAAAACACACAAGCCTGACCTAACGGAGTAAACGTGGATATTTTTCAACAGTGGTTGTTATTAAGAATTCAGGAGCGCTTTGGCGTTGGCTCAACTCCAATGGATAACGAAATCCCTTTCTCTTCCATAGTCTCATTGATCAAACCGGTATTTGAAGAAGAGAATGCTTTGTTGGATGAGGCTGAACTTCAGCGCAATTTGGATACACTGGTTGCACTTGGCTTCCTCACGGCAACTGGCGGTGTGTATTTCCTCACGTTTCGAGCTATGGTGTATTCGCAGACATCTTCAACCGTTTCACAATTGGTAAAGGAAGAGTTTATGCAATATGTCAGTAGAAATTGGTGGAAGCTGGCTGGGGTTGTGTTTCTTCTTGTGGCATTGACATCTACTTTGATATCAGTTGTCGCTGTTTCTGTTTTGTCGAAGTAAAAGTTGGAAACGCAAAAAAGCTTGTCTTTTGAATTCGTTGAGAAGGTGGGGTTATAATTTACGAAATTCATGCAAACTGAAAACGGCATTGAAACTCAACTAAAAGATGCGGCGCAACTCTCCGAGTCAGCATGGGCGGCTTTGGCGGAGCGGGTTGGGGGAGCGTGGCTGCTTCGCGCCGTGTATCGGCTTACCAAACCGGCGCAGAACGAATTGATCGACATGATGGCCGCTCCTGCTGTAGATGCCTGGCTTTGCGGCGCCTTGAGCGGAGGTTATTCCCGTTTTACCTCCACCCCTGATGACAGCAAACTAAATACAACGCGCATCTATGCATTTCCAATTGGCGGCACCTCCCAATCCATCCTTGTAGGTTCAGATGAAATATCTGCTACCGGACAGAAGATATGGAAGTTGACAGCTTCGCTTGTCTCAGGTCGATCGATTTCACCCAGTCAATCGTTCCTGCCGGACCTGCAATCTGGTTTGGCTTTCGATCTGCCTCTGGCACTTGAGAAGGTTCTTGGTGCTTTCGTACAGGCTGTTCCATGTCAGGGAGGGTGGCTTGCCATTCGGCGTGGTGAATCGTTGGACATTCAAGCCGAATGGAACTCGCCGAAAGCCAAGGGTGTGTCTATGCTCATAGACGAGAACCCTATTCTCCGTCGTGTGAACCGGTCTTTGGCCGATGTGCTCATAACCCGTGGACAACCTACTTGGGATAATCTGCCTTATGGCTCATTAAAATCTGGCACCAATGTTTGGGTTTGTTTGCCGCTGGTTATTGGTCATCGGTTGATCGGTGTCATTGCCATATGGCGTCAAAAGGAATTTGATCAATCGGAGCGCGGTCAATTGCGCGAACTGGCTGCACGAGTTCCTCAATCTGTGGAAGTGGTCGTTACGTTCTCTGAAATGGCCTCGCATTTGCGGCGGCTTGGTTTGCTCAACGACTTTGTGTTGACAGTTTCCTCTGCGCAAAATCTTGATCAGATTGCAAGGCGCATGTTTGGTTTGCTTACCCGCGCTTTCAATACTGAATTGATCGTGCTTTTTCTGCGCTCTAGTGATGGACGTGTCTTGCGCGATTATCGTATGTTTGACGGTAAACTGAATGTCATCAGCGTTTCACTTACTGGGCACGTCATGGAAGCCGTTCTCAAAGAAGGGCGTGTCCGCCGAGTTGCAGAAACCACTCGTGAAGGCTTTATTGGAGTGCATAAAGGCGCACGCTCCGAATTAGTTGTGCCGCTCAAATATCGTGGGCAGCCTACGGGCGTGCTTGTCATCGAAAATTTATACGCTGAGTCTTTCAGCCAATACGATGAACATCTCATGGTGGTCATCGCTAGCCACCTTGCAGGGCTTATCGAATACACCCGTTTGCGTGAAGAAGCGGAAGGCAGAGCGCGCAGCCTGGGGCTCATTCATGAAGTCGTACAGCAGGTGATTGGCTTGAATGACAAGAATGAAGTTGCCACCATTACTGCTGAGCTTGTCGCGCAATACTTCAAATATGAATTGGCCGTTATCATGCTGTTGGATGCCCGCCATCAATTTGCCATTCAGGGGATTGGCGGTACCCATGCTGAAACCTTGAAAACAGCGCTTGCAGGAAATGAATTTATCAAAGCAGATGGCGTTACGGGTCATGTGGTAAAAACTGGGGAAAGTATTCTTATTAATGACACCACGCAGGACACTCTTTACAGGGGTATTAAAGGATGGGAAGCGCGTTCCGAGATTTGTGTGGCATTGAAAGATGGCGATACTATTTTAGGCATCATCGACGTGGAAAGCCGCGAACAGAACGCTTTTTCCCATAATGACCTTATCGCGATGGAGTCTCTCGCGGGTATTCTTGCTTCCGTGGTTTCGAGTGCAAATCAATACCAGAAATTACAAGAGACTGTCCGTCAACTACGTTCCACAGAGATAGAGTTGAATGCCCGCATGGAGGCGCAACAGTCTGCAGAGAATAGATTGTTACAAGCCGCCAAACTTGCCGCTGTCGGCGAAATGGCCGCAGGAATCGCGCACGAACTGAACAACCCGCTGACGACCGTCACCGGCTTCTCCGAAATAGTATTGGATGAACTCTCAGAAGATTCCCCGCATCGGACCGAATTGGAAATGGTCTTACAGGAGGCACGCCGTGCCAGCGGGGTAGTGCGCCGTCTTTTGGATTTCTCCCGCCAGGGAGAACGCTTACGTGCCCGTGCAGACCTTAATGAAGTTATCAATGATGTTATTGCATTAACCCGTCACCTCATCCTCACCAATGATGTCATCCTTAAACTTGATCTTGATGAAAGCCTGCCCTGGATATCCATTGACACAAATCAAATGAAACAAGTCCTGCTGAACTTGATTCATAACGCACTGCAAGCTATGAAGAGCGGCGGTGAGTTAGTTGTCAGTACCTTTGCTGCCCGTCGAGAAAACCGCGATTGGATCGTTATGAGTGTGAGAGACAATGGCACCGGAATTTCCCCAGAAGATCAAATCCGTATCTTCGAACCATTCTTCACCACGAAAGGAGATCGCGGCGGCACCGGCCTCGGGCTTTCTGTTACCTATGGCATTGTTACCGACCACGGCGGTTTGATAGAGATATCAAGCAAGCCGGGCAATGGCTCAACATTTGATGTCTGGTTGCCGCTATAAATTAATTCATTATGGAAAATCCTTTTGTATATGTTGTTGATGATGAACCCGGCATTGCCTTACTGTGCAATCGCATTCTGACTCGTGCAGGTTACACAGTTACAACAGAGACCAGCCCTCGCAAGGCAATAGAATATCTAAAAGAAAATAAAGTCAATCTCCTTCTTGTAGACATCCGCATGCCCGAAGTGGATGGTTTTGAAGTTATTCAACACGCGCAGCGTCTGCAGCCCGATGCCGCAGTATTAATTATGACCGGCCATGGCACCGTAGAAACTGCTATTCGTGCCCTCCGCCAAGGCGTAGATGGTCTCTTGATGAAGCCGTTTAGTCAGGGTAACGAGTTGATCGAAGCCGTGAAACTCGCGCTTGCCGATAGCCAAACCAAGCGTGACGCCGCCCGCACTCAGGCATTGCGCCCACTTTTTTCAGTAACTGAGGCTCTGCTTTCTGAGACCCGCCGTGAGTCATTGCTTGAACTTATTGTCAGCGCCATTTGCGGCCATATTCAATGTACGCAGGCTGCCTGCTATCAGCAGAATCCCGAAACCGGGGACTACTCCCTGCTTGTTTCGCGTGGCTTTACTTCCTCTCAAAAATATTTCGATATGATTTCGTATGTGGATGAATCTACCATACCGCTGCTGATCAATGCCAACGGGCCGGGTGACTCCGCCTTGAAAGCGCATCTTTCTGCGCTCGGACTTGGTGCTGTTATTCTTACGCCAATCATCCGCCCGAACCTGCGCATGGTTCTGCTAGCAGCGCGATCAGTCGATGAATCTCCCTTCCGCGAATCAGACCTTGAAATGTTCCAGATACTTGCACGTCAATCCATCGCAGCATTGGAAAACGCCCGCTTATATGCTGAACAATTGGATTATGTTCGCAAAGTGGAAGAGTCGCAAAAGGCTTTGCTGCAAGCCGAGAAGATGGCCGCCGCAGGACGCCTCAGCGCATCCATTGCACATGAAGTCAACAATCCGTTACAGGCGGTCCAAAATTGTTTGCATCTTGCGGGGCGCGAAGACTTGCCCGAAGAGAAACGCAAGGAATATTTTGATCTTGCTCGAACCGAACTTGAACGGCTTATGCTCACAGTCCGTCGTATGTTGGATTTTTATCGCCCTGGCGTAAGTTCCCTTGAAACTGTTGATCTGGCTGAAATGCTGCAATATATTATTGCGCTCATGTCCAAACAGCTCAATGAAGCAAAAGTAAATGTCATAATAGATTTTCCCGCGCAGAGTCCGACCATCAACGCGGTTGGCAGCCAGGTGCAGCAGGTATTTATCAACCTTATCCTTAATGCTGCCGATGCCATGCCGGAAGGCGGCGAATTACGCATCTCTGCTCGGATATTGAATGAAGGCATTGAGGTGTTATTTCAAGATAATGGAAAAGGTATTCCCAAGGAAAAACAGGCCAATATCTTTGAACCATTTTTCAGTACGAAGGATGGTGGCACAGGTTTGGGCCTGACAGTGAGTTACAATATAATTACCGCTCACGGAGGCGTACTGGAGTTGCTGCCCGAACGTGGCCCTGGTGCCTGCTTCCGCATATTTTTGCCTGTAGGAGGATAACAATGAAATCAAACATTCTGGTTGTAGATGATGAGACCGTTGCAAGACAATCTCTCACTGATATTCTAAAATTAGAAGGCTACACAGTCGCCTCTGCGCCCAATGGGCAGGCTGCAGTGGAGTACATTCGTACTCATAATGTAGATCTACTGATCGTGGATTTGAAAATGCCAGGCATGGATGGCCTAGAGGTTGTTCAGGTCGTAAATCAGGTTTCCCCTGAAACCGAAGTAATTTTATTGACAGCATACGGATCCACAGAAACTGCAATTCAGGCTTTGCGATTGCGAATTCATGACTATTTGCTGAAACCCGCATCTCCCGCGCAAATCATAGCAACGGTGAAAAAAGGTTTATCTCGACGTTCAACCAAATCACGATTGAATAATATTGCCGCAACAGATGTGGACAGCGGTCAGGAGATTTTCAGCCTTAAGGACGGCACCACTGTTGATCTTTCACGCCGCCAAATAAAGCACAAGAGTAAGGTTGAGCACTTAACTCCTGCTGAAGGCAGGTTGCTGCGCATCTTGATGGAGAATAAAGGCAAAGTGTTTTCTCATCGTGAATTGGTTTTATTGGTACAGGGATATGATACCTCCCAGCGTGAAGCGCCTGAAATTCTGCGACCACTCGTTAGCCGCCTTCGTCATAAGTTGGATCAATTTCCATCTCTTTCTGAGCAAGTCGTCAGCGTGCGTGGAACTGGATATTTATATGAAGGCGAGAAATAGCCTTTATACGTGCGAAAATTAAAACACAGGAGCCCATATTTGTTGGGCTCCTGTGTTTTTCTATCTTCATGGGGAATTGGCATATTTTGACTTATTCATATGGGCCAAAAATATCCTTGGGTAGCCCAGGCGCGCGGATCCATGATAGCCAGCCGGTTCTGCCGGAATGTGTCGGCGGTGGATTCTGCTCGTACATGACCAGAATCAAGCTCAGGCTGAGTCCGAGCGCGCCCATCAATTGGAGCAAGGAAAGGCTTTCGCCTAGTAGAATGTGGCTAAACACAATCGCAATCAAAAGTTCGGCTAATCCTAATAATGCGGTCTGCATCCCGCCGATCTTCTTTACGCCGAGAAATAGCGCAATTCGAGAGAAAACGGTAACGAAGGTTAAACCAGCTACCGGCGGCCAGGGAATATTTGCTGCAGGCCAGGTTCTGTCAAAAATAAAATATGCAGGGATGACGATTGCGCTCATGGAAAGCAATGTGTAAAGCGCGACAGTGGGGGCGGGGACTTCGTAGAGAACCCGTTGGTTGATGGGTAGATGCATAGCGTATAGCACTGCGGCACCAATCATCATAAGCACGCCGGTAAAATCTACTACTCGCCCGGGGAAACTGGTTAGCAGTAGAACAGCGATCATTGCAAGGGTGATACGAAAAAAGGTTAGTCGGCTTGGAGGTTGTTGATCGAGGATTAGCCAGAGTGCGACAAAGAATGGATATAGGGAGTATAGGAGTTGTCCTACACTTGCATCCAGTCTTTCGAGTGCCAGATAATAGAGAAGAGACCCTAACCCATTAATTGCTCCTGCGAGCATACATCCAACCAGACCGACCGGGAAAATATAAAGATATTGGCGATAGAAAATAGAAATAACGATGAGCAGAATTGTTGCAGCAAAGCCAGTGCGCAGTGCAACCACTGCCAGAGGCGTGAAGCCCTCGGTGATAGCGAGTTTTCCAAAAACTGGCGCGAACCCGAGAAATAAAGCTGAACTAAATGCCGCTACTATCCCGGCTGTTTGTTTTTTTTGCAAGGATGCCAGCCTTTATGGTGTTCATTCCTGTGGAAGTGATTATTTGATTAACGATTTTACTTCTTCCAGAAACTCATCGTTTAGAAAGTCCCCTTTTTGCATTAGGGATTGTATTTGTCCACTTAGTCTATTCTTTTCGTCAGGGGTTAGTTCTTTTGCGGTTGCAACAATGACTGGGATAATGGCTGTTTCGGGATTTGCCCGTAGGGCTTCGATAACTGTAAAGCCATCCATTTCCGGCATCATCAAATCTAGAATGATGAGGTCGGGTAATTCACGCAGGATGAGATCAAGGCCTTCACGGCCATTCGCCGCTTCAATAATGGTAAAGTTCCCTTGTGATTGCAAAATGCGACGGATGAGGCGACGCGCCTCTGTGGTATCTTCCACAATGACAATTTTTGGAAAGCGCTCGGGGGCAACTTGTGTGAGCGCAGATAACAATCCCTCTTGCGGTGTTTCTTCAACTGTCGGGAATTTTATATCGCGAGACCAATTATCTCCGAGAATGCTTGGCTCTGCAGGCATGGTATGCCCGGTGCAGTTTACAACAACTGTATCGCTGGGTTTTATAACTCCCGCGCGGATAAGTTTGAATAATCCTGCAAAAGCAACTGCGGCAGCTGGTTCTGCTGAAATACCTTCCATTTTTGCCAGAACATGCATGGCTCGGAACGCTTCTTCATCACTTACACTCTCAAACGCGCCGTTTGTGCTGTTCACATAATCACGAAGGAATTCGTAAGCTCTCCCCGGGTCTCCCGTTGCCAGCGTTTCGATGCGGGTTTTTGGATTTTTTACCGGTTCAGCTTTGTCCAATCCCTTTTTCCAACTGTTTACCATCGGTGCGCACCCCTCAGCCTGAATTGGTGCAAAGGATGGAATGCGATCAACCCACTCCATTTGTTTCATTTCACGAAAGCCTTTGTATACCCCTAACGGCCCCATTCCGCCACTAATCGCCTGCACATACCAATCTGGTGTGCGCCATTGTGTATTTTCACCGGGACCTTGTATGGCGGTAAGCTGCTCTGCAATCTCAAAAGCAATGGTCTTCATTGCTTCAATGGATGTAATTGTGCGTGCGCCCATATCCTGGTACAAGTGACGTTGGCGGGCAAATTCGGAAGCGACTTGCTTGCATTGGTCGTATGAGCCTGTGATCTTGATAACCTGACTTCCGTAAAGCGCGATTTCACGCATTTTTACCGAGGGGACAAGGCTGGTTACAAAAGCCCAAAGTTTCATTCCGGCACGTGATGCATATGCGGAATAGGAGATTGCTACATTTCCGGTTGATGCCGCCACCATTTCTGTGATCCCCGCTTCTTTCAATGCAGCGATGGTAACAGCTGCTTGTCGATCCTTGAACGATGAGGTTGGTCCCTGTCTTTCATCTTTTATATAAATATTTGGACATCCCAACATCATGCCCAAATTGCCAGCACGAATAAGCGGCGTACTTCCTTCGCCCAGCGATAAGCTGATATTTGGGTTGCGAACAGGCAGCAACTCGCGATATCGCCAAAGCCCGGCGGGTCTTGTTGCCAGTAAAGGTGGCAGCATCTTACCTACCCGTTCGTAGTCGTACTCCGCTTCACGCCATTGACTCCCGCACTTTGGGCACGCAGATGATGTTGGGTAATATGGGGCATTGTGTCCACAGTCAAGGCATTTGATGATGAATGACACGTTGATAAATTCTCCTGTTTACTCGCCTCCCTGGATGCGATCCAGGGAACGTTGAATGGATGTAAGTAATTCTTTTTCGCTGAATGCGCCCTTGGTTAGAACACTTTGCCCAAATTCATTGAGTTGTTTCTTTTGCTCTGGCGTAAGTTCCATTCCGCTGATGACGATGGTTGGAATATCGCGAAGTTTTTTGTCTTCTTGTAATTTTTCCAGTATTTGGAATCCGTTCATACCGGGCATGAACAGGTCCAGAATGATGGCGTGAGGCGGGCTGCCGGTTGTGATCATATTCCAACCGTTGTTTCCACCTTCTGCAAGGATGGCCTTATACCTGCCATCATCGTTTAATATCTTGCTGATCAAACGCAGATCGTCTGGGTTGTCATCAATTACCAGCACATCTCTGATCGAGCCATCTGCATTTATCCTGTCAAGCGCATTGACAAGGTCGTCTTCCAGAATTGGCTTTACCAGATAGTCAGTTGCGCCAAGGTTGAATCCTTTTTCCAAGTCTTCAATAATACTGCAAACGATCACAGGAATGTGGCGCGTAATTGGGTCACTTTTTAATGCATCGAGCACCTGCCAGCCGTCGATCCCTGGCATCATAATATCTAGTGTAACGGCAAATGGCTTTAATTGGCGCACTCGCTCCACGGCTCGGGCGGGGTCAGTCAAGGGAATCACTTGATATCCTTGTGGCTGGAGGTAACGGTCATACAGACCTACAACCTGCGGGTCGTCATCAATGGATAAAATTATTTTATTGCCTGTTGGTGTTGTATCTCCATCTCTTTCTTTACGAAACAACGGCAAAGTGAAGTGGAAGGTACTTCCTTTTCCAACATCACTGTCCACCCAGATGCGCCCGCCGTGCATGTTGATCAATTGCTGACAAATGGAAAGACCTAAACCAGTGCCTCCAGTTTTGCGAGTTGGCGAGTCATCCACTTGTGAGAAGGCTTGGAACAATTTTTCCTGGTCCTGTTTCGAGATGCCGGGACCGGTATCCGTTACGCTGACCTGGATTTCGTTACGGCCGGTTGTGCCGCGTTTAAGGCCGACATCCACCATAATATCACCTTCTTCTGTGAATTTGGCTGCGTTGGATAATAGGTTGATCATTACCTGGCGGATACGAATCGCATCAGCCCTGACAGTTGGAAGGTTCGGTTCGATCGTACGCTTAAGCTGAATCGGACGGTCTTTCACCAAGCCGCTCATGGTGGAGAGCACACTGGTGGCAATATCCGAAATGTTTACTTCGTCAAATGCAAGTTCCATCTTGCCTGCTTCGATCTTGGAAAGGTCAAGAATGTCATTGATAAGACCAAGAAGATGCTGGCCGGAATTATAAATGGCTGTTAGATCCTGCTGCTGTAACTCTGTGACAGGACCGTCAATGCCTTTGAGAATAACGCGTGAAAAACCGATAATTGAATTAAGAGGCGTGCGCAGTTCATGACTCATATTCGCAAGAAATTGACTCTTTAAGCGGTCAATCTCGCGCATTTCCATAACGGCTTGCTGAGAGAGAACAAAGGATCGTGCATTGTCGATGGCGACAGCGATCTGATCCGCCAGCGTTTGCATTACATTTACTTCATCTTCGGTAAATGCTCCCACCGTTTTGGCTTGAATATCGATTGCGCCGATAATTCGATTGCCAATTCGCAGGGGAATGGCTGCCTCTGCGCGGGTCTCCGGAAGCAAGGGATTGAATTTGTGGGTTGGGTCGGCTTGCACGTCGTTGACAATAACCGCCTGCCCATTCTGCGCCACCTTACCAACGACTGATTTGTCATTGATTTGTAGCATGTGCTTGTTTCGTTTCATTTCCGCGCCGGCATCACCAGTCGATTCGCGTAGAACAATATTGAACCCTGTCTCTTCAACAATGAAAATACTTGCCTGATAGAAGCTGAACCGCTCGATGATCAAATTTACAGTTTTGGAAAAAATTGTGTTTAGGTCAAGCGTGGAGGTGATGATTTTTCCGATTTCTGAAGATGCCGCTAGATAGTCGTTGCGGCGGCGTAGAGATTCTTCTGCGATCTTTCGCTCAGTAATATCTCGGGCCACCCAAAAGACCTTGTTTTCTTCAAGTTTTGTAAGGCTGGCTAGGAACCAATACGTTGTATCACCAACGGGTAGTTCGTATTCCAACTGTACTTTTTCATTTGTGGTTAGTGTTTGCTGAACAGCTGCAACAAAGCGATCGGCAGTTTCTTTATCCATCACTTCGTGCATCAGCTTTCCTAGTAATTCTGCGGGCGGGCGAACAAGCCGTGATGGGTTGGTGGGCGCAATACGGTCATATCGGCCATCTTTGTCTACAACGAAAACTACATCTTCCATGGAGGAAAACAAAGCACGTAAATCTGCTTCTGATTTTTCGAGGGCTTCTTCTGATTTTTTTCTTTCGCTAATATCCTGATGAACCGAGAGAAAGCCAAGGATCTTTCCGTTTTCATCAAGAATGGGGCTGTTTGTACCAGAAATATTAATCAAGCGGCCATCTTTGGCTTTATTTATAATTTCGCCAGTTACTGTACTGCCATCCAGAAGCGTGCCCCAAAATTCCTTGTATTGCTCAACAGGAATTAAGCCGGATTTTATTATTCTTGGAGTATTGCCTAAGGATTCCTCGGCTTTGTACCCATACACCTTTTCAAAGCCAGGGTTTACGTATTGGATAATGCCCCTTGGGTCGGTAATAAAAACAGCATTATCAGTTCGGTCAATACCTAGTTTGAATTTCTGTGCTTCTTGAAAGAGCCGCGCGTTTTCCAGCGCCAGCGATAACTGATCAGTAACCTGCCTGATAAGCAACTGTTCATCAGCACTCCAGGTACGCCCCTGAGTTTCATCAAGTAGTCGCAGGGTGAGCCAATCCTGCTCACCTGTCTGGATATTTACAGAGTAAACGGACGGATCATCTCCGCTGATTGGCTTGGAGGACTTTTCCGGCAACACCAAGGCGGATGTGTGGATTTTTCTTGTAGGCCGAGGCGTAGTGGCTGATTCAGATTTTTGCTGATCAGGCTTGGGCGGAGAAAGAGGCGCTTCTTCCTTAACCTTGGGTCTGCTCTTCGACTTCGAGACATTCGTTTCGGGTTGAATGTCTTCAAAGAGCTTATTAAGCCGCTTGTCTATTTTCGGTTTCTTTGGCATATTCAATTAACTCCTGAGCGAGAACGCGGTATTGAGTGGATCCGCGCGCGCCGGACTTGTAGTGGGTAATGGGCAGACCAGCGATGGGACTTTCTCGCAATTTTGTATCCATTTCGATGACGGTATTAAATACACCCTCGCCGAATGTGGCGCGAAGTTGTTCGTGAATATTACGATGTGTTCGATTTCTTCTATCCATCATGGTTACGAGAATACGATAAGCGAGATTGGGATTATCCTGCTCGCGAATTGTGCGGATAAGCGACATCATGTTTCGTAGTGCGTAGGCTGAAAAATATTCAGCCTGGGTTGGAATGAGCAATAGATCGGATGCCGCAAGAGCATTTTTTGTGATCGAGCCAAGGGCTGGCGGACAATCTAAAATAATATATTCATAGGGCAGATTGACGGAATGAATTGCTTTTTGCAAAATAGTTGTGTAGCTGGTACGGACCGGCAGAAATTGTTCGGAGATTTCTATGCGTGAACTTGAGGGGATAAGGTCTAATTTTTCAACGTCTGTTTTTTTGCAGACATCAAGCAGGGGGGCGCTATCCAGCATGACATTGCTGGATGTGTTTTCGTTTTCACCGGGCTCAAAACCAAGTGCAAGCGTGAGGTTGGCCTGAGCGTCCAGATCGATCAATAATACGCGGTTGCCTAATTCTACCAGGGCGGCACCGAGTGACAGGGTTGTTGTGGTTTTTGCCACACCGCCTTTTTCGTTTGATATGGCTATGGTTTTTAGCATTGCAATACCTCGTTTGACTAATTATCCGGCGGGGTCATTCTTTGCGGGACGATTTCCACATGGGTTACACCCAGTGCGCGTTTAAGTTCATTTACAGCAGTCTGTATCATTTCCTGTGGATCATTTGTTGTGCGTATTTTTGTTGTAATATCTGAAACTAATCTTTCTCTTTCTGCACGTGTGGAGGTTTCTTCAAAGAGGCGGGCGTTGTCGAGAGCCAGCCCGAGGCGTTCTGCGACGGATTTTAAGATATTTATTTCATCCTTGGTCCATTTGCCGCCGGCTTCGCTGGGGCGGACATGAATTGTGCCAATTACCTGTGAGTGTAATTGAATGGGAATGCTCAGGGTTTTTGTGCTATGTTCTGATATCGAATCGATCTCATCAAAAGCACCGCCTGTGACCAGTTGCCCGCCTGTGATGGTTTGATGATACCCAAGAATTTCGGAATCAGATTTGTCTCGCCAGGATTCTGCAAGGTATTGCCTGAATGCAGCTCTTGATTCCATGAGGGCATTTTGTGACTCCTCAAGAAGGCGGGTGTTGTCAATTGCGATCGCTAATTGATCAGCCAGCACACCAAGAATGGAGACATCTGTATCTGTAAATGCATTTGAAACAGTACTTTGCACATCCAATGCTCCGATAATTTTTTCACGTATGGATAATGGCAGGGCTATTTCAGAATGTGTTTCCGGCAGATCTGGATTGTTGAAGTAAACCGCATCTGTACCAGTATCCAAAGCAATGCGTGGGGTGCCAGTGGACGTTACATATCCTACAATGCCAACTTGCCCGACTTCAAGTTTGTGCTGCCTTTTTAGCATTTTTTGCCCACCAGGGCTGTTTGCCGCGCGTAGTACGGCAAATTTTTGATTCTCACTTACGAGAAAGATGCCTACATGATAAAAGCCAAACCGCTCACTTACGATTTGTGTGATTAAAGGAAGGAGGTGGTCTAGATCTTTTGCGGTGGATAAATAACGCGAGATTTCCGCGATTGTTTGTAGATCATCTGCACGTTTTTTACTTTCAGTTGTTGTTGTTTCAAGTTCAGAAGTACGCTCTTCCAATTCATGAGTACGCTGCGCCACGCGTTGTTCCAGACCTGTTATTAGTCCTTGAATTTGTGATGCCATCCTGTTAAACGAAGCGGCAAGACGGCCTATCTCATCTTTTGTATCAACATGTGCAAGTTGTGTATAGTTTCCGTTTGATAATTGTTCTGCCGCTGATTGAAGGCGGCGAAGAGGATTGGCAATTCCATAAAGTGCAAAGACCGCAAATAAAATGTTGCCGATAATTGCAAAAACAGAAAATACAGCGCGTTGATTGGATATTAATTGTCCCTTGGCAGCATCCAATTCACCTACGTTTGCGGCGAAACCGATCACCGCCTTTGTGTCAGAACCAATTGTGAGCGGCGTATAACCAAGGGCATGGGGAGTGTTTTCTGAATCGCCAATCAATTGGTCATTTAAGACCGTCTCACCATTTAATGCCCGTGTGATAGAGTTGGCATTCAGTAAATAGGACGAGAAAAATTCTAATTCTGCGGGATCAGTGAAGTCAGTTGCCGTAATTTGCCCGTCAACGATAAGGACCATCTCATTTTGGTGGCCGGGAAAGACGTTAACTCTTGAGAGCATTTCATTATTTATTATACGGCTTCCAATTAGCACACCGATTGTTTCATTTTTGATGTTGTGAATTGGCACAGCCGCAGAAATAAAAATTTGCGGTTTTCCTTCTACGGAAGAAGTTGTTATACCTGACGCATTGAATCCAAGTTTTGCTAATTGGATAAGGCGATTTTCATCTTCTGAATTTTCTGATTCTGTATCAAACAGCCGATGCCCATTATTATTAACTACATCAATATCGTCGAAGTTGAAGCGAGATGCCGTAATTAATAATTCAGCTTGAGCCGAGTTAATGTTTCCAGCAGTAATGGCCTCTGATAATCCTGAAATATTGGAGAGGGTCACTACGTTATTTATCATCTCCTGCTCGATCTCATCAAACCGAATTTGAATGGTTTGAGCATTTTGTTCAACATTCTGGCGGCCGGCTTGAAGGGCGAAGGAGTTCAAGCTGCTATTTGTAGTCAGAACCATTCCCAATAGCAACAGGCTGAATATTAGAAACGCCAGGATGTTCAGCTTGACGCCTACTGTTAGGTTCTTGATGGCTTCAAAAGGCCGCATCAGTTTTCTCCTTACAAATTGATTCAAAGACTATAAGCATATTTTGTGCTATTGTGTTGAGATAAATCCAAGTGCTTTTAACGCGGCTTGACCTTCTTGAGACGACAACCAGTTGATTAATGGCAGGATATCGCTTTCACGTTCTGCCATATATCCCACACCGGCTGAATCTACAATTGGGTAAGATGGATTGCTGGGGGAGATTCCATTAATCGATATTGCGTTTACATTTGTCTTGGTGGCTAAAATGGATACCCAGGCAGCGAAACCAATTGCCCCAGGCGTCCCTTCAACAGAAAAAGCCATATCCTGCTGACTGAATAGAGTTGTGGCTGATTCTGAAAACGGAGTGTCTCCCAGCAGGTTTTTTCGTAGCGATTTTGTGCTCGAATCATCTTCATCTCGCACATAAAGTACTATTTTTTGATTTGGCCCGCCAACCTCAGACCAGTTGGTGATTTTGCCTGAAAATATATCGGCGATTTGCTGATCTTCGAGGCTGGTAATGCCTGCTAAAGATGAATGGCTGATGATTGCTTGTCCGACCATACCCATTTCAAAGAACTTGATGTTTTTTGCTTTCTCTTCATCTTTGGGAGGACGAGCCATTGCAGCAGCATCCAGAATTCCATCAAGAATTCCAGTTACGCCATTCCCAGTACTGCTACCTGATAATATCTCAAGATGATAGCCAGGGTTTGCGGTCTCAAAGGCAGGTTTTAGTGCTCCGAGTACTGTTGTAATTGTGCCTGAACCCGATATGTTTAAAACTACCAAAGATGGAGCGGTTGGCGGGAGCGGCTGGGCTGAAAAACTGGAGCATGCTACCAAAAGCAGCGCTGCGATTAAAAATAAAACGACAAGACGGCGTACCTGTTGTGTCATAATTTAAATAGTGTCC
>Ga0075156_10000855_pt1 | contig 16189 bp, 15 predicted proteins | sample JI81AbrownDNA_FD_70966 | JGI IMG/M metagenome (GOLD analysis project Ga0075156, IMG submission 70966) | Wastewater effluent complex algal communities from Wisconsin, to seasonally profile nutrient transformation and Carbon sequestration -... | ecosystem: Engineered > WWTP > Effluent > Algae...
TCGCCATACGCGAGTCGAATTGCATCAATGAATTCATATCCGCGCTTGATATATCGTTCCACCGCATGCACGCAAGTCTCGCCATCATTCTGCGAGCGGACAGTCATGCCCTCCGCCATAAATTCCAATCGCAACTCAACATTATTTACAACATTACCATTATGCGCCCCAACCATATCCCCATTTGAATCCAAATGTGGCTGGCTATTCACTTGAGATGGCTCGCCAAACGTCGCCCAGCGCAATTGCGTAATCCCACGCTGTCCACGCATCTCTGCGATGTTATATTTCGCCGCGACAGAATCTACTTTACCAGTATCTTTTCGCAGATCGATCTTTCCATTGTTGATCGTCGCCGCCCCAACCGAGTCATATCCGCGATAGGTGAGCCTTTCCGCTGCCGCAATGAGAATGGGACCCAGTTCTGTTTCGTTATTTGTAACGTAGCCAAATATTCCGCACATATATGTCTCCTAATGAAAACATCAACTCGCTTTTACCTTTTGATAAATTTTCATACCCAACCCTACGAAAAAGATCAACACACCCACGCCAAAGGCTGTGATCAAAATGAAGAACAAGAGCAGTTCGGTGTAGGCGTATGAGTCGTACTCCCAAGACCAGACCTCGCCTTGCTCAAGCAAGGCAACTTCGAGATGGTATGCGGTTTCAAACATGACACAGTCCACGCGCACACGCGAGAGCACTTCGTTTGGAGGTGAAAGCACAAGCCGATTAGTAGTTTCGGTGGCTCTACAACTCCTTCCAATTGCCGGGTTTCCAGAAGGCTGTGTGACCTTCTCCCAACTGGAAGGCGAACCGTACGAGAGCTCGTACATGCCTCCATCCACTGTATACCCGATAACTTCCCCCGCCTCACCAAGCCCAAGGCGGATGACCTTTTCTGGCGGAGCCGGTTCCTGTTGCCAGCGTGTCGCGATCCCCGGGCGGAACATCGTGAAGAATCCGCATCCACAAGTGAGGATGAGCCAGATTACACCGATCATGAGAATTACATTGGCTGATTTATGCATAAGTAGTTTTGAGATTATATTCCATCGTCCTACCCCGTCCGCATGGATTTTGTTTTCCAATACAGCCTCATTCCCCAACGGATCATGGTCAATAATCCCCATATCCCCAATGTCATCACGGTCAATGGCGTGAATATGAACGACGCCCAGAACATTTCATTCTGTGCGAATTCCCAAAACGGGCACGCCCATTGACCGTCTGTAAAGCCATGGCAGGTCCCATTCCAATTTACCGCCGCAGACCCAATGCCCAGCAACGGGATCGCAAGTGCAAAACAAAGTGTCAATGCCAGAAAAACCCAATTGATGATGCGGATCGCTTTCATGCTTCACCTCTATTGTAAAATTAAATAAAAAATCTCAGTATTCTATTTTATACAGAGACTCTTTCAGAGACTGTCAGCCTGTTTCAAATCCCATCACGTTACTTTAAGAACTCTAAACCACCCGAATCCATAAGAATTCTATAACCAGTGCCGGGATGTTGTTTTTCTTTCGAAATGAAATATTCATACATTTCCTGTAACAAAATTATATCTGCATCGGGGGTATCTAATCTTGAGGGAATACTCAAGAAGTACAGTGTCATTCTGAGCCGCGCTCTTGTTCTTTGCGGCGAAGAATCTCTACGACTATCTCAGAGACCCTTCGCTATCGCTCAGGGTGATACATCATCTCAGGTTTAGTTACTCTCTCTGCATCTGACTGTTCTCATGAAGCATCCTTTGATAGTATGATTAAGTAGTCGGTCGAAAATAATTTTACAGTCCATTCCCTCTCTTTCGGGGGCGAAGCCCCCGAAAAGCCAAAAGCATATCTAAAAACTTTCGATCACCTACTTGGCAGGTTCTGAAAAAACTTATGCATACTTCCGCCCCAAACGAGCCCGAATATCTCACATCTGCCCGCGCTGGAAACTCCGAAGCCTTCACGGCATTGGTCGAGCCGTATCGCAAGCCGCTGCTAGTGCATTGTTACCGCATGAGCGGCTCACTCGATGATGCCGAAGACATCGTACAGGAGACCTTTTTGCGCGCCTGGGGCAAGCTCAAATCATTTGATGGAAGCGGTTCCTTCCGCAACTGGCTGTACGTAATTTCTACCCGCCTCTGGCTGGATGAAGTCCGCAAACGCAAAAAGCGGATTTTACTTCCGCTGGATGGTGACCCCGCAGACCCGGATGTCCCGCCACAGATGCCAACCTCTCCCGCTTCGTGGCTGGACCCTCTGCCTGATTCCTGGTTAAGCAGCATTGGCCCATCCCCTGAATTTTCCTACGAACGCCGCGAGACGATCTCACTGGCATTCACGGCTGCCTTGCAAAAACTCAACGCCCGTCAGCGCGTGGTGCTGATCCTGCGGGAGGTCTTCAACTGGAGCGCGGAAGATGTGTCCGACGCGCTTGGCCTGACCGTTGATTCGGTCAACAACCTTTTGTACCGTGCCCGCAAAAACCTTGAGCCGTCCGCGTTTGAGGAAACTCCAGCTCCAAAACAATATCTTGAGCAATTCGTCAACGCATGGGAATCAGGCGACCTGCCTTATCTCATCAAACTCCTGCACGAAAAAGCCACCTTCGCCATGCCGCCGATGGGGGTCTGGTATGCCGGGCGCGAGTCCATTCAACGCGCGTTGCAAAACTTTGTCTTTATGCCAAATGTGAAATGGAAATTGATCCCGATAGCCTCCAATGGACAACCCGCCTTTGGTCTGTATCGCGGAGAAGTAGGGGCGGGGTTATCCCGTCCCTACTATCAAGCCTTTGGCCTGATCCTTCCCGTCTTTGCATGGGATGAGATCGTTGAAATTACTGTGTTTTTATCCCCGCGGCTTGTTGCTCGGTTTGGTTTGCCCGAAATAATTTAATTCGTCATTGCGAGGAGTGCTCTTGTTATTCGCGACGAAGCAATCCCTAACTGAGTTGGGGATTGCTTCGGGCGGAAAAGCGCCGCCCTCGCAATGACGGAACTTGCTACATCTTCGCTTCGTTATACCCGTCAATGGCCAGAACAGTATTCGCCACGAACACTGCCCCGAACATGATCGGGTACAAAGCGGGCGCCGCGCCCTTCACTTGCATCTCCACGTAGGTGAGAATAAGGGCAGCGATGGTCAGGCCTGCGCCCAGTAGCTTGCGGCGCCCAATGTACAGCGTCCCAAGCCCCATAAAGAAGAAATTCAATACAGCAGCGATCCACGGATTCTTTTTCATCTTAGTACTCCTTTGAAATTTTGGATTTGTAGTTAAGACGAAAAAGTCCCCGCAAACTTCTCACTTTTTTGACCCCCAATTTATCAAAGATCAAGAAGCGTCATCACATGCTGCCTGCCTGCTTTGCCTTTCGCCTTAATGTGATAATGATATCCAGCGCGAGGAAGAATAGACTGGTCACATAAAGCACGAGGTCAATGATCACGCCGATGGGTAGGAGCAGGAGCAACCCGATAGTCGCATAGGCATTGCTTGCTTTTTCAGAGTACCAGGTCTCGCCGTTTTCAAGCAGGCTCACGTTTATATACAGGGTCTGCTCTGCAAACCCGCAATCCACACTTACCTGCAACTTGACTGTGCCGGACATCGGCTCGCTTTTGTATGTATCCTCTGTAATGGGACTGCATTTTATATCTGTGAGCGCGTTTTCAGTTCCGTCTATTTTTTTCCATGTGAGTCCTGGGTATACCGAAAACTGATATAAACCTCCGTTCTCGCCTTCCGCGAAAATTTCTCCGGTGTCGCCTGCTATTAATGTAGTCAACGGCTCGGCAGGAGAAGGGATTTGAACCCACTTTTTCTCCATGCCCGACTGCTTGTACGCGCCGTAGATGATCCTCACAATATATACAGACCCGGCAAGACCAAGCAGGTAAAAGATGATCGCGGCGACCCGCGCAATATATTTGAACATGGACGTGGATTATATGGTGTCTCTTTTTAGCTGCTATGGGATATTCGTACCAATAATTAGATCCATCACCCCAATTTCAAATTTCCATTCTCATCAAACTCAAAGAACGGGTTATACGCCACTTCCCAGTGATAATCATCAGGGTCAGCAAAATAAGAACTATATCCGCCCCAAAAAACTTTTTGTGGTTCCTTCACGATCTTTACGCCTTTTGCTTTCAAGTCCCCAATGATCTCAACCACTTCGGCTTCATTTTGTGCGTTGTATGCCAACGTGATCCCTGAAAAGCCATTTCCTTCTGGCGTAGTCATCGCATCCTCAGCCAGTTTTTCCCGCGGATAGATCGCCAGCAAAACTCCGCCTGTGTGAAAGAATAAGATGTCATCATTGCTGTCGCTGGTTGGTTTCCAACCCAGTGTTTCAGTATAGAACTTTTTCGACTTTTCGAAATCCCTCACTCCCAAAGTGATCAAATGCAAATGCTGTTTCATCTTCAACTCCTTTGCCGGTTGTGGCTGCTAAAAAATGAGACCTCATGTATTTTACATGAGGTCTCATATCATTCACTTGTCAAATATTGAACTTACTTTTCCATTTTGGGATTCCAAACTTCCCACACTTTGCCCACCAACGCAGGCCCCGGCTTTAACACCAGTTGACCCGGTTCCCAGCCAGCGGGAGTAGCTTCTGTGCCTTTGCTTGCGCGCACATGTTGGAACGCCTGCACCTGACGGATGGTCTCCGCAAGTTTTCGGCCCACGGGCGGGGTCATTACTTCCATTGCTTGAATAATTCCATCGGGGTCGATGATGAATCGTCCGCGTAACTCAATGCCTTGATTCTCATCCCATACGCCGTAGGCGCGTCCCACATTTCCCGCCTGGTCAGATGCCATGTGGAAGGGGATGCCGCCATCCACCATTTTGGTCAATTCGTAATCGTTCCACATTTTGTGTACAAAGTGACTATCAACACTTACCGAGATAACTTCCACTCCCAGTTCCTGCAGCTTGCTGTATTGATCGGCGACCGCCGATACTTCAGTTGCTCAGACAAAGGTGAAATCACCCGGGTAAAAGCATAACAAAACCCACTTCCCGGCAAAGTCGGAAAGTTTAACGGGTGTGAAGCCGCCCTTGTAATAAGCGGGCGCTGTAAAATCTGGGGCTTTCTGGCCAACTCGTGCTGACATGGTTATCTCCTTTTTTTCATCGGTTGGTGTGGATGCTTGCTCATTTGCCTTGTCACTCGTGACCGTGCCAGTGACTCGCGCACATCCTTGCATTTCTTCAGTCATTTAGACTCCTTTCTGGAATTGTAGACTGCCATCATTATAATTGCACAATATGTAAAATAAAAAGGACATTCAGGTCTGTCTTTTTTGTTCGGATTATCCATCCAAAAGCGATGCCGTGGCCGCGCACGCCTCTTAACCACCCGACAACTGATTCAGTCACGTTTGGCAGGTCCTCCGCTGTAGACGCTTGCGTAACATCATCCTTATCGATTTGCAATGTGAAAAGGGATATTCTGAATTAGAATTTGCAAACCCTCAGCAATAGGAAACTCCATGCAATTTGAATATTCCCCCTACATCCCGCCTCTTCTAATCGCCGCGATAGTCTCAGCCATAGTTGTTATCTATGCCTGGATGCGCCGCTCCGCCAGTGGTGCGCTTGCGTTATTTGTGCTGGCGATCTTTGTTCTCGAATGGATCCTTAGCTATTCGTTGGAGATTATGGGGATGGGGCTTGAGACAAAGTATTTTTGGGGAGTAATGGAATATATTGGCATTGCCTTTGTTCCCTACGGCTGGTTGATATTTTCGATCGCATACAGCGGACAGGAACGGATCCTTTCTCGCCGCTTCCTCATCCTCACAGCACTTATCCCATCCGTTACGGTTTTGCTCGCATGGACCACCCGTTGGCATGGTTTGGTATGGAGTGAGTATCACATTGCCAGTCAGGGTATTTTCTCAGCATTGGAAGTTTCGCACGGACCCTGGTTTTTTGTGCATTTATTTTATTCGTATACCATTCTGGTGATCGGCGCATACTTCCTTGTCCGTGTTCTTTTTCAACGCAAAGGAATGTACCGTGGACAGATCGTCGCCATGCTGATTGCAGTCCTTGCCCCCTGGGTTGGTAATGCTCTCTTTCTTACAGGCAACAGTCCTATTCCGTACCTGGACCTGACCCCGTTTGCATTTACCGTTTCAGTGGTTGCGGTGGCTTGGGCGGTCTTTGGGTTCCACCTTGTGGATATTACCCCGCTGGCGCGTGACAGCGTGGTGGATTCCATGCGCGAAGGCATGATCGTGCTGGATGTACGCGGGAATGTGGTCGATATCAATAATGCTGCGGCGCGCATGATCGGCGTCCCGGTTGCGGACGCTATCGGCAAAACAGCTGATGATATTTTTTCTCCGTGGTCTTACCTGGTTGAGCGTTTTCGCAACATTCTGGAAGCGAAGGATGAAATACTTGTGGGGGAGGGCGAGGCAAAACGGCGTTATGAAGTACGCCTTTCTCCATTGCAGGATCAGCAGAGTCAACTCGTCGGGCGCGTCATTATGTTACGTGCCATGGATGAAAGGGGGTTACCGTCTCCCAGATTTGCTGCAGAGGCAGCCACTTCTCTTAACAACGAGCACACCACATCTCGGCCTGAAAGTGGAACAAAAAGCCGTGGCTGGCTGATTGATTTCTTTCTGGTGACTGAGCAATCCGATCTCAAGATACCGTCCGGCGTCAACCCGAATTGGTATCGTTCTCTTGAGCAGAATTTTACGATCGCCCTGCGTATTGGCTTTCCCGTACTTGTAATTGGCACGATCATCGCTTCATTGGGAGGCTCCCCCCAGAGTCTCATACTCTTTCTCATGAATGCAATGTGCGGGGGAATATTGGCATTAGCGCGCCGTATTCCTTTCAGAGCAAGAGCAGCCTGGGCGATATTCCTTGTTTACGCCGTTGGGCTGGTGGAGATCATTGGCTTTTTTCATTTAGCGGGAGGACTGCTTCTATTTATTTCCGCAATCATCGGTGCGATCCTGGCGATTGGGCGCAAAGCCGGGCTGTACACATTGTTTATAACCATCATTACCTTGTTCTTTCTTGAGTGGGGGATCAGTCAGGGATTTTTTGCTCCCCAGGCGCTTCAGTCTTCTACGTTGATAGAAGAGCTTGTTTCTTCATTTTTCATATTTTCGAGTATCGCTAGCGGGGTGTATTTTACGATGTCGGCTGCGCTGGAAAACCTGAACAATTCCTGGCATCTCGAAGCGCAGGCTGCAAACCTGTTGCAGCAGGAACGCGACCTGCTTGAACAACGTGTGGAAGAGCGTACGCATGACCTGGCCGAGGCACGCGACGAGGCAGTTATTGTTAGCAGGCAAATGCAAAAGTATTATCTTGCCATCGAACAAAGCGGCAACACCATTGTCATCACAGATACCAATGGAAATATTGAATATGCCAACCCGAGATTTGAACAGACAACAGGGTATTCCATTGCAGAAGCCTTGGGCAATAATCTGCGCATGTTGAAATCAGATCACCAGTCCACAGACTTTTATAAACAGTTATGGCAGACTCTCTCCAGGGGAAACATCTGGAGAGGTGAATTCCTCAACAAACGCAAGGATGGATCGTTATATTGGGAAGCTGCAACCATTGCTCCATTGTTGGATCAAGCTGGCATGATCACCAATTTTGTCGCCAATAAAGAGGATGTTACCGAAAGCAGGCAGGCGCAGGAACAATTGCAAAAACTTTCGCGGGCGGTCGAGCAAAGCGGCAACACCGTCATCATCATGGATAGGAACGGTTTGATTGAATATGTCAATCCGAAATTTTCTGAATTAACAGGATTTTCTCCCGAAGAAGCGTTTGGTAAATCCCCCATTGCCCTGATGAACGGACTGGGTAGCACACCCGATTTTAGTCAGGACCAATGGTGGCTGACCGTCAACGCGGGAGGGATCTGGCGCGGAGAATTTCGTAACCATCGCAAGGATGGCTCTGTGTTTTGGGAATCGGCAACCATCGCGCCGGTCCAAAACCACCGTGGAGACGTGATCAACTTTGTGGAGATCAAGCAGGATATTACCGAGCAAAAGGTCCTTCAGGAGCAATTGCAAAAACAGAACGAGTATCTTTCCATTCTTCATCAGGTCACATTGGATTTGCTGGATCGCCGCGAGATCACAGACCTATTGAAGACCATCGTCGATCGCTCTGCCGTCCTGCTGGATGCGCCTTTCAGCGAGTTGATGCTGGAAAAAGACGGTGTCTTGATGGTGGAGGCGTTTACGGGGAACCAGCAAAGTTTGAAGGGAGATCGTGTAACACGTGGTGAGGCAATACTTTCCTGGCAGGCGTTCGATACCCGCCAACCGGTTGTTCTGGATGATTATTCCACCTGGGAGCATAGGCGCGAGATATATGCTCCTGGCAAATTACACGCCACAGTTGATTTTCCTGTTCTTGCAGGAAATCGCTGCCTTGGCATTCTTGCGTTGGGGCGTTCACAGCCGGGTTACAAATTCACCACTGAGCAGATCGAAACCGGAGTCCTTTTTGCGCGTCTCGTTGCCCTCGTGTTGGACAATGCCAACCTGTATGATTCCGCCATGCAGGAAATCGCCGAGCGTAAGCGTGCCGAATACCTTTTGTTGGAAAGTGAAATTCGTTTCCGTCAGATCGTGGAAAATGCAAGCGATATTATTTACCGTACCGATATGGATGGGAATTTCACCTATGCCAACCCATCTGCATTGAAGTTGATGGGATATACCCGTGAAGAAGAGGCACTGGGACGAAATTATCTTGACCTGACCACTCCCGAGTTTCGTCAAAAACTAAAACGGTTCTATGATCATCAGTACCTCAGCAAAACCCAGGGAACCTATTACGAATTCCCCGTCATTACCGTGGATGGACAGCTTATCTGGGTCGGACAGAACGTGCAGATCATTTTGGAAAACGAACAGGTCGTCGGGTTCCAGTCTGTGGCGCGTAACATTACCCAGCTAAAACAGGCGCAGGAAGCGCTTGCCCTCTCTCGTGATCAGGCGCTGGATGCGAGCCGCTTCAAGAGCCAACTCCTCTCAAGGGTCAGCCATGAACTCCGTACCCCGTTGGGCGGAATCCTGGGATACGCAGAACTTCTTCAATACAAAGCGTTTGGCCCGCTCACCGAAAAACAGGATGTGGCTCTCAACAATATTATTGAAAGCACACATTACCTTACCAATATCGTCAGCGATCTGTTGGATGAAGCCCAAATTGAATCCAGATCCCTTGGCTTGCACAACGCATATTTTTCATCCGTAGACCTGTGTGAAAAAATAAAGTCTACTATGTCCACACTCGCCAATAAAAAAGGATTGACCTTCTTAGTGGATATCGCCCCAGACCTGCCCTCTGAGATCTACGGCGATATCACTCGCCTGCAGCAGGTGATCACGAATCTCGCCGGTAATGCCGTCAAATTTACACGTGAAGGCGAAGTCAGCGTCAGCCTAAAGCGCCCCACACCAACGTATTGGTCCATTGAAGTGCGAGATAGCGGTGCGGGTATTCCTGAAAGTGAACGGCAGAATATATTCGAACCTTTCCGCCAGGTAAACAACTCCATTACCCGCGAGAACCGCGGTTCAGGGTTGGGGCTTGCCATCACCAAACAGCTCGTCGAATTAATGGGCGGGCAGATTCACCTTGAAAGTCAGATCGGAAAAGGCAGCCTGTTTGCAGTCATCCTGCCCATCATCAATGCCCCCGGAGAATATCATGGATAAGCCACTTGCCCTCGTTATTGAAGATGATCCCCAACTCAGCCAGATATTTACGCTTACCTTGAGCGATTTGTTCGAGACAGAAACCATCATTGATGGTTCACAGGCGCTTGTGCGGCTTTCTGAAATTGTCCCCAAGCTTGTTGTGTTGGATATCAACCTGCCGGGCGTGTCCGGCGCAAAAATACTTTCAACGATTCGCAGTGACACACGCTTTCATGCGACTCGTATCATCCTCGCCACGGCAGATTCACGCCAGGCGGATGAACTTCGCGACCAGGCGGATATTGTCCTCTTGAAGCCGATCAGCACCATCCAACTGCGCGATTTTGCAGAACGATTAAGATAAAAATTCAGCTTAGGATGGATTGTCCCACGGGGCCACTCCACGCCCACGCACGCCTCGCAACGACCCGATAACTGATTCAGTCACGTCGGGCAGTATCTCCGCTGTAGCCGCCAGCAGACCAAAACACCCCGCGATCATCATGTCACCAAAGGGAGTGGCGAAGTATGGTCGCAACCGACCATTGACTACGGACGACAGAAGGCTGTTAGTGGTCTGCGGTCTGTCGTCCATGGTCTGGAACATCGAACGTCTTGGCCCCGTCACCACCACATCAAAATCATCCTTTCCAAACTCAAATGGACGCTTTCCATAAACAAGCGCGCCATGCCCCATGTCATCGAATACATCTTCATGTTTCAAAGACCCATCCGCCAATCTTCGGATCAATGACTCCAGCTTCGGCAGATCGATCTCGCCTGTGTGATGTTCAAAGACACCCTCGATTCCCTTTTCACCCAAACGAAATGCCAGCGTATGAAAATTCCCCACATTGACAATGATCTTACTCTCGCGCTTCATCACCGCTGGGTCAAAATTCGCGCCCAGCACTGCGGCGGGAGCCGTGTCCATCACCAGTAGTGGGCAGTCGAGTCCACGTGCTGAGTCCGCAACGGCTTGAAGTCGCGTCATGATTTTTGGAATTTCTGTGGAAGGAAAGATGAAAGAAGAAAGAGAGTTTTTTGCGCGAATACGTTCATCCAAATAATCAAACCGAAACTGCCGGTCTGAAACCCCCGTGGGCGCATTACCGTGGTCAAACACCGCCACAGCGACGGCAGCTAAATCATCCAGCGAAACGCCATAATCTTTGAATGTCCTGGAAATTAATTCAAAATCAAAATCTTTCAGCTCGATCTTGCTGACCGCTGATAGCTGAAGGCTCTCCTCCTCCGAAACGATCTTTATCCCCAGCTTCTCCACCTTGTCCAACTCATCATTCAGTGTCGTCGCAGCCGAGGGAGTCATGTACACGGGGATACCAGCACGCGCAACTTCTTCGATAGCCCATGCCGAGGGGCCGCCCCCCATTTGATGTCCAGTCAACAGGATCGGGCCGCGGCGCGAAGCGTGAAGCGCCTGTTTCAGACGCCGATGGATCATCATGGTGGGGGATGGCAGTACGAGTTTGAATCCATTCTCAATGTCGAGGTTCGAATCGTAAAGAAAAATATCCTGTGTTCCCGTGCCGATGTCTACTGTTAAAATTTTCATATCGCCTCACCCTGCTCTGTTCGGGGCTTAGCCCCGAACAGAGCAGAAGTCGTTACTACACTTCAATGCCAAGCCACTGCCGGATGAAATATCCGATCACAAACGAGAACGCAGCCACGCTCAAGCTCAAGCCAGCCATCTCCACAAACCGTTCACGGAAGGATTCACCTTTGGCAACGGAGATGTAGTAATTGAAGACCGCGATGATGACGACAGCGGTGGTCAACGCAATAGCAAGGTCAAGATAATAATTTTCAAAAAGAAGATAGGGCAGGATGAGTAGGGTTACGGTTGTGATGTAGGCAATGCCTGTGTAGATCGCGGCGCGGACGGGATGCTTGCTCGTCTTTTCGGAACGGGTGGAGAGATATTCACTCGCGGCCATCGAAAGCGATGCGGCGATACCGGTGATGAGTCCTGAAAGGGCGATCAACTTTACGTCTTGCAGGGCAAGTGTCAGCCCGGCGAGAGCGCCCGTGAGTTCCACAAGGGCATCGTTGAGACCAAGCACAACCGATCCTGCGTATTGCAGCCGTTCTTCATCCAGCATTTCGATAAGCTGATGCTCGTGCTTGTCTTCTTCCTCTTGAAATTGTGCGGCTTCAGGAATTGCCTTTGAAACCGCCTCGTAATTGACCTGCGCTTTTTCTTCGCCCATTTCCATGAGCTTGACACCGAATGTGAACCCAAATGCCAGGCTGACAAGATAATAGAACCATACAAAGAACCAGCGCGGCTGCACTTCTTCCTTTGTATATTCCTTCCAGCCGTTGTAATGACGCAGTTCATCTTCTGCGATCTGATCTAATATTTTGGCATTCTCCACTGATTTAATTCTTTTGGCGAGACGTTTGTAGATATGATATTCAGTGATCTCGGTCTCTTGAAAGAGGATTATTTTTTTGCGAATATCTTCGCTAATGGTTTGCATGCTGTGCTCCTTGAAGAATTAACTGAAATGATACATGCATTATTGTAAATCAAAAGGCGCTCCCGAAGGAGCGCCTTTTGATTTTATTGTGAGTCGTCTACGACATACTCGTCATCGATAATACCGTCGCCGTCAAGGTCAACGCCGAAGTACATGCCTTCGGGGTTGGCATCGGTCCACTCAGCGTAGTTGATGTAGACCAGCGCGCCTTCCTTGAGTGCGATCTCTTCTGCAGAGAATTCCTCTTCAAGTTCATCCGTGATGCGTGTGAGGTAGAAGTTGAATGCGCCTTCGCCGTTCAATTTTTCGGTATTGATCAGCAGGTCGCCCGCTTTGCTGTCGAGCCAGGCGGTGATGGTTCCGCCGCCGACCATGTCTGTGCCGTACAACTCGAAATAGTAATCAGCTTCGGCATTGGGATTCTCGATACCGAAAATGATGCTGGGTGATTCGTCTGAGGTGGTTTCGTAGGCGATCGTTTCATCCGCCGGATAGAAATACGCCGTATCCACCTGACCGGGCTCCAGGTAAATGCCTTCCACGCCAATGCTGAATCCCGGGCCGATCATCATCAGGTCGGTCAGGGTTTCTTCGGTCAGTTCCGTGCCATCGATGGTGATGGTTACATCCAAATTCGAGGGAATAGAGTAAATGGGTTCGGGGGTGTTTCCGCTGGCGAGCATTCGATACTTGCTATAGGAAGCGCCTTCGATCTCGTTGATGATCTTTCCGTCCACATAGCCAAGGCGGTTGCCGCTTTCATCGGTGATGAGGATATGGCCTTCGCCATCCAAAAAGATCTGGTTGAGCGCCTGGGAGGGGGCGGCCAATTTTCCGGTAAGGCTGGAGTAGCCGCCTTCGCAGAAGGGACAGGTTTGGGCTTCAAGCCGCGCCGAAGTGGGGGTAAGGTCGAGGGTTTCGGAATCAGCATTGCCAGACCATACATCCGTCTCTACTTCTGGATTGATGGATGTCTCATACGTCCAGGAATTATCGCGCGAGTCAATGAACAGTTCACGGACTTCGCCAGGGTAGTTGTTATCGTACACAAGGATGGCGAACAAGCCGTCGCCCTTATCCTCCACACCGAACGGGGTGATGGCATGGCCTTCATTTCTGTCGTTGTAAATGCCAATGGTGTAAGTTTCGCCGTTCACATCCATCTTCTCAATGGTTTGTAGAATTTCCATCGGTGTGCCTTTGATGACACTTGATGCGGTTGGGTCAACAGCCTGCGTGGCCCACCAATAGGCGATCTCTTTTTGCAGGGCTTCATCGTTGATATCCAATTCGCTGGCAAGGTTGCCGCCAAAATCTGACGGGGACACCTGTCCGGTGTACATCATCAGGCTGAGCACCGCCATGCCTTCGCAGTGTCCGCCCGCCATGTCGCCATTGACCTGTTCCATCCACTGTTCAGCGGGTGGGGTCAGAACGCACTCGTCACCGTTGACCTGCGCACAGACCTCGTCACCGAACATGCGGCGCAGTTCATCTGCAGTCAAGTTGGTGGCGGGAATATCATCACCGTAATTTTCAAAGCTAAAACCGTTTTCAGCGGGGTTGAAGCCAAAATCAAATACCACTTCCCCCGGTACGCCTGTCGCTTCCGTGGCACCTTCATCTGTTGCCGGTTCTTCTGTAAAAGATTCCTCTGTAACTGCTTCCTCAGTATAGAACTCATCGCCTGTATCTTCTGCACCGCAAGCAGATAGGACAAGGCTAAACAATGCAAGGATTGATACGAGCACAAAAAACGGATTTTTCTTCACATATACCTCTTTAATGGATGGTGGACTTTGTAAATAAAACACTCGTCATTGTTTTATGCCGAGTGTTTTATAACTCTGAATATTTTCTGGCCTACACCTTTTGGAGGACGAAGTACCAGTACCTGCGGTTGTCCAAATGCGGGAGGGCGTCGGGAGAGTTGGGAGTGAGCCCCGCAAAGTGATAAAACTGCTTTCGCAAGATGGCCGGCACATATTTATTCACCAACGCAATGCGGCGCTCGCGGTCAAGTTCCATGGCTTTCAACACATTGTCTGTGATGTCCTCTTCCTTGATGAGTTTCAATCCCATGTTCTTTAACTGCGCGTGCCAGGTCGCCACCTTTTCCTCATAACGCAGGTCAGTATAAAGGAAATACCCATTGGGTCTGAGTACACGCCTGACATGCTGGAAAAACTTCGTGATGTTCGGGTAATACAGCGAAGCCTCCACATTCACAACCACATCAAAGGAATCGTCAGGGAAGGATAGATCCTCTGCGTTCCCGTGGTGGAATTTGAGTCCCTCTGTGTTGTAATGTTCGCGGCAGAATTCAATGGCCCGTGTGGAAAAATCCACGCCGGTGTAGGACCTTGGCTTGAATTGCCGCATGATGAAGTTCGCGCCTCCACCCCGCCCGGAACTGACCTCAAGAGCGTCAACATTTTGCCACTCTATATGCTTCGCCACGTGATGATAAAGCTGCATCGGATAGCGATGGATCTCATCCCTCTCTTCAAGAGAGATCGGTTCATTGCCTTCATGGTGGGCGGTGTACCCAAAGTTCATGAAGATGGCATTTTTGTCCTTGTCCAAGGCTGAGATCATTTCGTATTGCAGACGGGTAAGCCAGCTTTTCAGGTTCGGAAAACGGTGAAATAATAGCTTGTTGAGCATTGATCCTCCTCAGGTTGGTTGGAATTGTCACGCATTATAACCCTGCTCTATAAGAGTAGTTAGCCACATTTCGGAAAGGTCTGTGCCTGTAAGGAATTCAATCAGTCAAATGAGCTTTGAAGAAATCCACCGCATACCCCTGCAACTCCTTGCGATTGTGCCCGATTCCCTCGATCAACAGGAATTGGACATTTGTACCTGCCGCCTGATAAATATCCTCCGCCTCTTTCCAACGGGACAGTGGGTCGGACCCAAATAGTTTGTCTACCACTTGGGCAGTTTCCTGCTCCCACCCGTCCTCGAAATCCAGCGAGTCATTATCGTCGAGGCTGCCCATATAAATAAATTGCGGAATTGCATTGTAGGTCTCCGTATCGAAGGGCATGCTTGTCAACTCTTCCAGGTCTGCAACACCCGCAGGATAGGGCAATTCCTCCCCATTGAAATTGGAGATTGGTGCGATAGGCCAGCCGCCCGGCGAACCGATCGCCGCTGCTTTTACGCGCTCAGGGTGCAGTACCGTGAATCGATTTGCGAACATACCACTGGCAGAAAAACCCTGGATGAAGATCCTCTCGTCGGTGTTGATTCCGTTGTCGGCTAGGATGAGGCGAGCCTGGTCGATCATCGCAATAAGCTGCAGGTCGATCCGCTCAAGGTCGGGGCGGGTGGCGGTCAGGGTATCCCGATCCAATGCGTGGGTGTAAATGAACCAATCCTCGCCAGGGCGAATAAAAGCAGGCACGAGCAGGACAACGCCGAGTTCATCTGCGAGCTTCTGACGCTCGTATCCCGTCACCCATGCATCCCGTTGATGTTCGCGCGGGTCATCCGAATTGATGCCTGAATTATTTGGCTGCACAAGAATGGTGACGATTTCACCCGCCTCTGCCAATTGTTTTGCTTTTGGTGAAATATATAAATAAAAATCGGCGTGGTATCCATTGGCGGGGTTCGCTGTGAAGTGCTGAACCCGCAGGGCGTATGGACCGATCATGATCGCAAGGATCAGGATCGCAAGCGCAAGAATTGTCAAACCGATAAAGAGATTTTTTTTCATGTTTATGCCAATGGCTGTCGCGCAGTTGCCCCTGTCAATTCATCATGAATGCGGACGGCTTCCGTCGTCCCGACTGCGCTTACCCCGATCTGCTCAACAAATCTGCACACACTGTAATGGCGGCTCGCACTTTCATATTTTTGCAGCCAGCTTTCAAATGCGCCATCCATTCCCTCACGCGGATATCTGACTTTGTACGATTCCATTTTGATGCGCCGTGGTTTGGGGGT
>Ga0075156_10000856_pt1 | contig 16185 bp, 11 predicted proteins | sample JI81AbrownDNA_FD_70966 | JGI IMG/M metagenome (GOLD analysis project Ga0075156, IMG submission 70966) | Wastewater effluent complex algal communities from Wisconsin, to seasonally profile nutrient transformation and Carbon sequestration -... | ecosystem: Engineered > WWTP > Effluent > Algae...
ATACCACGGTGTACACACGCTTCCGGGCCGGCTACGTCTCGGGCCCGTCCCAGCAGGTCGAGCGGGCGCGGGTGGTCGACGTCTCCCCTCGGCCGATGCTGCTGCCCGACTTCAACGGCATCCGCACCGAGCAGGATGCGACCGCCGACCAGCCGCTGGAGTTGCGCCGTCCAGACACCGGCGTCACGTTCGTAGAGGCGTCCGTCACCGAACTGCGCGACGACGATCGGCTCACCCGGCCGGTCTGGTTGCCGCCGTTGCCGGAACGCCTTGGGCTCGGCTCGCTGATCAGTGACGACGTTCGGCTGCCGACGTTGACGGCCGTGCTCGGCCTGGTGGACGACCCGGCCAAGCAGGCGCAGAGCCCGCTGGCGATCGACCTGACCAGTACCGGTGGCCACCTGGTGATCATCGGGGCACCGCAGTCGGGTCGCTCCACCGTGCTGCGCACCCTGGCAGTCTCGCTGTGCCTGACCCGCACACCACGCGAGGTCGCCATCTACGGCATGGACCTGACCGGTGGCGGCTTGCAGCGGCTGGAGGAGTTTCCGCACGTCGGCGGCATCGTGACCCGGGGCAACCGCGACCGGTTGCGCCGGCTGCTGGAAGAGATCTCGGTGATGCTGGTGCAGCGCGAGGCCGTGTTCAAGGACCGCGGCATCGATTCCCTCGCCCAGTTGCGCACCCTGCACGGGCAGGGTCGGCTGCCCGAGCTTCCGGCCGCCGACATCGTGCTCCTGGTGGATGGGTTCGGGGCACTTCGTTCCGACTTCGAAGAACTCGAGGACCTCTTCGTCGACATCATGCAACGTGCGTCCAGCTACGGGGTTCACCTGGTGTTGACGCTGAACCGGCTCAACGAGCTGCGACTGGCGCACCAGGCGCTGTTCGGCAACAAGCTGGAGTTGCGGCTCAACGATCCGGCCGATTCGAGCATCGATCGCAAGCTGTCGGCCGTGCTGCCGAAGAACACCCCGGGCCGTGCCCTGCTGGCCGAGAAGACGCTGGCCCAGATCGCCCTGCCGGTGCTTGACGAGGTGCCGGACGAGGAGGTCGCCGAAGAACTGCAGCAGCTGGCCCGGCAGGCCGCGCACTCGTGGAGCGGACCCGCGGCGGCACCGATCCGCCTGCTACCACTGGAGTTGTCGCCGCAGGAACTGCCCGACCGGTTCGACGAGCCGGACGCGGTGCCGATCGGCTTGCGTCAAGACACCATGGAAGCCGCGCTGTGGGACTTCCTCGGTGAGGACCAGCACCTGGTCGTCTTCGGCGACACCAAGTGCGGCAAGTCGTCATTGCTACGCACCGTCGCCACCGGCCTGATGGACCGGTTCACCGCCGACGAACTCGCCATCGCAGTGATCGACATCCGCGGCCACGTGCCGTCCGTGATCGGCGACGACTACCTGGCCGCCCACGCCCGCACCGCCCAGCAGGCACGCGGGCTGGCGGCCTCCATCGCTGCTGAGTTGGACGAGCGCCAGGCGCGCACACCCGACGAGCGGGCCCGGTCGCCGCGCGTGGTGGTGCTGGTGGACGACTACGACATCGTCAGCGCGGGCGGCACCGACCCACTGATGCCGCTGCTGCCGTTCCTGCCCAGCGCCCGCGACCTCGGGCTGCACCTGATCATCACCCGACCGGTGGCCGGAGCGGGCCGAGCGATGTACGACCGGGTGCTGCAGGTCACCCGCGACACGGGCGGTTCCTTGCTGCTGATGTCGGGTGAGCGCAGCGAGGGCCAGATCATGCCCCGGGTGTACCCCGAGCGCTTCCCACCCGGCCGAGGCAGGTTCGTTCGACGAGGTGAACGTCCGCACATCGTGCAGATCGCGCTGCCGCCGAACGAACCTCCGAGGGGCCGGTGACCGAAACGGGGACAGGGGCCGGTGACCGAAACGGGGACGGTTCCTGGTTCCGCGCAGCAGGGGCCGGTGACCGAAACGGGGACGGTTCCTGGTTCCGCGCAGTGACCGAAACCGGGGACGGTTCTCCGTTCCGGGCCGGTGACCGAAACGGGGACGGTTCCTAGTTCCGCGCAGTGACCGAACCGGGGACGGTTCCTAGTTCCGCGCAGTGGCCGAAACGGGGACGGTTCCCTGTTCCGGGCCGGTGACCCAAACGGGGACGGTTCCCTGTTCCGGGCCGGTGACCGAAACGGGGACGGTTCCTGGTTCCGCGCAGTGACCGAAACCGGGGACGGTTCCTAGTTCCGGGCCGGTGACCCAAACGGGGACGGTTCCCAGTTACGGGCAGTGACCGAACCGAGCCGTCGCCACCTTGCGGTTAGGGACGCGACGGGAAGATGCCCTCCAGGGCGATGCACCAGTTCAGCACAAGGAATGGTGGTCTGTTCTCGTGTGGTTGCCCCCCTGTGTTGGGTAACACCATGCCCGGGTTCATCACGACGCTCGCCGTTGCGCTGTACGACGCCTCCGATGCGGTGAAGCCCGGCAACGCGCCCGACGGATTCTTGGCGGTGGCATCCGTGGCGCCCGCGACCGCGTGAACGTGCGGTGCCACCTGCTGGGCAGTGAGTGTCACGCTCTCGACGCCGGCGACCTCGCCCTGGTCGTAGTTGCTGAGACCCGGGCCTTGGCCGAAGCTGAGCGCCGAGCGTCCGCGCAGGTCCGGCAGCGCGAAGTTGGTTTGGCCGTTGCCGCCGTACATGGTTCCCAGCAACGAGAACAGGGCGCTGTACTGCGCGATGGGCAGCAGTTGGCCTTGGCAGAGGGCCCAGCCGCGGGGAGCGAAGTTGAAGCCGAAGCAACGCAGTTCGCCGATAAAAGGCTCGGTCACGGATAACCTCCAAGGGGTGTGGCGGGGCGGGGTGCCCCGGCGAGCACATTGTCGTGGCGGACGCCCGCGGCACGCCAGCAAAAGACGGCCCCGATCCTCGCGCGGTTCGAGATGGTCCGCGACGCACCGACGAACGGTCAGCCGGCCGCGCGAACGATTTCGATCAGCAGCTCGCGGACGGCCTCCGGCTGCTCGAGCCACGGCCGGTGGCCCGCGTCGACGACCACCCGCTTGCGGGCGAGCGGGGTACGGGCGGCCAGCAACAGGGCGTGGGCGGCAGAGACCGGGTCGGCGGTGCCGTGCACGAAGTACACCGGACACCGGGTGGCCGCCGCCCAACCGATCAGGTCGGCAGCCGCAACGTCCGCCGCACCGACCCCGCCGAGCAGACCGATCACGCCGACCCGCTCGGCATGCGCGGCGGCGTAGGCCAGGGCGAGCGCCGAACCGGCCGCATGCCCGATCAGCACGGGACGATCGAGCCCCCAGTGACGTCGAAGCTCCTCGAGGCGGGTCAGGCCAGCGGTGATCGACGAGTCGTTGGACGTCTCTGCGGCGACACGGTCGTAGCGGTAGGTGGTCGCCTCGGCGCCGATCAGCTCGGCCAACGGGCCGAGTTCGTCATGCACCGTGCCGCCGTGCAGCAGAATCGCGGCGGGTGCGCCGGAGCGACCCGGGCGGGTCAGGGTGGCGAACCTGGCGCCGTCCGACAACGTCACCTGGTCGCGTTCGTCGTTGGTCACCGCGGCAGGCTAGTCGACCGGTCATCGAGCCTGTCGAAGCCCGCTGGTCGAGTTTGTCGAAATCACTCGCTCCGCGGGTCTCGACAAGCTCGACCGACCGACTGTCGCGGCCTTGACAAGCTCGACCGGCCGACTACTGCGGCCTCGACAAGCTCCACCGACCGACCGTTTGCGGTCTCGACAAGCTCGACCGACCGACTGTCGCGGTCTCGACAAGCTCGACCGACCGACTGTCGCGGTCTCGACAAGCTCGACCGACCGACTATTGCGGCCTCGACAAGCTCCACCGACCGATTGTGTGAGGTCTCGACAAGCCCGACCGACCGACCGTTTGAGGTCTCGACAAGCTCGACCGACCGACCGTCGCGGCCTCGACAAGCTCGACCGACCGACCGTCTGAGGTCTCGACGAGCTCGACCGACGGCCGATTCAGCTGTTGGCCGGACTGGGCAATCCGCTGGGTGGCGTGCCGCCCGGCCCACCGCCGCCGGCCGGGGAATCTCCACCGCTGGGGGTTGTGCGCGTGTCGACCGGCACCGTCAACGAGACCGTGTACCCCTTGCTCGCGTCGCCGCTGACGGTGGCCAGCTGATGCACGCCGGCATCGTTGCCGAACACGTTGTCCGAGGCGAGGGTGAGGCTGGCCAGGTTCGCCACCGAGCTCTCGTAGCCGGTGGTCGCGAAGACGGTGTCGCAGACGTTCTTGGGCAGCGCCACCTGCGACGTGGCGATGGCCTTGGACGCGTCGGTGATGCTCGCCTGGTCGGGGTACACCTCGAAGTGGATGTGCGGCCACCGTCCGCTGTAGCACGCGGGAAAGATGCTCGTGAAGGTGACCGCACCGGCCGAGTCGGTCACCTGCACACCGCGCAAAAAGTTCTCGTTCACGACGGATTGGGAGTACATCGAGTACTCGCCGGCCCGGTCGCAGTGCCACACGTACACGGCCGCGCCGGTCATCGGCGTGCCGCCGGCGGCGATGTCGAGCACGGTGAGCGTCAAGGTCATGCCGATGCCCGGTGCCGTGGCGGTGGAGTCACCGAAGCTGCTGCGAATGTCGGAGCGCACCACGCCGCTCTGCTCCAGCACGTCCGGCCCGTTGGAGCCGTCACCCGGGTAGGGTCCCGCGGTCTCGTCCGGAATCTCGGTCAGGCCGGTGGTGTTGGTCGCCGTCGCCGTCGCTGACGAACTCGCGGTCGAGCCGGTCACCCCGCACGCCGCCAGCAGCCCACCGGCGGCGCCCACGCCCAGAAACTGCAGCGCCCGGCGCCGGTTGAACAAGGTGGTGATGTCGAAGGCGAGGCCCTGGTCGACCACCTCGTCGTCGGGTCTGGGCAGCGGGCGGCCCTCGTAGCTGGGCGAGTCGGACTGATCGAGCGGGGCAGGTGCGAGGTTCATGACCACGAACCTAAGGGGCGGACGATCCGCTGGGCTGTGCAGTTGCTGTGCGCTCACTGTGAGCCTGGCGGCGCAGTCGGGGTCATTCCAACAGTGCGAGCAGCACCCCGACGGCGATGAACAGGCTGCCGAAGATTCGGCTGACCAGCCGCTGGCCGGCGGCGTCGCGCATGAACCGGCGCAGCCCCTTGGCTGCCAGCGCGAAGAAGAACCACATCACGATGATGTCGATCACCACGATGGTGACCGCAAAGATGAGGTACTGCGTCACCACGTTGCCGTCCATCCGGATGAACTGCGGGGTGAAGGCGAGAAAGAAGACGATCGCCTTCGGGTTGGTCAGGTTGACCAGCAAGCCGCGCCGAAACATCGGCCAGGGTTGCAGAAAAGTGGGCGTCGCGGCATCGGCAGCGACCTCGGCCTCGAGTTGCACGGTGCCCATCGGGCGGTCCAGCCACAGCCGGACGCCGAGAAAGACCAGATACGCCGCACCCACCCAGCGAATGCCGGTGAACAGCCAGTGGTTGGCCGCCACCAACACCCCGACGCCGAGCGCAACGATCAGAATGTGCAGGATCAGCGCGAGCTGCTGGCCGAGAACTCCCCAGATCGAGCGTGCCCAGCCGCCGGCCAACGAGTTGGCCATGGTGCTGATCGCCCCCGCGCCGGGCGTGAACGAGATCAGCAGGCCGGCCCCGACCAGCGTCCACCACAACGAGAGCTGCACCGGCTCAGACTAGGGGGTGGCCCAGCCAACCTCGTGCAGGTCCAGAGCCGGGGCGGTGTGGACGCAGCGATGCCCGGCCCCGCTGGGACCGGGCATCGCGAAGTGGCGATCAGGCCTCGTCTTCGTCCTTGACGGCGTTGACGAAGCCGGCCTTCTGGGCGGCCTCTTCGGAGTCGAACCAGACCTCGGCGATGGTGCGGCCGTACCACGGGGACTCGGGGGTGTGGTACTTCATCGAGTCCTCATTGCCCTTGATGTCGAAGCCGGCGGGCGGGGTCTCGCCGCGGAAGCTTCCGGCAGCGGCCTCGTCGACCGCCTCCGATGCTCCGAGCTCGACCTCGGGAAGCGCGTCGGACGTCGCCTCGTCGGCCACGACCTCGGCCACCTCGGACTTCTTGGCCCTCTTGGCGGGCTTGTCGGCCTTCTTGGCGGCCGGGGCGGACGCAGCTGCCGATCCCTTGCCCTTGGCCTTGGCCTTGCGCGAGTCTTCGACGGACTCGGTAATGACCTCGATCACGGCCATCGGCGCATTGTCGCCCTTGCGGGGACCGATCTTGGTGATCCGGGTGTAGCCGCCGTCACGATCTGCGAGCTTCGGTGCGATCTCGGTGAACAGCACATGCACGACGCCCTTATCGGTGATCGTGGAGAGCACCTGGCGCCGGTTGTGCAGGTCGCCCCGCTTGGCCTTGGCGATCAGCCGCTCGGCCAGCGGCTGAACGCGCTTGGCCTTGGCCTCGGTGGTGGTGATCTTGCCGTGCTCGAAGAGCTGGCTGGCCAGGTTGGCCAGGATGATCCGCTGGTGAGCCGGCGAGCCCCCGAACCGGGGACCCTTTGTTGGCTTGGGCATGACTGATACTCCTATTCGCGGATCAGTAGTCGTCGCCGAAGTCGGCGTCGTCGTCGTTGTAGCGGTTCAGCGCGGCCAGCGGGTCGAAGCCCGGCGAGCTGTCCTTCAGCGAGAGGCCCATCTCGTGCAGCCTGAGCTTGACCTCTTCGATCGACTTGGAGCCGAAGTTGCGAATGTCGAGCAGGTCCTGCTCCGAGCGGGAGACGAGCTCCGACACGGTGTGGATGCCCTCGCGCTTGAGGCAGTTGTAGCTGCGCATGGTGAGCTTCAGCTCCTCCACGGGCAGCGCCAGGTCGGCGGCCAGCTGCTCGTCGACCGGCGACGGGCCGATCTCGATGCCCTCGGCGTCCACGTTCAACTCGCGAGCCAGGCCGAACAGCTCGACCAGGGTCTTGCCGGCCGAAGCAACGGCGTCACGCGGGTTCATCGACTGCTTGGTCTCGACGTCGAGGGTGAGCCGGTTGAAGTCGGTGCGCTGCTCGACCCGGGTGGCCTCCACCTTGTAGGTGACCTTGAGCACCGGGCTGTAGAGCGAGTCGACCGGGATGCGGCCGATCTCGGCGTCGATGTTCTTGTTCTGGACGGCCGACACGTAACCGCGGCCACGCTCGACGACCAGCTCCATCTCGACCTTGCCGGTGTCGTTGAGGGTCGCGATGTGCAGGTCGGGATTGTGGATCTCGACACCTGCGGGCGGGGCGATGTCGGCGGCCGTGACGGCGCCGGGGCCGGCCTTGCGCAGGTACATGACGACGGGCTCGTCCTCTTCGGAGCTGAGCACCAGGCCCTTGAGGTTGAGGATGATCTCGGTGACGTCTTCGACGACACCTTCAAGGGTGGAGAACTCGTGCTGGGTGCCTTCGAGCTTGATGCTGGTCACGGCCGCGCCCGGAATGGACGACAGCAGCGTGCGCCGCAGGGAGTTGCCCAGGGTGTAGCCGACACCGGGCTCGAGGGGCTCCACGATGAAACGGGAGCGGAAATCGTCGACGACCTCTTCGGTCAGAGTCGGACGCTGTGCGATGAGCATGTGGCTGTGAATCCTTCCTGCCGACCGCTATATGACGGCAGTGATGTGGTGTCCGCCCGAGGGTTGCCCCGAGCGGGGTGAGCACGCCCCGAGGGACGTTCTCGCTCGTGACGGCCCCAGGAGAACCCGGGGGCCGTCGGAGTCGCTTACTTGGAGTAGAGCTCGACGATCAGCTGTTCCTGCACGTCGATGGTGATCTGGTCGCGCACCGGGAGCTGGTGCACCAGGATGCGGCCCTTGTTCGGACGCACGGTGAGCCAGGCCGGAACCGTGCGCTCGTTGTGGGTCTCGCGGGCGATCACGAAAGGCAACGTGCTCAGCGACTTCGGGGCGATGTCGATGATGTCGTAGGCGCTGACGCGGTACGACGGAATGTTGACCTTCTTGCCGTTGACCAGCAGGTGTCCGTGGACGACGAGCTGACGGGCCTGGCGGCGCGTGTTGGCCAGTCCGGAGCGGTAGACCACGTTGTCGAGGCGCGACTCGAGGATGACCAGCAGGTTGTCACCGGTCTTGCCGGCGAGCCGGTTGGCCTCTTCGTAGTAGCGGCGGAACTGCTTCTCGAGCACCCCGTAGGCGTAGCGGGCCTTCTGCTTCTCGCGAAGCTGAAGCAGGTACTCGCTCTCCTTGGTGCGGCCACGACCGTGGACGCCGGGCGGGTACGCGCGACGCTCGAACGCCTTGTCGCCGCCGACCAGGTCGGTCCCGAGCCGGCGTGACTTCTTGGTGATAGGTCCGGTGTAACGGGCCATGATTCAGTCCTCTTCCTTCTTGGCTCGGGCTCAGACGCGACGGCGCTTGGGCGGACGGCAACCGTTGTGCGGTACGGGGGTGACATCGGCGATCGGGCCGATCTCAAGCCCCACAGCACCCAGCGAACGGATGGCGGTCTCGCGGCCGGAGCCCGGACCCTTGACGAACACGTCCACGCGCTTCATGCCGTGCTCCATGGCACGACGTCCGGCGGCCTCGGCGGCCATCTGAGCGGCGAACGGGGTCGACTTGCGGGAGCCCTTGAAGCCGACGGTGCCGGCGGAGGCCCACGCGATCACCGCACCGGTGGGGTCGGTGATCGTGATGATGGTGTTGTTGAACGTCGACTTGATATGCGCCTGACCGGCGCTGACGTTCTTCTTCTCTTTGCGGCGCAGCTTGGTCTTCGAAGCGGCCTGCGCCTTGGTGCGGCCTGCAGTAGCCATGTGTTGTCAGTTCTCCTGGGTATCTCGTGCCTGGCGCCGCATCAGCGGACCTTCTTCTTACCGGCGACCGCCTTCTTCTTACCCTTGCGGGTACGGGCGTTCGTCCGGGTGCGCTGACCACGCACGGGCAGACCCATGCGGTGACGACGGCCCTGGTAGGAGCCGATCTCGATCTTGCGCCGGATGTCGGCGGCGACGGTGCGGCGCAGGTCGCCCTCGGTCTCGTACTTGGCCTCGATGTGATCACGAAGCGCGACGAGCTGTTCGTCGGTCAGTTGGTGGACACGGATGTCGCCACTTAGTCCAGTGGCGGCCAGGGTTTCGGCGGCGCGCGTGCGCCCGATGCCGAAGATGTAGGTGAGTGCGATCTCCAAGCGCTTCTCGCGCGGAAGATCCACACCAATGAGGCGTGCCATGAGGCGTTTCCCTTTCTTCACCGGACGGGTTTCAGGCCCGTTCCGCGGAGGTGTCTGGCGTGATGCGTCCCCTCGCCGCCTCGGCGTGGGCCCCGGCCTCCGACCGGGGGTGTCGGAAAGCGGACGACAATGCCGTCGCGATCCGGTGCTATCACGTTGTTCAGTTGTGCCACCCGCGAGTGGCTGGACGGGTGCGACCCCGTCCGGTGTTGCTGCGGCCCGTTACGGCGCAGGCCAGGTCAGCCCTGGCGCTGCTTGTGCCGCGGGTTGTCGCAGATCACCATCACGCGACCGTGCCGGCGAATCACCTTGCACTTGTCGCAAATCCGCTTGACGCTCGGCTGAACCTTCATCGAGCAACTTTCTGACTCGTCGCTCCGGACAAGGGTGTTCCCTTGCAGGCGCTCGGGAACCAGCCGGAACTGGTGGTGGATGTGCGGGTTACTTGTGCCGGTAGACGATGCGTCCGCGGGTCAGATCGTACGGAGACAGTTCGACGACGACGCGGTCGGCCGGAAGAATGCGGATGTAGTGCTGCCGCATCTTGCCGCTGATCGTGGCGAGCACCTTGTGCCCGTTGGCGAGTTCAACCCGGAACATCGCGTTCGGTAGTGCTTCGACGACCTGACCCTCGAGTTCGAGGGCACCTTCCTTCTTCGCCATTGCTCCCAATCTGGACGTGGACGCACCTGAGGACACAGGTGACCGAAGGATGACTCTAGTCCAACGCGCAGTGGGCACCCAAATCGGGGCGGGGTCTCGAAGGTGAGCGGTGAATCGTAGGCCCGAAGCGATGGGCGCCTGCGGGAAAGCCTACAAGGCATCGCCACTCGCTGATCCCTGACGATGTCGACCGGCCCGTGGCCGTTTCGACTGGACCAACTCGGCAGACACTGGCCTTGGCGTGAGCAACGCAGCGATCTCGTCATGTTCGGCATAGCGGACCCGACCGCTCCGCACCCCGCTGGCGGCGCTCCTAGCGTCCCGATTGTCGCCTGAAGCCAGGGACGGCGGAGGATTTGGCAGCGCTCGGCCAGCAGCTGCGCGGGTCCAGCCTGATCTGCAGCCAAATGGGCGTGGCAGTGCAACTGGGCGCGTGCACGTTTCACCGTCGGGTAGGACTCGGCCGGCGCCCCGGCTTCTTCCGGCGCCCCGGTTGCGTCTTGCTTGGAGGTCGGCTCGACGATCCGGGCCGTCACGAGCTGCTCGAACACCTGATCGGTACCTGGCACCAGGTGGAAACGCAGTTGCCGATACACCGTGCTGATCGCGTCCAGCAGCCGCCCCATCCGGGTAGCGACCACCTCCACCGACGTCTGATCGGCGGCAGGCAGGCCAAGATCGAGCTCGTCTTGACCGGCGTGGATCCGTTGCCGAGCGACCGCGGTCAGCAGTTCCAACTCGGCCTCACCATGGGCTGAGCCGATGTGCTCAACCTCGGCCCGGCCACGCCTCTTCGACCAAATGATCTGAACAGCCCTGGCCCCTGAAGCGGCCGGCACCTTCCGCTCGTACGGCGACACCCCCCGAACCTACCCAAGGACCCACCAATTAGTCTGTTAATTTCGGGGACCAACCACAGAGAACCCCTAGCCAAACAACTAATCAACCTCGCGTCACGTCAACCGTGAGCCAACTCATGTCCTACCGTCCTGATTGTCGCTGAAGCCCGCGACGGGGGAGGCTTTGGCGGGCTCTCGGCCAGCAGCAGCGCGGGTCCAGCCTGAGCAGGATCGATCTCGGAGCGCGCCTGCGATCTTCGAGACACGTTGATCGTGGTCGCCAGATCTCGGCACCGATCGTGGACACCAAGTTGCTCGATATCGCGGACGTGATTCCGGCAGCGAACGGCGAGATGGCCAATGTCGCCGAGCCTCCAACTTAGATCCCTCCTCAAGTTTACGGTTCGAACGTGCCACACGGAATCGCGGATAGCGAGTTCCACATCACCACGCGCGTAGCGACCGCACTCTAGGTCGAGCCGCTGAGGGCCCTCGGACGTGTCTTCGATCGGCGTTGGGTCGGCCCTGCCCATGGCCAAGGGCTCGGCGCAAATTGCGTGCGTGTTCCAAGCCGACCTAATAAGCAGCTTTGCTATGGCCGTCTTGGCCGGAACGGACCTCGCTAGCACAATCGTGCGAAGCGAGTTCGTCGAGCACACCTAGGGGACTTCCATTGCTGTCAGACTTCACCTTGGAAACGACGTCGCTCCCCACACGCTCCACCGGGAGTTCAGTCACCGATGTCTCCGCTCAGCGATTACACACTCCACTAGTACCACCAACTGACACCTCCCTATCTACTGCCGCCAGCTAGGCTCGCGGTTGGGCATCCTCCACGACCTCGAGGAAGGGATGGTAGGCATCGTGGATCTTGAGACGGCGCTGACCCTCGACGCTTTGCAGCTTTGCCGCGAGTATTTGAGCTCGATCCATGTCAGTCCCGACCTCTGGGTATTCGAAGGCGTTTTCATGGACTTCGACACCAAAGAACGACACTGACACCAACTTTTCAATCACTGCAGCCACGCGATCGTCATTGATTCCGGCATTGGCGAACTGCTCCGTAGCCTCCTGCACAGTGAGGACTGGGGCCACACCGAGCAGCGAAAGAAGCCCTTGCTTCAACTCGGGAACCGTTACGCCGTTCTCTACCAGCAGTGCATCGAATGCGTAGTCCGAATATGCGCGACGGGCGATCTGCATATCATCCGCACTGACCTTCAGATGTCCGCGATCAATTGCGCTGGAAACCGCCGCGTTGATGAGCACCAAGATGTCGCGTGGTCGAGGTTGAACGCATCCTGTCAAGCAATCCTTGATGGCTTGCTCTCCACCCGGGCCCAGATCGAACAATTCGCCCCACATTGCATCCCCAGACTTGCCTCGAGATTTAGCCTCGAATCGTGACTCCAAAACGTGAAGAAGTGTCTGAGGATCCTTCCACTTCACAGTGGAAAGGGGGAGCTTGTCAGGTTCCCGCGCCTCGGTTCGCAAATAATGGTATATGTCGCTCCTCAGGAAGATGGACACGGTCAAGCGAACGCGATCCCGCCACCACGACTGCTTGTCGAAGTCGCGCAAAACGTTGCCTCGTGCAACCAAGAGCCCAAGAATGAATCGCGCCATGTGATTGAGATCCGAGTTTCGATCCCAGCCTTTGTCAAGATTGTCGACCAAAATGGCGACACGTTTCTCAGACTTCAAGACGACTCCGAGCGCGGCCCGGAGGCGGCTCAGGGCGTCGGCGTGAAAAGCCTCATTGATCAAGTTCCGGCGTGGGGAAGAGGAATCCTCGGTCGATACTCGCTGGCTGAGGTGCATTAAGGTTTGCTCTAGCCGTGAAGAGATGTCAGACCGCAAATCAAAGGGCGCGCTCGCGGCATAGTCGACAAAGTTCTGCTCGTCATTGCTTAAGGGGATGTGGGGACCACGCGACTCGATACGCTGAAGTATTGCGGCCCCCATTTCTGTTTGAATTACGAATCTCCAAAGCGCGTCAAAAAAGTAGTCGTGTTGACCAGTTGGCAGCGACATCATTGCTTCAAACATGGCGGGAAATTCGAATCCTGGAGGTTTGATGAGGACCGCAAGGTTTGTCTTGTTTGCGCGAAGACGATCCAATGCCTGCAGCGCATTCGCCGTCTTGCCAGTGCCACGGTGCCCAACGAAGATTGTGTCTCGCGTTTGTAGCACGTCATGAAATGCTGAAGTCTCGACAAAGTACTCCGGAAGTTCATCCGCTTCATTCTCTGCAACGTGTTCGCCAAATTTCAGCGCAACTAGCGGATTTCGCGGAGACCGGCGTGGTCGACGCCAATCTACTCCTTCAAAGTGGACCCCATCGAGCCAGGTACGAGCTAGGTGAACGCACTCCCGGGGATATCTGTACGTTCGAAGGAGCGTCTCGTAGTCAAACGGGGCCTTGTATTCCGGCTCCGCGAGCATCAATACCGGAATCTCAAGGCCAAGTGCAAATCCGGCAGTGATCGCGTGTCTTGCATTGATGACTTGCGCTCGTGAGCGATGTTCACCAGCGAAGTGGACTAGAACTCCGGCACTTCCCATTAACGTTGGTCCCAGCCACGTGATGGGTTCAAAACTAGATTCTTTCGGATCGTAGACTTTCACTCTCGTCCCACGCGTCTGACGCTCGTCAATGAACGAATTCAGACGCGACGACGCTTCGAATGGGTCATACGTGGGGCAATACAATAGTGAATCCTTAGGAGCGCCATCTTCCGCGAGAACCGGTTCTAGGAAGTCGTCGTACGCCGTGGTGGTGTCATCCCATGGACGTTCTGCCAGGAGTCCGGCGCTGAGATCATTGCTGTTGAAGTAGGCCGTGTACCCAAGGGGCTTTAGGGTAGATAATTCATTGAACTCCGAGACGGCAGAAGCAACGGTTTTGTCGAGAGTGATTCGAACCGATTTGCCCTTTGCAATTGCATATGCGAGCTCGAACACGACATTACTGTTTACAACAGTGAGATCGAAAATGCAGCTTTGCGCGTCATCAATGGCCTTCAGGACACTGGAAACTACTACCCTGCCGGCAATCTTCAAATCTTGCCATGTCTGCGTTGTTATTCCTTGCTCCGCGAGCCGCTCCGACGTGGTGCGCATGACGTCGCCTGGTCCAGATGGTTGCGAAGGGTAGCCAAAGAATACCTGCGCCATTTCTCTCCTCGGGTCGCGATGCGCCGCGCGGGGAGCCGCGGGGACTCCGTCGTCGCGAGAGTCACTCTACTTGGCGGATTAGCCAAGGAAGCCGGCTTGCCAAATTGATGTCTTGTACGTATACAGCGAACACGGGCTTCAGCTGCGTAAGTGGCACCCACTCAACGACCCCTGTATCGAGACGTGAACGCGGCGCTTGCGCGGGTGCGCTCGCACGTTGCTGATCACGGAGCTTCTTGCCAGCGCGGCCCGCCCCGACCGACCGGCGCCCTCAACTCCCGAGGCCGAGTCACGCATCCGGTGTGGCCCCGCGTCTGTCCACGGTTGACTAGCGGGACTGCGGCCCCGCTGCCGTTGACTACGAAAGCGCATTTGACCCGGCATCCGCGGACTCAAGTCGGGCCGAGAGTAGGCTCGCGTGTCAAGGCGCGCAGCCTACACAGGCAACCTTGCCTGGCGGAGCGGCGCGCTTCACTCGCCGCCGAGCTCCATTGACGCGTGCTCACATGTCGCTCTCTGCACGAAGGGCGTAAAGTGGGCGGTCGGTCAAAACGGCAAGCCAGGAGGTTCCTTGACCCAGCCAGCCTCGGCGTTCGACGGAGAACTCGCCATCGAACAGGCGCACGTTGACCTCGTCTATGCGCAGCTTCAGAAGGCGACGGCGTCGGCCAGACGCTCCGCCACCGCGGGACGCTCCATCTACACCTCCGATCGTGGCAGCTGGATGCGCGAAGAAGACGGCACGGCGATGTTCGAGCGTGACGCGTTCGCGTTTCAGGCCGCCAAGCGGCTGGCCATTCTGGACGCCGAACACGAGGGGCTGGTGTTCGGTCGCCTCGATCTGTCCGACGGCGACCTGCGCTACATCGGCCGGATCGGCGTCCGGGACGAGGAGTACGAGCCGCTGGTGATCGACTGGCGCGCCCGCGCCGCCGAGCCGTTCTACCGCGCCACGTCGTCCAACCCGATGGAGGTCACCCGCCGTCGGGTGCTGCGCTGTCGCAACGACAAGGTGATCGGCATCGAGGACGACCTGCTGGACGCGACCGAGGCCGGCGACCTGGTGATCATCGGCGAAGGCGCGCTGATGGCCGCCCTGCAGCGTTCGCGGGGCCGGCACATGCGCGACATCGTTGCCACCATTCAGGCCGAGCAGGACGAGGCGATCCGCGCCGAGGCACGGGGAGTCACGGTGATTTCCGGTGGCCCCGGCACCGGCAAGACCGTCGTCGCCCTGCATCGCGCCGCCTACTTGCTGTACAGCAACCGGCGCCGCTTCGAGCGCGGCGGCATCCTGGTGGTCGGCCCGTCGTCGTTGTACATGAACTACATCGAGCGGGTGCTGCCCTCACTGGGCGAGGATTCGGTCACCCTGCGCGCGATCGGCGCCGTGGCCAGCGATTCGCTGGGGCTTGTGGCCGACCGCAACGACGATGCCGCAGCCGCCACCATCAAGGGCTCATTGCGAATGGCCCCCCTGCTGCAGCGGCTGGTCAACCTGCCGCTGATCGATCCCGGGCCGGACGGAGTTCGGCTGCGGGTCACCGTCAAGGGCGAGGTGCTGGGCCTGGAGGGGCCGGCGTTGGCCCGGATCCGGGCCGAGGTTCTGGCCCGCCACAAGGTCAATCGGGGCCGGGCGGCGGCCGAACAAGCACTGTTGAAGGCTCTGGTGGCGCAGGTGCCCGACGAGATCGACCTCGAGCGTGACGTCGTCGAGGACCTGATCACGTCCAGCGCCCAGTGGCGCATGTTCGTCAACGCCTGGTGGCCCTCGCTGTCGCCCACCGAGGTGCTGCGCCGACTGGACGACGCCGACATCGTCCGCCAGGTCGCGGTCGGCATGCTGGACGCGGACGCGCAGCGGGTGCTGACCGACTCGTTCGCCGCGACCACCTGGTCGGTGGCCGACATGGCCCTGCTGGACGAACTGGCGTCCCTGCTTGGCCCGGCGCCGGTCGATGACGATGACGAGCAGCCGGTCTTCATCGAGGGCGGCACCGCGACTCCCGAACTGGTCACCACCGCCGACCGGTATTCGCGCGAACGCGAGGATGACCCCGACGACGAGGGCCACGAAGAGTACGCGCATCTGCTGATCGACGAGGCGCAGGACATCACCCCGATGCAGTGGCGGATGCTCCGTCGCCGCGGTGCGCACGCGTCCTGGACGATCGTCGGCGACCCGGCCCAGAGCAGCTGGCCCGATCTCGCAGAATCAGAGCAGGCCCTGGCCGAGCTGATCGGGCACGCGCCCAGCCGGCGGCACCGGTTGAGCGTCAACTACCGCTCCCCCGCCGAGGTGTTCGCCCTGGCCGCGCAGGTTGTCAGCAGGTCGTTCCCGGGC
>Ga0075156_10000857_pt1 | contig 16184 bp, 10 predicted proteins | sample JI81AbrownDNA_FD_70966 | JGI IMG/M metagenome (GOLD analysis project Ga0075156, IMG submission 70966) | Wastewater effluent complex algal communities from Wisconsin, to seasonally profile nutrient transformation and Carbon sequestration -... | ecosystem: Engineered > WWTP > Effluent > Algae...
ACGTTATTTAGGTCACGACACCGGAGAATGCGACGCTAGTTTTCCGCTCTGTCGTTTGCAATTAAACAGTTTTAAAGTCACTGAAACAGTGTTGCAAGCTTAAAAAGCCTTTATAACTTTGACGAAGCGAACGTTACCCCGCAAGGGAGGCTCTAACCAGAGCAAATCAAAACCATTATGCGTACAGGATTGCAAAGCTTGAGGTGGTAATTGTCCCACTGAAAGTGCATTACAAAAGTACACCGAGTTAAGCAATCCCAAGGCGGTAATGGATAAAAAGAACACTCGTGGTTAAAACCACTCGTGTCGTTTCCCTCGAGCGGGCTAAAGCCGCTGAGTTTCCCACTTACCGAGTTTTTTTATGAAAGTTTTAGTAATTGGTGCGTCGGGATTGGTGGGTTCTCATATTTTGCAAACCTGCCAGCAACGGGGGTGGAATGTGATGGGAACTTATCATAATTTTGCCCAACCTGGTTTGATTCAGTTGCCAATTACAGATGGGACAAGTGCACAATCCTTGATAACTGAATCTCAACCGGAAGTTGTATTTCTACCCGCGTTTCTCTCAAATGTGGATTATTGTGAACAAAACCCAGAGGAAACTTATCAAATTAATGTGGTTGGTTGTTTGAATGTAGCTCAAGCGACACGGGATGTAGGCGCGAAGTTAGTATTTTATTCATCGGATTATGTGTTTAATGGGGAAAATGGCCCTTATCAAGAAACCGATCAACCCGATCCTATTTGTGTCTATGGGCGACAAAAGTTGGAAATAGAACAGAAGATTTCTGAGTTATTAGAGGATTATGTAATTTGTCGCATTGCCTGGGTTTATGGTCAAGAGGAGCAAGGTAAAAATTTTGTGCTTCGCGTGATTTCTACGTTGACAAATAATCAAACAATTCGTGTTCCTCAAGATCAGATTGGTTCGCCAACTTTGGCGAATGATATTGCGGAAGCGAGTTGTCGTTTGTTGGAAGTTGGAGCACGCGGACTGTTTCATACAACGGGAATTGATTGTATGAATCGCTATCAATTTGCTTTAAAGGTCGCTGAGGTGTTTGGACTTCAGACAGATACTCTTGTACCTGTGATGACATCTGAATTAAACCAAGTTGCACCACGACCTTTAAAGTGTGGGATGAGGTGCGATCTGCTCCACCAAACCCTCAACTGGAATTTACGGGGAGTTGTTGATGGTCTTACTTACCTAAAGGAAACTAATGTTAGGAGCGATTTTCAATGAACTTGTTGATGATTTTAACAAGTTCATCGTAGGCAATTTCCCAATCAAAATCATAATTCTGTAAATTGAAGGCTAACTGTTCAGGTGAAGCCGGTTGATCGGTAATAGAATCTAAGGGGACATAAACAGGTAAGGTGGCATTGTCCCGTGATAACAATTGTTCATCGACCCAAGTGGCATAATGGACACGATTCGCATGAACCACACCCATTTTATTCGCGATCCACAACACAAATGTCGTTGAAGAACCCGGAGATGATAGATATAAATCTATAGCATTTGCCCAAACAATTTTTTCATAAGTCCTAGCTCCGATTAAGTTATAGGTTTTAATTTCTGGGGGGATAAGGGCTAAGATTTCTTTTTGCGTTGCTCGCTCTCTAGCAATCATTGGTTCTGCATGAGGATCTTCTGTTTCCATGCGAGACCAACCATCAAAGACTACTCCCAACGTTGGAAACTCTGAGTGAAGTTTTTTGATAATATTGGCGGTTCCTTCTACTAGGGATACCCAGATTCGACTATGAATGCGAATTCCTACCCACAAAAGCGGAAAATGTTGTTTAGCGTCTTCAACTTCTTGGATAAGAATTGGAGAACATTTTCTTAATGATGCCTTATACATCTTTTCCACCAAGTCTTCTTTGATGAATACATTGGTTGCCATAACTCCCATATAGTTATTTGCTATAATGGTTTTAAACAAACTAGAATTTTCAGAAACCCTTACCACTTTATCAACAATTTCATCAAAAATCTCACCCACATTAAAATAGTCATAGCGTTCAACTATCACATTATCTAATTTCTGTAATATTCGATTTTCATGTAAGTAATGTAGCCCCGTAACTTCATTCCACAAAGTGTGCCCGATGTTGGCATTAAGACCTGATAAAGCAACAATTTTTTTCTTTGTTTTTGATGAAATATACCTTTTGACTTCTTGCCAATAACTAACAGTGTTAGCCTTAAGTCTATTAACGATTGGGTGCGGATTTATATGAGGTGTAATTCTTATCACTAACTCGATTCTGGGAAAATAGAGAGCCATTTTTGCTCCCCAGTAATGACCTACTATTAAGTAAAACACTTCATTTCCAACAAAGCGATAAGATATCATAGGTGGCATTCCACCTACGTCATAAAATGACTGTTCTGAGCGAATAATTTTTCCACTAATGGGACAAACCGCATAAATATAACCTGTTTGAACGATGCTTTTCTGGAATTCATTAGGTGTGTTTAAAAAAGGTTGAGCAACATAGTTAAGTATTTTCGATGTTTGTCGAGCGAGATGTATTGTTTCTCCTTGGCTAAAACTATTAATGTAAATTTCTTCCAGGGCCCAGTTATCTTGACTGATTAAGTTCAAGTTAGCAATCAAAAAATCTTCATCATCTAGTAGTTTTTTGTCTGCATCTGTTAGACTCCAAAGTTCCATCACTTTATATTGGCTATTCTGAGTGAAGTAGGCATGGGCATGGGCATAATTTATTTCTGTAGGATAGTAGGTATCTTCCTCCTCCAGTATCCCCATTTCATTGAAGCCTTTCCAGAGACTTTCATAAATTACTCCTTCATTTGGTGAGGAATTGGGTGCTTTTTGAAAGCAAGCTACTGCGTCATTGAAAAAACCTTCTTCAGCTAATAGCAAACCCAAGCGATGATAATCTGTTAATCTGTCAAACCCTTGGGAGAGCCGGGAATTCTCTAATTGGTATTGAGATAGCACATACTCCGAGTTGAGTTCCCAAGCCCGACGATAAGCCGAGATGGCCTCGTCTATCTGATGCTGTTTGACTAAGGTTTTGGCAAACTGCAACCATACTTCTGCTTGCTTGGGTTGCATCTGAATTAGTTTATGATAAACAGGTAAGTAATTAGGGTTAAGTTCTCTGACATGGTTATAGGTCGCGATCGCGTTGGCTAGATCCGACTGAGTTCTCTGTTCTAAGATAGCTGCTAGACCAAGATATATCCAGTCAGTATCAGGATTGAGTTTAATGGCTTGTTGGTAAGAGCTGATTGCTTCCTCAAATTGACTGAGTTGCGCTAAACTTTTTCCTAACCCTACATAAGTACCAAAATGCTTAGGGTTGAGTTTAATGGCTTGACGAAAAGCGATTATAGCTTCTTCCCATTTTTGTTGCTGACTCAAAGCATCTCCTAAGTGGTGATGACTCCACGAAAAATCCGGGTTCAGTTCTATAGCTTGACGTAGAACCGTCACAGCTTCCTCAAATTGACCCTGTTTGATTAGGGATTCTCCTAAGTAATGATAAGCCCAAAAATCATTGGTGGTTAATTGAACAGCACGACGGAAAGCAATGATCGCCTCTTCTATGTTTCCTCCTTCTAGAAGTTGCTTCCCCTTATTAAATTCTGTTACCGTTTTTTCTGTATTCATATTTCTTTTGTTGCTTAATTTGATTGTTCAGTAAGTTGCCAATGTTCTCTTGAGTTCTTCCTTTTTAGTCTTTTGGGCTGAGAACAGATTATCACCTTTGTGGACTCAAGTCTTTTAAGAGTTTAATCACCTCATTGTAAATCCCGATCCAATCACATTCATAGCTACGAGTGAAGGGATTAGGATCAACTTCATCAGTGATGTACTCTCTGGAAACAAATGCTGGAACAATTGCTTTTTCTGCTGTTTTCGATGAGTATGTCACTTTAACACCCTCATTGTAAAACTCTTTATTTCCGTAAGTTACTCCCATTTTGTGACCGATCCATACAACAAAAGTTAAGGAAGTCGCCAAGGGAGTAATATACAAATCTATCGCTTTACTCCATACTACGGTTTCATAAGTTGAACTCCCAATAACACTATAAGTCTCTATGTTAGGTGGTATCAACTTCTGGATTTGTTGCATCATTGAGATCTCGGATTCAATAATAGATTCCGCTTCGGAGTCTTCTCCTCTTTCGATCCGACACCATCCATCAAATACGACGGCTAAGTTAGGATAATCTGAAGACAAATTCGTTATAATATTTGCAATTCCTTTTACCTGAGATAACCAGGATCTTTTAGACCTAATTGTTACCAAAAGTAAAGGAAAATGCTGTTTAGCTTCTTTCAATTTTTTCAAACAATTAGCCGATGATTTTGCTAGAGATGCTTCATAAATTATGTCAGCAAGACTTTTATTTACAAAGAAGTCAATTAACCGCACAGCTAAATAATTATGATCTAAAATATATTTGAAAATATCCCAGTAATCATCGATTCTGATAAGTTTATCAGGGTCTATCTTCGGGAAAAGATGACAGATATCAAAAAATTCATAAGGAGCAATGATAAACTTATCTACTTTCTCTAAAAGCCCATTTTCCGAAAAATGGTGTAGTCCTTCGAGGTCATTCATAATATAATGACCTAAATTTTTACTTCCTTGAAGAGCGACGACTTCTTTTTTGTCACTTCCTAGATAAGATTTGACTTTTTGCCAACAACTCACTAAATGGGTTTTCAATAAATTCACTCTTGATACAAAACCATCTAAATGAGGGTAAGAATATAATTGTACGATCAACTCTCGATTAGGAAAGTAGAGACAACAGCGACTTCCAAACCAATCTCCAATCAATAAGTAAAATACTTCTGTGCCTATAAACCGATAAAAAATCCATACAAACTCAACTACAAATGATTGATTTGATCTCAGAATTTTTCCGCTGAAAGGACAGATACAATAAACATATCCGGTTTCAACTATACTAGACTGTAAGTTCATACCCTGCTTCCATTCCAGTAAATGGGGGTCTAAGTGCCTCGGAACTTTTTGGGTCAGTCTTTTTTGTCCATCGGTTTGAAAATTGTTAATATATAGTTCTTCTAGTACTATTTTATCTTGTCTAATTAACTCCAGATTTGCTAAGGATAACCCTTCTTTTTCCAGATTTACTTTTTCTGTGTCACTTAGGGTTGCTAATGAAATAACTTTGAACTGGCTAGTCTGGCTAAAGTGGCTATATACGGAATTGGGATCGATATTTGTTGGATAGTTAAAAATGTTTTCATCAAAAGGGGTGAGATGATTTAATCCTTTCCAGATTTTGTCGTAAGTTTTTCCTTGACTCGGCTGAACCTGTGGTACTTCTTGGAGACAGTCAACGGCTTCATTAATGCGACCTTGTTTGGCTAAAATAATGCCTAATTGATGGTAAATACTGGTAGCTTCATTGATGTTTCCCTTTTGGCTTAGAGATTCTCCCAAATGATAGTAGGTATCATAATGATTCGGGTTAATTTCTATGACTCTACGATAACAACTAATCGCGTCATCCCATTTTTCTTGTTTGACGAGAAGTTCCCCTAACCCCTGGTAATACTCCTCACAGGGTGATAATTCCACGAGGCGACGATAGAGCACGATCGCGTCCTCTATCTGTTCCCGTCTCACTAAAGCCTGGGCTAACTGTAACAAAACTTCTTGGTTGTCCGGTTCTAACTCGTTCTGTTTGTAGTATTCTAAAAGGTTATCGGGATTATCCTCGATTCGGTGTCTATAACCTTTGAGGACTTCTTCTCGGTCTTCGGTAGGATCTAAAGTTGAGGCTTTCTGCTTTTCCTGTTCGATGAGTTGAATCGCTTGACGGTAAGCAACGATCGCGTCTTCTAGTTGTCCCAATTTGGCGAAACTCTCTCCTAAGCCGTAGTACGCGGTCTTATTATGGGGATCATTTTCGATCACACGACGATAAACCCCTATCGCGCCCTCTAAGTTCCCTTCAGTGAAGAGTTGTTGAGCTTGGTTAAGTTCCATTACAACTGTTTTTGGGTTCATTGGGGAAATTCCTTCTACGGGTCTTGCTTAAGCGCGATCGCTAGGGTAGTATATCACAAGATCACTGCCATAGCAAGAGATTTTATCTTTTATCTTTCTGTGGTATTGGCTCAGATCCGGAGTATTGTAGTTGGGTTGTAGTCAATTTATAATATACCTTAATCTCAGGAATTTCTTATGCGTTCAGGATCAAATTCAGTCGATAGTGGAATTATAGATAAACTCAAACATCAGCTAGAGGAAAATCAAGTTTCATCCCCTCAAATTGAAGGTGCAATGGTTCTCCTGAATCAATTGGGCGGGTTATTTTTAGGAGAAACGAAACCTGATACCCCAATGGTTTGTAAGATGTTGGGCAATATCTTTCAGATTTTAGGCTCTCAGGATGCGGCTCAACATTGGTATATTAAAGCCTTAGAAATTCAACCAGATTTTGCTCCCGCTTTAGCAAATTTGGGTACAATTTATGCCATGCAGCAACAGTGGGAAAAAGCGATCGCGTCCTATCAAAAAGCGATCGCGATTCAGCCCTGTGCGGGATTTTATCGCAATCTCGCGAAAGTCTTTGCCCAACTAAATAATCAAGCCGAAGCCTGTGAGTGTTGGTATGTCGCGTTCATGTTAGAACCTAATACGGGAACAGTAGAAGATTATCTGACTTTAGGCAATACGTTATTACAAGTCCAAAAAACCCAACAAGCCATGATTTGTTTCCGTCGGGCGGTTTATTTAAAGCCTGATGGTGCAGAAGCTTATGGAAAAATCGGTGATATTCTTCTCTCTCAAGGACAACGGGATGAGGCGATACGGTATTACCGAAAAACCCTAGAAATTCAACCCAATTTGTCAGAGGTACGTCAAAAATTAGGGGGACTTCTGGGACAAACGGGAGAAGTGCAGGGCATGATCGCGCCTAATCAACAAGTAGAATTGAGCCGGGAAAAGCGATTTTGGAATCAATATAATTTAGCCAAGAGTTTATTAGAACAGGAAAAATGGCTCGACGCGGTTGAGGCTTATCAGAACGCGATCGCGCTCAACCCGGATTTGGCTTGGTCTTACTATAGTTTAGGCGATGCCCTGTTAAAGTTAGAACGGTGGGAAGAAGCCGCGGCTGCCTATCGTAAATCCAGTGAATTAAACCCAGACTTTTTTGGCTCTTATCATAACTTAGGGGATGCCCTATTCAAGTTAGAAAAGTGGGAAGAGGCCGCGGCGGTTTATCGTAAGTCCAGTGAATTAAACCCGGAGTTTTTCTGGTCTTATTATAATTTAGGTCAGAGCTTGGAGAAGTTAGAACAATGGGAAGACGCGGTGTGTGCCTATCGTAAGGCTTGTGACTTGAATGGGGAGTTTTCTTCGGCTTATAGTCGTTTAGGCGATTGTTTCATCCCTTTGCAACGTTGGGAGGAAGCTGTTGAGGTTTATCAACAGGCGATAACCCTTGACCCTAAGTTCTATTGGTCTTATTATCACTTAGGGGAAGCACTGATCCACTTAGAACGGTGGGAAGACGCGATCGTGCCTTTGCAGGAAGCTATGCAGCTTGACAAAGATAACTCTCAGTGCTATTACTATTTAGTCAAGAGCTTATTAAAAGCAGGACAGAAGGAACTGTTGATAGTTTGTTACCGTCCTGAGTTGGAGTTAGAGTTTGAGGACGCTCAAATGTATTACGATTTAGGGGAAGTCTTGGCGAAAGCCGGTCAGCTTGAGGAGGCAATTTCTTGTTATCGTCGGGCTTTGATTTTGGCTTAAACAGAGGTGGTTTCCGCGACAGGGCGCGATCAATGAGATGGGATTGAGTCTAAGTAGATAATTTTTTGACGTAAAAATTATCACCGAGAAACAATACCCAACTCCTAATGATTGGTATCAAAGATAATCGAAAGGAGTTAAAAAAATATCGAGGCCAATGGCTCGCTTATACTAACAAAGGGGTGATTAGTCCTGATCGCGATTATCGCAAGATGAAGGAGGGGATTCCCCTTTCCAAAGTCTTTGACAGTAAGCAAAAAAGGATTTTTTAATAATTCCTAAAAACTCAGCAGAAAATATCGGCTAAAAGCTTGACTGCATAAGGCGTAGAGAATATTAAAAAATTTAGTTAGAATGAAACAGCCCTGAGTTTCTGAAGTGTATTTCCTGGGACTGCCAACTGCTGCAGGATAACAGGTATTAGACCTCTTGCGAAACTAGCTGAAACGCTCATTATTCCGTGCATTATGAATCAGGGTTTGAATGAATTTCGCTCATAGGTCTATTTTACTTTTTGGCAAGTCCCTAACGAATTATAGTGATTCTTAATCAGAATGAAACAAGTAGGTTGGGTTGAACGAAGTGAAACCCAACTTCTATGACCCAATGGAAAGTTCCAACTTTAATTGCAATCACTATAAATACTCAGTTAAGAAGAAATTTATTGATTTTTCCAAGGTTCAAATATAGTATCATCCTCAAATAATTCTTGAGGATCTATTGCTGCATTCGGCTTGGCTAATATGCCTTGATCTTTGTATTCTGTTTGTTGATCTAGGCAATAAGCAGCCAATTCGCTGCATATCCACTTGTGATCACTTTCATGAGCTTGAGTAAGAAGTTCCTCAAGCTTTCCTTTGGTTCTTCGATTGATGCTCCATCCTACACAACTGTGAACTACTAGCAAGTCAAGAATTAACGAAAGGTCATACTTAAAGCCGATTTGACTATTAGCTACTCGGACAATCTTTTGCGCGATATCATTTGTTAATCCTCTCTGCTTTCTGAAGAAAGTTAGACAATACTTATCATTAAAATAATCTCGCAAATCCCTTTTCGCAACTCCGGTTTGAATATGAGCTTCAACACATTCATTTTCCCCAGTGACAATAAATGTATGAGAAGTCTTGATGTCACTCATTTGATGCCAATGAGTAAAATAAGCTATGCCTTTAGATATAATGTTTTTTGGAGAGTAGGTAAATCCAATAGAGCCTAATTCGTAGTTGCCATCAGCTCCAAATTTGGGGCGGATAGTTTTAATTTTGATTGTCATAATTGCCTCCATTTTTTTGAGAAAATTTAATAATCTCTGACATTTTGGCAGTGGTTCAAGAGTAGTGCGATATGAGGTTAAGACTTACGCTCGCTTGACCCCAAAAACCAGGTTTCTTGTTCTTGCCCTCAAGCCGAAATGTCGGGATTATGTTAACAAACCGTCTTTGTGTGTAACTCCTGTAAGTGTTAGACCTCTGGAGAAACTACCTGAAACGCTCATAATTCCGCTTATAAGAATCAGGGTTTGAATGAATGAAAGCCAGAGGTCTATTCGTTCCTGAAAGCTTTAGTCCTCTACCCAAACTTTCAAGGTATAAGTCAACTTAGAATAGGCATCTAGCCAACAATGAACAGCAATATCTGGCAATTCTGTATCTGTAGGATAACAGTCGCCTCGTCCCACATCACCTCCCAGATTTTTGTTAAATTCGATCCGTGTGATCTTGTTCCCCGTACAGGGGTATCTGTCATCCCAGCGCTTGCCGAAGAATTTGGTCTCACGAGTGGTTGTCACATCTACTGCAAGTCTTTCTGCCATTTTTGCCTCCTGGCTTGATTGATAAGCCATATAACTAAATATCGATTGGCATTAGCGATACAAATACATATTCTCGTTTCATTGAGCTATTCCGGATTCCGAGTAAATAAATTAAACTCGGGGGTTTTTGGTTGTAAAGCAGCAAACCGTGACAGGCACCAAATAGGACACAATGTAAAGTTTTGTTACCTCATGCCCTGTTTGCCCCGGTTCTGAGCGGTGGGGAGGGACAGCGCGGTAATTGAGGACTTGTGACTTGAATGGGGAGTTTTCTGAGGCTTATAGTAGTATTTAATCCATTGGCAAGGGTTTTACCAGTTGCCATTCTTCGTCAGTAAGGTCTGTTAGGTAAGGTCTTCGGGTCATGCTTTTCGTGGGATTTCCTGATTCCCTTTTAGTTTTATCCCATTACCTTGAGTTGATTTCGCTTTTAATCTTCATATTTCTTTACAAACACTCTCTAATTAATTTTGTTTAACTACTTGTCCGGCTCATGCCGTTGGGTGTTGGTATTTTGATGGTGAATGGGCTGGCTTTGGTGACAAAGTTTGCGCCGGCCTCTTAAGACAATTCACCTGACTCAAGAGCAGGCGGAGACTTTGCGGTAGGTGACTAGCACCGAGGGCAAACTTGCTCATAATTTGATGAAGTGGAATTTAGATAGTCTTGCAAATGAGGAGATGTAAATGTACGGTATTGACACTTATTTTCGCGTAACTAAGCCTAGGGATATTCAAGATGGGACTGAAGTTTTAGGAACGAAACCTCTATTTTGGGGTCGTTATTTCAGTGGAATTGGCTATGGGGGAAATGGTGAATATCGGCATCAGTTTGAAAATTCTATGTTGAACTTGGAGGGGATTCGAGTTTTGCCTATTGGTCGATATACTACTCAAGTAGGGCTTGGTGAGACAGAAGGGCTACGGGATGGTACTGATCAAGCACAGGATGTCCTTCTCAGCTTCGGCGAAGACTATCTTAGTTCAAGAAATAATGAATACTATATATTTCTAGACGTAGAACCTGAGACTCCACTTTCGAGAGACTACTACTTGGGTTGGTCAAAAGCAGTGAGTAGCTTTAGTCGTCGGGTAAAGCTTCTTCCTTGTGTCTATCTAAATGCAGGTGATTCTAGGACTTCAAGAGCATTGAACTTAGCTACCCGTGATGGGGCTGAGTGTTATGGGTTATGGATTGCTAACTACGGAAATCGTTTTAGAAAACTCAGTTCGCCAAAACTTGACTTTGATTTAGAATCTGCTTCCCCAGCAACACCTGTACCTGATGTACAAGTAATACTCTGGCAGTATGCAGGTGAGATAGATGGGGATTTTGATCTAAACGTTTCCAATCCTCAAATTGGAGATGATGATATACTCAATCGTCTTATACTGCCACCAGGGTAAACGCATCTTATTTTTGAAAAGCGGCGTTGCACACTTGTGGGATGAAACCCACCGCTCAAGTCCCTCCCCGTTGACGAGTCGGGGGAGTTTAAAGCGGTTTTCCGGTGCTTGAAAAAGTTTCATCATTTTTATAGTGTGCAACGCCTGATCGCATATTTGAAAGCGAATTTATTGAGCCTGTTAGGTTCTACCGAACTTAGTATGTAACAAATCGCCAAAAAGCTTATAGAGCAAGAGTTTTCCGAAAAGTTTATAAAAATCGAACTATCGGAAAATCAAAGCTTTGCCAAATCAGGCTTTTGGCGGTTTCGAGTGTAGACAAAGCATAGCAAGTTCGGTAGAGCCGCCTGTTAGGTTTTATCCTGTCAGAGCGAGAATGGGCTAATCTCATTCTTCAGAAGGGAGAAAATAGAGCCGTCTCGTACTCGCTTGATCTTAAAGCCCAGCCCCAAGCTCCTAGGCCTAAGATAGATTAGGCCAATTATTCCGAAAAATTGGTGCAGCACGATCGCGCTTTGTGGTATGGTTTTTCAGATGACGTCATATTCGCCAAATTGGAGGAGCCATTTTTTGAGATGAATACAGAGAAATTAGAAAAGATTAAAGCGGATTTGGCGCGCTCGCGCTCTTGGTTAGAACAAATTAGAATAACTCTTTACAACAAAAAAGCCGTCATTTCTATGTCAAGATTAGGAAAAAAGGGAAAATTTGGGAATCAAATTTTTCAATATTCTTTTTTGAAACTTTATGCGAAAGAACACGATTTACGCCTAGAAATCCCCAGTTGGATCGGTAAATATTTATTTGGTCACGACGATCCACCTATTTCTCAAAATTTCCCTGTTATCGAAGAACAACCTCAACCTTATGAAAACTCAGAATCACTTATACTGACAGCGAAAGAACCTTTGAAAAATGTAGATTTTTTAGGTTGGTTCCAGTTTCATACCAGCTACCACAGACAGCATAAAAAATACTTGCTTTCTCTATTTCAACCAGTTCCAGAAATTGCTGCCAACATGAAGGGAGCTATAGATTACCTCAAGATGCGAGGTAAAACGATAGTTTGTTTGCATTTACGACGCGGCGATTATCATCTGCTTGCTCCTCATCAATCTTTTTTTACTATTGCTCCCAATCAATGGTATATCGAATGGCTAGAATATATTTGGGCTAGCTTAGATCACCCTGTTCTTTATATTGCTAGTGATGATATAGAAAATGTCATTAATGATTTTATTCACTATCATCCTCTGACGATCAAAGACCTAAACACAGAGCTACCAGAAGCACCTTTTTACCCTGATTTTTTTATATTAACTCAATGCGATATTTTAGCAATTTCCAACAGTACATTTTCTTTTAGTGCTGCTCTGCTTAATCAACGAGCAAAACATTTTTTTAGACCTGACTTTATCCATGAAAAACTTGTATCTTTCGACCCTTGGGATAGTAAACCGCTTTTGTGGTTTTCAGGACAGCAAACCGGAGAAGAAGTTAAGCAGGATTCGGTTGATAGTCCAGTTCTTTTAAAGAGTGAAATACCAGGGATGTTCTCCCCATTTTATGGGGAAATCAAAAGTTTAAGAGTAGTTGCTTTGATGACGGTGAGAAATGAAGAATTATATTTAGAACGCTGTTTAGAACATCTGTATCAGCAGGGTATAGAAACCTGTTTGATTGACAATGGGTCAACAGATCGTACTTTAGAAATTGCACATAACTTTCTTAATAGAGGCGTTTGCCGAATAGAAATTTTACCTTTTAATGGAATATTTGAGTTAACTAAAATACTGAAAAATGAAGAAAGATTAGCGACGGAAATAGAGGCTGATTGGTTTATTCACCATGATGCCGACGAAATTCGTCAAGCACCTTTACCTTATCAAACTTTACTAGAAGGAATAGGAGACGCAGATCGTCAAGGTTATAATGCCATTAATTTTGATGAATTTGTATTTTTGCCTACTAGCCACGATTCAGATTTTACCAGAAAAGACTACGAAAAAAAAATGATCTACTACTACTTCTTTGAACCCAATCCATTTCATCCTTTAAATGCTTGGAAAAAGATGCCTAATATTAACTTATCTAATAATGCAGGTCATCGAGTTGAGTTTACTGAACGGAACATTTTTCCAGTCTCTTTTATTTTGCGCCACTATATAGTTTTGAGTCGCTCTCATGCTATAGCAAAATATGGTAATAGAAATCATGCAATAGCTGAATTAAAAAAAGGCTGGATGATAGAAAGAGAACTGTTTTCACCAGACAAATTAAACTTTCCGGAACTAAATAGACTGAAAAAACTGGAGGAAGGGGGTATCGGACATTGGGATCGTTCAGATCCCTGGCGCAAACATGAGTTTTTTGGTCACAGCCAAGCAGACATAGAGGAATTCCTATCGAATTTGCCTAATCATGGCCAATAAAATTTGGGTTAAGGATGAAAAACGTCTTGAACCCAATTGCCCCAACGTCTGTGGCAGTGGACAAAAAAAACGACTACTCAACTATTAATGTTAAAAATTAGGGTTCTACCGAACTTAGTATGTAAGAAATCGCCAAAAAGCATAACCAGTAAGAGTTTACCGAAAAGTTTATCACTCATAGAACTATCAGAAAATCAAACCTTTGCCAAATCTCGCGTTTGGCTGTTTCGACTGTAGACCGAGCATAGCAAGTTCGGTAGAGCCAAAATTATGAAATCTTGGTACGCTCATCGACTTTATGGTATATACTGAGAACGATTAGCCCATTGCCTTCCTCAGATTCTGTTGCATATTGGCGGGATGAATTGACGGCTAGAACCATCGAAACCTCGTTCCACCTGGGACAAAATTCTCCCGAAATTGAGCAACGCCAAATTCTGTAGTAAACTTTAAAACATATATTTTCCAGACAGTTCACTAAAATGCTAAATCCAAGTCAATCAAATGTACTAATTATTGCTAGTATGCACCGTTCGGGTAGTTCCTTAACCGCGGCTATTTTGCAGAGCGTGGGTGTCCATATTGGTCGTGAGTTATTATCGCCCAATGTAGGAAATATTAAGGGACATTATGAAAATCTTGATTTTTATCATTTTCACATGGCAGTTTTGGAGTCTCAAGGAATTAATGCTGCGGGTTGGACATTGCAAGAAAAAATAGATTTAGAGGATAGATTTACGGAAAGAGCTAAAGAAATTATTAAAAAAAATAATTTGAGTCAAATTTGGGGATGGAAAGAACCACGCACAACTTTATTTTTAGATTTTTGGGCTGAATTATTACCAGAAGCTAAGTTTATTTTTATCTATCGTTATCCTTGGGAAGTAATAGATTCTCTCTACAGACGTGGAGACCCCATCTTTCAATCTCAGCCAGATATGGCAATTAAAATATGGTTGCATTACAATCGAAAGATATTGAATTGCTATCATCGATTTCCTGAACGATGCCATTTAGCCAGCCTGGATAATATTATCAGTGCAACCGATAAGTACATTGAGTCAATTAGTCAAAAGTTACAGATTAATTTGATTTATCGTGGTTCAAATATGTATGAACCACTCTTATTGCAAAAACTGAGTTTGGATAGTTATCGACCTAGTTTAGTTGCCCATTATTTTCCTGAAGCGATACAGATGTATCAGGAGTTGGAAGCTAGAGCGTGGCAACCGCAAGGTGAGCCTGATTTTTCATGGTTGGAAAAGATTAATGCTAATCCTTATAAAATTTGGGCTTTTCAGGACTGGGTAAGCGTGAGAAATCTGGAGCGGCAAAATCATGTCAGTGAAAATAATGTCGATGCTGCGGAGTTAGTCAATTTACAAACACAATTTCAGCAACTTCAGACAGAGTTACAACAAGCTAAATTAGAATTAGAACAGTGTCAGCATGAAAAAAATGCAATTTTTTCGACACTAGAACAATCCCAATCTCAACTGCATCAAACTGAGGGTTTGTTAGAACAATCCCAATCTCAATTGCATCAAACTCAATCTGAGTTACAAGAGTGTAAAGAGGAGTTAAGTGAATCTCAGACTATAGCTGAACAGTTTCAGGAACAACTGCACCAAACTCATGCAGTATTAGAACAGTCTCAAAGTAAACTGCACGAGACTCAAACAGAATTGGCACAAACTAAGTCGCAACTTTATCAATCTCGGTGGGAAGAAGAAAGAATACGCTTTCAATTTAACCAGACTCAGACTGAGTTAGCTAATAGCAAATCTGAACTCCATCAGACTAAAGCAGAATTGGACGAGACTCAAACAGAATTTCAGCAGTCTCAGTTGCAATTGGACGAAAGTCAGAGCCTCTTCAGAGAGTCTCAGTTGCAATTGGACGAAAGTCAGAGCCTCTTCAGAGAGTCTCAGTTGCAATTGGACGAAAGTCAGAGCCTCTTCAGAGAGTCTCAATCACAACTTTATCAAAATAAAAATGAGTTAAAGCGATTTTACAATCAATTATACCATCTTCAAGGGGAATTGGAACAGTCCCAGTCTCAACTGCATCAAACTCAAGGGGAATTGGAACAGTCCCAGTCTCAACTGCATCAAACTCAAGGGGAATTGGAACAGTCCCAGTTTCAACTGCATCAAACTCAAGGGGAATTGGAACAGTCCCAGTTTCAACTGCATCAAACTCAAGGGGAATTGGAACAGTCCCAGTTTCAACTGCATCAAACTCAAGGGGAATTGGAACAATTAAAATCTCAATTCTCTCAGAATCAGGTAGAATTAGTCAGGACTCAGTTAAAACATCAGTATGTAACCACTGAACCGCAGTCAACAACTGAAACTGAGTATAAGTTACTGGTATGGGATGCGTGGTATGCTTATCATACTGGCGGTATCACCGAGATGCAGGACATCCTAAAGCAATCCTTGAAATGTTCGCCTTTCTCACCTACCAATACAGTTAGTAACTGGTTGGAGAGCTTTACTAAATTCTCAGGAGACAAAGGCCAAAACTTAAACACTCTTGCTCTGACTAACTTAGCCGAGTGGAAACAGTTAATGCGTTTGGTGTTAACTATTAAGCCTGTAGCAGTCAAGTCTTAAAAAAACTTTCATAATCAAGCAAAAGCAGAAGAGTAGAAAATGACTAACTTATCATTGCCCTCATCCGTAGAATTAATCTCAGTCCATGACTGAACACACTTTGATTCAAATTCAG
>Ga0075156_10000860_pt1 | contig 16179 bp, 21 predicted proteins | sample JI81AbrownDNA_FD_70966 | JGI IMG/M metagenome (GOLD analysis project Ga0075156, IMG submission 70966) | Wastewater effluent complex algal communities from Wisconsin, to seasonally profile nutrient transformation and Carbon sequestration -... | ecosystem: Engineered > WWTP > Effluent > Algae...
TCGACGGGGTCGGAGTGTCCTTTCGACGGGGTCAGAGTGTCCTTTCGACGGAGATGGGGGGCGTCGGCGGGGGCGGGGATCGAGGCAGGGGCGGGCAGTGTGGGAGTTGGGGATGATTGGATCGGCGAGTGACGATCATCGCGGCCGCCGACGGCTCGGCATTAGGCAATCCCGGACCGACGGGGTGGGGCTGGTATGTCGATGCGAGCCGGTGGGCCAGCGGCGGCCAGCCGCATGGCACCAACAACATCGGCGAACTCACCGCCGTCCTCGACCTGCTGCAGCAGAGCGCCGGGTGCGCCGAGGACCTGCTGATCTTGTGCGACTCCACCTATGTCATCAAGTCCATCACCCAATGGATGCCGGGGTGGAAGCGCCGCGGCTGGGTCAAGGGCGATGGCAAGCCCGTGCAGAACCTCGACCTCATGAAGGCACTCGATGCCGCCATGGCCGGGCGGCGCGTGCGCTTCGAATGGGTCAAGGGGCACTCCGGTCACGCGCTCAACGAAGAGGCGGACCGACTCGCGAATGCGGCAGCGCTGGCATACAAGGAGGGTCGCATCGCGGACCCTGGCCCGGGCTTCGGCGGGGGAACGGCCGCCCATGCTGGCTCCGGAGCGACGGCGACCCGCCGCCCCTCAGCGTCCCCGACCAGGAAACTCACTCCCCCGACCCCCGAGCAGAGCGACCTTTTCGCAGCGCTGGCGCTGGAAGAGGTTGTGCCGCAGTCGAGTTCCGCAGCCGACAAGACCAGCGCTGAGGATGAGGTCGTGGCGCTGGAACGCGCCTTGCTGACCGACGCCGTCCGCGCCAGTCCGCGCCTCATGGGGACGATTCTTCATCCACAATGGCGTGAGATCGGCTCCAGCGGGCGGCTCTGGACCCGCGAGGACGCGCTCGCGATGGGCCCGCTGCCAAGCCCGGTCGACCTCGATGTCATCACCACCGAGCGCCTCGGCGACGACCTGCTGTTATTGCTCTGGCGCAGCCGCGGGGAATCGGGCTCCCAGGTGCGCGCCTCCCTCTGGCAGCAGGGGCCGACCGGCTGGCAGCAACGCTTCCACCAGGGCACTCCCGAGGCCCGCTGACGGCCCGGCTTGACCCTCACCCGACGTCAGGGACGACCATCGAGGACATGACCGAGCAGGACGAGGCCGCAACCGTGGGCCAGGTGGCCGAGCGCTTCGGCGTCACGGTGCGCACGCTGCACCATTATGACGAGCGAGGACTCTTGACCCCGAGCGGGCGCAGCGCCGCGGGTTATCGCCTCTATCTGCCCGCCGACCTCGAACGCCTCGCGACGATCGTCGTCTATCGCCGCCTTGAGTTCGGGCTGGACGAGATCGCCGCACTCCTGGACGGCGAGGGCGACGTGGTGGGCCACTTGCGGCGCCAACGCCGGACGGTCATTTCCCGGCGCGATGAGTTGACCGGACTCATCGCGGCCATCGATCACGCCTTGGAGGCAGCAATGGACAACCGACCGGCAACGAATGACGAACTCAGGGACCTCTTCGGGGACAGCTTCGATGAGACCGCTGCGCAGGAGGCCGAGCAGCGCTGGGGCGAGAGTGCTGCCTGGACGCAGTCGCAGCAGCGGACAGCGCGCTACACGACGCAGGACTGGCAAGCCGTCAAGGCGGAGATGGACGCGGTGAACGCGGCATTCGTCGCCGCCCTGACCGCCGGCGAACCCCCGAACAGTCCCGCCGCCATGGCCGCCGCCGAGGCGCACCGCCGCCACCTGAACGAGCGCTTCTATGACTGCTCGCACGAGTTTCAGCGCACCCTCGGCGAGATGTATGTCGCCGACCCCCGGTTCGCCGCGACCTATGACGCCCTCGCCCCCGGGCTCGCCACATACATCCGCGACGCCATCAACGCCAACGCCACCTACGTCGAAGGGACACCCTGAGATCGTGTCCTCTCGATGGGGTCAGAGTGCCCTTTCGACGGGGTCAGAGTGTCCTCTCGACGACCCCAGAGTGCCCTCTCGACGGGGTCAGAGTGACCTTTCGACGGGGTCAGAGTGTCCTCTCGACGGGGTCAGAGTGTCCTTTCGACGGGGAGGGTGACGAGGGCGGTGGCCAGGGCGGCGACGCCCTCGCCGCGGCCGGTCAGCCCGAGGCCGTCGGTGGTGGTGCCGCTGACGGCGACAGGCGCGCCGGCGGCGGCGGATAGCGCCGCCTCGGCCTGCGCCCGGCGGCTCCCGATCTTGGGCCGATTGCCAATCACCTGCACGGCGATATTGCCGATCTCAAAGCCCGCCGCGCGCACCAGCCGCGCCGCTTCGGCCAACAGCACCACCCCGGCTGCTCCCGCGAACTCAGGACGGGCGGTGCCGAAATGCGCCCCGAGATCCCCGATCCCGGCCGCGGAGAAGAGCGCGTCGCAGGCAGCATGCGCGGCCACATCGGCATCGGAGTGCCCGTCCAGCCCACGCTCCCCCGGCCACAGCAGGCCGGCAACCCAGAGCTCCCGCGCGCTGCCGACCGGGGCAAAGGCATGCACATCCACGCCGATCCCCACCCGCGGCGTGCCGCTCACGCGCCCGCTCCCGCAGCGTGCGCCAGCGCGCGGTCAAGGTCGCCCGGATGGGTCACCTTGAACGCCCGCTCATCCCCGGCGACCACCCGCACGGGTATGCCGCCGGCCTCCGCGAGCGCCGCATCGTCGCTCGCCATCACCCCGGCCGCGTGCGCCCGTTCGAGCGCCGCGCGGGCGAACGCCTGGGGCGTCTGGATCGCTCGCACCCGCTCCCGATCAGGGGTATGCCGCACGAAGCCGGCCTCGTCGACCACCTTGATCGTGTCGGTCACCGGCAGGCCCGGCACCGCGGCCAGGTCACCCTCAAGAATCGCCGCGATGACCCGATCGAAGACCTCGACCGGGGTGAAGCAACGGGCCGCGTCATGCACCAGCACGATCGCCACCTGCGGGCCCAGCGCCGCGAGCCCGGCGCGCACCGACTCCGAGCGCTCCCGCCCGCCGGCCACCACGGCGATGGGTGCGGCCGAGGGCCCGGCGGCGGCATACTGCGCCGCGAGCGCCTCGACATACGGGCTCGGGACGACGAGGACGATCTCGGCGACCGACGGCACGGCGTGCGCGCCGGTGACCGCCCAGTCGAGGATCCGGCGACCGCCGACCTCGACGAATGCCTTGGGGATCGCCGCACCGAGCCGAGTGCCCGAACCGGCCGCGACAATGACGACGCCGACACTGCCTGAGGCAGTGCCGGCGTCGGACACGATGGGTGAAACGAGGGCGCTCAGGAGGCGAGCACGCCGTCGAGAATGGACTCGGCCTCGACCTCGTCGGTCTTCTCGGCAAGGGCCAGCTCGGAGACAAGAATCTGACGCGCCTTGGACAGCATCCGCTTCTCGCCCGCGGACAGGCCGCGCTCCTTGTCCCGGCGCCACAGGTCACGCACGACCTCGGCCACCTTGATGACATCGCCCGAGGCGAGCTTCTCAAGGTTGGCCTTGTAGCGGCGCGACCAGTTGGTCGGCTCCTCGGTGTAGGGGGCTCGCAGCACCTCGAAAACGCGGTCGAGGCCCTCCTGGCCGACCACATCGCGAACGCCGACGAGATCGCAATTCTCGGCCGGCACTTCGATCGTCAGGTCACCCTGAGCGACCTTCAGCTTGAGGTAGAGCTTTTCTTCGCCCCGGATGACTCGTGTCTTGATCTCTTCGATGAGTGCTGCCCCATGATGGGGGTACACGACAGTCTCGCCGACCTTGAAAACCATATTTATGTGGCCCCTTTCGCAGCGCCCAGAATATCACGAGACGGCCCTTGGACCTATGGGTCGAAGATGCCGAGGAACCGGGACCGGCGCGGGTCGGCCCCCGCGCGGGTCGGGCCAGCCGCTAGGCTGACCCCGTGACTGCCGCTACCGCCTCGCGCCGCACGCGCATCCTGATGTCCGCCGCGGCCATCGCGGCCGGGTCGAGCCTGCTGGCCGGGTGCCAGTTGCTCTCCCCTCGCCAGACCGATGAGATGTATGACGCGGGCGACGGTGTCTCGACCAATGTCGGTGCCATCGAATTGCGCAATCTCGTCATCGTCAGCGAGAAGGAGGGTGCGCCCGGTGTCGTCTCCGGCGCGGTCGGCAACCCCACCGCCGAGGCGGTCACGCTGAGCTTCACGGGAAGCGGCGAGGGCGGCGCGCCCGTCCAGGTGAGCATCCCCGCGCATTCGACGCTCAACCTCTCTTCCGGCACCTCGAAGGTTGTCATGCCGGTGATCGCTGAGCGACCGGGCGCGATGACGCTCATCACGGTCAGTTCGGCGCAGGCGGGCAACTCACCCGTCAGCGTCCCGGTGCTCGAGCCGGTCGGCTATTACGCCGACTTCAAGGCTCCTGCCAGCACTCTCTGAGCTCTCAGGCGTCGAGCTCTCAGGCGTCGAACTTGTAGCCCAAGCCGCGCACCGTCAGGATGTGCACCGGCTCCTTGGGCGTGTGTTCGACCTTCTTGCGCAGCCGCTTGATGTGCACATCGAGGGTCTTGGTGTCCCCGACATAGTCGCTGCCCCAGATCCGGTCGATCAACTGCCCACGCGTCAGCACCCGACCGCTATTGCGCACGAGGAACTCCAGCAGCTCGAACTCCTTGAGCGGCAAGGAGACCCGCTCCCCGCGGATGCTGACCGTATGCCGTTCCACATCGATCGCGACCGGCCCCGCGACGACGGCGCTCGGGAGCAACTCCTCCGGTTCGGCACCGCGGCGCAGCACGGCCTTGATGCGGGCCAGCAGTTCCCGGGAGGAATAGGGCTTGGTGACATAATCGTCGGCGCCCAGTTCGAGCCCGACGACCTTGTCGATCTCGTTGTCCTTGGCGGTCAGCATGATGACGGGCACATTGGACTTGGCGCGCAGGGTGCGGCAGACGTCGATGCCGCTCATCCCCGGGAGCATGACATCGAGCAGCACCAGGTCGGCGCCCACGCGCTCGAAGGCCGCCAGGCCGGCCGTGCCCGACTCGGCCACCGTCACCTGATAGCCCTCCTTGCGGAGCAGATAGTTGAGTGGTTCGGAGTAGGACGGCTCGTCCTCGACGACCAAGATCCGCGTGGGGCTCATGCAGCACTTCCTTCCTGGACGGGGATGGCTTCGATGCCGGCCGGCGGTGGCGGCAAGAAGATGGTGAAGGTGGACCCTTCACCTTCGCGACTCCATACGGTGACATTGCCGCCGTGGTTGGCGCAGATGTGTTTGACGATCGCCAGACCGAGGCCGGTGCCGCCGGTGCTGCGCGAGCGGGCGGCATCGACGCGATAGAAGCGCTCGAAGATCCGTTCCTGCTCCGCCACCGGTATGCCCGAGCCGCGATCCGCGACGGTGATCCGGAGGCCGTCGGCGCTCGCCGAGCCGCCAATGCCGACCTCGGTGGCGACCGGGGAGTAGGCGATCGCATTGCCGATGAGATTGCGCACGGCGGTCACGAGGAGGCTGTGATCGCCATACGCGATGGCCTCGGGGTCGACCCGCTCGTGGAGGGCAATGTCCTTCGACGCCGCCTCCACCGAACTGAGGTCGACAGCCTCGTGGATCACATCGGCGATCCGGATGGGGCGGGGACGCTGCATACCATCGGCGGACTGCAAGCGGGACAGATCGACGATCTCCTTGATCAGCTTGCCCAGGCGCGCCGATTCCAATTGCATGCGGGAGGCGAAGAGGTCGATCGCCTCGGGATCGTCCTTGGCATCGGCGATGGCCTCGGCGAGCAGGGAGAGCCCGCCGACCGGCGTCTTGAGCTCGTGGGAGACATTGACGACGAAATCGCGGCGCACCTCTTCGACCCGGTGGGCCGTGGTGCGGTCATCGACCAACAGCAGCAGATGGGTGTCGAGCAGCGGCGCGACCCGCGCATGCACCCAGGCGGAGGCGCGTCCCGGGAGGGCGATCTCCATCTCGGTCTCGCGAATCTCGCCATCGCGCTGGACCTGTCGGGCAAGGTCGAGCAGCGTCGGCTCGGTCAGGCGGTCGCCCGAGACCAGGCCGAGCGCCACGGCATTGGGACTGGTGTTGACGACATGCTCGCCCCGGTCGAGCACCACGGCGCTGGAGCGCAGGACCGCGAGCACGGCGGAGGCACCGGCCGGCACCGGGGGTGGCGGGAGTGGCACGGAGCCGCGCCGGTCGGCGCGCTCGGAGGCCAGAAGGGCGAAGACAGAGATCGATCCGAGCACGAGACCCGCGAGTCCTCCGAGGAGGGCAGCATTCGTCGGGTCCACGCCTTAGAGGTTACGGTGTCGGCGATCGTGGTCGGGGCGGCAGGACGGCATACCGACAAGCGGTCGCGCACTCGGCTCCGACCGTTCACCTGGGGGCCGGATCGCGTTCACCGTGATTTGTTCCGATGAGATGACGCCACCTGTCCCAGGTGGCCACCGAACGCCTGTTTGCCGACGAAGGATGACGATGCGCAACGCCTACAACGAGGATCTGCGAAGCATCAGCGACCAATTGGTCGAGATGACCCGGCTCGCCGGATCAGCGATTGCCCGCGCGAGCACCGCCCTGCTCGATGCCGATCTCGTGCTCGCTGAGTCGGTCATCACGGCCGACCACGAGCTCGATGATGCCCGGGAAAACCTGGACAACTTCGCGATCGACCTGCTGGCCCGGCAAAGCCCGGTCGCCACCGACTTGCGCACGGTCGTGACCGCCATGCGGATGAGTTCGGACCTTGAGCGGATGGGTGACCTGGCCCGGCATGTGGCCAAGGTCGCCCGCCTGCGCTATCCCGCTTCGGCGGTGCCCCCGGAAATGCGCGCGACCATCGTGCAGATGAGCCAGGTTGCCTCGCGGATCGTGGCCAAGGCCGGCTCCGTGATCGCCTCGCGCGACCTGGTCGAGGCCGCGGCGCTGGAGCGCGAGGACGATGCGATGGACGACCTGCACCGCCAGCTCTTCGCGCACCTCGCGGACCCCGAATTCAACCTGGAGACCCAGACCGCGGTCGACCTCACGCTGGTCGGGCGTTACTACGAGCGCTTCGCCGACCACGCCGTCTCCGTGGCCCGCCGGGTGACCTTCCTGGTCACCGGCGACTACGACACGGTGGTCGACCGCGAGGACGAAGAGGACGCGGTCCTCAGCTCCTGACCGGAGCGGCTCGGCTTCCCGCCTATTTCTTGCCCTGGTTGGCGACCGCCTCGGCAGCGGCGCGGGCGGCCTCGGGGTCGAGATATTCGGCGGGCTTGGTCGGCATGAAGTCCTCGCCGAGGGTATAGACCAGCGGCATGCCGGTCGGGATGTTGAGGCCAGCAATCTCGTCATCGGAGATCTGGTCGAGATGCTTGACCAGGGCGCGCAGGCTGTTGCCGTGCGCCGTCACCAAGACGGTCTTGCCATCCCGAAGGTCCGCCTGGATCTCGTTCTCCCAGTAGGGCATCATCCGCGGTATGACGTCCGCGAGGCACTCGGTCAGCGGGACCTCGATGCCGGCATAGCGGGGATCTGCGCTCTGGTCGAACTCGCTGCCCACTTCGATCGGCGGCGGCGGGGTGTCGAAGCTGCGCCGCCAGAGCATGAACTGCTCATCGCCATACTTCTCGCGGGTTGCCGCCTTGTCGAGGCCTTGCAGCGCGCCATAGTGCCGTTCGTTGAGGCGCCACGAGCGCCGCACGGGGATCCAGTGCCGGTCGCAGGCGTCCAGGGCCAGATTGGCGGTGGTGATCGCCCGGCGCAAGACGGAGGTGTGCACGACATCCGGCAGCAGGCCGGCGTCGGCCATTAGCGCGCCACCGCGGGCGGCCTCGCCGCGACCCTTGTCCGTCAGATCGACATCGACCCAACCGGTGAAGAGATTCTTCTGGTTCCAGTCGGACTCGCCATGGCGCAGCAGGATGAGCGTGTAGGTCATGGCCACCAGCCTATCGACGCCAGCGTGGCGCGTCAGCCCGCGTCCGTCTCGCTGCCCTCCAGCAAATGCCGGAAGGCCTCGAGATTGCGCAGTGACTCACCCCGAGAGACCCGCCATGCCCATTCCTTCTTCATCGAGGTCAAGAAGCCGAGCACGAGCAGGTCGTTGAACGGGGCATCGGCCGCCTCGAGCACCACCCCGAGCAGCCCGTCGAGGTATGCCGCGTCCACCCCGGCCACGGGCACGCGCCCGGTCACATAGACATCTCCGGAACCATCGATGGCATAGGCCAGCCCGGGAAGCCGCAGGTTGCGCCGCAGCAGGAAGCGATAGACCTCGGCGTGGTTCTCGTCCGGGTTGCGGATGACAAACGCGCGCGTCACCAGGTGATCTCCCCGAATCAACAGGGAGACAACGGTTTTCAGCTTCTTCTCACCGGGCAGCGTGACGACCCATTCATGCTCGTTGACACCCGCTTCCCACTCCAGCTCCAAGCCGTCCATGACGGCCGGGACGAGATCGTGCACCTCGGTCATACCGAATCCTCCCGTGCCTGCTGATAGACCTCGATCAAGGCATCGACCGTTGCGTCCCAAGCGAATTCGCGCGCGTGGGCCACGCCCTGACGACCTAACCGGGCACGGTGGGCCGGGTCCGCGACCAGGTCGCCGATGACCTGCGCCCAACGCGATGGATCGTGGCCATCGATCAGCACGCCACCCTCCCCCACCGCGCGGGGCAGCCCGCCGACCGCCGCCGCCACCACCGGGGTCCCACACGCCGCCGCCTCGATCGCGACGAGCCCGAAGGACTCGTTGTGCGAGGGCACGGCAACCAGGTCCGCGGCCCGGAACCATTGTGCGAGAACCTCTCTCGCCACGGGTTCAACGATCTGCACGTGCTCTCCGATGCCCAGTTGCACCGCGAGCGCCGCCAGGGCAGCGGCATTGCCCTCGCCATTGCCGCTCTCGCCGCCGAGGATGACCACCCGCAGCCGGGCCGCCAGGTCCGCGTCCCCGGCAGCCAGCTCGGCCGCGGCCCGCACGAGCACATCCGGCGCCTTCAAGGGCTGGATCCGCCCGACGAAGAGCAGCAGCACATCCCCTTGCGGCACACCGACATCCGTGCGAGCGGCGGCACGGTCACCGGGCGTGAAGACGTCAAGGTCGACCCCCGGAGTCACCACGCGCACGCGGCCGGGATCCGCGGCATACAGCTCGATGAGTTCCGCCCGCTCCAACTCGGTGTTGGCGATCAGGACGTCGGCTGCCGCAACGACCTGCTCCTCCCCGATGAGCCGCCCCGGCGGCTCGGCGGCATCACCGAGGGCCAGGTGCGCATTCTTGACCTTGGCCATCGTGTGCATCGTGTGCACCAGCGGCACCCGCCACCGATCCGCGACCAGCCAGCCAACCTGGCCCGAGAGCCAATAATGGGTGTGGATCACATCGAACCAGCCCTCCGGCGCCCTGGCCCCCTCGCGCATCACCCCGGCGGCGAAGGCGCAGAGTTGACCCGGCAGATCTGCCTTGACCAGCCCCTCGAAGGGCCCCGCCGCGACCTGCCGCACGAGCACCCCGGGCTCGATCTCCAGCACGGGTTCCTGGGTGTATGTCGTGGCGCGGGTGAAGATCTCCACCTCGATGCCCCGGCGGGCGAGCCGGCGCGCGGTCTCGGCGACATAGACATTCATCCCCCCGGCATCCCCGACGCCAGGCTGGGCTATCGGTGAGGTGTGCATGCTGATCAGCGCCACCCGGCGCAGCGGCGCGATCATCCTCCGGCTCCCTGAGTTGCGCTCGGTGCGCCCGCATCCGCGAGTCGGGCGGCTGGGCGCCGGCTGATCACCAATTGGCCCTTCGAGGACCAGATGTGCACATCGATCCGGCCGCGTTCGCGCACATCGAGGGCGCGGGGCACGTCTGCTGGCCGGACCCGGATGTCCGCACCGCGCGCCGAGGTGAAATCGCCGCCGGGCACCGAGGTTTTCAGCCACCACGCGCGTGTCTTGAGGTTGCGCTCGGGCAGGGTGGGGGCATACCCACGGATGTCGTAGTCGGTGTCCAGATGCCACACGATGGCCGTGGCGCCGGGCACGGAGGCCGATAGCGTCAGGCGATCCTCGGCGATGGAGACATCGAGGGTGAGGGGCCAGGACGGGCCGCCCTCGGCATACACCGATCCGGCATATCGGGCCCGGTCCGCTTGTGTGACAAGGGAATCGATGCGCACGTTGTTGGCAATCCGGTCGATTCGCTCCACGCGCGTGCTGCCCGTGCCCTCGATGACACCGCCGAGCACCGACAGGGGCGCACCGCGGATGACGCTGTCGAGCAGCACCCCATCGCGATCGCTGACCCGCATGCCCGAGGCATAGAGAGTCACGCTGGCGCCGCCGGTGAGCGTCGCGATGCCCGTGGCACCCTCGCTGACGGTGAGCAACCCCGGCCGGGTGACGTGCACCCCGCTGTCGGTGCCGAGCAGGCCGGGCAGCCAGGTCTGCGCGGCGAGCGCGAGCACACCGAGGACCGCGAGGGTGAACGCGATCATGCTCTTGCTCACCTCGCGCTCTCGGGTGCGCAGCATCCTCATGGCTCCGTCAGCCTATGCCGGGTTGCGGGTGGCGTCGCATTCCTAAGCTGGATGCCGTGCACCCCTCCCGCGTCGGCACCATCACCCGTGGCACCACGAACCCCAACCGACTGCGCCGCGTCGACCGCTGGCTCGCCGGCCCCCAGGCCTGGCGGTTGCGCGGCGCGGCCCGCCCCGTGGTGGTCGACCTCGGCTACGGCGCTTCGCCCGTGACCGCGGTGGAGTTGCGGGACCGTTTGCGCCGGGTGCGTGCCGATGTCGAGGTGGTCGGCATCGAGATCGACCCGGAGCGCGTCGCCGCCGCCGCCGCGCTCGCCGGCGATGGCCTGAGCTTCCGCGTGGGCGGATTCGAGGTCCCGCTGGAGCGCGGGGAGCGGCCGATCATCGTGCGCGCCTTCAACGTCCTGCGCCAGTATGACGAGGTGGAGGTCCCCGCGCACTGGCACTTGGTCTGTTCGCGCCTAGCTCCAGACGGCCTCTTCGTCGATGGCACCTGCGATGAGATCGGCCGGCGGGCATCGTGGATCGCCCTGACCCCGGCCGGCCCCCTCAGCCTCACGCTGTCCTGGCGCCTCGCGGGCCTCGACCGGCCCTCCGGCATCGCCGAGCGCCTGCCGAAAGCCCTGATTCATCGCAACGTCCCGGGCGAGGCGGTGCACCGGCTGCTCACCGACCTCGACACGGCCTGGGCGCACGCGGCGGGCTATGCCGCATATGGCGCCCGGCAGCGCTTCACTGCTGCGGCCAGCGCCGTGCAAGACCGGGGCTGGCCGCTGCGGCATACCGAGCGCTGGCGACTTGGTGAGCTGAGCGTTGACTGGTCTGCCGTGGCGCCACGAACCGAGCCAGTATGACGAACCTAGACCTCGCGGCGATCGTCCTTGCGGGGGGCCGCGCGCAGCGCATGGGCGGGGAGAAGATTCTGGCCCCCTTCGCCGGGGCGACGGTGCTCGATCGCGTCCTGACCGCGTGCGGCGCTGCCGAGATCATTGTCGTTGGCCCCCCGGAACTGGCCGCGCACGCTCTCGCCGCCGCGGCGCGCCTGGTGCGGGAGGACCCGCCCTTCAGCGGGCCGGTCGCGGGCTTGCGCGCCGGACTGGCCGCGCTGCCCGAGCGCACCACGCGCGTGGTCGCGGTGCTTGCCGGGGACCAGCCCCACCTCGACCCCGAGGGCCTGGCGGACTTGCGACGGGCGCTCGCGCAGAGCCCAATGGCGCAGGCGGCTGCCTATGTCGCCGACGACGGGCACCGGCAGTTCCTCTGTGCTCTCTGGCGTGAGCCCGCCTTGCGGGCTCGCGCGGCCGCCGCCGGCAGCTCGATGCGATCGCTCTATGCCGAGGCGGCCGTCGTCGACGTCGCCGACCCCCGGGGCGTGGCGCGGGATGTGGACACGCCGGCCGACCTCGCCGCCGCCCGCGCGCGCAGGGCCATTCCTCCTCGCGGGTGACAGCGGATCAGGGGGCGGCCGTGTCGAGCAGGATCGTCACCGGTCCGTCATTGACGAAGCTCACGGCCATGTCGGCGCCGAAGACCCCGTCGTGCACGACGAGTCCGTATGTCGCCAGCTCCCGCCCCAGGGCAGCCACCAGTGGCTCTGCCACGGGTCCGGGCGCTGCGCCATGCCACGACGGGCGCCGACCCTTGCGGGTGTCGGCATAGAGCGTGAACTGACTGACCAAGAGCACGGGCGCGGCGAGATCCTGCGCCGAACGCTCCTCGCGCAGGATGCGCAATTGGGCGATCTTGCGGGCGAGGAAGGTGACCTGCTCGGGGCCGTCCCCGTGCGTCATACCGGCCAGGACCACCAGGCCAGGCCCCTCGAAGCCGGAAACTCGTTCTCCGCCAACGGAAACACGTGCGCCGAGGGCGCGCTGGACGACGGCACGCATCAGATCCCGACGGCCCGGACCGCCCCGACGGGCCGACCGTGGCCGAGGATCGGGGCGTCCTCGAGGGCGGCATATGCCGTGCTGTCGATCCCGAGCGAGCGCAGCACTGCCGCGAGGATCACCGGGCGCGCGCGCTGGCCACCATCGGCGACCTTCAGCGCGATCCCCCGCCCGTCCGGCAGGCCCACGGCATAGACGGCCTCGGCGCCATCCTTGGCGACCACGCCGGCCGTGCCCGCCATCAGCGCGGTGACATCGCGGCCTTCGCCCCCGACATACTCCGGATGGCTGCGCATCGCGTGGGCAATCCGCCCGGCGGGAGTCGCTGGCTGCGCCGCCGCCAGCGCGCCGAAGGCCCGCGCCAGGCCGCCGAGCGAGATCGCCATCACCGGGGCGCCACAGCCGTCGATTGCCGTCGCGGCGATGGGCTCCCCGGCCTGCTCAGCGATGGTGACGGCCATCGCCTGTTGCAGCGGGTGGTCGACCTCTCGATAGCTCGCGAGCGGCCAGCCGGCCACGACGCACGTGGCGAGCATGGCGGCGTGCTTGCCCGAACAGTTCTGGAAGACCGCGCTCTTCGCCGCGCCGGCGCGGATGACGGCATCGTGCTCGGCGGAGTCATAGGGATAGTCGGGGGTATTTTGCAGAGCGCTCGGATCCAGAGCCACTCCGGCCAGGATCTCCAGAACACCCGCCCGGTGATAGTCCAGTCCCGAGTGGCTGGAGCAGGCCAGCGCGAGCAGGTGATCGGGCAGGTCCAGGCCCGCCTCGACCATCGCCAGCGCTTGCAGCGGCTTGTTGCTCGAGCGCGGGAAGGTCGGGGCGAGCGGATCGCCCCACGCGGCGGCAACTGAGCCGTCCGCGGCGGTGACGACCGCCGAGGCTCGGTGCACGGATTCGATGAAACCCCCGCGCTCGACATACGCCAGCACGGGCGCTTCGGTCAGAACGGCGGGGGCAGTCACGGCGTCAGGGCTCACGCTTGGCGAGGTTATCGGACGCCGGGCAAACACATGGGGCCCGGGGAGTGATCCTCCGGGCCCCATGGTGCTTGGGGGCATGTCAGCGGGTCGCCCCGCCGGCATGGGTCAGGCTCAGGCGCCGACCTTCGCGCTCGCGTCGCTCGCGGCGGCCTTGGTGGCCGCAGCGGTCTTGCGGGCGCCGGTGGTGGCGCGCTTGGTCGCGGTGCGGGTCTTGGCCGCGGCATTCTTGGCCGTGGTGGTGGTGCGCTTGGCCGCGGTGCGGGTCTTCTTCACCGCGACGGCCGCCTCGTCGGCGACCTCCGCGGCTTCCTCGGCAACGCTGTCACCGAGGACGGAGACGAACTTCGCGGCTTCCTTGCGACCGGTGGTGAAGGTGGCCTTGGCCGACTTCTCCACGTCACCGAAAGCCTTCTTGGCGGAGGTGACGGCGCCCTCGGTCATGGCGACGGTGCCCTTGGCCTGCTCCACGAGGTCCTTGGTGGACTTCTGGTTGCGGATCCGGTCCACGAGCTTCTCACCGCGGGTGGCAAGCTCCTCGTAGGACTCCTGCAGCTTCTCCGCGATCTCGCGGGCCTTGGCCGGAGCATCCTGCGCCTCGGCGTAGAGCTTGGTGGCGACCTCGGTCACCTTGGCGGGGAGTGCGCTGACCTCGGCGCGGTTCTTCTCGGCGGTCTCGCCGGCCTTGAGGGTGGCCTCGCGAACCTTCTCGATCGCCAAGTCGGTGACGCCGATGTAGGCATACATCGGGGTGGTGCCCTCGGCAACAGCCTTGCGGACGTCGAACTTCTTCAGGGTGGTGGTGATGGCCACGGTCATCCTTCTTTCTGCGTGGTCGCGGGGGTCGAGCCCGCGGTCTTGGTCTTTGGGGTGGGGCGCCGGCGCGGGGTGCTCGGCTCCGTTGATGCCGAGCTCGGGGCGTTGGGCTCCGGCTCGGCCGGCTCGGCACCGACGAAGCTGTCGTAGATGTCGAGCAGGGTGCTCTTTTGGCGGCTGGTGAGCCGAGGGTCGGACTTGATGACCGTCCGGGTGTCCGGCCCGGTCGGGCCATTGGCCTCGTCGGGGTCGAGCAGTCCGGCACGGACATACAGGGACTCCGCGGAGACCTGCAGACCCTTGGCGAGCTGGTTGAGGATCTCGGCGCTCGGCTTCTTCAGACCCCGCTCAATTTGCGAAAGGTAGGGGTTGGAGACGCCTGCGAGCTCCGAGAGCTGGCGAACGGACAACCGCGCCGCCTGCCGCTGTTCGCGCAGGTAGTCACCGAGGCCTTGGCCCAGGTCACCGAGCGGGTTGTTCTTCATGCCTCCATTATGCTTGCTCTAGTTAGCAAAATGCAAACTGGGGCATCCGTGACCTGCCTCACGCACTCAGGTCGGGCACGTATGCTCGGCGCATGTTCCACGCGGTGCAGTCCTGGGTGCTCCTCATCCTCGGCGTCGGGGCCCTCGGCTTGGAGGCCTTCGCCCTCATCGATGCGGCGCGCCGGCGCCCGGATGCCTTCGTCGCCGCCGGCAAGCGGACCAAGCAGGTGTGGACGATCGTGCTCGGCATCGCCACAGCGTTGGGGTTCGTCCTGCTCTTCAGCCCGCTCAACCTGTTCGGCTTGCTTGCGGTGGTCGCCGCGGCCGTTTATCTCACCGACGTCCGCCCCGCCCTCGACCAGGTCCAAGGCAAGCGCGGCACGATGGGCCCCTACGGGCCGTGGTGACTCGATGGGTCGGGTGACCACGCGGGTCCCGGTCCGCAAGATCCGGTATGCCGAGGCCACCCTCCCCCGCCCACGCGCCGATATCGTCGCCGTGGAGGAACCCCTCGAAGTGCGCGCGGGTGGCCGAGTGCTCACCGTCACCATGCGCACACCCGGCGCCGATATCGACCTGGTGCACGGCTGGCTGCTCGCCGAGGGCTTGATCCGCACGGGGGCCGATCTGCGGGCCGCGCGCTATTGCGCGGGCTCGGCCTCCCCTAGCTCGACTGGTCCCACGCCGAACACCTATAACGTGCTCGATGTCGACTTCGCGCCGGATGCGCCCGCGCGTGAGAGTGGGGCGCTCGACGCCGCGCTCCGGCTCGGCATGACCACGAGCGCATGCGGGGTCTGCGGCTCCGCGAGCATCGAAGCCCTGCGCGGCAAGCTCCCGCCCGCCGTTCTGGCTGCTGCCCGGATGCCGATCAGCCCAGCCCACGTCGCGGCCTGGGTGGAGGTGCTTCGGGCCCAGCAGCCCACCTTCGCAGCGACCGGCGGCACGCACGCCGCGGCACTCTTCGGCGCCGATGGCGCGCTGCGGGCGGCGGCTGAGGATGTTGGGCGGCACAATGCCGTCGACAAGGTGATCGGCGCGCTGGTGCGCCACGGCTGCATACCCCCGCTCGGTGGGGCGCTCGTGGTCAGCTCGCGCGCTTCCTACGAGATCGTGCAGAAGGCAGCGATGGCTGGGGTCCCCATGGTGGTCGCCGTGTCCGCCCCCTCCTCGCTGGCCGTCGCCGCAGCGACCGAAATGGGCATGACTCTCCTCGCGTTTGCCCGCGCCGACGGCGTGAATGTGTATGCCTGAATCAGCAACGGATCAATCCGCCTCGGCGTGACGCCATCCTTTGTGGTTGCCGTCTCCCCGCCAACCGGGGCCAACGGGTCTGATGCTCCTATTGCGTGTCAAGCCTTTGGGGAGGGGGAGTTTCAGGCGGCGGCGAGCCAGGCTCTGTAGCGGGTGGCGAGTTCGTCGTTGGGGCGTCTGCCGAGTTCGAGTTCGCCGATTCTGGCGGGCCATACGCCCAGGTGTTGTGCGGCGGCGGTGAGGGTGAGGTTCTTCGCGTGGCGTGCGGGTCGTAGGTCGG
>Ga0075156_10000862_pt1 | contig 16169 bp, 13 predicted proteins | sample JI81AbrownDNA_FD_70966 | JGI IMG/M metagenome (GOLD analysis project Ga0075156, IMG submission 70966) | Wastewater effluent complex algal communities from Wisconsin, to seasonally profile nutrient transformation and Carbon sequestration -... | ecosystem: Engineered > WWTP > Effluent > Algae...
CCGGTCGCCGCCACCGCATGGCGGACGCGCGACTCCTCCTCGGGGTGGGCGAGCCTGTAGGCCGACACGGTGGCCAACTGGGCGGCGACAAGGGCGTGCGTCAGGGGAGCGCGCTCGACCGGGTCGTGCTGCGTCCCGGTGCAGAGGAAGGCCGCGACGGCGAGCGGTCCATCGACCATGGTCGCGAAGGTGCTGGTCGTGGCGGGCCGGTCGACGAGGGTCAGGATCGCGCCCCGTTCGGCCGGACCGGTGTCGAGGACACCGAACCGCCTCGAGAAGGGAGCGAGGATGGCGCCGTGCAGGGCGGCGCCCCATCCCGGCCCCAGTCCGGGGGGAAGGCGGACGTCGACGCACCACGAGATCGGGATGACCGTGCCACGTCCGGAAGCGAGGATGTGGCCTGCCTGCCCCACGGGGAATCCGCGTCCGACCTGCCCGACCCCGATGTCGGCCACCGCGAGGCGATCGGGAGAGGCGGCGGAGGCCAAATCCTGAAGGTAATGGGGTGACACCCGGTCGCCTGCCGCGAGGATCGTCACGTACGAGCCCCGGGCCGCGTCCAACGCGAGTGTCAGTGCCTCGCCGACGTCGGTGGTGTGCGTTCCCATCGGGCGCACCGAAGGGCCGAGGTCACGGGGGATGTCGCACGCCCCGGGCACACCCGCGGGCAGGATCTCGACATCGTCCAGAACCGCACCCTGAGTCGCCAGGGACTCCCAGGTGGGCGCGGCGTCGACCCCCTCGGCGCACAGCAACACCACCGAAACCCGAGGTTCGGTGCGCGGGGTGGGACTCTCAGTCACGGTGCGTCCTCTCGACGTGGCGACCCTATCAACGAGCGCTGACAGCCCGGACGCTCACGGCGAGAACCCTCCGTGCGCCAGCAGGCTGGCGCCCCACCAGGCCGACGCGAGGGTGGCGACGACGATCGCGAGGGCGACCGTGGCGCGCCGCGTCCTGAGGTCGAGCAGCGGCAGCAGGAGGACGGGGACAGCCATGAGATGCCGCGCCACCGACTGGAAGTAGGACTGGTTCGTGAGCGCGAACGCCGAGGCGATCAGGCCGTACGCGGCGACCCACGCGTACTTCCTTCGGGCGGGCGGGAGGAGCCAGCCGGCGAGCAGCGTCCAGCAGAGCAGGTACCCGAGGATGATCGGAACATAGATCACATAGACCCTCGGATGGCCGCTCTCGGGGAAGACCACCCGCGCCATCTGGGCGAAGATGGCGTGTGGCCAGCCGGAGCGCATCCCCCAGTCGCCCTGGACCTGGAAGTAGCCCAGGAGACTGCCCGTGCGGATGGCGATGAAGCCGAGATAGGCGGCCAGCCCTGAGGGGGTGATCAGGAGGGCAGTCAGGAGGGTCTTCCACGAGTGGGTGGCCTGTCCGGGATCGCGTGCCTTTCGCACCATGGCCACGAGGAGCCACAACCCGACCACGGCAACGAGGGGTAGGGCTGTGGGTCTCGTGAGTCCGGCGAGCGCGGCGGCAACTGCGGCGGCCAGAGGACGGTTCCGCAGCACCGCGACGAGGGCAAGGGAGGTGAGGGCGACGAACAGTCCCTCCGGGTAGCCCATGATGAGCACCACCGACTGTGAACTCGCGCCCCACAGGAGGGCGAGGGCCATGCCTGCGCCAGGTCCGGCCAACTCGCGTCCGAGCAGGAAGAGCGCCCACGCGGCCAGGAGCCCGGCAGCCCAGGCGACGCCCAGCAGAGCCCACCCGGCGGGGATCGGTGTCAGCCTCGTGAGCAATGAGGCGAGCAGGGGAAAGAGGGGGAAGAAGGCGAGGTTGGTCGGGAGCGGGGCTCCCGACGGGTCCAGGCGGGGGTAGGTCTGGTACCCACTCCTCACGATCCCGAGGTACCAGCCCGCGTCATAGCGCAGGAGGGCTCCGGACAACCAGTTCGGGCCGGCGATGGTGATCACCGCGATGAGCGCCACAATCCGCTGCAGCGTGAACAGCACCAGAGTGGGGGCCGCGGCCAGGAACTCGGTGCGGACGCGGCTGGCCATGGGGTCAGACTACGGGTCCCCCTCGCCGATCGCGGGCAGGCGGGTGGGCAGCGACGGGGACGCCGCCCGCTAGAGTTGCCTCGCCCAACACCGACCGGGGAGAACATGACGGCTTCCGCTGCCCTGAAGGACGCGTCGCCGAGGCATGGCCTGCCCGCTCGCGCGGGTGCCCGGCGCCTCGACATCCAGGGCATGAGGGCGCTCGCGGTGCTGATGGTCGTCGCCTTCCATGCGGGCCTGCCGATGCCGGGCGGCTTCGTCGGTGTCGACGTCTTCTTCGTGATCTCGGGCTTTGTGATCACCGCGATGCTCATGCGCGAGTGGGTGGGCGAAGGCCGACTGCGGCTGGGGCGCTTCTACGTGCGACGGTTCAAGCGACTCACGCCCGCACTCGCCGTGACGCTCTCGGTGACGATGCTCCTCGGGTTCTTCGTCCTCTCACCCCTGGGCCCGCAACAGGACACGTCGCGGACTGCGCTCGGCGCTGTTCTTCTTGGCGCCAACGTCGTGATCGCCCGGCTGACCGGTGACTACTTCGACGTGGCAGCCGACTCGAACGCGCTGCTCAACACCTGGTCACTGTCGGTCGAGGAACAGTTCTACCTGATCTTCCCGCTGCTGCTGGGCCTGACGTGGACCCTGGCCCGGACGAGGCGGGCTCGCACCGTCGCCTCGCTGGCCGTCGTGTCCGGTCTGAGCGTGGCGTCGTTCGTCGCTGCCTTGGCGGGTTCATCGGGATACCAGCTCGCGAGCCAGCCATGGTTGCTGGGCTTCTACAGCCCGGTCACCCGAGTCTGGGAGTTCGGGGTGGGGGCGCTGCTGGCGTTGCTCGGCCCACGGCTGGCCGTTGAGTCGAAACGTCTCGCGGCGGTCCTGGGTGGGTGGGGCGCTGCCCTCCTGCTGGTGTCGCTGTTCGCGATCACCGGGTCGACCCCGTTCCCCGGCCCTGTCACCCTCGTCCCGGTGGCGGGCACGGCGGCGCTGCTGCTGGCAGGAAGTGCTCGTGACGGCGTCACGGCCAGGGTCCTGTCGTTCCCACCCCTGGTGCGCCTGGGCGACTGGTCCTACTCGATCTACCTCTGGCACTGGCCGCTGATCGTGTTTGCGGGTGCCCTGTGGCCCCACCACGAACGGGCGGCCCTCCTGGCCGCGGTGGTCTCGTTCGTCCCCGCGATCGCGTCCTATCGGTGGGTCGAGACGCCACTGCGCACGAGGCCCACGACGACGCGGAGAGCGTTCACGCTCTTCGTCGCGGCTGTGCTGCTGCCCCCCATCGTCTTGTCCGTGGGTCTGTGGCAGGCGTCCGACAAGGGCTTCCTGTTGCCCCGGGTCCAGGACTTTCAGGAGGCAGCGTCCGCCCGGCCCGAGGGGTGCCACCGGTTCGCGCCGCTGCGGGGTGACACCGCGGACGAGTGCACCTGGAACATCGACGCAGACGGAGCCCCCATCTATCTCTTCGGCGATTCCAATGCGGGCCAGTTCGTCGACAGCGTCGTGGGGGCGGGGCGGACGCTGGGGCGTCCCGTGATCACCTCTACGGCCAACTCCTGTCCGATGGTTGACCTGCCTCTCGACAACCGCACCCAACCGCGCGGATGGGATGAGAAGTGCATGGGCTACGTGCGAGGAACGCTGACGTACCTGCTGGAGGAGGCGAGCCCCGGCACGGTGATCATCGCCAACATCGACACCTACTGGGACAATCGGATCTGGTCGACCGGGCCGACCACCGAGTCGATGTCGACCGAGACGTCCGAGAAACTGGAGAGCCTCACCCAGGGACTGACGACCATGGTGGAGTCACTGCGTGGAGCGGGGCACGAGGTCGTCCTGGTCCAGACGATTCCGCGTTGGACGGGCGAGGACAAGTGGAATGCCGCAACCTGCACGACGGCACGGATCCTGATGAACGGGTGCGACCAGTCGATGAGCGTGTCCAGTGCGATGGCGCGTCAAGGGGCGACGCGTGCTGCGTTGACAGCTGCCGCCAAGGCGTCGGGGGCACGGGTGTTCGACCCGTGGTTGATCCTCTGCCCTGACGGTGAGTGCACGATCCAGGGACCGGGTTACCTCCGCTACTACCGTGACGGCATTCACCTGTCCCTGAGGCAGGGTCAGGAACTTGCGCCTGACTTCACCGAGTTCCTGTCGGGCCCGGCCTGACTCCTGTTCCATCCTGCCGACCCGAGCGAGTCGTCAGCGTTTGTACTCCTCGTGGTTGACCCCGACCACGCCTGCGAGGGAGCCGACACCCGAGACGATGCGGCGCAGGCCCTTGATCCGTCTGGGTGGCGAGGCGACGCCGAGGACGAGAAGTCCCAGCCCGTTCACCATGCGTCCACCGCCCAACACCACGGACGCGGTGGCGCCCCGCCATCCCGGGGTGATGAGCCGACGGCTGATCGAGTCGCCGGCCCCCGAGCGGAAGGCGCGGCGGGCAAGCCAGGCGAGCGTCACACGCTCGGGTGGGACGACCTCCTGGACGATCGCCTCGTCGTCCCAGACGATGCGGAAGCCGGCGGCGTGGACGCGGAGGAAGAAGTGCAGGTCGCTCGACCCCGTGAACCGGAAAGCCGGGTCGAAGGCAGGAGTCACGGTGTCGAGGACTTCCCGCGACACGAGGGTGTTGTTCGTGTAGGCCTTGTCGAGTTCGTCGCCGGTGGCGTGCCGGCCGACGCTCGTGTAGACGTCGGAGTGCCGGGCCCAGGCCGGGGCGTCCGGGGGGAGAATCCCTTCGACCGGCCCGGTGACCACGTCGGCGCCCGTGCGTTGCCAGGTGGTGAGGAGCCGATCGAGCCAGCCGGGCGGTGCGATCTCGTCGTCGTCGACGAAGACCACGGCGTCGTCGTCCGCGCAGAGGCCGACGCTGGCCTCGCGGGCGAGGGGGATTCCGGGCTCGGACTCGGTCTCATAGTGGATCGGCCACGGCCCGGTGGACGCGGAGACGACCTCGCGGGCGCCGGCGTCCGGGTCGTTGTCGACGACGACCACGCGGACCGACCAGGCGTCCGGGTGCGTGAGTTGCTGGGCCTGCAGACTCTCGAGGAGCCCCGCGAGGAGCTGCGGGCGCCGGTACGTGATGACGGCGAGAGCAACGGCGAGCGGCATGCCGCCCACTCTAGGGAATCTCAGATCTCCTCGGCGTCCATGATCCGGTAGGCGTACCCCTGCTCCGCCAGGAATCGCTGGCGATGGGCGGCGAAGTCGGCATCCGAGGTGTCGCGTGAGACCACCGCGTAGAACCGGGCCGTGCGTCCCTCCTTCGGACGCAACAACCTTCCCAACCGCTGCGCCTCCTCCTGTCGGGACCCGAATGCCCCCGACACCTGGACGGCCACCTCGGCCGTCGGCAGGTCGATCGAGAAGTTCGCCACCTTCGACACCACCAGCAGGTTGATCTCGCCCGCCCGGAACCCGTCGTACAGCTTCTGCCTCTGGTTGGTCGTCGTCGCGCCGGTGATGAGCGGGCAGTCCAGGGCCTCGGCCAACTCCTCCAGCTGGTCGACGTACTGGCCGATCACCAGCGTCGGTTGCCCCCGGTGCTTCTCGACGAGGGCTTCGATCACCGGCAGCTTCGACTCGGCACACGCCGCCAGCCGGTGCCTGAGCTCAGGGTCGGCCGTGGCATAGGTCATCCGTTCGTCAGGCGTCAGCGTCACCCGCACCTCGACGCAGTCGGCCGGGGCGATCCATCCCTGCGCCTCGATGTCGCGCCAGGGCGCGTCGTACCGCTTGGGTCCGATCAGGCTGAACACGTCGCCCTCGCGTCCGTCTTCGCGCACGAGCGTCGCGGTCAGCCCGAGCCGCCGCCGCGCCTGCAGGTCGGCGGTCATCCGGAACACCGGAGCGGGCAACAGGTGCACCTCGTCGTAGACGATCAACCCCCAGTCGCGCGCGTCGAAGAGCTCGAGGTGCTTGTGGACGCCGCCCCGCTTCGTCGTCACCACCTGGTAGGTGGCGATCGTCACCGGACGCACCTCCTTCTTCGCCCCGGAGTACTCGCCGATCTCGTCCGCCGTCAGGGTCGTCCGCTTCAGCAGCTCGTCCTTCCACTGCCGCGCCGCGACGGTGTTCGTGACCAGGATCAGGGTGGTGGCCTGGGCGCGCGCCATGGCCGCCGCCCCGACGATCGTCTTGCCGGCCCCGCAGGGCAGCACGACGACACCCGACCCGCCGTGCCAGAACGAGTCGGCCGCCTGCCCCTGATAGGGACGCAGGCTCCAGCCCTCCTCGCGCAGCTCGATCGGGTGCGCTTCGCCGTCCACGTAACCGGCGAGGTCGTCGGCGGGCCAGCCGAGCTTGAGCAGGACCTGCTTGAGATGCCCGCGCTCCGAGGGGTGCACCACCACCGAGTCCGTGTCGATCCGTGCTCCGACAAGCCCTTTCACCTTGGACGATCGCAGCACCTCGGTCAGCACCGCAGCGTCCGTGCTGACGAGGACCAGCCCGTGCGTCGGATGCTTCTCGATGCGCAGCCGCCCGTAGCGTCCCATCGTCTCCGTGAGGTCGATCAAGAGGGACGCGGGCACGGGGTAGCGCGAGTACCGCAGCAGCACGTCGACCACCTGCTCGGCGTCGTGTCCGGCCGCGCGGGCGTTCCACAGTCCCAGCGGCGTCAGCCGGTAGGTGTGGACGTGCTCGGGGGCCCGTTCAAGTTCGGCGAAGGGCGCGATCGCGATGCGGCACTCGTTCGCCGATTCGTGATCGACCTCGAGCAGCAGGGTTCGATCGGACTGGACGATGAGGGGACCGGGCGTATTCATCGCGTCCACCGTACCCGGGCGGGGAAGCCGTCGGTCGACCTCAGGGCACGCTGAGGTCCGACACCGGCGCGACCGGCGTCGCCGTTGCCGTCGGGGTGCCCGTTCCCGTCTCCGTCGGTGCGGGTGTGACCCCGGACGCCCAGAACGTCGGGATGGGCCACGGCTCGATGTGTCCGGTCGGATCGACGAAGGACGACGACGGGACCGGAGTCCCTGATGTGGCAGAGGTCACCGACGGGCTCGGCGTCCCTGACGCGGTCGGCGTCGTCGATGGTCCGGCCGACGGCAGTGCGCTCGCAGGAGGGGACGTGGGCGACTCGTCCAGCGGAGGTGGGGGATCGTCCACGGTCGGGGCGACCACGACCGGCGGAATGATGACGATGGCCCGCCACTCCGAGCGGTTTCCCGCCTCGTCGAGCGCGGCGACCTGGACGAGCAACGGCTCGACGTCCGCCGGCCAGTCCAGTACGGCGAACTCCCGTGGCACGAGGGCGACGATGTAGCCGTTGAGCAGTACCTGGTAATTCGCGACGCCAAACGCGTCGGACGCGGGGCCCCACGACACCGTGAACGTTGCCACGGTGTTTCCCGCGAGTGTCAGATTGCTGACCGGAGTGGGTGGCCTGAGGTCGCGCTCGGCCGTGGGAGTCGCGGTGGTACGAACCGGCTGCACCACGGGCGATGTCGGCGACACGCTGGGCACTGCGGTCGCCGCAGTGCTCGCGGTGGGTGGTGGCACCACCGCCGACTCCGTGGGGTCGGACGACCCCGGCCAGAAGTACACGGTCAGCGCAGCCACCACGCACGCCGCCCCCAGGGCGGCGCGTCCGAGCGTTGACCTGCGCATGGCCCAGATGCTACCCGCGGTCGCCTTTCCAGCCCGGCTGGCGGGACACCCACTCGGGGTGGATCGGGCGCGTCCCAGCGGTCACCCGCGCACCGAGATGATCCGGGCCACCGGGACGTTGAGTTGCCCCGTGCCACGCCTGATCAGACGTGCCGTCCCGCTCGACACCCCGAGGACGCGGACCGCCGCCGTGCGTGGCGTCCCGTCGTCGGCGACGTAGTCGACCTCGACCCATCCCCCTGCGTGGGCGGCCTCGGTGAGGGGTTCGACGATCGACCCGGGCGTGCGGGGTTGCGCGTCCGCCTCGCCCCGGGCGAGCAACCGGGACGCGAGGCCCAGGGTGTCGACCACCGGCGGGAGCGGGCGAATCAGTTCGGGCAACGTGCCGCGCGCGCGTCGAGGCGCAGGCGTCACGAATCGCGCCCCGGACGCGTCCCGGGCGACGGGTGCGAGGCCCATCTCCTGCAGGAACTCCACGAGTTCGGACGGTTCGGCCTGGGCTGCCAGCACCGTGGGCGCCAGCCGCTGCAGCCCCAGCCCCCCGGCCCGGGGGTGGGCCAGCACGGTTTCGACGATCGCCTCGTCGTCAACCGTCAGCACCGACGCGACGGACGCGACCTGGATGCGGCCGTGCAGGCGTCCGATGTCGCCGAGCAGGTATTCCAGGGGCTGTGGTACGCCCGTGGAGCTGTGCTCGGTGACCCACGCGCGCACCTCGTCGACGGTCCAGCCCGCGTCCAGCCCACGTCGGACGCTCGCCGCGCTGAACCGGAAGACTGCCGCCCCTCCGTGTGACTCGCGATCGGCCAGCGTCCGCATGACGAGGGCGACGTCGTGCGCCAGTGGCCCCTGCGCCACGGCCGTCAGGTCGGACTGGATGACGAACTGGTGCACCGGCTCGGGGAAGCCCGGGTCGTCGGTCGCGTCCAGCAGGTCGGTCCGCACGCCCAGCGCCGCCACCCCGAAGCGCGCGAGATCGGCGAGCACCTCGGCGCAGTGGTCGCGCAGGGGGACGCGTCGCCAGGTCGGACGCAACCACTCCAACCTGGACGCCAGTGTCTCCACCCCGATCGGGGTTCCGGGGACCGCGAGGCGGATCTGCTCGAGGGCAGCACGCCTGACGCTCGGAGCCCAGGCGTCCCCCGAACCCGGCGCATCGGACGCCCACCCGGTCTGTTCGATCCAGGCTGCGAGGAGGTGCGTCCACTTGCCCCAGTCAGGCAGGGCGAGCCATTGGTCGAAACCCGTGCTGGGCAGCCACGTGGCCCCCGATCGGGCCAGCAGGCCAGCGTGGGCGGCGAGGCGCAGCAGCACCTCGACCCCGTCGCCGACCTGGCGTCCGAAGTGGGCCACATCTCGCCGGGCCATCCACCCGGACGCCAGCACCCGGGGCTGCAGCGCGTCCACCTCGTCGAGCAGCGACTCCATCGCCCGGAGGAATTCCACGGCGCTCCCGCGTCCGGCCTGGTTGACGAGACCGGATCCGGGCGTCACCGACACGGGCGGCCAACCCGGGACGCGGGTCTCGGCCGGGGTGGCGAACAGGCGTCCGCGTCGCACCCGGAGCGCCACCTCGCGGGGAAGGATGATCGTGTCGTTGTCGAGGGGACGCAGGAGCCCGCGCGCGAGCAACCGGTCGATCGGGTTGTCCTCCGCGAGCGACGCGGCACGCATCTCGGCGTTGCGGACCGCCCCGGTGGGCGGCCCCCAGAGCAGTCGTTCAACCACTTCGGACGCCACGCTCCCGGCCTCGGCCAGTCGTGCGTCCACCTCGGTGTCGGTGAGCGGTTGTGCCGACACGGGTGCGAGCCCGGCGGGGTAGGGCCCGAGACACGCCCGCGCGGCGCGGGTGAGGTGCAGGCCGCGTTCTCCGCCCCAGACCAGTGCCCGCCCGCTGAGTTGGCCCACTGCCTGGTCGACGGGGCCTCGTTCGGTGTCCAGCAGGGCGGCGAGCCTGCGCAACGACATCCCGTCCTCCGACGCGGCCAGCGCCGTCGCCACGCGCAACTGCCAGGCGTCGAGCCCGTCGATCGCGAGTTGGGTGGACGCGTTGCCGGACGCCCGCTCGATGACCTCGGCAATCGTCAGGGGCGTGGGAAGTGCCAGGTCGGGACGCAGCGTCAACAACCGCCCGAGAGCCTGCCGGTCAAGGGCGCGCACGGCGTCGGCCAGGGATCGTGCCGGAGCCATCGGTCAGCGACCGCGCGTGCCGCGGCCGGCCAGCCCGGTGAGCGCCACGGCGACCATCGTCAACCAGCAGGCACCCAGCGCCGCGGTAGCCATCAGGTCCCACGAGGTGCCGTCGACCATCCCGAGGACGCCGAAGAAGCCGATGACGACACTCATCGCCGTGAAGATCCACACGTTGACCTTGCGTCCCTGATCGGTGACGAGGGCCAGCGCGAAGGCCACCGCGAACAGCACGGGTGACAACGGCTGGATGAAGGCCCCGGCCAGCAGCACGAGCATCATCGGGGTGGTCGACCGCAGCAAGCCCTCAGCGGGAGGGGCCGTGGGCCTGTCGACGGGTGCGGGGAAGCCCGGGAGTCCCGTGGGTGGCGGGAAGCTCGGCGCGCCGGTCGGCGCCGGAAAGCTGGGTGCCCCGGTGGGGGCGGGATACTGCGCCGGCGCGCCCGCGTGGTGGCCCGGTACAGGGAGTGGATACGCGGACGCACCCGGAATGCCCGGGAACGGCGGGGTGACGGGGGCGGGGAATGCTGCGGGGCGGGGGTGCTGCTGCACCGCCACCCCGGTGCCCGAGGTGGGCAGGGGCTGGGTCGGCGTCCACCCGGCCGTGGGGTTGGGGACGCCGAGCGCCCCCCAGGCCGAGTCGGTGACCGCACCCGTCGTCTGGAACGGTGCCGCCGGGTTGCGGGTCTGGGCCATGGCCGGCACCAGCCGGTCGAGCGGGAGGGCCGCCGGAGCGGCGGCGTACTCGACCGGACGCTGGGCCGGCTGGTCGTCCGCCGGGTTCGTCGCCTGCGCGGCCACCGACAGGGGGTCGGTTCGGGGCGTGGCAAAGCCGTCCGGTCGCTCGATGGGTGCGTACTCCGCACCGTCGGTCCATGACGCCATGATCGCCAGTGTAGTTGTCGCGTCACGCTCACTGCCGGTGCTCACCTGACCAGCCCGGATGCTCATTTTGACGCGGTTGTGGCGAGAGCACCCGAAGCTGGAGGCAACGAAGGAGGAGTCATGGAGATCGTCATCTGCGCCACGGCCGACGAGGTGGCACGTGCCGGCGGGGGCAAGGTCGTCGAGGTCGTGTCGCGTGTCGCCGAGCCCGTCCTGGGTGTCGCGACCGGCAGTTCGCCGCTGTCGCTCTACGCCGATCTCGCCCGCCGCATCGGCGAGGGGACGCTCGACCTCTCCCGCGCCCGCGCCTTCTCACTCGACGAATACGTCGGGATGCCCGCGTCCGATCCACGCAGCTACGCCTGGACGATCCGGACCACCGTCACCGAACCCCTCGGCCTCGACCCGGCGCGCGTCACCACGCCCGACGGGATGGCCGACGACATCGACGCCGCCTGCGCTGCCTACGAAAGTGCGATCGCCGACGCCGGCGGCGTGGACGTCCAGATCCTCGGGATCGGCTCCAACGGCCACATCGGGTTCAACGAGCCCACCTCGTCGTTCGCGTCCCGCACCCGTCTGAAGACCCTCGCCGAGGCCACCCGCGACGACAACCGGCGCTTCTTCACCGACGGCGAGGAGGTGCCGACGCTCTGCCTCACCCAGGGTCTTGGCACCATCATGGACGCGCGGCACGTCGTGCTCGTCGCGCTGGGCGAACAGAAGGCGGACGCGATCGCCCGCGCGGTTGAGGGACCCGTCTCGGCGATGTGTCCGGCGTCGGTCCTGCAATTCCACCGGCACGCGACGCTCATCCTCGACGAGGCAGCAGCGTCCCGACTTCAACTGGCTGACTACTACCGGTTCGTCTACGCGAACAAGCCGGGCGCGCCCTACGCCTGAGTCGCGGCATACGCCTGAGTCGCGGACGCCGCCTGGGCGAACACCTCGTCGCGCTTGATGATGCGCAGCCGTCCGTCGATCCAGCGCAACTGCTGGTTGGTACTGCGACCGATCAGCAGGGACACGGTGACCGCCCCGACCATCACGATGCCACCGTTGAGGGCGAGCGTGGCGCGCGACCCGATCGCGTCGATCACGCGTCCGAGGATGGGGGCCGACAGCGCCTGCCCCCCCAGGAAGACCATCGAGTAGACGCTCATGATGCGTCCGCGTGCGCTGGGGTCGGCGGTCAGCTGCACGAGGCCGCTCGAGAAGAGCATCTGCATCATGAACAGCACCGCCATCACGAAGGCGAAGCCGCTGAACACCAGCGAGCTGGGCGAGAACGACATGATGATCGCCAGGCTGCCCATGATGAAGAGATTGATGCCCAGGAATCGGACGCGGATGGGGTCGCGCCGCCAACCCGCGATGAGCGATCCCCCGATGGCCCCGAGGGCCGCGATCGTGTTGTACCAGGAGTAGCCGCCGACGCCGGTCGAGAACACCTTGTTGGCCATGTCGGCGTAGATCAGCGGCATGTTGAACAGGTTGACCGACAGGACGCCGATGAGCACGATCGTCCAGGCGATCTGGCTGGTCTCCTTGATGGCCACGAGACCCGCCCGGATCGTGCCGGCGGACTGGACACGCGAGGGCTTCCGGATGGTCGTGATCCGCGTGTACAGCAGGACGGTCATGAAGCCGCCGACTGCGTTGGTGAGGAAGGCGTAGCCAGTGCCCACGCTCGCGATGATGAGGGTCGCCAACGCCGGGCCCCAGAATGCGGTCGCCTGGAAGGCGATCGAGTTGAGGCTCAGGGCCTGACCGAGTCGGACGCCGGCGAGTTGCGAGATCAGGGACGCCCGGGAGGGCTGCTCCAGCACCTGGGCCATGCCGATCATGCCTGCGCTCACGAAGACGTGCCACGGACGGATGTGGCCGGTCAGGGCAAGCAGGCCCAGCGCGGTGCTCGACAGGCCGATCGTGAACTGGGCGATCATCACCAGGTTGCGGACGCTGAACCGGTCGGCGATCGCACCGCCCCACAGACCGAAGATCAGCAGGGGCGCGAACTGCAGCGAGCTCGCGATCCCGACCGTGGCCACGTTGTGGGTCAACTGCAGCAGCAGCCAGTCCTGCGCGATGCGGGCGACCCAGAAACCGGTGCCGCCGAACAGCATGGCGATGAGGTAGTAGCTGTATCCCGGCTGGGCCAGGATCGACCCACGCCACCAGCGCGGACCGCGGCCGGCATCGCCGGCCATCGGTGGCGGTGAGGGGGCGATGGCAGGGTTCGACATTGTGGCTTTCGGCGTTGAGGAGGAACCACGAATGGTGGGACCCCTCAATTCTCACACAGTCTCCGGTCGACCTGAGTCGTCGGCCGGGTCGATTTCGGGTGGTGGAATGACGGGGCCCCGGATACTCTGGGGCCACGGGGACGCCAGCGTCCACGCTGAGCGAAAGGCAGGGCGAGGTGCCCATCGGCAAGGTGCGTTTCTATGACGCTGAGAAGGGTTTCGGATTCCTCACCAAGGACGAGGGCGGCGATGTCTACGTGCGCGCCAACGTCCTCCCGGAGGGTGTCACGGCCCTGAAGCCCGGCCAGAAGGTCGAGTTCGGCATCATCGAGGGACGCCGCGGCGAGCAGGCATTGTCGGTGAGGGTCCTCGAGACGCCGCCGTCGCTGTCGAAGGCGTCCCGCAAGAAGCCCGAACAGATGACGATCATCATCGAGGACCTCATCAAGCTCCTCGACGACATCGAGAACGGCTATCGCCACGGTCGCCACCCCGACGCGCGCCACGGCACGAAGATCGCCGCGGTGCTGCGCTCGGTCGCCGACGAACTCGAGCTCTGATGGCGGTCGTCAAGCCGGACGCGGTCACCGCCGCGTCCGTCGAGTTGGCGAGGGCTGCGGCCGTCGAGGCCGCCGGCGACTTCGGCGTCGGGGAGCACCTCGGCGTCACTCCCGAGGGTGAGCGCGTCGTCACCCACCTGTTCGCCTGTGACCACCAGTCGTACTCCGACTGGCACTGGGCCGTGACGCTCGTCCGTGCGCTGCGGGCCAAGGTGCCGACTGTCAACGAGGTGGTGCTCCTGCCCGGCGACGGGGCCCTGCTGGCGCCCGAGTGGGTGCCGTGGAGCGATCGCATCCAGGCCGGGGACGTCTCGCCGGGCACCCTGCTGCCCACGCCCGACAACGACCCGCGGCTCGAGCCCGGCTACACGGGCGGCGAGGACGCCACCGACGCCGATCCGGCGGAGCTGTCGATGACCCGGGTCCTTGTCGCGGAACTCGGCCTCGGACGCACGCGCGTCCTCTCATCGACCGGACGCGGAGATGCCGCCGAACGTTGGCTGACGGGCGACCCGGGCCCCGAGAACCCCGCGTCCCGGCTGGCTCCGGGAGCGTGCCTGACCTGCGGCTACTTCGTGCGACTCGCGGGCGGCCTCGGGACCATGTTCGGTGCCTGCACCAACGAGTTCTCGCCCTTCGATGCCCAGGTCGTGAGTGTCGACCACGGCTGCGGCGGGCATTCCGATGTGGTGGCAGAGGAACGCGGCATCGAGTTGGGGGACCCCGTGTTCGACACCATCACGATCGACGAGCAGAACCTCTTCGACTGAGCGTCCGCCTGTCCTGGGCGTCCACTTGTCCTGGGCTCAGGGGCGCCTTGCCCTCCGCCTGAGGCAGTAGGCCAGCCCGAGGACGCCGAAACCCGTCCCGGCCAGCGACACCCACAGCCACCAGGAGTTGTCGTTGCGTGCCAGCGCGTCCGCGAAGATGAGGCACCCCACGGTGGCCAGGGCGAAGAACACAGTGCCGATCACCATCGATGAGACCCCGTCCTCGTCGAGTGGACGAATGGGCGCCTGGACGAGCAGATGGTGGTGTGCGTGCGTCCGGTCTTCGGCCATGGACGCGAGTCTAGGCCCGGAAACGGCACCTCTACGATATTGCGCATGGTCACCAATTCTCCGAAGGCAGCGCACGTGACGCCGCCCACCAAAACCGGACGCCCCTCGAGCCTGCCCGGTTGGGATCGCTGGTTCGAGGTCACGAAGCGCGGCTCCACGGTCGGCCGCGAGGTTCGCGGCGGTCTCGTGACGTTCTTCACAATGGCGTACATCATCGCCCTCAACCCCCTCATCATCGGCACGGCGACGGACAAGAACGGCAACCTGATCTCGGGCGCCCCGCTCTACACCGACGCCGCGAAGACCGTCATCGACAGCGCCGCACGCGGGCAGTCGATCGCCATGGTCGCCGCGGCGACCGCCCTGATCGCCGGTCTCATGACCCTGTTCATGGGCATCTACGGCCGCTTCCCGATCGGCATCGCCACCGGCCTCGGCCTCAACGCCTTCCTCGCCTACACCATCGCGCCGCGCATGACGTGGCCCCAGGCCATGGGCCTGGTGGTGTGGGAGGGCCTGCTGATCAGCATCCTGGTGCTCACCAACGTCCGCTCGGCTATCTTCCGCGCCGTCCCGCCGGCCCTGCGCACCGCCATCTCGGTCGGCATCGGCCTCTTCATCACTTTCGTCGGCCTGATGGACGCGGGAGTCGTCCGCAAGCCCGCCGGTCCCACGCCCGTCGAGCTGGGCATCTTCGGCTCGCTTCAGGGCTGGCCGATCGCCGTGGCCGTCACCGGCTTCCTGCTGCTGATCTTCCTGTACGTCCGGAAGATCAAGGGTGCCATGCTCATCACCATCCTCGCGTCCACCGTGCTTGCCGTGATCCTCGAGGCCGTCCTCAAGATCGGTCCCCACATCGGCGCCGAGAACCCCACCGGCTGGGCCCTCAACGTCCCTGCGTGGAGCGGCTTCAGCGCCCCTGACTTCGGTCTCCTCGGCAAGATCGACCTCTTCGGCGGCTTCGCCCCTGACGGGAAGTTCTCGTTCTCGATCGTCCTGGGTCTCGTGCTCCTGATCTTCGCCCTGTTGCTGGCCGACTTCTTCGACACGATGGGCACCGTCGTCGCGGTGGGAACCGAGGGTGGCATCAACGACAAGCAGGGCAACCCCCCTCACCTGAAGGAAATCCTGCTCGTCGACTCCGTCGCGGCGATGGCCGGTGGCCTGGGCAGCGTGTCGTCCAACACGTCCTACATCGAGTCCGCAGCCGGTGTCGGTGAGGGTGCTCGCACCGGTCTGGCGTCCGTGGTGACGGGGGCGGCCTTCCTGGCCGCGATCTTCCTCGCCCCGCTGGTCAACATGATCCCTTCGGAGGCAGCCGGCCCGGTGCTCGCGTTCGTCGGGTTCCTCATGATGAGCCAGGTCGTCCACGTCGACTGGGACGACGTCGAAGAGGGCATCCCCGCCTTCCTGACGATCGTGCTGATGCCGTTCACGTATTCGATCACCGTGGGTATCGGCGCGGGCTTCATCGTCTACTCGCTCATCAAGCTGTTCCTCGGCAAGGCCAAGGAGGTCCACGTGCTGCTGTGGGTCGTCTCGGGCCTCTTCGTCATCTACTTCGCCCAGGGAATCCTGATGAGCCTGATCGGCTGATCCACC
>Ga0075156_10000863_pt1 | contig 16152 bp, 12 predicted proteins | sample JI81AbrownDNA_FD_70966 | JGI IMG/M metagenome (GOLD analysis project Ga0075156, IMG submission 70966) | Wastewater effluent complex algal communities from Wisconsin, to seasonally profile nutrient transformation and Carbon sequestration -... | ecosystem: Engineered > WWTP > Effluent > Algae...
TCTCTCTACATTGTGAACCATTTTACCACTAGCTTTCATAGAGGCCGCTGTTGCGGTGCCTTCAAGAAAGTCGTTTATCGTATCGTCAAAGGGCAACATCTTTCCTCTGGACCGGTCAATGATCATGTCACATTCTTCAGCAGTCAATAGATTGTGGATTAGATATACAACCGGATCCTCATGTTTTACATCCTCAAAGAATGGCCTGTCACCCCCGGCATACAAGCGCACTCTTTCAGGTAGTCCAGCTTGCGGATCTGTTCGTCTTCTTGAAGACTCCTCAACGTTTCTGGCTGTAGTCAAAACATTCCCGCTAGATAATGAAGCCATTATGACAGGAATGTCGATGTATTTGTCGGCATATTCGCATTCTGATTGTGATTCACATTCAAGTGGATATACACTATCTGGGTTTTCAGGATCCAGCACGTTGACAACCATGAGTGCTGCAGCACCACTATCTTTTGCAATTTTGGCCATTTGTACACCCGTCATACCGGCAGAATTGGTCATAACACACATATTTCCATGAATGCTAGCAGCGTTATTCAAAATACGCCTGGGGCCTTTTTCATCTTGCGTTTCCTCGTGGTCATCCACGATATTTTCTGTGTCATCACTCATTAAATTTGTGTATCCATCAATCGGGTCTGCAAGGATTGGTGAAGTCTCCACCTCGAACGAAGCACCCATACTAGTTTGGGGCCCAAACTTGGCTACAACCACATCCAAAGCCGATATAATAGCAGAGTGTCCCCATTCTACAACAGCAGCCTCACTGCTGCGCCGTTTCGGAAATAATGCCTTGTAGGTGATTCGTTCAAAATCCTCCAATCGTGAGGCGTCTTTCAAAATTGCTTGACTGGGGAGCAAACTAGTCAGAAGTAGCAGAACTAAGTAACGCAAATGCAATTGGAATTTATTCATATTGACATCGATCAAGCCTCATGCCTTAGAAGCTGGATGTATGTTTTTTTAAGGCACCACAGCGTTAGACGATCTGAGATTAATAGATGGTTGAGACAGGATCTGTTTGTCTGTAAAATTTGCTTTGTACTCAGTAGATTTGTAAGCTATTTGTTTTTTAAATATTTTTCTTGACATGTGAAACGATATTCCAATCGGTAGTTCAGACACTCACCCAGATGAGTTAGATTGTATTGTCATGACAACTTCACTAGAATTAATGATACAAGTTTTGATAAGGAATTGTCATGCAATCTTCCGGTAGTTAAAGTTCTTTCTTGTGTAACACCTACCAAGGTTCAACGAAAAATAAAGTAACATGAGGCGAAACCGAGATAAACTTGAAGCATCGCTTTTGTCGTGAGTGTTTTACGAGATGCGCGTTTAGAATAATGTAGTATCATACAAATCAATCTGGTCTAAATCTATTTCAAATACTTGATAAATGATAAATCCTATTTGTTAAGAAGTATTAAAAAGTATGGCAATCAGCATAAATCTAAGGTTCCACTTTCAAGCGTGCTAAGATATTTTTACAAAATTGGATGCAACTTACCAAGCCAAAATATAGACAAATCTGAAGTTTCAAGAATGTTATTACTCTCTCATAACAAATTCGCTGTGTAGCTTATTTTTATTTCCACGAGTTGAAAAATTGAAAAAACCTGAGAAACGATTAAAAAATCTTGTTCTCAAGTCCAGCATGAAGAAAGTGTAAAATATCTCACGCAAGAAAATCAAAAATGTGAGACCGGTGTTCTTGTTGAATGATCATCCAGTAGAGGTTCACCGTGGTATAACTATTTTGTGAACCCATCTCGAAAAGACAGCCTTGGAATCAATAGTCTTACATGGTGGGAGCGTTAATGTCCAAATGTGTTACAAGGAAAAGTTGTGCTAGTAATTCTTTCACAACCTGAGAACTTTCGCTTGTGCGATGACTTTGCTGATCCACTAGAACACTCTCATAAACTCTTATTTGAGTCGCTACACTAGTCGATTCGGATCCTGGAATATTTGCACGCTTTGAGGAAGATATATCCGAATAACAAACTTGTGGTTTGGTGGCTTCGTAACAGGAAAACGCGTTCTCTATAGGGCTGTTTTGGGACTTTTGAGCTTTCCTGAGTAGCATCAGGGAATCTAAAAGACTGTCATCTACGCCGCAGGACGGATGCTGATCCGAAGCCAAGGGAGAAACGATTGCTACAGATTGGCCACGTAAAATAAAACCTGAATTTAAAGAGCAGCTCGGCAAAGAATTCAAATGAGCAACCAAGGGTGGAACAGTGGCAGCATTCCTATTATCTTGCTTTGAAAAACCATCGTGAGTATCCACTCTGCCACATTCATTTTCCGGTATGCTAGAGGCAAAGTCGATCATGGAGCGTTTATTTTCGTTTCCACAATTTACTACTGGCATTCGGGCCTTTGGACCACCTGTCAATGTGCATTCCAAAATTGCTTCCACATCAGGTGACAATTCGTTCTCTGGAACAGGGGAAATTCTGCTTATAGCCCATAGGTCAGGCTCGTGCTCGGCATCAATTTGAAGTTTCTCACTCACACCAGGACGTCTCATACGTTTGCACAAATGAGGCAATCCGCGTAAGAAAAACTGAAACAAAAAAAAGGATGAGAATATGTATCAAATAACTGTATATACTGCGAAAACACACCTCATGATAATAGGAGTCTCTGTCTGCACCTTTTGTGATTCGCCTAAATCCCCAACCGTTGGCTTGACGTACAAATGAAGTTATTTTTGAGTGGTCAAAGAAAACGGGAAGTATGTTGGCCTCAAACTTTCGAGCGTCTAATATTTTCCATGATCTCCCGTGCGGCATCCATTGAATTATATCCGAGTACTCCTCATGCGCAAGAATAGCTGAGATTATAGAAAAATTGTTAGAATATATTTCTCGATTAGTTGTATCATTCTAGCACTTACAATAAATTTTGGAAGGAAAAGTTGGCACCTTAGCCATTGGTGCTAAGGGAGTGTATGGGTCATTGTCTGCTTCCAAAGCGAAGTCTCTGTAATAAAAGAACGGGGCTAAAATACTCCTAGTTTGACACATGATTTAAAGAACGAAAACGGCGATGCGCTTTATTCATCAAAAATCGATTAAAAACGTCCTAAAGTAACTCGGTCTTCAGCACTTGCTTATCTTAAGGGCGCAATGAGATTCAAGTTGACATGTTTCTTCACAAAATTTGCTGCTAGATTGGTTTACTACGAGCATTCATGTACGTAATGCAAAAATATACTGTAACAGACACCATGCACAAATTAACATTTAAGTTTGCCAGAGATATTTTTCACAATGTTGTCCCAGAATGAACTTCGCTGCCCTAGATGTTCTTATTTGCAGCAATCTTCTTAATAAATTATGTTAATCGCCAACGATGCACCTTACACCATCATAACCTAACATGGACCAAGGCCAAGCGATTAGACAAGAAAGAATGTAATTTTTGGCTCGAATAGCTTTTTTTATATCAGAAAGATTGCAGCCTTATAATAGCAAATAACATTAAATGAAAGCTTAGGGGTTCTTATGAGTCCGTGACAAGCGCTGTTCACTGTTTCCAGCAGTGCCGGTTCTGTCAGTCCTACTACTACGACCCCCTGAGCGTCCAGGTTTAATTTTTCCTTCTGCCATCACTCCATCAGCTTCATTTCGTGACTTGGGAAAACCTTCCCTGATTTGTGTGTAGCGACTGTCTCCTACACCGGAATCGTTCTGTTTGGAACTTGCGTCATTGGAATGAAAACGCTCCGTTTTTTTCCCTTCGATCTCCATAACAACGTTCTCTGCCCACGGACAACTCACCTTCTTCACTGGAACTCCGCCCATAACCGCTGAGACGCAATCTTTATTTGCGAACTCAACAAATGCAAAGCCTCGGCTAGCATAAACAGCAATGTGCATTATTTTTTGCTTGGGAAACATTTTACCAAAAAGCTGTGATAAGTTTTCTTCCTTAGTGTTGCTCGGAATGTTGCGAATGTAAACGCTTGTGGCAATATTGCTGTGGCTTGATGGTATTCCCTTTCCTCCATCTCTCTTGACAGGCGCTGAAGGCGGGCGAACCGCTTGGGAGTCATTCAAACGAGGCTTAGAGAAGTTCTTCGGTGACTTTTTACCGTTCGGCTTTTCTGCTATTACTGGAATCCCTTTAACCACTTCACTGGCAATCTTGATAGTACTAAAATGTGTCTCTTCACTCTTACGCCACAAAGGGATTGAAGAGCCGGCAACCAAGCTGGCCCAGCTGCTAGGACCGGAAGACTTCTTAACAGCAGCGCTCTCAGAAACAGTTAGCTGATTGTCCTCCTCGTCATCCGAGCGATCCTCAAGGCCTCCTACTTCAACGGCAGAAAGAGAATTGTCTCGGCTGTGTACTCCACAAGACTGATCTTGGATAGTAGTGTTAGGTACACCAGCTCCTTCTACTTTGTCAGTGTCCGTACTGGGTTCTATAAATGCGCCTTCAGTGAGAGTTTTTGTTTGCAGCGAGGAAGATTTGGAATGGGCTTGCGGAGTAATTGTTGCCTCATCACCAGAAACAGCATCTGCGGCATCTTTTCTGCTATCCACCGATACAGAATCACATTTGGCAACACCTCTTCCTTGGACATCTTCCACAGTGCCACCTACGGAGCGCTCCAGATTCAGGAAACGAAACACATCGTTGCTCACATACAAATTCTTTTTAGATCCGGAATCACCACGTGATAGTATGAATGTGTGAACAAATTTCCGTTTAAAATTTTCATATTCATATTTTGCACTGGCTACGGCAGGATCTGTCTCATCCAGCAATGAACTGAAATCATCTACCGAATTTTCCCAATCTTTCCGAAGGACCATTTCACCAAAAATAACTATTAATACCCCTCCATCATGAGTCTTCTGCGCATCGATGAAGCCACTAGCCAAATCCATCTTTGCCTGGCGGCAAAAAATTAGCTTACCCTTTCTGAGAACCTCATCGAATCGGGCTCTACCATTCGTGCCATCTTCACAATCATCATGACTGGTTGTGTAGCTTAGGTAAGATCTGGTTGGATGGTAAAAGTGATGAAGCTTGTTTTGACTCAATGTTAGAATTGGATAATACTGCTTGATGAATTGCCGTGCAATAGAAATTGGAGTCGGGCCAGCATCAACGTCTTCATGGCAGGTACTCATACTAATACATCAGCTCTGATAGCCGACTAAAGGATATGCCAACCGTTAGGGATCCCTTTTAAAGCACAATGATAAAAAACACTAAAAGCAAAAGTCCTTGGAATAATGAAACTTTACGAAATGATCCTTGAAAGCTTTGCTATACTAACTAACTTTGATTACAAATATTAAGTGGTATCTGTCAGCTTTTATCCGATGTGACCAGCTAAATTTCGCACAACATCCAAGTCAAATCTCAAAAAGATTTGAATACCTCTTTGGGAGAACGCTTCCTGAACTCTCTCTCTCGTTTAACTTTTTCCTGTACAGTGAATTCTCTATTTTATATTTTAAGATTTAAGCCTTTTTGGTGCATCAGTCACGTTTGTAGGTTTGCGGACCGCGGTCCAACAGCACCCGCAGACCAATAGCGGACCGGTGGACCGGTTGAACCAGCATCCAATATCCACGACGGCGAGCAGAAACGTACTACATAGCAGATTATGCTACCCTACAATCTACGTACACCGTACCTGCGCCTGACACCCTACCTCAAACTTTTCCTCTATTATTTGCAATTACTAATAATTTTATTTAGATTTAATATTTAATAGCAATTCATTATCTATTATCTATGTTTCTTCCGCAGATCCCGGTCCGCCCAGTGGCCATCATGTCAAAGTCTGAAATGGTTCAGCTTGCAACATCCTCATCTTGAATTTCTTCATCATATGATTCAGCATTTTGTTCTTACAATATGAATGCTCCTTCACTTAAGCACACTTCTTGCTTTGTGTTCAGAAATGCATCAAAATCAACTGACTCTTCAATTACATCCCTAGAGCATTGTTGTTGGAGACTTGCAAGGCCGAAAGTATGTTCGGAGGGCTGTCTGAGTAGGGAGAATTTGTAAGCAACAACAATAGCTGAAGGTGTCAACAATCTTTTTTCTTGTGAGTTTGCGCATTTGGTTCTGCGTCAATGCTCAGCTAGAATGTCAGAATTCATGGTAGAAGTGAGAATTTCAGACTTGGCCCAGCAGCGTGCAATAGACGAAACCTCTATAGCATTCCACATATCATGAAGAATTCTCATAGCATCTTCTAATAGGTAAGCATCTCTGCCTTTGTTCAGACCTGTTGTTCCTGCCAACATTGATTTGATGCCTGACGAATCTGTTCACGAGTTTTTATATTTTCAAGGAATTAACTTAAAAGTTTATAATGGTATCATTTTTGACAGCTTGAATGATTCCTTGATCCATTGGTGGATAGATGGAAGTAGAATTAGGAGGGAAAAAATCATTTGCACTTGGCCATGAGGGTCTGATATTTCTGCACCATGTGGTACAAAACTTTCCATAATAAGCAGAACCTTCTAATTGTCTGTGAGCTGATAAGTTACAGAAATACCTCATTGAACAATCATTTGAATGTTTTTGTGTCAGTCCAGGCCTTCACTTGATCAAAATAAGTGAACTTGAATTTTTCTGGCTTCCATCCCATTGGTGTAGCCCTGTGGCATTAGTTAAAATTTAACGTGTGATGTGATCTTTTGTTTTCATAATGGTTCCTTTTACATTTTTATGTATTATGCATGTCTGCCTGGGCAATGCGTGATAATTAACGCAAGTTTTGTCCATATTATAAACATGTTCTGGATCATATTTGCTGATCACATTTGTAAGTGCACATTCTCATCAGCAACAATTACATGGTCAACATCTCCAGCCTCTACATGTAGTCATTTTGAAATGTAGTTGTTTTTATACTTGGACAATTATATGACCAAGTTTTACTGAATTGCATAGTTCAAAAATTCTCTTCCTAATTAGCAGTGCAGATATTTTTGTCGATTTTGTGCTTATGAAGGAGACGAGAAGTGAGTTCTCTAGCTTTGACTGAAAGAAACTAAACTGTGATAGGCAATTGGGGCTTGAGTTTTGCAAAACAACTGCATGTGGACTTTAAGTTAATGTATGGACTTTGTCTATGTGTCTCGCTTTTAATTCGCTAAGGTAGGATTCTGCAACTGATCTTTCAAGTTCCATTATGTTTTTCACCCAACGTCACTATCAATTTATCTAAGCCCTCAGCGCATGCTACAGAAGTAGCATCCATGGTTGTTTCACTCCAATGCTGAGAATTCGTTCACTTACAAGTTGAGCTGCACATACATTTGTGGCTCACATATGTGTGCATGCACACATGTTTGCTCGTAGCCCACGTAGAAGTGTACCGACAAGCCAAACCAGCAGCTTAAATCAGAAATCAGCTTATAAAGAACGGCTTATAGCGAAATGCACTGTATCCGTGAACCTTAATGTGATTATGTATGACTTCAGTGTCCTTTAATAGCAACTAACTATTAATGCCTTAGAGCGAATCCGACAATACCAAGATGGTTTGATTGGCAATGAAAATACATAGAATACTCTTTGCATAGTGGATATACGATACAATTCAATAATATATGCATTGATCACTGCATAACAAATCATGATTAAAGAGTAAATCAATATTACATGCTACGACAGTGGTCGAATTCATCCCAGACAATCCTTTAACCTTTTCGCACTCATTGTGCTGAACTGTGAAGTTGTTGTATCACCATCATTCTTTACATGGGCTGTCAGAGAACATTTTTTTATTTACACAACTTGCAACGCAATAAGATTGTTGAATGAGATCCCTAAGTTGCGGTATGTTTGTGGCTCAAAATAGTATGGAATGATGAAATATAGTGATTGGTATGATTTGAGTCAAAATTTAAAAAATAAGTCCTTGATAAAAAATTGTTTATTAATCTCATGTTTGCTTCACACACAATCGTAAGCCATAACATAATTGCAAGAATTCACCGGTAAACCATCACTTTCGGCTTTAATTTCTCCTTGGTCGTACCTTGCAGATGTTGGTAATTTGACTTTCGAGGCAGTAATCCATGGTCAGCTCCATGCCTCAATCCTGTCCTTGACAAAGAAGTAATTGATATGCATGTGGCAAGTGAGCAATCTTGATAAACCCTTGCCATTCCCTGATAACAGTACCACGCTCCTGTTGCAGTGATATACAATATTCCTTTTGATCTCATACCCTTGTGATTAGAGAAAAATCTTTTAAACATCGCTTGTAACAATCAGCCTGGATTGAACTGATTGTATTGATCTTTGTCAAACTTAATTTGAGTAAATTATCCCCCTTTCCAGCGGAATGATGCTACTTGCGTGACTTAACATATCTAGATGAATTGCGATTGCCGGATCCAAAAAGCTATGTGAATCTGAAGGTGCACCTATAGTACTGTTGAATGATAAAAAAAATCTACTAAAGGGGCAAATGATGGCATCGGATATATCAAGGACAATCGAGTAAAAAATAAGGAAATTCTTAAGGAACAAAGATAAAGCCCACGGGACCAAATTAAAATGAAAAGTTCATTGGAATTTAGATTAGAAATGAAATTAAAATTTCTAATTTTATTAGAATACTAGGTTAATACTGTATTTTTCATCATTAAATTAGAAATCACCCTACAAATGAAAGGAAGGAACACTCAGAAAACAAGATTGAATCTGGGGAAGGAGCATGCAGTGGATAACATGATGGTTTCAAAAAGACAGGCAAGCATAAGAATCCCCAGTCTACAACAAAAAAGTTTTTCAAGGGCGTAACATTCTGCGATAGTAGAGAAGTACCCAAACTGTATGCCTAGAGCCATTTGATGTAAAAAATTTCTGATGAATGAAAAACTAGTCAAGCCAGAAATGCCCAAATCAGCTGAGAACTATACTGCCAACAAGAAAAGAGCATGGGAGAATCATATGGGCTAACTTATGAAGACTGAGAGGCTAATAGAAGGAAACTTATGAAACGTGTTTGCTGTGCAGACGTCACTATGTGACTGTGATACAAGGAATCAAGTAGAGAGTCAGACCGATTCCCCAGATCTTTATAACAAGCTAGTGTACGCTGGAGGTACTAACGCTCTTAACACAAGACACAACAAGCAATGGCCCATATGAACCTGATCAACTTGTACCAAGACAGATTTCAAGACATCCAAGAGTTCAGGGACCAATACATCACCACAAGATAAGTTTGTAATGAATTCGAACTAAAGTATAGCAAATGAAAATGTAACATGAGGGATGTTCTCATGGAAAAGGGCGTAACACTCAAGAGGGCAAAGGACAAGGTTGAAGAAGAGAATCATTCAATTCTGTTCTTATACAAGTCTGACAGGTCAAGATATGGTAAGCTGGTTGAACTGATGGAAAATGACATGTAGCAGAGAAAAGAACCATTTCCAAAATCATTTTTTGATGCATGCAGAATTTTGGCCAGATGAAAAAATCAATTTGATGAGGCCAATGATGGTGTCACATTTACGACTATAGGTGGCGAAGAAAAATGGGCAGTAAAATAAGAGAAAACAGGTCACTACTCAAATGAGTGTGACAAAAAGAAACTTTGAATATGTCAAACAAGAAAGAATCTAGTTTCATACTACCAAATGAGGACAAGTATGATAGTATTTCTGAAGAAGAAGTGCAAGAATGGAAGAAATGGTACCTCGTTACAATGATCTTGAAGCAGTAGCAGAAGAAGAAAACAGTGACTCTGATGATGAGATGAGGAGACCAAAAGTAAATATGACAACTATGGAGGCTTTGCCTTCCTTTAGAAGGACGTTCTATGCTCAATCCATGACAAACTGACAATACCCAAGAGTTGGATACTGTTGGATAGCCAGTCCACTGTGGATGTGGCTGCTTACTAATATCCGAGACATGAAATGGACATTGACTCTGCATCGAAACACTGGCAAGGGTATTGTAGCTCGGAGATGTGAACTAAAGGGATATGGTACAGTCTGGTAGAACCTGATGGGATCGCGAATATCTTGTACCTGAAAAATATTAAGAAGTAGCACAAGGTGACCTATGAGCTCTCAGAATACCGGCTTTATTGTGAAAAGTACTGACAGTACTAACCATATATTTACACTTCTAAAAAGGGCTACTCTGCTCAGATGTTAGGGGCAATATAGCCATGTCCTAATTTACACAGTAGATAGCTCTAAAGATAAATACATAGTTTAAGAGTATTCTGATGCACATAAATCCCGGTCCATACAAGACATCATAGGCTGTCATAGTACTAAACATTAAATATGTAGAAAATAATATGTTGCTGAACTGTCCTATCACCAAGGCAGACATCATATTCATTGAACACATCTTGGACACAAATTTAGTATCACTGAAAAAACGACATGAAAAACTCCATCAACAAACTGCCAAATGGAATTCAGGAACAGAAACGTGACTCTGGCAGTAGATATTATGTATATCATCAAAATCCCTCTTATTATGATGAAGTCAAGTGCAATGCACTTTGGAACCGCATCTGTGGCTCCTGTTTCAGATTCCTTGAGTTTTGCCTATGGTTTAAAACAACTTTTGTGCTAGATTTCTAGCTTATTAATAATTTTTGAAAGTTGTTTCAGTGCTTTCTAAAACTCAACCATCTATGTCATTGCCAGCTCTAAGAAAAACACATGGCCAAGTATCTTGTCATCACATATTTTTCATTATGTGCTTTGCAACCGTGTCAGCAGTCTCATAGCTAAGGCTAGTTCTTGTCAGGGAAATATTCGGGTAACGGGGGAGTGGCGTCCAAAGAGACTTAAGAATCCATTTTGGTCATTAAGGTAGGACGCAAAAAAAACACGCCTCACATGTGTCCATGTGGCGCATTTTGGTGCCCTGACTCAGTGTTTTTTTGTGTGTTTTGCGCAGTTCACTCAAATTAAAATTAAAAATATGCCTTTGCAATCAAGTCACTCAACTGAAATAGAATTGCTAGATGATTAGGATGAGGAAAAAGAAGCCAAGAAAGACCTGCTACTAGCTTGTGTGCTGGTAGGGAAATATCTCTCAACTAAAGAAGAAAGACCAACATTTTACATCAGAAAAAGAATGGAGTGGAAAAACACACGGCAGAGGTGGATTTATAAGGACCTGAAGCGTTTCAAAAGATGTACAGAATGGAGTATAGTACATTCATAAAGTTTTGTGACATAATAAGTCCTAAAATCCTAGTTACTGATGAGATGTCCAGGCGTAGAACTGGTAAGGATGCTGTCACCATTGAGAATATGCGTCATTGTCTGTTGAGATGGTTAGTTGGTGGCAGCTATCTTGACATAAGGCTCAGTTCTGGTATTAGCCCAGCCAATTTTTATGCATGCATATACAAGTGCATGGATGCAATTCTAGAATCTGAAGCCATGGCATATAAGTTTCCAAGCACTGCAAAGGAATTGGATGAAGCTACACAGGTTTTTGAATCTTTTAGCTCTCAGGCTGAATAAAGTGGTGTGTTGAATGTCTAGATGGATATTTGCTTCAAATAAAACTTCCTGCTAGCAGTGAGACAGGCAATGTCAAGGAATATTTTTCAGGACATTACCAAACCTATGAAATAAATGTTCAGGCTGCATGTGATCACAAATTTAGGTTTGCTTATGCTGATCTTGCTGCACCTGGAGGAGCAAATGATATTGCAGCATTTAAAAAGACACAACTCAGTCAAATGATTCAAAAGTTGTCTCAAAGAAGATTTGCCATTGGTCACGATGCATATGTTTGCTCTAAAACTTTACTAACCCTATTTTCCTGTGTTGAGAAAGATGATCCATCAAAAGATGCATTTAATTTTTATTTGTGTCAGATGAGAATCTGCATAGAACAAACATTTGGAATTATGACAGGAAAATTGCGAATTCTACGTCAACCATTTCAGATACATCTGAAAAATGTTGGGAAAGTACTTATGTGTATTACAAGACTACACAACTTCTGCATTAATGAGGGTAATGCTTATCTCAACAGTATTGAAGATAATTAAGGTGGTGACAGTGTGTTTATGCACTTGGATGTGAATGAGACAGGAATTGCAGGAAGTTCTGTGCTTAGGGACGTCATTGTTCAAGAATTGGTTCAACAGGGACTAGAAGGGTCATCATTTAATGCATCTACATATATTCAATTAATCTCAATCTAATATTTAAATTAAATCTAGTTTTCAATTAACTAATAGCTATGTAAAGTTTAACCTATCAGCAAGTTGATTTTTCCTATTAATCAAAACAACAATTTGTTTGTTTCATTCCCCAAAGCTCTGCTTAATTCTCTTATATTAAGCTGGATGCCTTCCCATACATTGGAGAGGTGTTCTCTGGCCTTGCGAGCTTCTTCCTGTTGCCTGTAAATCTGGCTTGGACTCCAAATGTTTTCGCATGTAGGAAATTTCTTTCTGGCCATTGCAAAACTGCCTTGTATTTCACATTTTAACTCTTCAACATTGAGCAAAGCTTTTTCCAACCATGAGGCACTATTAACTTGAAGTTGATGTAGTGGAGCTCACTTAGAACCTCATCATCTGCAAAATGTAAATTGAAGGCTTCTTGAGCACCTTACCAAAATAGTTGATTGTTGGCAGATTTTCCTGCATCAAGTGCAGTGCATTCAGCCTCATTCTCAAGTTGCAAAATCCTTCAGCAAATGCATTACCTGTAAGGGCACTGAGGCTCCTTTTTGTGGCTGCAGGGTCTGAAGTATCTGCAAGCTTGTTGTATTTTGCATTGATCTTGTGTAAGGACACAAGTTTCTTGATAATCTGCTCCTGTATAGCATTCTTCACCCCTTTGATCTTCAGCTGACTCCAGACTTCCTGTAGATCTTTATACTTCAGTGTCTTGATGTCAAATTCCCGAACAGCCTTCAGATCATCCTCAAAGATTGTAAGATTCGCCCAAGTTAGATCCTTAAATTGATTTGATGGTTCCATCTTCTCTTGTGTTCAGCTTGTCTTTGAATAGCTGATTGTTGACGATAGTCTCAGAAGACCTTATTAGGTAAAGATGCAAAAAACATGGATGATTTGGCGTTTCTGCTAGCCACTGGATACTTAATCGGGCCGGGCATACGTCTTCAGAGTAATTTCTATGTATGTTTTATGTTGTGGAACAGTGAAATTGGGTAACTAGTAGTTTATGAATAACAATAATACAAACCTGTAACAATAGTCCTAATGAATAGTTGTGTTGAAATCCAATATTTGTTGAACAAATTTAATGTAAGCTATTTCATAACATAACATAACATAACATAACATATCATGCAAAACAGAGAATCAGCCTTAGCTTTCTGCTGTTTTATTCAATGCTGGCATATGGCACTGCTTTCTATTGCTTGACTTGCTTAACACAACTTTAATTCTTGGTGTTGGTACTACTTTTTGATTCTTTTTGGATTGAATTACCTTTTTGTGATTTATGCTTTTTATTCACGTTCAAAGCAATTTTTATTAAAAATTTGGCTTCAGGCTTAAAATATTAATGTTTCTTAAATTCAATAAACTTAGTTTCATTTGTTATTAAAAGAAAGATTCGTACACTTGTTCCAAATATGAAAACAACCTGAAGCACTAAAGGAAGAGTAGCAGGGCAGTACGAATCATGATTTGACGTATTAAAGGAGATTTTGATTGATAATATGCATTTCTTTATCAAACTTGAAGAGCAATTTGGATCATGTACTCATGTAGCTCGACATGTCAATCTTGTCCGGGAGCTCAGGGATGTTAACTTCAAAGCGACTTTGAATCTTGTCCAAGATTTCCTGATCAGGCTCGCTTGAAATGAAAGAAATTGCGATTCCCTTTGTTCCGAAGCGACCTGCACGACCCACGCGATGAAGGAACTGGTCAGAGTCGTCAGGAAAGTCATAATTTATGACAACATTAACCCGCTCAATATCGATACCGCGCCCAAAGAGATCAGTGGAGACCAAAATTCGGGCATTAAAGTCTTTGAAAGACTTGTATTTTTCGATTCTTTCCTTTTGACTCATACCAGCGTGGATGCAGATGCTGGGAAAATTGCATTCTGTGAGAAGCTTGTTCAGCTCTTTTGCTCGGGCGACCTTGGACACGAATATAACTACTTGATTAAATTCGAGTGCATCTAACAAATCATTTAGCTTGCGATTCTTCTCAGCTTCTGCCAACTTGATGTAATAAAGCTGCAGTCCGTGAAGTGTCAACTTTGTGTCGTCATCCACAAAGATCTCCATCGGATCTTGACAAAACTTGCGACAAACGGGACGGATCTCCTTAGAAAGAGTTGCAGAAAACATCATAACCTGCTTCTCATGCGGCGTAAGTCTAAATATTTCTTGAACGTCACGTCTCATGTCAAGGCTTTCGAGCACACGGTCGCACTCATCAAGAACAAAATGTTTTACAAAATCCAGTTTGAGACTTTTGTCTCTAGTTAGCCCTAAGACGCGTCCTGGAGTTCCAACCAAAATGTGTGGGCAATCATTTTTTAAGACATCCTTGTTATTTTTGATTGGGACGCCACCGTAGAATACTGCAGTTTTAACTTCGGGCAAATACTTGCTGAAGCGCTCGTACTCATGAGCTATCTGAAACGCCAACTCCCGAGTGTGGCACAGCACCAACACCTGAACATTATTCCTTGAATTGTCTCCTTCGGCTCCATCTGAAGAAACATTTAGTTGATGCAAAGTAGCCAGAACGAATACAGCGGTTTTCCCCATGCCAGACTTTGCTTGACAAATGATGTCCATTCCAAGGACGGCTTGTGGAATGCACTCATGCTGTACTTCGGATGGATGCTCAAACCCACAATCAACAACTGCGCGTAAACACTCAGGTTTAAGAATAAAATCCTTAAATCCCGAAGCATGAATACCAACATAGTGTCCTCTAGAGTATGAGTTGGATAAGAAGAAATTCGTTAGTGATTAAGAACGTTATCCGGTTTCATAGATGAATGACATGGTTGCAGCTGCTTTCAGCCCATAGAAGCGATGCTTTAGTTGTTCTCGATGCGAGAATCAAGTGTTCGGTATAATATCACTCACTTTTTCACATCCTTGCTGTCGTCTGCCTTTCTTTCGCTTGACACTTGCTCGTCTTCCTGAAAAAGATCGTATTAGCGGCGTGGGAACACGTGGTGGTCCGAAATTGAAATAGATACCAGGATGATCCGGGAAAAATGAGTTTGAGAATTTGAGGCAATTTGATGAAATTTGATTAACCATCAGACCTAGTATACTTGCCTCCTCGTAATCAACAAGTTCATCATCATGTTCGTCTGCCATTTTAGTTAAAGTTTAATTTTGAACTACGGTTTGTAGTAATCTGCGGCCTAACAACTTCTTTTAGCAATGGTTTCTCAGTGTATCATTTCATGTATTAGATCATAACAATTTACCGTAGGTAGGTGAACAGTCGTCTACCATACCGGTAGATACAAATATTTGCCATAGAAGATACACATTTTTGAGTACTTCTCAACAATAGTTCAGAGTTGTAAAGCAGCTTAATTAAATACGGAAGTTTAGTTAGTACATTAAAATTGCTTTTCGTGGTTCTTGTGTACTACGAAGGATTTTATTTGACCACCAGTAGTTTTATTACCTATGCACCATTGGTACATCCATTTTTAGATCCCGGCTCGGCCAATGGCTAGGAAAATGGTTTGCAATGCCATTGAGGTCGTAAGAATGCAAATTATTTTAACCTTGAAATATTTACCTTATGTGAAAATTAACTATGTTTTAAATTCCGGATCATCTGAACTACTTGCTCCAACATGTAACAATTGAATTCAAAAAATTGTATTCCAACCCTTACCATGCAGGCGCCATATTTTATCAACTGACAACTTTCAGAAAAATGCCTTGATCTGTTTAATTTTTCTGCCTCCATATCATATTTATCAAAGTTCGCATTTTGAGATTCCTTATGTCAATAGAGCTGGTTAAGGATCAAATCACTTAATGTCTGTTTTTTTCGTGAGATCAAGGAGCTGTATGTTGATTGTTGATTGTTGATTGTTGATTGTTGATTGTTGATTGTTGATTGTTGATTGTTGATTGTTGATTGTTGATTGCTGATTGTTGATTGTT
>Ga0075156_10000865_pt1 | contig 16132 bp, 13 predicted proteins | sample JI81AbrownDNA_FD_70966 | JGI IMG/M metagenome (GOLD analysis project Ga0075156, IMG submission 70966) | Wastewater effluent complex algal communities from Wisconsin, to seasonally profile nutrient transformation and Carbon sequestration -... | ecosystem: Engineered > WWTP > Effluent > Algae...
ATTTTCGATTTTAAACAATGAATCATTAAGGAACAAGTGCTTATTGAGATAATAATAAGCACTATCTGTATTGCCTTGCATTTTGAATGAACGTGCCATGCTTTGATAAATGGATTTTAAATCATCCATAGCCTTAAGTTCTCTATTTACCACCAAGGCTTTTCGCAAATAGGCCAAGGATTCTTTTGATTTATTTAAACTGGCAAGCGTATTTCCTAAACCTAAATAAATGGTGGAAAGAAAATACTTATCCCCCATTTTTTCAACTTCAGGCAAACAAGATAAAAAGGTTTTATATGCTTCGGTATATTTTTGCATTTCGCTCAAAATACTTGCCTTATTCACAATTGAAGCTAAGTATTCGAAATTGCGGTCAGCTTCTTTAAATCCTGCACTTGATTTTTCAATATAGGTTAATGCGCCTTTTAAATCATTTGTTTTACTGCAAACATTGCTTAGCCCCATATTCCCCAAACTTTCACCATAGGTATCGTTAATGTTTTTGGCGAAATGAATTACCAGTGAATAATACTCTTTTGCCTTGCGGTAATTTCCCTGTCCAAGGTACATATTACCAATAGCATTGGCTGCGCGTGATGCTCCCCTGTTATTTTTTGATTTCTCATAAATATCAAACCCATTGATAAGGTATTCGATAGCATTGGCATAATCGCCCATACTGGTATAATGATTGCCTACCAAAACATTTGCACGCGCTATGAATTTTGGCTGATTTGCTTTTTTTGCAGCTTCCAAAGCCCTTAGCGAATACTCCAGCGCTTTTTCATTTTCCTTATTGTTGTAATATCCTGAAATTTCGATGAGTGTTTTAACACGATTCGTATCTTTTGTTTGCGGAAGAATTTTTAAAAGACTATCAATGTTTTGGGCACGAGAAATATGACTTAATGTAAAAAACACAAAAAGTAAAACTATGGTGCATATGTTGAATTGCCGATTCAAGTAAAAAATGTACTAGCTAAAATAACGAATAATAGACTTTGAAAAACACGGGCAAATTTAATTTGCGCTATTGATACTCAGTAAATAAAATTAATAACGTATAAATACGTGCTTAAAGATCCTCACCCATATCCAGGAGTTCGGCTTCGAATTCAGAAAGACTTTCAAAACCTTCAGGCGTATATTTTATATTTTGCTCCTTTATTTCATTCACAATTTCAAGTGCCAATGTAATTGGATCCATTTCCAATCCTTCCAAATCGGTATTCCAATTGGTACCAACAGCTATTCCTTCTTCATACATACCGGGTAACCAGTTTTCCAAAAACTCGGGAGTTTCCATGCTCTCGGCCACGTAATCATGCCAATCATCGGTAGCGCAGGCTTCGGCTAAATTTTTATCAGACCAAAACAACAATACTTCGGCATCTTCAAATTCGGCACTTTTAGATACGGCCCAATTATCTTCTAATTTTAATCCCCAAACTTTTTTAAATCGAACTACATCGGTTACGAATTTGTCATGTAATTTTTGTGCGTCAGCCATTGTGCTATTTTTTACAAATATAATGAATTAGCAGATGTGCCTATTGCAAATCAACATTATTTAATCTAAGAATCTGCGATAGGTTGGTTCCGGATGCTTATAAAATCCGTTTTTTATATACACCGGTTCACCTGATTTTGTAGCATTTAAATCAAAGAGTTTATAGCCCTTTTTATTTGCCTCATCCAACAGCATGGTAAGAATTTTTGAACTTATCCCTTGCCTACGAAATTCGGGAATAGTGTACATGTTCATTACGTGACCTATTTTGCCACCGGGATTTTTAAAACTACCGGGTTGCGAACGTAAAACAACACCGCCAACACCAACCAAATTACCTGCATGTTTTGCGATAACGGATATATACTCCCCTGAAGGTACCATTGCACTAAAATAGTTGAAGAGTTCGGGGCGTAATTTATCCACTTCATTATTTCCTTGTTTTCCCCAATAATCTTCCAAAAAATCAATACGCGATTGAATAAGTAAATCAATATCGTTTACTGTGGCAAAGTGATAGGTAATATTATTCATGTATGAAAACTAATGAAATTTTATGCGATGTAATTAGCTTTAATAAAAAATAAAATTGATTGTATAGCACGGCCCCTGATAGAAGCGATACCCCACAGCGAAGTGTACGCACGAGCGAGGAGTAAAGCGGATAGCAGGAAATGGCCGCCTAATAATTAACCATCTCTGCCTTATTGACAAGCTTAACTTGAACAACTTTATAACTATTTGTTTCATAAATACTTACGGCCATGGTTTCACGCGTGGAACTCTTGAAAACTATGGCTTTATGCACTCTTAAACAGCCCTATTTCTGCTTAACGTTGTATACTTCATTTAATCTGAAATAACTATGCTTAGTCGCATCATGATTCTTAACAGCAAGGTTTACGGTAAAGCCGAAATTCGCCTTGATAACTGTGACTCGTTACAATTGGTTGGACCCAACAACGTTGGTAAATCAACCTTGATTTATACCCTAAACTTTTTATTCATCATTGATGGAACCAAAATGAGTTTTAGTGGTAACAGACGTGGTGATAAGGAAACGGTGCATCACTATTTTCCTACACATAACCAAAGTTATATTGTGTTTGAAATTAAAAAACGCCTCAGTACGTATAGTATTTTAGTAAAGCGAAATACCGATGGTGATTTAGAATATTACCGGTATGAAGCGGGTTATGAAGAAGAACATTATTTTATTGGCGACAGCAAAAGCCAAAAATTATTGAAGTGGGAAGAAGTACAAATGCAACTGGAAAAATCGGGACTAAGCTTACACCAGTTTAACAATAAAACCGAAGTGTTTAATGCAGTTTACCAACGTGGTAACCAAAACGACAGTGTTGTTTGGTTAGAAGAAAACGTGAAGGCCGATGGTTTGAGTAATAACTTCTCCAAAATTTACCGTTACTTAATTAACACAAAATTAATTACGAATAAAACCTTGAAAGAAGCATTGATTATTGCTGACAACAGGGAAAATGAAACCTTGAATTTTTCGCAAAAAAATAAAAAAGATATTAATGATTTGTTGCGTATTAACAATGAAATTAAGAATATTAAAATTGTGAAAAATGATTTTTATGAATTCCGCGAAATCGTAAATCAGTTCAGAGCAAAATCAAAAGTATTGGGCGAATTACACTATGCATTTGATAAATCATACAGCGAAACCATTCCTGCCATAGAAAACAAATTGACGTTACAGAGTAAAGAAATTGGTGATCGTAAAGTTGAGTTGAATGAAATTTTATATCCGCAAAAACAAGAATTGGATCGTAAGGTTGGACGTAAAGAGGGTGATATTTTAAATCGTAATGCGTTTTTGGATGAAAAGGAAAAGCGTTACCGTTTAATTTCATCGTTGGAGCCACGCGATTTCTTAATGCAACAATTGGAGAACTTAGAAAAGCAGCGTAAAGAAATTGAATACAATACAACCAAGGTTGAAAGCGAGAACATATCAGTAAAACAATTGGAATACCGTTTGCGCAAGCAAGAAGAAGTGGTTGAAGCACTTGAAGTAAAAATCAAGAATTACAATACGCTTTTAATGCACCAAATTAGCGATGATGAAAAAACACGCAAAATGTTGGGTGCTGTTTTATCAGAACAGGTTTTAACCCTTAGCGATAAAAAGATCAAGAAAAAAGTTGGCAAGATTACCGACATGCTGAAAATTTTTGATGGTGAAGTTGACATTAAAGGTTTAGAGCCACGTCAATTCGAAACCGTTGAAGACTTAAAAGCACAATTGACCGAGGAGAAAGCTGAAATGGAGCGTATTCAAAAGCTTCATGAAGTGGCAAACAATTACGAAAAATCATTGGAAGAATTACAGGACGTAAACAACGAAATTGTATTTGTAAAACAAAAGCTGGAAGATCAAAACAGCAAACCAAAATTGGAAAAAGAAATTCAATTGATTCGTGAAGAAATTCAGGAATTGAAAGATGAGAAAGAAGAAATTGAAACCAATATTCGTAAAGCTGAAGATGAAATAGGCAAGAAAACAAATATCATTAACGATTTGATTGATGCCAACCGTGTAATGCAGGAACGTATTCGTGAATTGAAAAACTGGCGTTTGGAATTACAGGAAAGCAATATTCCGTTTGTTGAATGCGATAGCAGCGAAAGTATTGAGCAGATTTATGGTAAGATTAAACTTTTCTCAAAAGATAAATTGGATCTTAAAACAAATAAGGATCGCCAGTTTGATAAATTGCGTGAAAAACTTGAAAACAATTTGGCCAGTGAGGATGACTTTATCAAATACATGGAAGAAGAGATTGCTTGTTTGAACGATAAAGAAAAATCAATTGACGGTTTATTGCAAAGTATTTCCACTCAATTTGCGAATCCGGCTTATGCATTGATTAAACGCTACGAAGAATTTAAATCGTTTATTGCAAATAAATTCAACGAAAAACTTTCTACCACTGCCATTTCAAACATTGAGTCGATGAAAATCAATTTGATTGATAATCATAAACTGGTAAATGAGATTTTAAAGATTAGTGCCATTCAGGATTTGAAAGGCAATATGTTGTTGGAGTTTGATCAAAGCGAAAACTTAATTGCTTTAAATAATTATTTGGATACCCAACGCAAAGTTCACTTTGATGAATTGTTTGATATTGAATTGGAAATTAGTTTGAAGGGAACCATTAAAAAAGTGGATCTTGGTGGACAAGTTGAGTCAGACGGAACGGATAGAATGATTCGTTTGGTAATTATCATGGCGGTAATTAATCGCCTTGCCATTAATACCGAAGAAAACCGAATTGCCTTGTTTATTGACGAGGTTGCAACGATTGATAAACACAACCGCCCGCAACTCGTGGATTTTTGTCGCTCACATAACTTTATTCCGATTTTTGCTGCTCCCGATCCGGTTCCGGGCTTTGGTAAATACTACTTTATTTACCGTGATAAGGGACCTATTTTCATTAGCGATGCTAAAAATGCATTGTTTGCCGAAAACAATAAAGTACCAACCATGTCGGCTAACTAATAAAAGAAAAGCGTATGAGCAACATTCAGGCCGAACCAAAAACCATACTACGTTTTCTTGTACAGCATTTTGATGCTATTGCAGAATTGCTGCAGGAACAACGCAAAGAAGGGGTCATTAAAGTTGAGTTTCTCAACAAGGTTTGTGCTGTAACCGATATTCGTTTACAGTTAACCGAATACCGAATTATTAGTTCGGTTAAAAGTGATTATGAAATAAGAAAAGTTTACGAAGATTTCTTATCATTTATCATAGGTGACCAACGCATTACTTTGCCTGAGACCATTGAGAAATACCACGACTCCATTACCAAATTGTTTCTTCAAATGCAATACACTGCACCGGAGGATACAGCCATTTTGGGTGAGCGTATTACCGAATTGCAGGAAGAGGTTAAACACTTAACCGAGAATGTTGATCGCAATACGAATACTTTATTGAAAGAAACGCGTGAGCTAAAAGCCAATGTTGAGCGTATTGATTATTTGGAAAAGGTGAAGAAAGCCTGTTTCTGGATCGACTATTACATTGTTCCATTAAATAAAATTTTGGACATCAATAAATTTGATTCGGTTGCGAGTAAATTGTATGAGGTTTCGTTTTTTGCCAATGAAAAACGCTTGAATTTTCCCGATGAGCCAACTCGCTTGAAATACGAAAAATTATATGAGTATTTAATTTTGGTGAACGATGAATTGTTGCGTCATTCAAAAATATTAACGCATGAGTTAATGCCGTTAATTGAACGTATCAAAACTGAAAGTTTAATCCTTTCAGGGTTCATTCAATTCCTTAAAAAGCCAAACAAGTACGATACTCCTTTATTGCTAAAAGACAAACGCGTTTACATTTACAACAAAAACGTTTATTTCAATACCCTTGAATATTTTGAGCAGTTCTACAACCAGGAAGATGTGGTGTATGAAGATAACGCAGCTGCAAGTGAAAAATGGGTGTTTAACATGGACCGTTACAAGGCTACATTGCGTAAAAAACTTCCGTTAGAAAACTTTTTTGAATGGTGTAGTAAAGAATTGGATTATGAATTCAAGGAAGTTGAATCGGAGAAGTTTTTCTCTCTTTGTACTTTGTTGTTTGAAGACGATATTAAAATTGAGGTTGATGAAGCCGGTAAACGCCAACGCGTGCATACCATGGAAGCCACGTATATGGTACCGAGAATTAAAATTGAGAAGATTTAAAAAAGTAAGATTTAAGAAGGCAGAAGTAAGATTTAAAAAATTTTAATTTCTACTTATACATTTGAATAGGTTATTTAATTTTTAAAATAAAGCTTTATGAGCAGTAGTTATCCTAAAGAACACAAAATGATTGTGAAAGATTTACTTGACGGTAAGTTCATTCTTTCAAATGACACCAAGTATGAAATCATACGTCAGTTTGAGGCATATTACAGTGAGTTTTTTCAAGAGAGTTTTGAATACAAAATGATTTTGAAATCAGATTTTGTTTATTTGATAAGTAATGATAGCAACGAAAATTTATCGCGCGATATCAGTATTTTCCTTGCCGTATTGTGTTATGAATTAGATAAAGACGGAAGAAACTTTTTGGATAGTTTAAATTTTAATGAATTTGAACATGAGCAAATAGATCAGTATTTTGAAAACACATCATACAAGGATGTAATTCAAAGCAACAAACAATTAAGGGATAAACCTGCACGCATTAATTTTTACAATACCCTTGCCCGTAGAAATATTATCGAGAAAAGCGGTGACGATCGTTTCTTGTTCACACCGGCATATAAAGTATTTGTTGAATTTGCGCAGGAAATTGCCAAGAGCAAAAGTGCCGGTGATGAAGAAGTGACTGGCGGAAGTAAAGAGCCGGATTATTCCATGAATTAATTTCATGCTGATTCGTTATCAGAAATTTTTCATATATACTTAACTTAAGTGTTTGTTTAACCAAACAACCTTGTTGTATTTTTGATAAATGGCCGTTTTACATTAATTAAGAATAATTACGGATCAAAATTGCCCGGGACAAAAAAGTTTACTGATAATAGACTAAAATAATAATTGGCTCGTTTAAAACAAATCGCGCTAACGTTTTTTGCTAACATGAAAAATGCATTCCTACTTTTCCTGGTTTTTTTTCTCCATAAAAACAGCATTGCTCAACAATTCACTATAAGCGGCACTGTTAGTGATTCAACCACCGGTGAACAATGCATTGGCGCCATATTCAAAGTTAAGGGGACTACTACAGGCATTAGCACCAACGTTTATGGTTTCTATTCCTTAACATTGGAAAAAGGTACGTATGAGTTTATTTGTAGTTCATTTGGCTATACGTTAATTAGTAAAGTTATAACGCTGGATAAAGACATTGCCCTTGATATTAAGCTTTCGCCCAGCGATAATACGCTTAATGAAGTGGTCATTACAAGTCGAAAAGATGAGGAGCTGGATCAATTGCATTCAACCCAAATGAGTGCCATTAATATTCCCATTGAACAAATAAAAAATATTCCAACCATTGGCGGTGAAACAGATATTATAAAAGTTATGCAACTAATGCCCGGGGTAAAGCGTGGAAGTGATGGACAAAATACCATGCTTGTCAGGGGCGGTAATGGCGATGATAATTTATTGCTATTGGATGAGGCGGTTGTCTATAACGTGAGTCACTTGTTTGGTTTTTTCTCGGTTTTCAATAATGATGCTCTAAAAGATGTTACCATGTATAAAGGTGGTTTTCCGGCTCAATACGGTGGAAGATTATCTTCAGTAATGGATATTCGCATGAAAGAAGGGGATATGCAAAAATTACACATTAAAGGTGGAATCGGATTACTTTCTTCACATATAACTTTAGAAGCTCCCATAATTAAAAACAAATTTTCATTCCTGGTATCGGGTCGCAGATCATATATTGACCAGGTATTTAAATTAGCCTACGGTCAGAATGTTTTACCCTATTATTTTTATGATGCTAACTACAAGTTAAATTATATTCTGTCAAGCAAGGATAGAATTTATTTAAGTGGTTATTATGGGAATGATGTATTAAGTGCTCAATCAGAAAATGATTCCTCACTGTTCGTTGGAGGATTTACACTGGGAAACTTTACCAATACATTACGATGGAACCATATTTACAACCCGAAATTGTTCTCCAATGTTTCGGTAATTTACACCCGTTTCAAATACGATGTGAATGCCAGTATTCCCGGCAATTCATTTATTACAAAATCCAGCATTGCGGATATAGGCGCAAAAGTGGATTACAACTATTATTTAAATCCAAAAAACACGATTAAGTTTGGAGGGTATTATACAAATCATTTATTCAGACCCAATGTCATTAGTACCTCAGGCGAAGTATCAGAAATCATTGCTTCAAAACCGGGAGGAAAAATGTTTACAAATGATTTTGGTATATATGCAGGCAACGACTGGAAAATTGACAGCTCGTTTAAAGTAAATTATGGTGCACGCATTTCATTGCTGGAAACCCAAGGTATTTTGTACGGGGGATTTGAACCGCGAATTTCAGGAACATACTCTATTAATGAAAATAACTCTGTTAAATTGGGTTACTCGCGAATGAAACAATATTTGCATTTGGTATCCAATTCCTCCATTGCCCTTCCAACTGATTTGTGGTATCCTGTTACAAAAAGAGTCAAGCCTCTAAATTCGGATCAAATTGCCCTTGGATACAATCGGTATTTTCCAAAACTCAAAACAACACTAACGGTTGAAACATATTATAAATGGATTAATAATATGATTGAATACCGTGAAGGAGCAACCTTGATTTTAAATGATAACTATGAAGATGAATTGGTGAATGGAAAAGGCTGGGCTTATGGTGGTGAAGTTTTTTTATCAAAAACCAAAGGGAAATTCACCGGATGGATTGGCTATTCTTTGTCATGGTCTTTGAGGAAATTTCCTGAATTAAATCATGGAAATGCATACTATGCGAAATTTGACCGAAGACATGATTTATCACTTGTAGGCGGATATGAGTTTACCAAACGTTTTTCTATTTCGGCAGTTTTTGTTTACTCCTCTGGCCAGCGTTTTACACCTGTTATAGGCAATTATTTGGTTCCAAATTCATCTTACACAAGTGTTGATGTATTGCCTATTTATGGAGAGAAAAATGCTTATTCATTTCCTGCAACTTCCCGTTTTGATATAAATATGATTTTTAAAACCAAAGAAAAAAGAAAATTCCTAAAATACGAAGGTGAGTGGCATGTAGGAGCCTATAATTTATTCAACCGTGCACAACCAACCCGGGTTGTTGTAGTAGCTACCGATACAGGGTACAAATATCAGGCAAAAGGATTATTCGGTTTTATACCATTTGTTGCATACAATTTTAAATTTTAGCGCACTATGAAAAATATAATTTCGCTCTTTATACTTTTAATTTCATTGTCGGGTTGTGTTCCTAAACCAATTGACATTGATCTTACCGCTGCCGAACCAAAGTTGGTTTTGTCCTCTCAAATTATTCCTAACAAGATAATGCTTGTGAGTATCACCAGAAGCTTTAGTGCGCTTGAAGGACAAGGTATACAGGATGATGATAGTTTAAACAATGATTTTCTGAATAAAATCTTAGTGAAAAATGCGTTTGTAACTGTTTCCTATTTTGGGAATGTTGACACCTTGTTTATGATTAGTCCGGGTATTTACGCCAGCTTAAATACCTTGCAATACAACTATGGTAGTTACACCATTTATGTAAGAGATCCGGAAACAGGAAATGAAATAAGTGCAAACACTACATTGATTCCCAAAGTTGATTTTGATACCATTTATCCCGAAATAATAAAAAATCCGGGGGATACAATCATCAACATTCATTATTCATTGCATGATGATTTGTCAATGGAAAATTATTACGTAGTAAATTATATACGCAAAGCTAGTAATTCATCACCGGTTGATATCAATCAGGTATTTTCAAGCGGAAATAACGGACTCATAAAAGAATTTGAATTGCTGGATGATAATTCATTTGCCGATGGAATATATTCCAAAACCAAACAATTATATGAAGCTACGCCTAACGATTCGGTTGCCGTGGTATTGAGTCATATCAGCCAAGGATATTTTGAGTACCTCAACGCCTATAAAAAAGCAGGTGCTCTAATAAATCAACTTACCAGCGAACCCATAAATTACCCAACCAATGTCATCAATGGGTATGGATACTTTAATGCGTATTACCCAACCGTACAATTTTTTGACTTATCCAATTATTAGTTGGTCGTGGATGATGCAAAATTCAGATGCATAAAAAGCCTACGTATATTTAAGTGAAGGAAAAGTAAGATCAACGTAACCGTTGTTTTTAGTTGATTGAATAAATAATGAAAGCGTAATTTCTTTTCTTTATGAAACCTTGCTTTTTCAATAGCTTTTGTTGTCCCTCACATAATATTGATCCTATTTCCTATTATTTGTCCATTTAGAATTATTATCCGTAATAGACTTGCCGGATTTAATGCTGTACATTTCAGTAAATCTTTTTGTTATGAAACCATTCTATTTGAGGATAGCAATTGTTACGGGGTTCGTGCTTTCCGTAGGTTGTCAAAGCCAATCGTCACAGGTTCAAAACGGGTTCACTGTTGAAGATGATGCCAACCTGCAAAAAAATTACACAGCCTTATGTGAACGCATTGTAAAAACAACCAAAAATAAAGCGTTGGAGGCTATTCCCTCCTACCTCGAAACCTGTTTGCGTGATTCGTTATTTGCGTATTGGTATGATACACCATGGGATTTTAATGGCACTACGCAAGAACCACGTAAAGGGAAAATTGCCTGCGGCTATTTTGTTACCACAACCTTAAAACATTTGGGATTAAACATTGATCGCGTTCACTTGGCTCAACAAGCTGCATCGGCCATCATTGACGAAATTTGTGACAAATCATCTGTAAAAATTTTTACCAACGCCCATTATAAAAACTTAAAGGAATACGTCAGTAATTACAAGGGGAATATATTCATTGTAGGATTGGATAACCATGTTGGGTTTATTGTGCGTGAAAAAAACGAACTCTATTTCGTTCATGCCAGTGGTATAAGTCCGTACAAAGTGGTAAAAGAAAAATGCGATGAAGCAAGTTTATTGGTGTATAGCAAATACCATATGGTTGGTCATTTGAATTTTGCACATTGGGCTAAGGGGTTGAAAAGAGAAAATTCGAACTAGTTTGACCACAGAGTAGACGAAGATAACGCAGAGAAACCAGAGGCCATCAATACAAAAAATTATTGTACGGATACCTTACCTGAAAAATACGTTTTACATCTTCATAAATCAAAGCGCGTAATTCGGTAAAATTGGTTTTGTTTGTTGCCGAAATAAAAATGCATTTTGAATTGTTTGATTTTGCCATCCAGGTTTTTTTCAAATCATCCAAACTAAAATTCTCTTTGGTAATGGGCGTTAAATCATCTTCAGCTTTTTCAATAAATGAATATGCATCAATTTTATTAAATATCATGATGGTTTCCTTATCCCCTGCGCCAATCTCCTTCAACGTTTCGTTTACCACCTTAATATGATCTTCAAAATTGGGATGCGAAATGTCTACTACATGAATCAACAAATCTGCTTCGCGTACCTCATCCAAGGTTGATTTAAACGATTCAATTAATTGCGTTGGAAGCTTACGTATGAACCCAACGGTATCGCATAATAAAAACGGGAGGTTTTCAAAAACGACCTTTCGTACGGTTGTATCCAGTGTGGCAAACAATTTATTCTCGGCAAAAACCTCACTTTTACTCAAGGCATTCATGATGGTTGATTTACCCACGTTGGTATAACCCACCAGGGACACACGCACCAATTGTCCGCGGTTATTGCGCTGCGTTGACATTTGCTTGTCAATTTGCTTTAACTCATCTTTTAATTTGGCAATTTTTTCCAGTACCACGCGCCTGTCGCTCTCAATTTGTAACTCACCACTACCACTACGTGTTCCTGTACCACCTCGTTGGCGTTCAAGATGCGTCCACATACGCGTTAAGCGTGGTAACATGTATTGGTAACGTGCCAACTCCACTTGCGTTTTTGCATGCGATGTACGTGCTCGTTTTGCAAAAATTTCCAATATCAAACTTGTGCGATCCAGCACAGGAATCTCTACAATTTTTTCAATGTTGCGTTGCTGACTTGGCGAAAGTTCATCGTCAAATATCAGTACAGAAATTTGATTTTCCTTGATGTATTCGGCAATCTCATTTAATTTACCAGTTCCAACATGGGTAGCCGCAACTTGTATTTCGAGCTTTTGCGTGAAGCGTTTTTTAGCAATGAATCCGGCTGTTGAAGCCAAAAATTCCAATTCATCCAAATACTCTTTTACGGTATCCTCGTTTTGTTTGGAATTAATTACCCCAACCAAAACAACCTGCTGAACACTATCCTGTACTACCGATTTTTTTTCAATCATTTACTTGCGAAGTGTTTCAATGTATGCAACAACATTGGCAATCTCCTCGGGTGAAAGAAGATCCTTATAGGCGATCATTCCACTTGTTGGTTTACCATAGGTAACAATGTTGTTAAGGTCCTGTGTTTTCAAGGTCGATGTTTTTAAATTTGCTGCTCCACTGGTGCCTAATGTTCCATCATCGCCATGACAAAGTTTACAATTGGTAATGTACACCACTTTACCTTCATCGGCATTGGCAATTTTGGTTCCTTCGTGCTTACCGGAAGTTTCATCTGTAACTTGTACATTGCCTTCAGTTTTGTTATTGCCACAAGCAAACAACAAAAAACTCAACATGAATACAGCTGGAATATTTTGTTTTTTCATAGAGATATCAATTAAAACCAACCATTGCCCCAACCACGGAATGGCCAAGGAATTGATGCTAAAATTATGATAAGACCAATTAAATAAAACACAAATATTTTATTGTGCTTGTCTTTTGACACCGTTAACTTTTTTGATTTTGAATGGCCAATGGTAATAATGGTCAAGGCAATGATCATTCCAACTAAGTGCTCAATTACAAGGTGACGTATAGGAGATATTTTCATTACCATTCCTAAATTTCCCCAGGCAGCAAGAATACCATCGTTCATAAAATACATAACCAAACCACCCAACAATTGAATGTGTGCAGCAATCATGGCAAACATATAAATTTTGCGATCGCTTTGCGTATAATCAATATTGTTTTTCTTTTTGTTGAACGCATTGTAAATTGCATAAATCAATAAAAATAATACTACCCATCTCCATCCGGAGTGAGCGTGTTTAAGTGCATTGTAAAAACCTGATTCCATAGTTTGTTGTTTGTCGTTTTTAGTTTGTGGTTTATTGTTTGTGGTTTATTGTTTTTTTACTTGGATATTTAACTCGGTTAATTGCAATTGATTTATTTCTGATGGTGCGTCAATCATCATATCACGGCCGCTATTATTTTTTGGGAAAGCAATAAAATCACGAATGCTATCACTGCCACCAAACAATGAGCATAAGCGATCAAATCCAAAAGCAATTCCTCCGTGCGGTGGTGCTCCAAATTCAAATGCATTCATTAAAAATCCGAATTGTGCTTGTGCTTCATCATTGGTAAATCCAAGTACACGGAACATAGCCGCCTGTAAATTTCGGTCGTGAATACGAATGGATCCTCCACCCAATTCAACACCGTTAATGACCATGTCATAGGCGTTAGCGCGAACACTACCGGGATCACTTTCCAACTTATCAATGTCTTCGGGTTTTGGTGATGTAAACGGATGATGCTTTGCATGCCATCTTCCTTCCATACCCGGTAATCCACTTTCCTCACCTTTTTCAAGCAATGGAAAATCAATGACCCATAAGCATGAATACGTATCTTTATTGCGCAATCCTAAACGGGATCCCATTTCCAAACGCAAATCATTCAACGCTTTTCTTGTTTTATCGGCATTGCCGGCCAGTACCAGCATTAAATCACCTTTTTCGGCACCAAATGCTTGAACCCAGTTTTTTAATTCTTCTTCGTTATAAAATTTATCTACCGATGATTTAACGGTTCCGTCTTCATTGAATCGTGCATATACCAATCCGGTTGCACCAACTTGCGGACGTTTTACAAAATCGGTTAGTTCATCTAACTGTTTTCGGGTATACGCAGCTGCACCTTTGGCACAAATTCCTACAACCAGTTCGGCATCATCAAATACTTTGAAACCTTTGTTTTTCACCACCTCGTTGAGCTCAACAAACTTCATTTCAAAGCGTGTATCAGGTTTATCACAACCATAATACTTCATAGCATCCGCATAAGTCATGCGTGGCATTTCGCCCGGATCAAACCCTTTTATTTCTTTAAATAAATTGCGTACTAATCCTTCAAAAAGATTCAAAATATCTTCTTGCGAAACAAAAGCCATTTCACAATCAATTTGCGTAAACTCCGGTTGACGGTCGGCACGCAAATCTTCATCTCTGAAACATTTTACAATTTGATAATAGCGGTCATAACCACTCACCATAAGCAATTGCTTAAATGTTTGCGGTGATTGCGGTAAAGCATAAAACTGACCCGGATTCATACGTGAAGGCACTACAAAATCACGCGCTCCTTCGGGAGTTGATTTTATTAAATACGGTGTTTCAACTTCAATAAAATTTTGTTTGCTCAAATAATTGCGTGTTGCCAACGATAATTGGTTGCGCAACTCTAAGCTTTTACGTACAGGATTCCTGCGTAAATCCAGGTAACGGTACTTCATACGAAGGTCATCGCCCCCATCGGTATTATCTTCAATGGTAAATGGTGGAGTTAAGGAAGCGTTAAGTACTTCAAGGCTATATACCTCAATTTCAACCTCGCCCGTAGGCATGTTTTTATTTTTACTGGAGCGTTCAATAACTTTACCTATGACTTTTATCACAAATTCGCGACCCAGTTTTCTGGCCTTTTCACATAGCCCGGCATTGGTGTCCATATTGAAGGCTAATTGGGTAATGCCGTAACGGTCACGCAAATCAACAAAGGTCATTCCACCCAAATCACGGCTGCGCTGAACCCAACCACACAAGGTAACTTCCTGAGAAACATGTTCAATACGTAATTGACCATTGGTATGCGTACGGTGTGCTGTATCTAACATTTTTAATAAGAATAATTAGTGCGCTAATTTAGATTAAATCTGCGAGTGAGCGGCATTCGTGCACTAATTTGATATCAAGAAGCGTTTATTTTGTAAAAAATTTTACCTTTAGGCAAATAGGCTTAAGCTTTTGATGGGAGACGCAATCATAAAAGGATTTTCATTTGGATTACTTCTGAGTTTTCTGGTAGGGCCTATATTTTTTGTTTTGATTGAAACGAGTTTAAAACGTGGAGTAAAACCGGCACTGGCACTTGATTTAGGTGTGTTGTTGAGCGATATTCTTTACATCATACTTGCCTATAATTTCAGTTCATTTTTGTTAAGCTTAAAAAAACATGAGGACATATTAAGTGCTTGCGGAGGACTTATTTTTATTGGCTTTGGTTTGGTAAGTATGCTTAAGGTAAAAAAGGGCGATCCGCTAATGGATGAAGCCAATAAGTATGGCACCAAAGATTATTTCAGGTTTTTCATGAAAGGATTTTTACTCAACATGTTTAACCCTTCGGTAATTTTTTACTGGTTGGGATTATTCTTGTTTGGAGGTCAGTTTGGATTTAGTGAAAACGAAATGTTGGTTTTTTTCATTAGTATTCTTGTTTCGTTTTTTAGTATTGATATTTTAAAAATTGTAGGAGCAGGCCAGCTAAAGAATTTTATGACAGATAATCGATTGATCAAGGTAAACCGAGTAATTGGTTTAATACTCATCATTTTTGGTACTGTTATGATCGCTAAAGGATTTGGATGGATCTCCTTGAGTTAATCCATAAAAAAACCCCTCCATCAGCTGACGGAAGGGTTTAATTATCATTCAAGAATTGAATTAATTTCCGCCTAAGGCTTTCATTGATTCTTCCATTACTTTTTTGCTACACTCAGAAAGCGCTTCGTTAAACTTTGTAGCTTCTTCCATATTGTCCTTGTACTTATTCCAATTATCCATTTGCATT
>Ga0075156_10000866_pt1 | contig 16131 bp, 16 predicted proteins | sample JI81AbrownDNA_FD_70966 | JGI IMG/M metagenome (GOLD analysis project Ga0075156, IMG submission 70966) | Wastewater effluent complex algal communities from Wisconsin, to seasonally profile nutrient transformation and Carbon sequestration -... | ecosystem: Engineered > WWTP > Effluent > Algae...
GCTATCCGGCGAATTGGCGAGGGGCACGGCGAAGGTGATCGGTGCGGCATCCGTGCCCCAGGTGTCGGGATTGAAGCCCTCCTGCCGACCTCCCCGATTCCTCACCGTGCTGTCGGTGGCGTCGCACGGCGACGCCGAGGTGCCACCATGGGACGGTGGCAGTTCGGGAGTGCGCAGGCAGATTGCGGCCGCGGATCATCGGGATCCCGGTCGTGCTGTGCCTGCTCGCGCTGAGCGCCTGCGGCCCTGGCTCCGGCACGTCCTCGTCCGTCGACGTACCTGCCGCCGTGACGTCGACGCCGACGAGTACGCCTTCCCCGTCCGATGGGCCCCTCACCGCCGACTACCTTCCCGGCCTCCCTGCGACGATCCGGGTCCCCGCTGCCGCGGGACCGGCTCCGCTCGTCGTGCTGGTTCCCGGGGGAGGATGGGCGTCGGCGGATCCTTCGGGCCTGCAGCCCCTCGCGGACGTGCTCAACCGCCAGGGCGCCACCACGGTCACGATCACGTACAGCACGACGTCGATGGGCGCCCAGTTCCCGCAGCCCGTCGACGACGTCGCCTGCGCGCTGCGGTGGTCTGCCGCACAGGCGTCGGACCTGGGGCACCGACCGACTTCTGTCATCGTCGTAGGACATTCCGCGGGCGGCCACCTGGCGACACTGGTGGCGCTCTCCGGGGAGCGATTCGGCGGCGGGTGCCCGTGGCCGCGCGTGGCGCTCGACGGTGTCGTCGGGCTGGCTGGCGTCTACGACACGACGTGGGCGATCGGATCACTCGACCGCTTCTTCGGAGGGAGCACCGACCCCGAGTTGCTCGCGGAGGGCAGCCCGCTGGCATGGGCGCAGTCCTCGGAGGCCATCCCGTCGGGGCTCCGGGTGCTGCTCGTCCACGGCGACGCGGATGGCGTCGTGCCGCTCGAGCAGACGCGCCTTCTGGCCGACGCCCTCCGGGGCTCGCGTGCCGACGTGTCGGTCGTGGTCATGGACGGACAGGATCACGACACGGTGTACCGAGCCGACGTCGCGGGACCGGAGATCAGGGAGTGGATGGGTCTGCCGTAGCCGTCCCCGGCGCGACGGTCTGTGCCACGGCGACCTCGAGCAGCGCGTCGAACGTGGTCTCGCGCGGGTCGCCGGCAGCGGTGCCCGCGCGCACGGTGGTGGGCCACTTGCCCAGGTTGATGCCGCTGATCCGCACCGCCTCCTGGATGCGGGCCGCGAGGTCGTCGGCGTTCGGCTTGCCGCCGATCCCCGCGACGAGGAACTCGTCCCCGCTCCAGCGGGCCACGAGATCGCCCAGCCGCACGGTGCCCTGAATGGCCGAGGCCACGGCGCGCAGGACGTCGTCGCCGTAGTGCACGCCGTACTGCTCGTTGGCGGTCGCCAGGTGCTCGACGTCGAAGTACATGAGGCAGACATGCTCACCCGTGCGCTCCGCGGTGCCGGCGACGGTTGGCATGACGGTCAGGAGCCCGTGGCGGGTGAGGGTGCCGGTGAGGACGTCGGTCGTGACGAGGGCCGCCGAGCGGGCCTGCTCGTCGCCGAGGGCCTTGATCGCGGTCAGGCGAAGGCGCAGCAGCGTGGCGCTGACGAGGAGCGCGGCGACGCCAGCCGTGATGAGGCGCAGCTCCTCGTCGCCGTCGCTGGTGACGGCGCCGATCGACATCGCCGCGAGCATCGCCGTGCCGGCGACGAGGCTCGGCGTCCAGGCCAGGACGACGGGGGCGAAGGCGGTCATCACGATGAGCCCGTACGCGACGGGGAACTGACTGTTCAGCCGGACGGCTTCGAGCGTCATCAGGAGGACGAGCAGGACGCAGCTCGTCGCCCAGGTCCACATCACGGTACGCGCGCGAAAGTGCCGGCGCCCGAGCACCTGGGCGACCACGAGGAAGAGGACGCCGACCGCCAGTTGAATGACGTGGATCGGGACCTGGGTGGCGCGAAAGATGATGAGAGATGTGGTGGAGATGAGGATGACGAGTGCGCCGACGAGGCCGAAGGCCTGCGGGATGTCGCGGCGTGCGATGGCCATGCGCATCTGGTCGTAGGGATCGGCGCTGTCCGGCCGCTCGGGCCTGGGGATGTCGTCCACGGCGGTGTCCTTGTCGGGGTCGAGGCCGATCTTGCGCATCCAGCCGCGGACGCGCTCCGGATGGAACTGGCGGGGCATGGGAATGAGCTTCGACAGCGTCAGGCCCATGTAGATGATCGTGTTGAAGGCCACCACGGTCGCCATGAGGATGAACCAGTTGGACGTGAGCACGCTCTCGGGGAGCAGGATGCCGGCGGGCGCGTGCATCACGAGCCCAGCGGGGCGGTCGGGTGCTGGACGTGCCCCCAGGTCGCCCGGCGGGCGAGGGTGATGTCGAGCAGGCACTTGCAGAACACGATCTGCAGGAAGACGTCGTAGGCGAGCTCCGGGAACAGTGCCAGGGCGAGCAGTCGCCCGCGCCATCCCGCGCTCCAGGCCGTCAGCACACGCTCGACGACGAAGATGAGGCCGATGACCAGCCAGAAGGGGAACCAGATCCACTGGTCGACGGCCACGATGGTGATGAACATGAGCAGGAGCGCCAGGTTGAGGGCGAAGGTGCCGTAGCCGATCCCGACCTGCTGCCCCCAGTAGCGGATGGTCGCCCGGGTGATGCCGTAGGCACTGAGGTTCTCCAGTGCCCCGCGCTGCCATCGCTGGCGCTGGATCCACAGGTTCTTCCAGGCGGGCATGATCTCCGTGGTGACCATGCACTCGATCGGTGACGTCATGGTCGCGCCGAGCGACTTCAGTGCGAGCGTCAGCTCGTAGTCCTCGGTGAGCGCCGCCGTGTCGTAGACCTTGCCGGTCTCGCCGGGGATGAATACGCCGCGGGCTGCCGCCACGTCGAGCAGGGCATCGGCGCGGAACATGGTCGCCGTGCCAGTGAGTACGAAGACCCGGCCGTGCCTCGAGCGGATCTGCAGCGAGTAGCGCGCGTACTCGTTGCGCTGGAACTGGCCGATCAGCCCGTGGCCGTCCTCGCCGTAGAAGACCCCGCCGACGGCGCTGAGCTCCGGGTCGGCCTCCAGCCGTGCGGCGCCCACCTCGATGAACCGCGGAGCGAGGCTCGTATCGGCGTCCATCACGAGCACGACGTCGCTCGCGTCGGACTCGGGCAGGATCCGGGCCAGCGCCTGGTTGAGGGCGCCGCCCTTCTTGTGGACGTTGCCGACGCTCTCGAAGGCCTCGAAGCCCATCTCGCGGGCGATCTCGACAGTGCGGTCGGTGCAGTTGTCGGCCACGACGATGACGCGGTCGGGCGGCCGGGTCTGCTGGAGCAGGGCGTTCAGGGTGACGGGGAGCGAGAACTCCTCGTTGTGGGCCGGCACGAGCGCCGTCACCCGCACCCGGCCGTCGGTGGCGGCCCGGTTCACGTCGGCCCGGTACGAGGTGAGCAGGCGCCGCCGGGGGCTGATGGACATGAGTGCGGCGATCACCTCGAAGGCGATGGCGCACACCGCGATCAGCGCGATACCGCACAGGGCGACGATCACGAGGGTACGGGGAGGGCCCTCCATCGACACCAGCGTCTCGTACCTGCCGATCGTCACCTCCTGGGGAGGCTCGGGCGTCTGGGTGCCGGCGAAGATGTTGCCGACCGCGGCGGCGAAGGCGCCGATCGTGACCACGATGGCGACGACGACCGCCACCACGAGGCGCCCGTACATCACGGTGGGATCCTCGGATCGCTGGGGGACCGTCGGCACGTGGACGAAGCTGTGGGCGTCCGACTGCCGGTGACGGCCCTCAGGCTCGCTCGTCAAGGGATCCCCTCGGCTCGGCATGGCGCATGATGAGTCATTGTGCACGCCTCGCGTCGACCGCGCTGATACGGCACTCTCACCACATGGGAGAGAAAGTCGGCCCCCGGGCCTTCACTCGCGAGGACCGGCAGCGCTACCGCGACAAGGTGCACCGATGCCTCGACGTCTTCGCCCAGATGCTGGAGCAGTCGCGATTCGACTTCGAGACCCCCATGACCGGCATGGAGGTGGAGCTCAACCTCATCGACGCCGACGGCAGGCCTGCTCTCGTCAACGCGGAGGTCCTGGCCCGCATCGACGATCCGGCCTTCGTCGAGGAGCTTGGACAGTTCAACCTCGAGATCAACGTCCCGCCGCGGGGGCTGACCGGTGACGGGGCGATGCGCTACGAGACCGAGGTGCGCGACCAGCTGAACGCGGCGGACGCCCGAGCCCGGGAGGTCGGGGCGGGCATGGTGATGATCGGGATCCTGCCTACCCTCGGCTCGGAGCACCTGACGCACGAGTCGATCAGCAGCAACCCGCGCTACGCGCTCCTGGACGAGCAGATGTTCCTCGCCCGCGGGGAGGACCTCCAGATCGACATCCGGGGCGGACCGGAGTCCCTCGACGTGTTCGCCGACTCGATCGCGCCGGAGGCCGCCTGCACGAGCGTGCAGTTCCACCTTCAGGTGAGCCCCGACGAGTTCGCCTCGACGTGGAACGCGGCGCAGTGCCTGGCCGCCGTGCAGGTGGGCCTGGGTGCGAACTCCCCGTACTTCATGGGGCGTGAGCTGTGGCGTGAGACGCGGGTGGCGGTCTTCACGCAGGCGACCGACACCCGCCCCGCGGAGCTCAAGGCCCAGGGCGTGCGGCCGCGGGTGTGGTTCGGCGAGCGGTGGATCACGAGCGTCTTCGACCTGTTCGAGGAGAACTCCACCTACTTCTCCGCCCTGCTGCCCGTGCTCGACGACGAGGATCCCGCGGCCGTGCTCGCCGCCGGGCACACGCCCTCGCTCCACGAGCTTCGGCTGCACAACGGAACGGTGTGGCGGTGGAACCGACCGGTCTACGACGTCGTGGACGATCGGCCCCACCTCCGCGTCGAGAACCGCGTGCTGCCCGCCGGCCCGACTGTCGTGGACGTTCTGGCCAACGGCGCCCTGTACTTCGGCGCGCTGCGCGCCCTCGCCGAGCAGGAGCGTCCGGTGTGGTCGCAGATGTCCTTCGGTGCCGCCGAGGACAACTTCACGGTCGCCTCGATCCACGGCATCGACGCCCCCGTGTACTGGCCAGGACTGGGCGACGTTCCGGTGACCGAGCTGGTGCTCCGTCGACTGGTGCCACTGGCCCATGAGGGGCTCACGTCGTGGGGAGTCGATCCCGCGATCCGCGAGCGGCTGCTGGGGATCATCGAAGGCCGGTGCACCTCGGGACGCAACGGGGCCACGTGGCAGGTGGAGTCGGTTCAGGCGTTCGAGGCATCGGGAATGGATCGGCAGGAGTCCCTGCGTCGCATGACCCTCGAGTACGTCGAGCGCATGCACAGCAACGAGCCGGTCCACTCCTGGGACGTGCTGTGACTGTTGCGCCGGTAGGGCTCGTGGGCGTCTACCACGCGGACGGCGGACCGATCGGCGAGACGCGCTATGTCATCGGACGCCTGCTCGGAACGGCGCACTGCTCGCTCTGCGACATCACGCACGGCGCCCTGCGGCGCAAGGCTGCATGGGACACCATGGCGGCCGGCCTGGGACTGCCATTCGACCTCGTCCACCTGAACGAGGTGCCGTCCGACATCGCTCCGCTGGTCGTCGACCGCGGATCACCGCTCGTCGCGCTCCGGCTCGACGATGGCACGGCGCAGGTGCTGCTGGCGGCAGCGGATCTCGAGGTGCTGGCCGGCTCGGTTGACCAGTTCGCTGCCGCGCTACGGGGTCAGCTGGCGGCCGTCGGAGGGGGCGGCGTCACGATGTAGCCGGCGTCCGCGTCGCCGTGCACTATGAGCGCGCCGGGCTGGTTGGCCCACAGCCAGGCGAGGTAGGCGCACAGGATCGCGTCGATCTCGTCCTCGGCCCGGTCGAGTTGGAACGGCCGCGTCGCGCCGTCGACGTCGGAGACCAGCTCGCGCCACCGTGGCGACTCGTCGAGGTGCAGGAGCCGGCCGCACACCCGCTCCAGGTGGGCGATGAGGTCGGTGAACGCCGCCTGCCGTGATGCCACCGATCGCCCGCGGCGGCTCTTGTACGGCAGGACGCGCTCAAGCCCGAAGAGGGAGACCATGGCCGGGTGGGGGTAGACCTCGATGGCGACCGACACGTCAGGAGCGGGACGAGCGGCAGGATCCAACTCCCACCCGAAGCGCCGTGCGAGGCGGGCCCCGCGCGGCTCGGGGTTGAAGGCCGCCATGCCGCGGTTGGCGGGGTAGGCACCCGCGTGGTACCTGCCGAAGGCCTGGCCGACGAGGCGCTCGCATGGTCGCTGGCCGGCCTCGTTGGGCACGATCAGCGGCGCGTCGATGGCGACGACGAGGCCGGGTTCGCCGGCGGCGCCGCCCAGGAGCACGGAGATCTCGTCGTCCGTGCGCACCGACCCCGATCGCGACAGTCGCCCGTCCTCTGTGAGCACCGCCACGCCTGTGCGGGCTCGCTCGCCCCAGGCGAGGTCGATGCCCGCGTAGCGCAGCGGCACGGACCTACGCGGTAGCGGGGAGGGCGTCGAGGGTCGCCATCTGCTCGGCACTGAGGCGGACGCGTCCGGCCTCGCAGTTCTCGATGAGGTGGTCGATCGATCCGGTGCCGGGGATGGGGAGCATGACGGGGGAGTGCTGAAGCAGCCACGCGAGCGCCGCCTGCGCGGGCGAGCACCCCGCCTCGGCCGCGACGCTGGCCAGCGGCCCGTCCGTCGAGACGAGGGCGCGGTTGCCGAGCGGGAACCACGGGATGAACCCGATGCCGCGCGGAGTGCAGTGATCGACCAGTGCCTCGCTCGATCGATCGCCCACGTTGTACAGGTTCTGCACGCTCACGATGTCGAGGATGCCGTCGGCCTCCTCGAGCTCGGCGACGGTGACCTCCGAGAGGCCGACATGGCGCACGAGCCCCTCGTCGACGAACTCCCGGATGGCGCCGAACTGCTCCGCCGTCGGAACCAGCGGGTCGATGCGGTGCAGCTGCCACAGGTCGATGCGCTCGACGCCGAGGCGGCGCAGCGACATGTGCAGGGACTGGCGCAGGTACTCGGGCCGCCCCACGGGGGCCCAGAGGTCGGGACCCTGGCGGGTGAGTCCGCCCTTCGTGGCGATGAGCAGTCCGTCATAGGGGTGGAGGGCCTCGCGGATCAGGTCCTCGCTCGTGCCGGGGCCGTAGGAGTCGGCAGTGTCGATGAAGTCGACGCCCTGGCTCACGGCCTCCCGCAGGACGGCGACCGCCGTCGCGCGGTCGGGCGGATCGCCCCAGATGCCGGCGCCGGTGATGCGCATCGCCCCGAACCCCAGGCGCCTGACGGTCATGGGGTCGTTGGAGTCGGCTGCGAGGGTGAAGGTGCCGGACGCTTCGATCGGAGTGGGGGACATGGGCCCATTCAACCGTGCCGGGCTGGGCCCGCACCTCAGAGGCAGTCACGGAACGCTGCCCCGGTCGATACCCTCGCCGTGTGACGAGCCCGGCAGGCGACCTCTGCGCGGTGGTGCTCGCCGCGGGCGTCGGTCGACGGCTGCGCCCGCTGACCGCCATCCGGCCCAAGGCCCTGTGTCCGGTGGGGAACGTGGCACTCCTGGACCTCGCCCTCGCCTCCGTCCGTCCGCACGCCGCCGATGTCGCGGTGAACGTCCATCACCTCGCCGAGCAGGTGCGGGCGCACCTCGACGGCACCAGCGTGCACATCTCGGACGAGTCGGCGGGACTGCTGCAGAGCGGTGGCGCCCTCGGCCACCTGCGGGAGTGGATCGGCGGCCGGCCGGTGCTGCTGCGCAACTCGGACTCCTACCTGACCGACGGCCTCTCTCGACTGGTCGAGGGATGGGACGGGGAGCGTCCGCGCCTGCTCGTTGTCGACACGGGTGCAGACAGCGACTTCGGCACGAAGCGCTACGTCGGGGCCTGCCTCCTCCCGGCCGCCTCGGTGGCCGCGATGCCGGATGCGCCGGCGAGCCTCCACGACCTGGTGTGGCGGCCTGCCTGGGACCGGGGGCAGCTCGACCTCGTCGCGGCAACCGGTGCGTTCGTCGACTGCGGCACGCCGCACGACTACCTGCGCGCGAACCTGCTCGCCAGCGGCGGGGCGAGTGTGGTGGGCGAGGGTGCGCAGGTCCTGGGATCGATCGATCGAGTCGTGGTGTGGCCGGGCGCGCGGGTCGGGCCCGACGAGGTGCTCCGTGACTGCGTCCGGGCGGGCTCGGACGTCACCGTCCCGGCCGGCTGAGGCAGGATGTCGGCATGAGCGGCGACGAGGTGCAGCGCGAGGAGACCCCGGTCATCAGCGTCGAGGACGACATGGCCCTGCTCACCGTGGTCGAGCAGCTCTTCCCCTCGCTGTTCGGGATCACGCTGACGCCGGTGCCGGGCGACGCACTCGCGGCGGAGACCGAGGTCGGGACCCTCATCGTGGGCGTGCTGGGGGACTTCGTCGTGAGCCTGGAGATGCGCCTGCACGGCGAGTTCGAGGCGACGGCCGAGCTGCTCGCCGAGCTGAACGACCGCAACGCGTCCACGTCCTTCGTGACCTTCTCGATCCTCGAGGGTGCGCTGTGGGCGTCGGCGAGCGTGGACGGCAACCCGCTGGTCCCGGCGCACCTTGCCCGTGTCGTGGCCTACCTGGCCCAGTCGGCCGCGCTGCTCGCGGAGGGCCGCAGCTGACCCTCGGCTGGGGATACCATCCGCGGATGCATCCGGTGGCCGCGGCGCTCGTCTCCCGACTCGGCATGTCGAGGCTGCCCGTCGAGGAGACCTACTTCGTCAGCACCTACCGCAGCACGGCCGAGAACGAGGACGGAGAGCCGGTCGGCACGGCGATGCTCGGCCTCTACTGCGCCGACCCGCCGAGCCTGTCCCTGTTCCACCGGCTCACCTTCGACGAGGTGTGGCACTTCTACGGGGGCGACCCGATCAGGCTGGTCCTCCTGCACCCCGACGGAGCGACGGAGACCGTCATCCTCGGCAGCGACATCCTCGCCGGCCAGCAGGTGCAGGTGGTGGTGCTCGCGGGCACGTGGCAGGCCGGCGAGCTCGTGCCCGGCGGCGAATGGGCGCTGTTCGGGTGCACCGTCGCCCCGGGGTTCACCGGCACCTGCTTCGAGGGGGGCCGCGCCGAGGACCTGCTTCCGCGCTACCCGGAGCGCGCGGACGACATCCGGCGGCTGGGCATCGCCGGCGGGCACGACACCCGCATGCCGAGCGGCTTCGCGACCTGAGCCACGGGTCGCCGGGGAGCCCTCAGGAGGCCGGCAGCGATGGCGCCGTGGTGGCGATCGACGCCGCTATCCGACGCGCCTCGAGTCCGATCTCGCGCAGCATCCCCGTGGGGGACACGTAGTAGCCGCAGAAGTAGAGCCCGGGCACCCCAGCCTCGTGCCCTGACGTCCGCGGGGTGCCGTCACCGTCGTGGGCCGCGGGCGCATCGAGGAAGTCATGCACGTGGGGGCGGTAGCCGGTGGCGAGCACCACGGTGTCGAAGAGACCGTGCGTGCCGTCGTCGAAGCGGACACCGTCCGTCGTGAACGACTCGATTCCCGGCCGGACCGTGATCGCACCGCTGCGGATGAGCGACATGGTGCCGATGTCGATGAGCGGGATGCTGCCGTCTCGGCGGATCTGGGTGGCGGGACCGTAGGGCAGCTTGCGCAGGCCGTACGAGGTGATGTCGCCCACCGCGGCCGCGAGGACGGGTGCGTTCAGCGCATCGGCGAGCGAGGGAGGCAGTCTGTCCTGGGCGATCCCGATGGAGAGGATGGGCAGGCCGAGCACCTCGCGCGGGATGACGTTGACGGGGCTGCGCACCGAGATCGACGTTCGGAAGCCTCCCTCGCTCAGGTCGATCGCGATCTCGCCACCGGAGTTGCCGAAGCCGACCACCAGGGCGCGGTCGCCCGCCAGCTCATGGCTGTTCCGGTACGCGGAGCTGTGGAGCAGGGTGCCGCCGAAGTCGGCCATCCCGGGCCACGACGGCAGGTGAGGCGTGCGCGCGTTGCCGGCGGCGACCACCAGGTACGACGACGTGAAGGTGCCCTCCTCGGTGGTGACCCGCCAGGTGCCCGCCTCTCGGCGGGCGCCGACGACCTGCTGCCCGAACCGGATGTCGAGCCGGACGCGGGCCGCGTAGCCCTCGAGGTAGCCGACCACGGCGTCACGGGAGGCGTAGCGCGGCGATCCCTTCGGGAAGGGGATGAAGGGCAGGGCCGAGTTGCGCCGGTCGGTGTGCAGGTGAAGGCGGTCGTAGTGGCCACGCCAGGAGGAGCCGACCTCGGCTGCCTGCTCGAGGACGATGCTGCGAACGCCGGCCCGCTTCAGGCAGGCGCCGACGGCGAGCCCGGCGGGGCCGGCACCGATGATGATGACCGGTGCGAAGCCGGGGTCGTCGGGCATGCGGTGAGTCTAGGCATCACCGGGCCGGCCGGGCTTTCCTCGCAGCAGCTGGGGGTGGGACGATCCGCTCATGCTCGATCACATCTCGATCCAGTGCACCGACCCGGCGGCGAGTGCCGCGTTCTACGACATCGTGCTGGCCCCGCTGGGCAGCCACCGCGTGATGGACTTCGGCCCGGTCGTCGGGTACGGCGTCGACTTCCCGGTCTTCTGGATCGGGCCCTTCACGAGTGGCGAGGGCTTCCGTGAGTCGCACATCGCCTTCCGGGCGCCGTCCCGCGAGGCCGTCGACGCGTTCCGCGAGGCGGCGGCGTCGTGCGGGGCCGAGGTGCTCCACGAGGCCCGGGTCTGGCCCGAGTACCACCCGGGCTACTACGGGGTCTTCGTACGCGACCCCGATGGCAACAACGTCGAGGCCGTGCACCACACCTTCGAGGTGCCGTAGCCGCGCCGAGGCGGTCCCGACCCTCCGGGGGTCAGGGGGTCGTTGTCGTCCCGGCTGCTGCCGACTGGTTCTCGGCCGCGATCCCGGCGAACAGTCGTCGCTCCTCGGCGACCTTGGGGTACTTCCACCAGACGAGCGCCAGGCCCAGGAGCACGGAGCCGACCGCAACGCCGATGGCGAGCATCTTGCCGTCCGTGTAGGCCTGCTGGGCCGCCGCTATCAGCTGTGTCGCGTCGGCGCCGGGAAGCGTGGCGGCCACGGCCTCAGCGCCCTGGTAGGAGGAGCCGATCTCCTGCGCCGCGCGGCTCCCGAGCTGGCTCGCCTCGGCCGGCGGCAGCGTCGAGAACGCCTTGGTGAAGTAGTCGGAGTACGCGACGGCCAGGAGCGTGCCCAGGAGCGCCTGGAAGACGGCGCCTCCGAGGTCCTTGGTGAGGTCGGCCGATCCTGAGCTCATGCCGGCCTTGCTGATGGGCAGGGACAGGCTGAGCGAGCGCATGGCCGCGGTGGAGGCGAAGCCGATGCCCGTCCCGATGAGCATGTAGGCGATGAGCACCCAGGCGAGTGAGGCGCCGGGCTGCCAGGTGAGCAGCATCTCGACGAAGCCGACGGCGATCACCGCAAGGCCCAGCATGAAGGGCAGTCGGGTGCCCTTCGCGGTGATGAGCTCGCCGCTGGCGAGGGATGCCGGGATCATGGTGAAGGCCAGTCCGAGCGTGAGGAGGACGGCCGCGAGGGGCGTCAGGCCGAGGACGTTCTGGGTGTACTGCTGGCCGATGAACATGCCGCCTACGAGCGCTCCGAAGGCGATCAGTCCCACCGTGAACGCCACCCAGAAGGTGGGGATGGCGGCCGCAGTGAAGTCGAACAGCGGATTCGGGGCACGGCGCTCGCGCAGCACGAAGAGCACGCCGGACACGAGCGTCGTGCCGAACAGCAGTGCGACCACGGGCGTCAGCCCCTGAGGCAGCAGGACGATCCCGAGGACGAAGGACGCGATGAGCACGACGCTGAGCCCGCCGCCGCGGTGGTCGACGGGTGCATCCGACTCCCCGGCGTGACGTGGCAGCACCATCACGCCCAGCACGAACACCAGGATCGCGATGGGCACGGTGATGAGGAACACCGAGCCCCACCAGAACTGGCCCAGGAGCCACCCGCCGAGGATGGGCCCGAGGACGGACGTGCCGGTCCCGACCCCGGTCCACAGGGCGATGGCCCGGGTCTTCGACGGCCCCGACCACAGCGACGTGATGAGCGACAGTGTCGTGGGGTAGAGCATGCCGCAGGCCACCCCGACGGCCATCTGCGCCGCGATCAGGGTCCATGGCGTGCTGGCGAAGGCCGACAGGAGCGAGAACGGGACGCACAGGGCCGCGCCCAGGAGGAGCAGCTTCTTGCGGCCGTGCCGGTCGCCGATCGCGCCGAGGTAGAGCACGGTCGCCGCGATGCCGAGCTGGTAGGCATCGGTGATGCCCGTGAGCTGGGTGTCGGTCGCGTCGAGCGCCTTGCCGATGGACGGAAGGGCGACATTCGAGATCGAGGTGTTGACGTTGGCGACGATGGCGCCTGCGATCAGGGTGACCAGGATGATGCCCGCCTTGGCGGGGCGCCCCCCGCGGAGCGCTCCGGGCGCGGCGCCCCCGGCCGGCGCTACCACGACCCGCCGCCGCCCCCGCCTCCGCCGCCGCCGGAGAAGCCACCGCCGCCCGATCCGCTGCTGGGCGCCGTCATGGCGCTCGAGATCGACGACGTGCCGCTCGACACCATCGCGTACATCGAGCCCCAGCCCACGTAGTAGAAGCCGTAGTTCGAGAGCTGCTCGGGGGTCAGGTCGGGATAGGCGCCGATCCAGGCGCTCTCCAGCTGGAGGACGATGGCGAAGGGCAGCATGGTCGCGAACACGGCCTCGGGGGGCAGCCCGAGACGCTGCGCGAACTCGCGGCGGGACGCGGCCGCATCGGTGCCGAGGACGACGGCGAAGCCCCGCACCTTGGCCTGGAACTGAGCGGACTGCTCGGTCTCCTTGCGCGGCGTGATGATCCGGGCGGCGATGAAGCCGATCAGGGCGCCGACGCCCATCGTGCCCAGGATGAAGGCGACGAGCGTCAGGCCGAAGATGAAGGCGCCGAAGGCTGCGCCGAAGCAGACCAGCCACACCGCGGCCAGCCACCCCCACCGCTGGTCGGGCGCGTCACCCGTGGGATTGCGACGGCCGTTCTGCTCCGACTCCGTCTCGAGCTGCTTGCACGACGTGGCCCACAGTGTGGCCATGGCCGCGTCGTAGCCGCTCAGCGTGGCGCTGGGCTGCCCCTTGAGGATGGCGCCGACGAGGCTCTCCTCCCACGGGAGCATCGGGGCGCTGCCGGTGCCGACCCAGGTGACCTGGAGGTCGTCGCCGGCGCTGGACAGGTTGATCCACCGGCGTGCGGCCAGGTCGACGAGGGTCGCGACCAGCATGCGCGAGTGCGCGCTGCTCTCGTCGCCCTTCCACGCGGCGTACATGGCCGCCGGCGCGAGGCCGTCGGGGGGCGAGTACTGCGGCGGGGAACCCGGCAGGTCGACGCCGGCGTCCTCCGAGCGCTTGGAGCGGGCGTAGAGGACCGGCCCCACGATGAGCGCCAGCGCGGGAATCAGCCCGACCGGGATGCCGAGCAGGGGGTTCGCCGGCGGATCCTTGATGTTCTCGGTGGGGACGCGGGAGAAGGCCGCCGCCGGGTAGACCGTCACGCCGGTGAGCCCGGAGTAGGCGTTGAGGCGCACCGGACCGTACGAGGCGCTGGCCCCGTCGACGGTCACGGGACAGGTGTCGGTGCTGCCGAAGGCACCGGTGAAGCAGGCGGCGCTGAGGATGTCGCCGGGGCCGCTGACCGTGGCCGTCGCCGAGCTGATGTCGACCTGCCAGGCGCTGCCGACGAGGTCCCAGTAGAGCTCGACGTCACCTTCGGAGATGCTGGCCGGCATCTGCGGGTCCTTCATGTCCTCGGCGGTGATGACGCGGAGGGCATCGGACACCGTGTAGTCGATGACGTAGGTGTGAAGGCCCGTGATCGTGACGTCGGGGTCGCCGATCCGCAGGTTGAGGTAGGGCCCGTCCTCCGATGCCTCGACGGGCACGGTCTGCCCGTCCATGGTCACGCTGTTCACCGTGACGTCGTACACGCGACGACGGCCGTCCGACATCTCGTCGTACAGGGGGATGTCGCGGAAGATCCCGTGACGGAACTCCATCTCGAAGTCGTAGTCGATCGTCTCGACGACGCGCAGCGACGTGTCCGCGGAGACGGTCGCCTCGACCGTGATGCTGTCCATGACCTCGGCCGAGGCGGGAGCGGCGAGGCCGACGACCAGTCCGAGGCCCAGGCCGACCGTGCCGACGAGCGCCGCGACGCGGCGTCGGGTGGATGGCATCAAGGGGGCTACGAGCCGAAGTTGACGGTCGGGGCGGAGCGCCGCCCAGCGTCGGGCTCGGAGTACATCTCGCGCTGCTTGACGTTCGCCATCCCGGCGAACCACATGGCCGGCACCGTGACGAGGGCGGTGTTGAGAGTGACGACCGAGTCGTTGTAGTACTGGCGGGCGAACTGGAGCTCGCCCTCGACCGACGTCAGCTGGCTCTGCAGGTCGCGGAAGTTCGCGGTCGCGGTGAGCTGGGGGTAGGCCTCGGCGACGGCGAAGAGGCGGCCAAGCGCCTGAGTGAGCATGCCGTCGGCTGCGGCGGTCTCGGCCACTGTCGTGGCGCCAGCGGCGGCGGCCCGCGCCTTCGTGACGTCCTCCATGGTGCCGCGCTCGAAGTCGGCGGCGCCCTTGACGGTCTCGACCAGGTTGGGGATCAGGTCCGCCCTCTTCGCCAGGAGGGTGTCGATGCCGGCCCAGGCGCCCTGAGCGGCCACGTCGAGGCGGCGCAGCTTGTTGAACTGCGAGACGACGAACAGGCCGATCACGATCAGCAGCACGACGATCACGAGTACGACGATGAGTGCGGTCACGGTTCCTCCGAGGGGGATCTGGCTGCACGCGTAGGAGCGGGCGGGTGCGCTCAGTATCCCGTGCCGGACGACCGGGAGGCTACTGCGCCTCCCGGCGGCGGTACATGTCGCCGTCAGCCCGCGAGATCAGGTCGTCGATGGTGTCCGCCCGAGGGCTCCCGACCGCGAACCCGACGGTCAGGTCGCCATCCCATCGGGCGGTGATGTCCACCGGCCACACCGCCCGGCCGGTGAGACGCGCGGTGAAGGCCTCGGCATCGGGGGCCTCGCCGATGCCCAGGACCACGATCTCGTCGCCGCCCCAGCGGCCGACGAGGTCTCCCCGGCGGACGGTCGTGAGGACCGCCGCGGTGGCGTCGCGAATCACTCGGTCGCCGAACTCGTGGCCGAAGAGGTCGTTCGCCCGCTTGAGGCCGCGGATGTCGATGAAGATCACGAACACGTTCTGATCGATCCGCTCGGCCATGGACCAGAGGGGCGTCACGTGCTCCATCAGCCCGTGCCGGTTGAACGCACCCGTCAGCTGGTCGGTGATGGCGATGCGCTGGGTCTCGGCCGTGGCGTCCGCCAGCTCGTCGATCGTCCTCAGCCGGACATTGAGGAGGATCGCCCCGACGATGGCTGCGCCGAGGGTGAGCATGAAGCCCTCGAAGGCGCTTCCCTCGTACCAGACCAGGAGGACGACGAGGCCGCCGACCGTGATGGCGCCGGCCTGGGCGAGGAAGGGCCACCAGGAGAGGGTCGCCGCCCCGCACACGCAGAGCAGGAGGTAGATGATCGCGTACGAGAACGGGTTGGGGTCGAGGACGGCGTTGATGTAGAGGCCCAGGCCCATGAGAATGCCCGTGGCCGCGAGCACCCAGGGCTTCGCCTCCGGGGGCACGGTCGGGCCGCGAAGCAGCAGCCCGACCACGAGCATCACGGCGGCCATGGCCAGGAAGTCGACGTAGACGCCCCAGGTGTGCTCGGGCGGGTCAGCCAGGGCGTTGATGACGAACGGGATGATCGTGAAGAGCAGGAGCATCGCGCTGGCGAGGATCAGCGTCCGCGGATACTCCGAGGCTGCCACGGCGAGCCGCACGTTGTGGCGGTGAACCTGCAGGTCGTGCTCGACTCCCGGCAGCGCGATCGGGGGCGAAGCCGCGCTCACGCGACGCATATCAGCCTCCCCGGGTCGCAGCGACTCCGCGCCGCTGAGGGCAAACTACCCCTCGATGAGGGTCAGCGGGCGTGTCGGCGTCGATACATGTCCGCATCGGCCCGCGTGATGAGGTCGTCCACGGAGTCGACGGACGTGTGTCCCTCGGCGAAGCCCACGCTGAGCTCGCCCACCCACT
>Ga0075156_10000867_pt1 | contig 16115 bp, 14 predicted proteins | sample JI81AbrownDNA_FD_70966 | JGI IMG/M metagenome (GOLD analysis project Ga0075156, IMG submission 70966) | Wastewater effluent complex algal communities from Wisconsin, to seasonally profile nutrient transformation and Carbon sequestration -... | ecosystem: Engineered > WWTP > Effluent > Algae...
GTCCCGGAGCATCTTCACGCGCTGTGACTCACCGCCCGACAGCGTTCCCGACGGACGATCAAGGCTGAGATAGCCGAGGCCGATCTCGACGAACGCGTCCAGACTCTGCTGCAGCTTGGCCAGCAGCGGAGCGACGGATGCCTCCTTGAGCGTCCGCACCCAATCGGCAAGATCACTGATCTGCATGGCGCAGGCGTCCGCGATGCTGACGCCGTCGATCGTCGAGGATCGGGCCGCAGCATTCAGGCGGGTGCCGCCGCAATCGGGGCAATCGGCGAACGTCACCGCCCGTTCGACGAAGGCGCGGATGTGCGGCTGCATCGCGTCCACGTCCTTGGTCAGGAACGACTTCTGGATCTTCGGGATGAGCCCCTCGTAGGTGAGGTTGATGCCCTGGATCCTGATCTTGGTGGGCTCCTTGTGGAGCAGGTCGTGGAGTTCGGTCTTCGTGAACTCACGCACGGGTTTGGTGGCATCGAAGAAGCCGCAGCCGCCGTAGATGCGTCCGTACCAGCCCTCCATGCTGTACCCGGGCACGAGGATCGCACCGTCCAGGATCGACTTGTCCCGGTCGAGGAGCGCCGTCATCTCGAAGTCGGTGACCGTGCCCATGCCTTCGCAGCGCGGGCACATGCCGCCGATGACCGTGAACGTCTTGCGGACGGTCGTCTTCTCGCCCTTCTCGACCGTGATCGCGCCGCCACCGCGCACCGAGGGGACGTTGAACGAATAGGCCTTGGGTGTGCCGATGTGGGGTTGGGCGAGGCGGCTGAAGACGATCCGGAGCATGGCGTTGGCGTCCGTCGCGGTGCCGACGGTGGAGCGGGAATTCGCGCCCATCCGCTCCTGGTCGACGATGATCGCCGTGGTCAGGCCCTCGAGTACGTCGACATCGGGACGCGCCAGGTTCGGCATGAATCCCTGGATGAACGCGCTATAGGTCTCGTTGATGAGGCGCTGCGACTCGGCGGCGATGGTGTCGAAGACCAGGGAGCTCTTGCCCGAGCCCGAGATGCCGGTGAAGACGGTGAGGCGCCGTTTCGGGATGTCGACGTCGATGTCCTTGAGGTTGTTCTCGCGGGCGCCGAGGACGCGGATCACGTCGTGGCTGTCGGCGACGTGGGTGGCCGGGAGGTTCGCGTCCGGGTGTCTGCTGGTCATCTGGGGATCGTGCCACGTCCCACTGACACACGCCAGACCACCCCTTGCGGCCTCCGACCCGCGCAGCCAGACTGGACGCTTCGGCAGGCGGCGTCCTGCACCCGTCTGAGGAGGACACATGGCGAATCTCGTGGTGCACTTCGAAATCCACGCAACCGAGCCACAGCAGCTGATCGACTTCTACTCCGACCTCCTGGGCTGGGAGTTCACCAGGTTCGGCGACATGGACTACTGGTCGATCCAGACCGGCGAGGGCTCGAACAGCCTCGACGCTCCCGGCCACGGCATCAACGGGGGGCTGGTCAAGCGCATGGGTGCGCGTCCCGAGATCGGTGGTCCGGTGGCAGGCGCCAACCTCGTCATGGCGGTCGACGACGTGGACGCCACCTTCGCCAAGGGGCTCGCGTTGGGTGGGGTGGACGCGGTTGCCCCGAACGACATGCCCGGTGTTGGACGCCTGGCCTACCTCATCGACCCGGACGGCAACATCTTCGGGTTCATCTCGCCGATCATGTCGGACGGCACGAACGCCATGGACGCCCCGGCCTGACGTCAGCGCGGGTTGTCGCCGAGGTGCTTCATCGCCTCACGGCGCGACAGGGGCGACAGCCGGTCGCCCAGCTCGCTGACGTAGGCGCGCACCCACTCGGGATCGGTCCGCGCGTACTGGCGGAGCGCCCAGCCGATCGCCTTGCGGGCGAAGAAGTCGCGGTCGCCGAGGCTCGGGGTGATGGCGTCCACGAGAAGGGTGAGATCGGTCGAGGCCTTCGCGTCCAGTTGGCAGATGATGGACGCCCGCCTCACCCAGACGGTCTCGTCGTGGGCCCAGAGACGCATCACCGCCGACGCCGGGCCCGGGTGGGCGCGCACCACGCGTCCGACGAGTGCGGACGTCCCGTCGACGATGTCCCACCACGCGCCCTCGCGGATCAGGTGTTCGTAGAGGGGAAGGGATTCCAGGCGGGACGCCCACGTCGCGTACCGGCGGTGCCCCGCGACGCCGAGGGCCGCGTACCGCTCTTCGCGGAAGGAGGCGTTGTCGAACAATTCCCGGGTGACCGACTCCCACTCCCCGGACGTGTGAACGGGGAACTCGGTCAGGACGTCCCGCATGAGGATCTTCATCTGCGGGCTGGTCACGCCCCGGTAGGGCATGTCTGACTTCATGTACTTCCGTTGTGCCTGTGCACGTTCGTTGTCGCCCAGGTCAACAAGTCGGACGCGGACATCGCGCGCGAGTGCCTCGACGTCATCCACTGGACTTCCTCTCGTCACGTTCCTGTCATTCGGCTGTGACATGGCCATTCACTGCTGGGGCAGAGTTTCCACAGGGGGGTGTGGACAACTCACGCACAGATTGCCGAGGACGGTTGAATTGTCCACAGATTGTGGTCCGCGACGTGAGACCCCCTGCATTACCACGTAGATTCCCTCCCCGTACCTCTTTTCGCATACTCAGGGCCGGAGCAGGAACATCATGACCGAACGTACCGCGCCAGCAGGCCTGCCGACGCGTCCCGATGCAGTGCAATTGCGCGCACGACGCAATCCCCGCCTCGTCATCGCCGGCGTCCTGTGCGCCGCCCTCGGCGGGCTCGGTGCGGCAGTCGTGCACGCCGAGACGTCCAGTTCTGCGCAAGTGCTGATGGCCGCCCGGGACGTCTCGCGTGGCGAGGTCGTGCAGACGTCCGACCTGGCGGTCGTGACGATCGGTTCGGCCCCCGGCGTCAACACGGTGCCGGCGTCCGAGTTGTCGTCCCTCGTCGGAGGCGAGGCACGTGTCGACCTGCCCAGTGGCTCCCTCGTCGGCGACGGGGCGGTAGGTGAGCCCGAGGTGGCCAAGGGGACGTCCCAACTCGGGCTGCGCCTCGCTGCAGGGCGCCTGCCGGTGAAGGTGATGCCAGCCGGAACACGCGTCACGCTCGTGGCCGTTACCGGGACGCGGACCGGCGCCGATGACGGTGTCCCGAGCCTGCGCGTCACCGGGCAGATCGTGTCGTCGCCGGTGCCCCTCGCCGACGGCGCGAGTTATGTGCTCGACGTGGCTGTCCCGCAGGCGTCCGCGCAGCAGGTCGCCGACCTGGCGGCCAGGGAGCAGCTCGTCATCGTCCGTGAGGGCGGCAACTGATGGCCGTCGTCGCCTGCGCGTCCGTCGTCGGGTCACCGGGCGTCACCACCACCGCGCTCGGGCTCGCCCTGACCTGGGATCGCGACGTGCTCCTCGTCGATGCCGACCGCGACCCCTCCCAGGCCATCCAGGCCGGCTATCTGCGTGGAGCCGACCTGGGGGGACGCGGACTCGCGGGTCTCGCCCGCGCCCATCGCGAACGCAGGCCGCTGCATGACGAGCTGACGCGTCAGTCCGTGCCGCTGACGAGCGACGAGGGAGTGACCCGGCGCTTCCTGCCCGGCTTCGCCCACCCCGGTGCGGCGTCCGTGTTCGGCCAGGTGTGGCCCGACCTCGCGCACGCGCTGTCGGGTCTGGGGGCTGCGGGCACCGACGTCATCGTGGACGCCGGTCGCATCGGACGCGACGGCCTTCCCACCCCACTGCTCATCGAGGCGGACGCGGTCCTGGTGTGCGTCCGAAGTTCGCTGCGGTCGCTGGCCGCACTCCGGTTGCACCTGCCCGGGCTGGTGGACCAGCTCGAGTCGCTGCCGGGTCACGCCGAGCTCGGCCTGGTGGTCATCGGTGAGGGCCAGCCGTATTCGGCGTCCGAGATCGCGAAGGCGTTCGGGGTGACCGTCGCGTTCACGCTTCCGCACGAGCCCGGTCAGGCGTCCGTGTTGAGCGATGGCGCGGTCGAAACCCGCCGGTTCGGCGAGGGGTCGCTGCTGCGCTCGCTGCGTGCGGCAGCCTCCGGAACCCGGGCGGGCGTCACGGCGCGCGCCCGACTGATCGGGGGCGCGGCATGAGCGCCGACCTCTCGAGCATTCTTGCGGGCTTCGACTGGACACTCGACGACGACGTCCAGGGGCCCTCGCCGGCGTCCCCGCGCCGCGAGCTGGCGTCCAGGGCGGTTGATGTCGACTGGGACCTCGTGGTCGACCTGCGGCACCGCGCGTCCGCAGAGATCACCCAGAACACCGAGGCATGGCTCGCAGACCATGCGCGTCCGATGCCCGCGGACGACCGCCAACAGATGGGACGCTCGGTCATCACGAGCGTGGTCAGCCATCACGCCGAGCAGATCGCGGCCAACGGCCAGGCTCTGTGGCCCCGCGACGTCGAGCACGCGTACGTCGTTGCCGTTGAGAACGCGATCTTCGGCTATGGACGCCTGCAACCCATCTTCGACATCCCGGACGCCGAGAACATCGAGATCCACGGGTGGGACTCGGTGATGGTTCAGTACGGCGACGGCCACCGCGACGAGCACCCGCCCGTGGCCGACTCGGACGAGGAGCTCGTAGCGGCGATCCGCTTCCTGGGCGAAATGGCGAACCCGCCACGTCCGTTCGACGACGCGCACCCGATGATGACGCTCGCCCTCGGCGACCGGTACCGCCTCCACGCCATCGGATTCGGCCTGTCGTTCCGGCCGTCGATCATCATTCGCCAGCACATCCTCACCGCCGTCAATCTTGCCGAGCTGGCGGGGACGGGGATGATGCCGGTCGAGGTGGCGCGATACCTCCACGCGAGCGTGCTGGCCCGCAAGTCGATGGTGATCTCGGGTGACCAGGGCGCCGGGAAGACGACCCTGCTGCGCGGACTGATCAGCGCGATCCCCGCCACCGAACGGTTCGGGACGCTCGAGACCGACTACGAACTGCTCACCCACCTGCAACCCGGACGCCGGAACATCCTCGCCCTGCAGGCCAAGGTGGGTCTGGGCGAGCGGATGGAGGGACGCCATCTCGGCGAGTACTCCGTCGCCGACCTGATTCCCGAAGCCCTGCGGCAGAACCTGTCGCGGCTGGTCGTGGGGGAGGTTCGTGGGTCGGAGGCAGGAGCGATGTTCGAGGCGATGCAGTCCGGGGCAGGCACGATGTCGACGACGCACTCGCACTCCGCGTCCTCGACCATGGACCGGCTCGCAAGCCGGGTCGCCCAGGGCGGCGTCCTCACGATCGACGAGGCCTACCGTCAGATCGCGCACAACATCCACCTGTTGATCCACGTGAAGCTCGTCGACGACACCTGGCGCGGTGGACGCCGACGCCGCTTCGTGTCAGAGGTGCGCCAGTTGACCGGGGCCATGGAGGGCGATCGCCCGACCACGCACCTGGTCTACCTGGCCGACAACGAGGGGCAGACGTCGGTCTTCCACCCCGATCCCCTGGCGCTCGACGAACTGGCCGAGTTCCAGTCGGCGTGGGGTCAGCCGTGAGCCCCGCGATCGTGGTGGTGAGCGGGGCTCTGCTCGGGCTGGCGGTCCTGCTCGTCGTGGCCGGGCTCGTCCCGCGGGAGCGTCAGGCAGCAGCGCCGTCGTCATCGAATGCGCGGACCCGTCTTCGCCGGGCCGTGAACACCGTCTCGCGGCGCCAGCAGGTGATCGGCGCTGCGGCTGTGCTCGGAGGCTTGGCCGCTTTCGCGTGGACGGGGTGGCTGCTGGCTCTGGTCATCGTCCCGCTCGCGGTGTGGGGACTACCCATCCTCTTGGCAGAGCCCCCGAACCGCGATATCGACCTGCTCCAGGCGCTCGATCGCTGGGTGCGCGGGTTGGCGTCCTCAATCCCGACCGGCAAGTCGATCACCGACGCCATCCGCGCCACGCGGGGTCAGGCCCCGCCCCTGATCGCGGGCGATGTGCGGCTGCTGGTGGCCCGGCTCGACGAGCGGTGGACCACCGCTGAGGCGCTGTTGGCCTTCGCCGACGAGCTCGACTCACCCGACTCGGACGCGGTCGTCGCGTCCCTGTCGTTGGCTGCCGAGCGTGGCGGTGTGGGCGCGACGCAGACGCTGACGGCGCTGTCGGAGAACATCCAGGAACGGCTCCGCGCGCTGCGCGAGATCGAGGCCGAACGCGCGAAGCCTCGGGCGGTCGTGAAGCAGATCACGCTCATCACCGTCCTGGCGCTCACCGCCGCGTTGCTCACCGGTGGCAGCTTCTTCGATCCGTACCGGACGCCCATCGGGCAGTTGGCGATGCTGGGGCTGGCGTCGGCCTATGCGGGGTCGCTGATCATGCTGCGTCGGCGCACCATGCCGCGGCGTCGCGAGCGCATCCTCCAACGGCGCAGCCGGTTGGCGGTGGATCGTGGTTGACACGCTCGTGCTCGCCCTCGCAAGCGGGGCACTGGCGTCCTTCGGCGTGTTCACGGCCGTGGCCGCGCTCCTGCCCCAGCCGATCCGTCTCAGTGATGCCCTCTCGTCGCTCGCTCCCCAGACGCCCCGAGCGTCCGCAGCCGCGGTCGACCCTGCGTCCGGACGCCTGGACCGGCTCGCGGCGCGCGCCTACGCGTCCCTGCGTCTGCCCTTGTCAGAGGCCACGACCAAGGCACTGGCCCTGCAGGGACGTCCGGTCAGCGACTTCTTCGCCGAGAAACTCGTCTACTCGATGATGGGTCTGTTCGCGCCCCTGCTGTTCGCGGGCGCCCTCCTCATCATGGGACGCCCGGTGGGCCCGGCACCGATCGGCGCGTCCCTGGCAGGCATGGTCGTCGGCTACTTCGTGCCCGACGTGTTGCTCCGACGTTCTGCGTCGGCCTCCAGGGCGGACGCCGGCGAGGCGTTGTTCACCTTCTTCGACCTCGTCACGCTCGAACGCATGGCGAACCGGTCGGCGACCCAGTCGTTGCATGCGGCAGCGGGCATGAGCGAGCACCCGCTGTTCATGCAGATCCGGGTCGCCCTCGAAAGGGCGAGGCTCGAACAGCGTCCGCCCTGGGCTGAACTGCGTCGCCTCTCGATCGAGCTGGGCATGCCAGAGATTGGTGACGTGGCCGACGTCATGCGACTCGACGAACAGGGTGCAGCGCTTGCGGACGCACTCCGCAGTCGCGTCCGCGAACTGAGGGACGCGCACCTGACCAGGGAGAAGATCAAGGCACAAGAGGCCAGCGAGGCCTTGACCCTCTGGATGGTCGTGCCCGCGATGATCTTCGCCCTCGTCTTCCTGATTCCCCCACTGCTCCGGCTCACCGGAGTCAGCGGGTGACGAATTGCCCTGTGGACAGTCCGTTCGGGCGTCCACGCAACCACTGGAATGAACCATGAAGGAGAGAACATGTTGAGCTTGTTGACCACGGTGCTGTTGATCGTGCGCCCTCGTCAGGACGAACGCGGGCTGTCCCAGTCGACGGAGAACGCGATCCTGCTCGCCGGTGCGGTGGCCGTCGCCATGATCGTGATCGCCGTCATCACCAACTACGTCCAGGGTCACCTGCCCCAATGACGCGTCCGACCGGCCCCGGACACCGCGCGAGTTCGTCGCGCGGTGATCGTGGGCTGTCGGATTCCGTGCAGTGGGCATTGCTCGTGCCGGTGATCCTGCTGGCGTTGCTGGGCGGCATCCAGGCGGGCATCGTCCTCCACGCACGCACCGTCGCCGACAACGCAGCCCTCACCGCTGCCGAGATCGCGGCCGTCGGTGGGTCGAACAGCGCGGCCACCCTCGCCGCCCGTGACGTCGCGGGCGACGCCGGCCTGCGCGACGTCCAGGTCACGATGACGACGTCGGCCGGGCTCGTCACCGTCACGGTGAAGGCGAAGGCCCAGGTGATCCTCGATGTGGGCCCCTCGTCGCACGTCGTGTCGAGTGCCGTCATGCCTGCCGAGGTGCCCTGATGCGACGACGTGAGCGGGGAGCGATTGCCATCGAGGTCGTGCTGCTGGTCCCGGTGCTGCTGCTCGTCGTGGGCATGCTCGTGGCGGGTTGGCGTGTCTGGGCGGCGCGTCAGGGAGCCGAGGCGGCTGCGCAGGCGGCCGCGAGGTCGGCCTCGCTGCAACTGACCGGGACGCAGGCCCGCAGCATCGCCGAGCGGGTGGCGTCCGCGAACCTGGAGACCCTGCACGTCGAGTGCGTCCCTGCGACGACGGTGGACGTCGGCGATTTCGCCAAGCCCGTGGGGACGCGGGGGGACGTGACGGTGGCCGTCAGTTGTCGCGTCACCTTCTCTGACCTGCTCCTGCCCGGGACGCCGGGATCCATCGTGGTGAAGGCGAGAGCCACCGAGCGCCTCGACACCTTCGCGGAAAGGCGGCCATGAACCGACTCCTGAAGGGCGTGCTGGCACTGGTGGCGACCCTCGGCCTCGTGGTCGGCGTCCCGGTTCTGCTGGTGACCTGGGGACGCCTGGACGTCCTGGGCTCCATCGACTGGGCCCTTGTCTGGTCGACTCCCGACGACGGTAGCGTCCTGCTCCTGCTGGTGTCCCTGATCGGTTGGGTGGCCTGGCTGGCCATCGTCGCGTCGTTCGCGGTCGAACTGGTGGCCGTGTCGCGCCGCCGACCGGCCATCCGCCTGCCGGGACTGTCGTGGGCGCAGCCCCTGGCTGCGTCCCTGGTCGTCGCCATCGCGGGCATCGCGGTGTCAGGCGTGGTGACCCCGGCGGCGGCGGCGCCTACCGAGGCCACGGCCCCGGAGGGCTCACGCCCCGTGACGACAGCCGCGCCTGTGGCGTCCGCAGCCGAGGCCGTCACGACGTCGACAGCGGACACCCCCGCGTCCCTCGTGCACACGGTCGTCCGTGGTGACGACCTGTGGAGTCTCGCGTCCCACTACTACGGCGACGGATCGCGATGGCGCGAGATCCGGGACGCCAACCCGGGCCTGGATGCCGCTGCCCATCTGCAGCCCGGCCAGCACCTGATCGTGCCCGACGGCGTCCGCACGAAGGGCGCCGGCACACCGATCGTCGTGTCGGAGGGTGACACCCTGACCTCGCTGGCCGCGACCCACCTCGGGGACGCTGACCGCTGGCGGGAGCTCCTGCACGCCAATCGCGACCGCATCACCGATCCCGACCTCATCCAGCCGGGGTGGGTGTTGCGCGTCCAGGGGGCGCAGGCCCACGTGCAAACCACTGACGCGGACGCGAAGGCCGCCGCCCCTCGCCCAGCCCCCTCGACACCCGCGACCGCCACCCCCGCGCCGGCGACCGACGTGCCGTCGGCAGCGCCCGTCGCGCCGGACGCACCCTTCGACCCGCGATCGACACCGCACCTCGACCACGATGCCGACGTGTCCGTGGCTGCTGACGCACCCGCATCCGGGCTTCCTGCGACGGGAACCGGCGCCCTCGGTTCATCACGCGGCACCGGCGTCCCTGTGACCTCGTCGGCCCCGATCCTGTCGGCCTCGGCAGCGAATCCGGTCCTCACCGAGGCGAGTGAGGGCGAGTCCGATCCGGCCCGTGCCCTCGTCGGGGGATTGACCAGCCTGCTGGCACTCTCGCTCGCCGCTGGACTGGCCGTCCGCCGGCGCGGACAACTGCTGCACCGGGGTCTCGGTGAACGCATCCTCCACGCCAGCCCCGAGGCGCAGCGTTTCGAGTCCGCCCTCGCCCGCGTCGCCACCCGCGCGGAGGATGTCCCCCTGACCCCCACGACCGTCATCCTCGGCCTTGACGGAGACGATCTCGTCCTCCACGACGTGGGTGCCGCACGATTGACATGGCTGGCCTGCCCGGACGCCGACGTGCGTCCGCAGGTGGTCGCCGCGCTCGTCACGGGCCTGGTGGGCGCGACCTGGTCGTGCCGCGTCTCGACGCAGGTCGTCGGTGCCCAACTCGGCTGGGCGCGGTCGTTCGACAATCCACTCTCCCGTGTCTGGACGGCCACCGACGACGGCCTCGCCGCCCTCGAACGCAGCACTGCCGGACGCCGGCTCGAGCTGACCCGCCAGGGTGAGGCCATCGTTGCCGAATGGGACCCGGAGGTCTACCTGTTCGCCGAGCCACTCGGCGCTGACCAGGCCAACCGCCTGGTCAGAGCAGTGTCGGGGATCGAGGTCGGCGTCAGTGCCGTGGTCGCAGCCTTTGCGCACCCGGCGGGATCGCCGGCCGATCGCGGTGAGATCGTCACCTACGACGGCGACTCCGCGTCCATCGGTGGGCGTGTCTTCACGCCGCAGCTCCTCGATGCACCCGCCCGCCATGCCCTCGTCGAATTGCACGACGTCAGCGGCTCCCTGGACACCACTCCGGCGCCCTGGTGGTCGGACGATGACGACCTGCCCCCCAACCTCGCCGTCCTGCCCCGGCGCAGCACCCCCCTGTCGGAGGAGCCTGTGGACCCGTTCGCCTCCAGCCCAGACCCCGTGATCCGCCTGCTCGGGCCGATCGAGCTCCACGGCGCTCGTGGCCCTGCCCCGACGCGTGCGGTCAAGCAGTGCGTCGAGTACGCCGCGTGGATCCACACCCACCCCGGACGCCGAGCCGTCCACATGATGCGCTCGCTGCTCGTCGCGGAGGGGACGCGACGCTCGAACATGTCACGCCTGCGCTCGTGGCTCGGCGACGACCCGTTCGGTGAGCCCTACCTGCCGGACGCCTACTCCGGCGTCATCGAGCTCCACCCGGGCATCACGTCCGACTGGGAACGGCTCCAGACGCTCGTCCACGGCGGCGTCAACCGTGCGTCCAGTGATGCCCTGGCCGATGCCCTCCAGCTGGTTCGCGGCGCTCCGCTCGCGGACGCGGCCCCGGGCCAGTGGCACTGGGCCGAGGAGATGCGCACCGACATGGCGTCCACGATCCGTGACATCGGCGCCGTGCTGGCCCACCGCGCACTGGCGGCGGGCGACCTCGACGTCGCGCGTTGGGCGGCGTCCCGAGCCCTGGTCGCGGCTCCCGAGGATGAGGTGCTGATGTGCGCGCGCATCCGCACCGAACACTTGGCCGGGAACCGCGGCGAGGTCGATCGACTCGTCCTGCACCTCACGCGCCAGGCCCGCACGCTGGGCGTCGACCTGTCAGACGAGACCATCGAGGTGCTTCAGGACGTCGTCGAGGGACGGCCCCGCGCTCGTCGCGCGTGAGACTGGGTCAGAGAACCCGCGGCGCGGGCAGGACGCTCAGTCGGGCGGCCCGGCCGCGTGCTGGGACGCCTCGGTTCCACGGTTGAAGCGGGCGTCCCCGATCCGATGGCTGGCCACGAGGAAGAGCCCGGCGAGCCCGAGATAGGTGAGAGCCCACGCCCCGTACACCGGGAGCGAGACCCCGCCCAGGGGCAGCACCGCCGCCGCAAGGGCGGCCGCGGCAACCATCGCGACGTTGTAGATGATGTCGTAGATCACGAAGACGCGGCCCTTCATGTCGTCATCCACATGGGCCTGAACGAGCGTGTCGACGCCGGCCTTGATCGCCTGGCTGAACAACCCGACCAGGAAGGACGCGGCGAACAGCGGCCAGCGCTGGATGATCATCCCGGGCACCACCGACACCACCGCGAGGGCCAGCAGCAGCGCCACGAGGGACTTCCGCAATCCCAGTCGCTTCGTCAGCATCGGCACCAGCACGGCGGACGCGACGAATCCCGCGCCGGTCATCCCGGCCCAGATCACCAGGTCGCGCGTCGCGCGAGGCAGGTCGGCTTCGGAGTGGAAGTGGTTGCGGAACACCAGCACGCTCGCCACGCTCCACATGCCGAACAGGAAGCGCTGCGACCCGATCACGATCAGGCCCAACAGGGCCGGGGACTTCCGCCGCAGGTGGCGTCCAGCCCCCACCAGACCCGACATCACCTCGGACGCTGTCGTCGTCCGCACCTCATGTGCGTCCGGGCCCAGGTCGTGCCGACCGAACCGCAGGGCCAGCATGGCCGAGTTGGCGAACCCGAATCCGGCGGCGAGGAAGACGAATGCGTCGGCGTGGTTCATCGGCATCCACCTGCTGAGCAGCCAGCGCAGGCTCGCCGCGATGCCGGCGCCGACCAGCACGCCCGCCGGCCCGATCGTCGGCATGATCGAGTTGGCCATCAGGAATTCGTCGTCGTCGATGGTGTGCGGGAGCGCGGCGCTCAGACCGGCGAGCAGGTAGCGGTTCAGGCTCAACGACACGAGGAGCAGTCCGTACAGGACGATCGTGGACGCCGTCCCCCGATCACCCAGCCACACGGTCGCGGCCAGGGCGATGGAGAGCACCAGCCTCGCCACCTCGACCACGACCGCCACCTGTCGACGCGACCACCGGTCGAGCGTCACGCTGACGAACGGACCGAAGATCGAGAACGGCAGCAGCGTGATGGCCAGCACCGACGTGATCGCCCACGCGTTGGGCTGTTCGGTGGGGGAGAGCAGCACGTAGCTCGCCATGCCCACCTGCAGCGTCCCGTCGGCGGTCTGACTGACGTAACGGATGGCCAGCAGCTTGCGGAACCGACTGTGGCGCCACAACCGACGCAGGCTGTTCGCCAGCTCCATGTGGACGCCTCCCGATGGTGGGTCGTCGCGGGCAGCGGGCCCGCTGGACGTCTCCCCACACTATCGGCGCACCCCCCGGGACGCGTCGCACGCGCGGGTGCCCGCGTCCACGAAGGCACCCACGTCCCGATTCACACACGTAATCTGGGTGCATGAGTCAACGCCAGGAGGACGCCCGTCGCAGGCTGCAGATGACCCAGGACGCCGCGCGTGGTGAGGCCGTGGCCGCACAGAAGTTGATCGATGCGTTCGTCGTCGAGGCGAAGGCGCGTGGCATCGCGTCCGAGCCCCTGCGCGCCACCCTCCTGAGCGGGCAGAGCGTCAAGACCGACCGCGAGGGGTGGTACCTCCGCAAGAACAAGTCGATCGGCATCGGCGTCGACGGCGGTTACTACGTGCTGACGGTTCCGGGGGGTGCCATGGCGCGCTTCACCGGGGTCAAGCTCAGCCCGACCCTGCCGCCCCTGGTCGTGGGACGCGGCGGACGCGACGGCGAGACCGGTGACATCGGCGAATACCTGCAGTGGCGGCTGGACGCCGGCTGACGCCCGTCCCTTCCTTCGCGCGGCCGGACAACACATCCGGGACGCGGACAACACCCCGCCGGAGCCGACAACACCCCTGACGACAGCCCCGGACGAGTCTGGGACCACCGAAACGAAAGGTGGCTCCAGATGTTGGCATGGCAGGTCAAGGACTCCATGAATCGTGAATGGGACGGTCTGGCTGAGGCGGCGTCCGCGTTGTCACTGGTGCACGCGAGTGCGTGCGACGCACTCCTCGGGTGCGACACCCTCGACGACATCGTCACCTGCTGCGGGGACGACCGGGTGTGCCGGGCGTTGCTCGCGCTGGCCCAGTCGCGTGGGCCCCTGGGCACGCTGGCGGGACGCGTCGTCCTCCAGGCGATGGTGCCCGCTCTGATGGAGATCGCGTCCAGGCATCCGGGCGTGGAACCCGAGGAGTACGTCAGCACCGCGTGGCTCGTGATCATGTCGCTCGACGGGGCCCGCGTCCGTCGGGCGGTCCTCACGCGGCTCGTGCTCGACACCCTGAAGGTGCTCTCTCGCGAGAAGGGCCGCCGAAGCCGCCTCGACCTGCTGGCCACCCTCGACGATGACCTCGCCCTGGCGTGGGCGTGTGCAGACAGGTCGGACGCCGAACCCCTGCTCGACCGCGCCCGTGCGCTCCACCTGGTGACCGACTCGACGGCCGCCCTGCTGCGGTCGATCTACGACGACGGGATGGCGCCTGCGCTCGCGGCCAGCGTCCACGGCCTGACTCACGCGGCTGCGCGGCAGCGATCGTCGTCGACGATCCGGCGGCTGCGCGTCCACCGGGACGCGCTGTTGGCCGCCTGATGCTCGTTCGAGGTGAGCGCGTCGCTCACGCAGACCCGCGGACGTCACGGGATCACGTCACGACTTCGTGGCGAACACGCACAGTCAGACGTGAATCCGTGGGAGAAATGAAGATTTGTTGGCGAATCCTCAACTTTGACCGCGTCCACGCTGCGGAACGTTCGCCAATACTGAGAGAAACAGGCACAATAAACCAATCGGGTACCGGACCACTCCACGAGTCCTCCCGACCGATGAGCGCCCAGGGGGTTGCTGGGGGTGACCAGCAGCCCTCTGGAGCCTTCTCCGGGGTCTATTCCTCAGCCAGCGCCTCGACCGGGGCCGCGTTCGCGGCCCGGCGTCCGGGCAGGACGGACGCCAGCGCAGCCGCCACGGCAGCCACCGCCAGCAGGGCCAGCGTCAACCAGGGATCGATCGCGAAGCGGATCTTCGTCGACTCGGCGAGATCTGCCTGCCGCAACACCGCCGAGATGCCCAGCCAACCGAAGAACGCGCCGAACACCACGCCGACGATCACACCCGTGAGCGCGAGCAGCATGGCCTCGACGAGCAGCATCAGGCGAAGTGAACCCTTCTGCATGCCCATCGCGCGCAACAGGGCCGACTCGCGCGTCCGCTCGATGACGCTCAACCCGAGGGTGTTCGACACACCGACGAGGGCGATCAGCACCGCAACCCCCAGCAGCGCCGTCGTGATGAGCAGCAGGATGCCGAGGACGCGCTCGATCATGTACGCCATCAGGGCCCCACCGCCCACGCTCACGGTGGTCATGTACTTCTCCATGATCGTCTGCAGGTCGAGGAACGCGGACGCCATGTCGCCCCGGTCGGCGAGCTTCAGCCACATCAGGTTGTTGACGGGTTCAGCTGTCAGGTCGGCCAGTGTCGCTGGACTGACCAGGGCGGCCTGACCTTCAACGAGGGTGGTGTGGACGATCGTCAGGGTCGCCTTGCCCTTGTCGCCCCAGAGGTCGATCTCGCCTCCGGACTTCAGCGAGGAGTCGTCCGTGCGTCCGATGTAGATGGTGCCGTCCGGGATCGACGTGGGCGCCGTCGGGGCAGCGGCGGCCGCCTCGGGTGTGAGGGCGCTGAGGTTCCACATCATCTTGTTGACGTCGGTCGCCGTCGTGCCCTCCAGCACGGCGGACGCTGTCACTCCCGACAACTTCTCGCCCTGCGCGATGACGTCGGCTGGAAGCACGAGTGGATCGGTCGTCGACGGGTTGGGGTCGCTCCAGTCGAGGGTCGCGGCCAGCGAGATGTCGACCGGGTAGCGCTCGTCGATCTTGGCCAGAACCGTCTTCTCGATGGTCGCCGTGCCCACCTGGAGGGTCACGATCAGCCCGACCGCCAGCATGAGCGCGGTTGCGGTGGCTGATGCCCGACCGGGATTGCGCACGGCATTGGTCGTCGCCAACCGGGCTGTCGGGCCGGTCAGGCCGACCACGCGTCCGAAGGCCTTGACGAGGGATGGGACGTACAGCGGCGCCCCACCCAGGACGCCCAGGGTGAGCAGCATCGCACCGCCCAGCGCCCAGACCAGCGGCCACGAGTCGGTGAACTGGCTCACCAGCGCCAACCCGGCCCCCGCCACCACGAGCACGCCGCAGATCACCATGCGAACCCTGCTCGACGCGCGCGCCGCCTCAACGGTCTGCACCGGCTGCAGCGCTTCGAGGGGCGCCACGCGTGTGGACCTCAACATCGGGACGATCGCCGCCAGCACGGTGATGACCACGCCCACGATGAACTCAGCCCCGACCTCGAGCCACGGAATGGTCATGCCCAGACTGAGTGTGCCGACGAACCACGTGCCGATCGCGGCCACGAGCACCCCGAGGACGACACCGAGCGCGCTGCCGATGGCACCGAGCAGGATCGCCTCGGCGAGGAACTTGCGCCGCACCTGCGACCCGGACGCACCGACGGCTCGCAACAGACCGATCTGGCGACGGCGCTGGGCCAGCAGGATCGTGAAGGTGTTGGCGATGATGATCATGCCCACGACCAGCGCGACGGCAGCGAAGCCGCCGAGCATCAATTTCATGACGTTGGTCTGCTCGGTCAACTCGTCGAGCTGCTCGTTGGCGTAAGTCTCGGCGGTCTTGACCTCGGCGCCGAGCGCCGAGGTCGCTGCCGCAAGTTTCGGCACCAGCGCGTCGAGGTCGGTGCCGGCGTCCGCCTTGACGAGCCACTGCCCGCTCGACTGGTCAGTCAGACCTGACGCCTTCGCCCATGCCATCGACACGTAGGCCGTCTGCTGGAAGATCGACCGCGGATCATT
>Ga0075156_10000869_pt1 | contig 16100 bp, 16 predicted proteins | sample JI81AbrownDNA_FD_70966 | JGI IMG/M metagenome (GOLD analysis project Ga0075156, IMG submission 70966) | Wastewater effluent complex algal communities from Wisconsin, to seasonally profile nutrient transformation and Carbon sequestration -... | ecosystem: Engineered > WWTP > Effluent > Algae...
CGGGGACTCAGTCCCCCTCGACATCGGACACTCACGACGCCTCGCCACAGCCCACCAACGACGAGCCCTCACCGTCCGCGACGGCGGCTGCGTGTTCCCCGGCTGCGGCGCCCACCCCAGCAGCTGCGAAGCCCACCACCTCCACCCCTGGAACTGGGACGGTCCCACCAACCTGGGCAACCTGGTGCTGCTCTGCCCGCACCACCACGGCGTCGTGGAGCCGAATCCGTTGGCCAGTCCCGGAAGTCAATGGGAGATCATCATGATCGACGGGCTCCCCGGGTTCCGTGCACCCATCGACCTGGCCACCGGCACCCGCACCACCCTGTGGCACGCCCGCTTCAAAGCCCGCCGCCAACAAGCCGGGACCAAACCGCCCAAACCGCCCAAGCGACTGGCGGCCGGAGCACCCTCGGCGCCGACACCCTCAACCCGATGCTGACAAGGGCCGATGGTTACTTCGACGGCTGATGATCGCCCCGGCTTCCATACAGCCGTCGATCGGGAACGCCACCCGCACGACCTGTGGCACTCCCGCTTCAAGGCCCAACGCCTACGGGCTGGGTCGCTTCCACCCGCGAGGCGGACCCCAGGAGGACGCTCCATTCAAACAGGCCCGGGTCGGACGTGGGGCTGAGAGCAACAACTGACGATCCCTTGCCTTCCGCGGGCCCGCTGCTAGGCTCGTCGGATGCCTGAGAACACCATCGACACCGTCTGGCTGACCCCGGAAGCTCACGAGAAGCTGATCGGCGAGTTGGAGCACCTCAAGGGCGAGGGACGCACCAAGGTATCCGCCAAGATCGCCCGTGCCCGCGAAGAGGGCGACCTCTCCGAGAACGGCGGCTACCACGCAGCTCGCGAGGAGCAGGGCCAGATGGAGGCACGGATCCGTCAGCTCGAGGCCATGCTGAGGGACGCACACGTGAGCGCTCCTGATGAGAGCTCCGACGTGGTCCATCCCGGCATGCTCGTCACCGTCGCCTTCGACGGCGATCTGGACGACACCGACACCTTCCTCCTCGGTTCACGCGAGGTCATGGGTCTAGACGCGTCCGTCGACGTGTCGGTGTACTCGCCGCAGTCGCCGCTGGGCCAAGCCGTTGCGGGCCAGTCCAAGGGCGCTGAGGTCAGCTACGTGGCCCCCAACGGACGCACGATCAACCTGACCGTCCTCGACTTCGCGCCCCACAAGGGCTGACGGACGTTCAGCGGCGCCGGTCCCGAAGCTGGTAGACCCGCTGCGGCGTGACACCGGCCCATTGCGCCAGTTGCCTGACCTCGATGCCCATCAGGACGCCCTCGCGCACCAGTGCGCGCCAGCGCTTGTCTGCCTCCGCAAATTGCGAGTTGGCCTCGGCGCGCGCCGACGTGGACTCCACCACGATGCGGTCCCAGTCGCGGGCACTGACGGCGACCGTCGGAATGATCCAGCCCTGCAGCTGACCGCCCGCGTCCCAGCCATGGCGCGCCAGGACGTCGGCGCGTGAACCGCCGTCGAGCGAATAGCGGGCCACGGGCTCACCGTCGAGGTTCACCACCACGACTCCTTGCGTGCCGTCGGGACGCAGTTCGTCCCGGGTGCGGAAGTGCGCGACACGCTCGACCGGAATGACGCAGGGAACGCCGCGGACGAGGTCACCGAGACCACCGAGCCGCCGCCATCCGAGTTCATCCAGCAGCTGGTCCACCCTGAACTCCTCTGAAACCCAAGGGTCCGGATCCGGCCCTCCAGGCCGAAGGTACGTCACGATGGCCCCCACGGCGTGCGTCCGGACTGCGGCCCACCCGTCGTCCAGAGGGACGTCGTCCGGGGTGATGACCAATTCGAGATCAGCCTCCCCCCTGGCATCGACGACGAGGACGTGGGCGAGCGCCGAGTCAAGATGCAGAGCCATGCAGATAAAGTATAGCGCGCTTTAATGGACGTCAAGGCGCATGCAGCCGCTCCTACAGCCCCTGCAGGATCTCCGCCGCCTCGGACGCCGTCAAAGCCCCCGAAGCCACTTCTGCGAGCACCTGGTCGCGTGTGAGGGGCGAGTCCTCGGCCTCACCTGCAAGCCCCAACTTCTGCAACAGGGACGTCAGGCGCAGCCGCGCCGTCGGGTAGCTCACGCCCAGGTGCTTCTCGAGCTCCTTCAGATTCCCGCGGGACGCGAGGAAGACGCGCAACAGGTTGAGTTCCGCATCATCGAGTGAGCAGAACTCGCACGACCGGAACTCCCCCGCCAGCTCCGTGCCGCACGAGCGGCAGGCCAACCGGGTGGTGACGAGGGCGTCCCCGCAGACCGGGCAGTCGTCCGGCGCCCGGTGACCGACCTCGTGGCGTGACTTGGCGTTCACTTGTCCTTCTCCTCGTCCGTGCCGGCGACCTTGATGGCCGCGAATCCCATGACGATCCCGACGTCGAGGCGTCCGGACCCGTTGCCGATGACGTACTCGTCGACGCTGCCCTGGACGTCAGCGGGCCAGGCGATGCGTCCGAGTTGGGCCTCCGCGCGGACCGTCACGTTGGCACCCTCGGTGAGGGTCACGGTCAGTTGACCCGATTCGACCCGGACGCGGGAACGCCCACGCTGCAGCGGCCCCTCGACCGTGGCGCTGCCCGCCTGCACGAGGACGTCCGAGGCCTCCTCGACGTCGTGGAGCCCCGCGCTGCCGGCGGTGACGCGCACCTTGCCGAGCGTGGGCACCTTGTGTGAGCTCAGCGTCCCGGCCGTGACTTCGACGTCGACAGGGATCGACGGGTTCACGCGGACGTACAACTCCTTGCCCAGCGCCACAGTCACCTGACGCAGGTCGTCCAGACTCCGCGGCGGGCGAATGAAGCTGAAGCCGTCGATGCTGGGACCGAGGTCACCGTCGCTGGTCACCTCGAGCACGTTGCCGGTGCGTCGCAACACGTGAGGGCCCTCGACGCTGAGCGTGGCAACGGACGCGTCGCCCACCAGGCGGACGCGACGTCCGGTCGACCGGATGATCACCCGGTCCAGCCCCTTGGTGCGTGGACGCGGTGCTTCCGCCTCAGCGACCGGCTCAGCCACAACAGGTTCAGCTTCGACCGGCTCAGCTTCAACGTCGGCGGGGGTGGTCTGCGTCCGGAAGGACTCCCTCGCGAAGGGCGAGTACTGGCGACGGCCAGCCTCGTCGTCGGAGTGTCGAGGGGTGTCGGCGTCCGACCCGGTGGACGCGCGCTCAGCCGAGGCTGCCCGGGCCTTCAGCGCGTCGATGCGTCGGGACGCCTCGGCGGCGTCGATGCGTCCGGCCGCCAGGTCGTTGAGAATGGGGGTGAGATCAAGATCGCTCATATTTCAAGTGTGAAGCCTGACTTGCACTTTTCGGAAGGGCTGCTTACCAGATTCAGGGTTGGGGCAGGGTTCGCCCGCGACGTCGAGGCGGACGCTCGGGCGCCGCCGACGCCTGCGATCCGTTCAGCGACCGGATGAAGCTGTTGCCGAAGGCCAGGATCGGCACCGCGAACAGGCCCCCAACGATCCCCCCGAGAATGAAGCCGATCGCCAATCCGTACAACACCACCAGGGGATGGATCGACACCGCGTGGCCGAGCAGGAACGGCTGCAGGATGTGCGCCTCGAGCTCCATCACGGCGACGAAAACGCCCAGCATGATGAGCGCCCTCACCCAACCCAGCGTCACGAACACCACCGCCGTCGCCACCGCCCCCGACACCAGGGCACCCAACAACGGGACGAAGGCGCACAGGAAGGTGAATGCGCCGATCGCGAGCCACATGTTCGACCCCACGGCAGCCGCGCCGATCAGTGCACCCAGGCCGTCGACCGCCGCCACCACCACGGCCGCACGCACGTAGGCGACCAGCGACGTCCAGCCACTGCCTGCAGCGTCCATGAAGCGCGCGCGCCCCGAGAACGGGATCAGGGCCGACCCCGCCCGAGCCATACCCTTGCCGTCCAGCAGGAAGTAGAACGCCGCGAACAGCGCCAGGGCCATCCCGGCGAAGAAGTGGCCGACGCCGGCGCCGGCAGCCGCCAGGTAACCGGCGATGGCAGCACGCTGATTGTTGGCGTACTCCTTCGCCTGCTCGATCCAGGTGTCGACCTGGGCCTCCGAGAGGTTGAACGGAGGACGCGACAGCCAGTCGAGCATCGACGTGAACGAGTTCACGGCCTGTTTCCCCAGCTCAGTCCACTGGCTGGCGATCTGGGCGCCCATCAACGTGATGATGCCGACGACGATGACCGCCAGCAACAACAGGCAGAGTGTCGCCGCGAGCGCACGGTGAACCCCCCGAGCCACGAGCCAGTCCTTGAGCGGCCAGAGCGCTGCCGTCAGCAGAACCCCGACCAGGAACGGGACCGACACCTGCGAGATGTACGAGACGACCACCCACGCCAACGCGATCAGGGCAGCGATCAGGATCAGTCGCCACGCCCACGCGGCCGCGACGTTGATCGACCGGGGAATGCCGGCATCCGCAGGGAGGGGTTCGCCGGACCCGGCGACCTTGGGGCGATTGGCCTGCACGCTTCCTCCTGACAACTCGTCCTGGGGCCAGAGTAACGTTCACCCGTGCCCCTGCCCCTGCCTGCCGCCGCGACCTCGTGGATCCGCGCCCGCAGTGACATGCCCCGGGACGTCGTGGTGCTCGCGATCATCGCCTTCTTCGTGTCGGTCGGCTTCGGCGTGATGATCCCGGTGCTGCCCGTCTTCGCACGCAGCTTCGAGGTCACGAACGTCATGGTGGGCATGGTGATCTCGGCGTTCGCCCTGATGCGCCTGGTCACGAGCCCCTTCTGTGGCCTGCTGAACCAATGGATGGGTGAGCGACGAGTCCTCGGGGCCGGGATGTTCATCGTCGCCGGGTCGTCGGCCGCAGCCGGCCTGGCCACCTCGTTCTGGGGCCTGCTCCTCATGCGCGGCGTGGGCGGCATCGGCTCGGCCATGTTCACCGTCGCGGCGATGACTCTCCTCCTCCGCTCGGTGGACTCCTCCATGCGTGGACGCGCCAGCGCCCTCTACTCGTCCGGCTTCCTCATCGGCGGCATGACCGGCCCCGCCATCGGCGGCCTGTTCGCCAGCATCTCGCTCACCGCCCCCTTCTTCTTCTACGCCGGAAGCCTCACGGTCGCCGGGATCGTCGGCCTGCTCCTGCTCACCGGACATGTCTCCACGACCGACGACGGCACACCCCTCACCCCGCCCCCGATGAACCTCGTCCTCCGGGACGTCCGCTATCGAGCGGCCCTCCTCACCGCCTTCGGTCAGGGGTGGCAGAGCTTCGGCGTCCGATCGGCGTTGATCCCCGTGCTCATCGTCGAGGGCCTCCACCGCCCCCCGAGCTGGACGGGGTTGAGTTTCGCCGTCGCCGCCGTCGCCCAGACCGCCGTGCTGGGCCCGGTCGGACGCGCCGTCGACACGATCGGTCGGCGTCCGATGATGGTTGCGGCCGGGACGCTGACCGGACTGTCGGCGCTGTCGATGCCGTTCGCGCCGAACATCTGGGTGATGACGGCGATCCTGTGTGTCTACGGGGTGGGGTCGGCCATGCACTCGACGGCACCGGCCGCGACCGTGGGCGACGTGGTCGGGGGACGCGGCGGCACCCCGATCGCCATCTACTCGATGATGAGCGACGTCGGTTCGATCATCGGGCCGCTCGCCGCAGGTGCCCTGGCCGATGCGATCGGCATGCCGGTCGCGTTCGCGGTCGGTGCTGCGCTGCTGCTCAGCGGCGCCCTCTACTCGCTCCGGATGCCCAAGATCGACCCGGGTCCGGTGGTCACGGCATGACCGCGCGTCCGTTGGCCGAGATCGTCGCGTCCGACTGGGCGGACGCGCTGGCCCCTGTCGAGCCCGTGATCCACGCCATGGGCGGCTTCCTCCGTGCGGAACTCGCCGAGGGACGGACGTACCTCCCGGCAGGTGACCGGGTGTTGCGGGCGTTCACGCGTCCCCTCGCGGACGTCCGCGTCCTCGTCGTCGGCCAGGATCCCTACCCCACGCCCGGCCATGCGGTCGGGCTGAGCTTCTCGGTCGAGCGGGATGTGCGTCCCCTGCCCCGGTCGCTGGCCAACATCTACCGTGAGTTGTCGGACGACCTCGGCGTCCCGCCCTGCGGGCACGGTGACCTCTCGGCGTGGTTCGACCAGGGCGTGCTGCTGCTGAACCGGGTGCTCACGGTGCGTCCGGGGGCGTCGGGCAGCCACCGTGGCAAGGGCTGGGAACAGGTCACCCAGCGGGCGATCGAGGCGCTCGTCGAGCGGGGCGGCCCGCTCGTCGCGATCCTCTGGGGACGCGACGCGCAGTCCCTGCGTCCGATGTTGGGGGACGTACCGGTGATCGCATCCGCCCACCCGTCCCCCCTCAGCGCCCACGCCGGCTTCTTCGGGTCCCGTCCCTTCTCGCGGACGAACGACCTGCTCCGGGGCCAGGGAGCCGACCCTGTCGACTGGCAGCTCCCCGACTGCGGTTGACGGCCCGCGGCACAATGGCGCCATGAACCTGTTCAGCCGATCGCCCCTCGCCGGACGCACGACTCCCGTCCTCGAGGGCACGTTCTTCCACCGCATCTTCGGCGATCCGATCGACCGCGAGTTCCCTGACGCCGAGGTCGCGTACCTCGCCCTCGGTTGCTTCTGGGGCGCGGAGAAGCTGTTCTGGAATACGCCCGGCGTCCTGTTGACGTCTGTGGGGTACATGGGCGGCGAGACGCAGAACCCCACCTACAAGGAGGTCTGCAGCGGACGCACCGGCCACGCCGAATCGGTGCGCGTCGTCTTCGACCCGGCCAGGCTGTCATACGCCGACGTTCTCGCCATCTTCTTCGAGAACCACGACCCGACCCAGGGCATGCGTCAGGGCAACGACGTCGGGACGCAGTACCGCTCGGCCGTCTACGTCACCTCCGCGGAACAGCGGGCGGTCGCCGAGTCGGTCAGGGCAGCCTTCCAGCCGAAGCTCACGGCGGCCGGGTACGGGACGATCACGACCGAGATCGTGGACGCCGGCCCCTACTACCTCGCCGAGGACTACCACCAGCAGTACCTGGACGCGAACCCCTTCGGCTACTGCCCCATCCACGCCACCGGGGTGACCTGCCAGCTTCCCTGAGTGGTCAGGCGAACAGCGCCAAGCGACCGCGAAGCCCGGGCGACTGGCCGGTCACAGGGAGCGATCAGTGGCCGATCGCTTCGCCCACGGCGAACGAGGCAACGAGGAGCGCCGTCAGCGCCGTGGTGACGATGAGCACCACGGAACGTTCCTTCTGGCGGAAGATCGCGATCGCTGCCACGACGAGCGAGACGACGGCGAGCGCGATGATCACGAACACGATCGCGATGGAGACCGATCGCCACGAATCCGGCAAAAGCATCAACACCGACGCGTACAGGGGGTAGAGAACGACCGGCAACAGTAGCCACAGGGCAATCCTGCCCACTCGGGTCTGAGGCATGACGTTCATGTCAGTTCAGCCTCTCTGAGGGTTTGATCCCTCACCTCCATTGTCCTCGCTCTCCGGTGCATAGGGTCGTCCCATGGCCATTGCACGTTTCCCCACCATCGTGATCGACTGCCCCGACCCGGCTGCGCTCGCGACCTTCTACGGGTCACTGCTCGATTGGGCGGCCGACATCTCCGACGACTGGGCGGACGTCCGGGGCCCCGACGGCCAGTGCATCTCATGCCAGAAGGTCGACGAGTACACGGCCCCCGAGTGGCCGGCACAGGAGGTGCCGCAGCAGATGCACCTGGACGTGATCGTCGATGACCTGGACGCCGCTGAGACCGCCGTCCTGGGGTTGGGTGCCACGAAGCACGCCTACCAGCCCGGCGAGACCTTCCGGGTCTTCCTCGACCCGGCCGGTCACCCCTTCTGCCTCTGTGTGAACTAGACCCGTGTGAATTAGACCCGTGTGAACTGACCGGCGCAGGTTCAGACCCGACGGGACGCGCCCGCATAGAGGCGCGTGACGTGGGCGTCCGCCGCCTGCAGGAACGCGTCCCGCCTGAGTTTCAGCGTCGGCGTGACGAGCGGCGAGTCGGTTGTCGTGTCGGCCAGCAGCAATGTGAACGCCTTGACCTGTTCTGGCCGTGAGACGTCTGAGTTCGCGCGGTCGACCGCGCGCTGAACCCGGGCGATCAGGTGCGGATCGTCGACGACGACACCCTCCGGGGTCGGCGTGATGGACGCCATTCCGGCCGCCAGGTCGTGGTGCCCGGAATGGTGCGCCCAGCGGCGGGTGGCGTCCGCGTCGAGGAGCAGGAGCGCGGTGAGATAGGGGCGTCCTTCGCCGACGAGCACCGCCTGCGAAACGAGCGGCGAGCGCGCCGCAGCCGTCTCCCACGGTTCCGGCGCCACGTTCTTCCCGGCGGCGGTGACGAGGAGGTGCTTGCGTCGTCCGCGGATCGTCAGGTGACCCGACTCGTCCAGCGTCCCGAGGTCGCCCGTGCGGAAGTAGCCGTCGACGAACGCCTCGACGTCATCCTCGGCGTCGATGTACCCGTCGAAGACACCGATGCCCCGGACGAGGACCTCACCGTCGTCCGCGATGCGGATCGTCGACCCTGGCATGGGTGGCCCTACCGTGCCGGGTCTGACGCCCCCAGGTCGATGGGCTGCGACCGGCGCAGTCGTCTCGGTCAATCCGTAGCCCTCGATGACCGGCACGCCGATGCCCCAGAAGAACCGCGAGAGGGACGCGTCGAGCGGCGCCGCTCCCGAGAGGAACCAGTCCATCCGCCCCCCGAGCAGGGCGCGCAAGCGGCGGTAGAAGAGGCGGTCGAAGAGGGCGTGGCGCGCCCGCAACCCGATCGATGCCCGAACAGTCGCGTCCTCCTGCCTGGCCTCCTGGACGCGGGCCCACTCGACGGCGGTCGCCTCGGCGGCGCGGAAGACCGGCCCCAGATGTGCGTCCGAGGCCTTGTCGCGCGCAGCAGACCTGACCTTGTCGAGGATCCGGGGGACGACGACCATGAACGTGGGCCTCACTTCGGCGAACGTTGCGACCACGCGCGTGGGTTGGGCCTCGTGGACCACCTTCATCCCGGCCGCGACCGCGACGAGTTGCAGTCCGCGCGCGAGGATGTGCGCCAGCGGCAGGGCGATGATCGTGACGGCGTCCTCGTTGATGAACTCGCGGTAGTCGGCCGCGATGTTGATGACCAGTCGGACGAGGTTTGCGTGGCTGATCCGGGCACCCTTCTGTCGGGCCGTCGTGCCCGAGGTGAAGACGATGGTGGCGGTGTCGTCCGACTGGACCGCGGCCGTTCGCTCGTCCAGGTCGGCGTCCGGAAGGTGCGCCCCGGTGAGCGCCAGCGCGGTGAGGTCGACGTCCGAGGGATCCATCGTCCAGAGGTCGAGGGCGACCCCGGCGTCAGCGAGGACTCTCCTCTGTTCGGCGCCCGCGACGACCGCCAACCGCGGCGACGTGGCCCCCGCCACCCCGCTCACCTGCATCGGGGACGAACTCTCGTAGACCGGCACGACGACCCCTCCGGCGAGCCAGACGGCCAGGTCGACAACGGTCCACTCGTAGCGCGTCGGCGCCATGACGAGAACCCGGTCACCCCGTCCCACGCCCTGCGCAATGAGCCCTCGAGCGACGGCCCGGGCCTCGGACGCGAACTCCGCGGTCGTGATGTCGACCAGTCCGGCGTCCGTTCGTCGGGCGAAGGCGACGTGATCGGGCGCGACCCTCAGTCGCTCGGCCAGCAGGTCGGGAACCGTCCTGAGGTCAGGGCGGTCGATCACCAGTGGGGTGGACGCCTCAGTCGTCATCACGTCCCCCCGCGATTCCAGCGACGCCCGCGACTCCTGCGAGGATCCTCGCCAACTCGGCGGGTTGCGTGAACATCGGCCAGTGTCCCGAGTCGATGTCGACGTAGGTGACATCCACAGCCCTGGCGAGCTCGGGGATCTCTCCCGCGTCCACCCAGGCCAACGCGTCGTCGGGTGAGAACTCCGGGCACACCATCACGACGGGGACGCCGTAACGCCGCTCGTCGTCCATCCTCACCACCCCCTGGGCCACGCCCTGGGGCACCGGGATCGCGGCTGCCGCGATCGACGCCAACGCGTCGTCGTCGAGGTCGTCGGAGTCGGGACCTTCGAACGGACCCCAGCCCGGGAACGGCATGGCGCCGTCGACCACATCGAAGAAGTCGGCGTACGGCTGGCCGTCCGGTGTGGGCATGCCGCCCACGAGGACGACCGCCGCGACCTTGTCGGGGCGACGGTCGGCGGCGATCCACGCCAGGGAACTCGCTGCCGAGTGGCCGACGACGACGACCTGACCGCCCGTGGCGTCCACGGCCGTGAGCACGGCCTCGACCTGGTCGGCCAGCGTCGCGGACGCGTTGCCGTCCCCCTGCCCCGGGAGTGAGACCGGGACGCCGCGACGGCCCCGCGTCGCCAACTCGGCGACGACCGCGTCCCACACCGAGGCGTCGAGCCAGAGCCCGGCGATGAGCAGGATGTCCATGTCAGTTCCCCCGTCGTGCTGGTCGACCCTGTCAGGGAACACGCTAGAACAGGTTGCCCGCGGATCAGTCGGGAAGCGCCTCATTGATGCAGCGGAGGGCGTTCAGCGTCCGCGGGTAGCCCAGGAAGGGCAGCAACTGGGTGACGGCGTTGATGAGGAAGTCCTTGTCATTGCCCACTGTCGCGTTCCCCTTGGCGTGACCGACGGCCTGCGGCTCGGCACCGCCCATCGAGACGAGCATGCAGAAGGTGAGCAGTTCGCGGGTCGCCAGGTCGAGCCCGGTGCGGGTGTAGTAGTCACCGAAGCAGTTCGCGGCGAGGTAGTCGTTGACATGCACCTGGTTGGCGGGGGCTGAGTCGTAGCCTTCCTGGATCCGCGGGCCGAAGACCTCGATCTGAAGGTTGAAACCGGCCTGCCAGCGAGTGTCAGGGCCTGTGGTCGACTGGCCCTCGACCGGCAGCGCGATGCCGCGGGACGCGAAGACCTCGTTGGTGATGTGCAGGAAGTCGTACACCTTGCCCATACCCGCGTAGGGAATGGCCTGGTAGAGGACCTCCTTCACCTCGACGGGGCTGACTCCGCTGTCGAGGGCGGTGCCGACCATCAACCGGTAGGCACCCTGGGCCTGTATGGCGATGAGGGACGCCAGCTGGATCAGCACTCGCGTCCGGGTGTCGATACCGCCGTGGGCCACGACGTCCCCGAGGGCCCAGTTGCTGAACAAGTCGGCCAGCTCGGGGTCGGTCTGCGGCAGCGTGGAGTCGTTGAGCGGGAAGAGGGCGTCGTGAGCCTGTGCGTGATCGGAGATGGCCATGGAAGCTCCTGGATGATCGGGATGGTGTCTTCCCCATCTTCTCGCCGCAGCGCCCGACGAGGGAGGCCCCATCAGTCCCACCCTTGCCGTCGGGCCCCAGGTGCCCAAGATCGGCGCCGTACCCTGTTGCCATGGCGAGGCTGATCCTGTTCAACGGCGCGCCCGGGTCGGGCAAGTCCACCCTGGCGTCCCGGTGGGCGGACGCGCGTCCCATGACGTTGGCCCTGGACGTCGACGTGCTCAAGCACATGCTCGGGGCCTGGGACGCCGACCAGCAGGCGTCCGGGCTGCAGGCGCGCGTCCTCGCACTCGCGGTGATCCGGCAGCATCTCGAAGACGGCTACGACGTGATCGTCGCGCAGTACCTGGCGCGGCACGAATTCGCCGATTCGCTCCTGGCCGCAGCCGCCGGGGTGGGCGCGACCTACACCGAGGTCGTCCTCGACGTCGACACCGGGACACTCGCCACACGGCTCGCCGGACGCGCAGCCGAGCCCGGGCGTCCCGAACACGTGGTCAACTCGGCTTTCGTCTCGCCCGCTGACGCACCCGCGCTGGTGGAAGCCGTGGCAACCTGGGCTGCCGCCCGTCCGGGGGTGGTGCACGTGACCGCCGACGGCAGTCTCGAGGACGCCCTGGCAGCCCTGACGTCCGCCCTGCCCTGATCGGGCCGGTTTCCCTGCCCGAACCCGGAAACCTCCCCTTGCAGCGTCAGATTCGGCATGTTGACCTGCTTACGCAACGAAACTGGCGGCGTGCCGGGGGTGGGCTCGCGGCGGACCGGTCGCGACTAGGCTCGCTCCATGCCCACTGCCTTGACCCGTTCCGACATCACCGACTGGACCGTCGTCCCCACCTCACCCGTCCCCGTGCAGATCCCCGACGGGGGGCTGCCGGCGTCCGTGCCCGGGAGCGTCCACACCGACCTCATGGACGCCGGACTCATCCCCGACCTCTACCTGGATGACAACGAGAACCTGTACCAGTGGGTCGGACGCTCGACCTGGCAGTTCGGCGCGTCCCTGCCCGCCGTCCCCGAGGCCGATCGCGTCGACCTCGTGTGCCTCGGCCTCGACACCGTCGCGACCCTCGCGCTCGACGGCAGCGTCATCGGACGCACCGCCAACATGCACCGCACCTACCGCTTCGACGTCACCGCAGCCGCCCGCGAGGGTGCCCGTCTGACCGTCGACTTCGCGTCCGCCATCAGTGAGGCGGACGCCGGCCTCCTGGCGTTCGGCTACCGCGCCCACGTCAACCAGCACCCCTACAACGCCATCCGCAAGATGGCCTGCTCGTTCGGCTGGGACTGGGGCCTCGACACCGCCACGTGCGGCATCTGGCGTCCGATCCGGTTGGAGGCCTGGTCGGTCGCGCGCCTCGCCCAGGTGCTCACCCCCGTGTCGTTCGACGGCACGACCGGCGTCCTCACCGTCAAGGCGACCCTCGAGCGGACGCGCGACGACGCGCTCACGCTCACCGCCACCGTCGCCGGACGCACGGTCGAGGTCGACGTGCCCGAAGGCGCGACCGAGGCGTCCCTCGAGGTTCGCGTCGACGACGCCGAGAAGTGGTGGCCCGTCGGCCACGGCGACCAGAAGCTGTACGACGTCGAGGTCACCCTCGCGTCCGCGGATGGTGTGCTCGACCAGGTGAGCCGCCGCGTCGGCTTCCGCGAGATCCATTGGGACGCGACCCCCGACGCCGCCGGCACCCCCTTCACGTTCGTCGTGAACGGACGTCCGATCGTGGTCAAGGGCGTCAACTGGATCCCCGACGACGCCTTCCCCCACCGCGTCACCCGCGAGCGTTACCGTCACCGCCTCGAGCAGACGCTCTTCTCGAATTCGAACCTCGTGCGCATCTGGGGCGGTGGCATCTACGAGGAGGACAACTTCTACGACCTCTGCGACGAGCTGGGGCTGCTGGTCTGGCAGGACTTCCTGCTCGCCTGCGCGGCCTACCCCGAGGAGGAGCCGCTCTACAGCGAGTTCGTCGCCGAGGCCCGCGACAACGTGGCCCGGCTCGCCCACCACGCGTCCCTCGCCCTGTTCAACGGGAACAACGAGAACCTCTGGGGCAAGGAGGAATGGGGCTGGGACGAGATGAACGACCACGCCACCTGGGGCGCGGCCTACTACTACGACGTCTTCCCGAACACGGTCGCCGAGCTGGCCCCGGGCGTCGCCTACACGCCCGGTTCGCCATGGTCGCCCGGCACCGAGACGGCGTCCCGGCCCGACACGCCCGCCAACGATCCCGACCACGGCACGATGCACGTCTGGGACATGTGGAACGCGCGTCCGATGGCGAACTACCGCGACTACAAGGCGCGCTTCGTCTCGGAATTCGGCTGGCAGGGCCCGCCGACGTGGTCGACGCTGACCGCGAGCGTCCACAACAACCCCATCACACCCGAATCGCCGCAGATCTTCGTGCACCAGAAGGCGGCGTCCGGCAACATGAAGCTGACCCGCGGCCTGCTGCCCAACCTGGAACTGCCTCGCGACATGAAGACCTGGTCGTGGGCGATGCAGTGGAACCAGGCCGAGGCCGTGAAGCTGGCCATCGACTGGTGGCGGTCGCTGTACCCGCACTGCATGGGCACGGTCGTCTGGCAGATCAACGACTGCTGGCCGGTGATTTCGTGGGCTGCGGTCGACGGCTATGGACGCGCGAAGCCCCTCCTCTACGCCCTGCGCCACGCCCACGCCGACCGGATGGTCACCATCCAGCCCGAGGGCGACCAGCTGCGCGTCGCGGTGCTCAACGACACCGATGACGAGTGGCAGGGCGAACTCGTCGTGCAGCGCCGCGGCTACTCCGGGGAGGTGCTCGCGCGTCACGAGGTCGACCTGGCGGTCGGCGCCCGCGGCGGCCACGACGTGCTGCTGCACGACGTCGCCCACGCGGGAGACGCGACGGCAGAACTGCTCGAGGCGACCTTCGACGGCGTCCGGACGCTGTGGTTCTACGACGTCCCTCGCCGGACCGCACTCACCGCTCCAGAGGTCGACCTCGTGGTCGAACCGACGTCCGACGGTGCGATCGTCACCGTCACGGCACACAACCTCGTGCGATCGGCGAGCCTCCTGGTCGACCAGGCGTCCCCGGACGCCGTGGTCGACGACATGCTCGTCGACCTGCTTCCCGGCGAGTCGGCGACCTTCACGGTGACCAACGCCGCCGGGATCGATGCGGACGCACTGAAGGCCACCTTCGCCTGCCTCAACACCCTCGTCCACACTGCCGCCGACCAGGAGGAGGAGTGAGCATCCTCGCGGTCGACGGCGGCCAGTCCGGCGTCCGGGCCCGCATCACCGACGGCGGACGCATCGTCGGCGAGGCTGACCTGCCACCCATCCGCACCGACCTGCCGGTCTCGCCCCAACTGGCGCAGATCGCGCAGACCATGACCCAGCGGTTCGGGCCCGCGGACGACTACGCCATCGGAACCACCGGGCTGACCGAGGTCGACTCTGCGGCGAAGGTGGCGTCCGGGCTGGAGGGCACGGGCATCAGCCACGTCCACCTCGCGCACGACTCGATCACCTGCTACCTGGGCGCCCTGGGTGACGCGACAGGCGTTGTCACCGCCTCGGGGACGGGCGTGGTGACGCTCGCCGTCGGTGCGTCCGACGTGGTGCGGGTCGACGGCTGGGGCTGGATCATGGGCGACTGCGGCAGCGGCTTCTGGATCGGACGCGCAGGTCTCGAGGCGGGCATGCGTGCCCACGACGGACGCGGACCCGCGACCGGCATGCTGGACGCGATCCGCCGCGACTTCCGCTCGATCGAGGGCGCCTACGTCGAACTCCAGTCCGACGAGACCAAGGTGGCACGCATCGCGTCCTACGCCCGCGAAGTGCTCGACCTCGCCGAGGCCGGGGACGTCGCCTGCCAGGACATCGCCCGCCGGGCCGCCCTCGAACTGGCCCACTCGGCCACGACCGGGCTCTCCCGGGTCGGCGAGACGGACGCACCGCTCGTCTGCGGGCTGGGTGGGGTCTTCAGGTCCGGCCTCGTCAGGCAGGGTTTCACGGACGCGATCCAGGCCGTGTTCCCCGGGGCTCGTGTGATCGACCCCCAGGGGACGTCGCTGGAGGGCGCTGCGCTCCTGCCGGGCATCGGGACCCACAACCCGCTGCACGCCAGGATCGACCTCGCCTGAGCTGCGGCGAAGCGACGTAGGGCGAGTTCGCCTCTCAGACCTTCGCGGCCAGGAAGGCGAGCACGCTGGAGAAGAATCGGCGTCCATCCAGTGAGGGGGACGTCAGTTCTTCCATGTTGTGCTCCGGGTGCGGCATGAGCCCGACCACGTTGCCGCGCTCGTTCGTGATGCCCGCGATGTCGTTCATCGACCCGTTGGGGTTGCCGTCGATGTAGCGGAACACGACCTGGTTGTTGTCCTCGATGCGGTGCAGGGTCTCGGGGTCGGCGACGAAATTGCCCTCGCCGTTCTTGAGCACGATCGTGATCTCTTCACCTGCCGTGAATCCGCAGGTCCACACCGTGTCCCTCGTCTCGACGCGCAGGCGCTGGTCCTTGCAGATGAAATGTCGTCGCGCATTGCGGATCATCGCGCCGGGCAACAGGTGCGATTCGCACAGCATCTGGAATCCGTTGCAGATCCCCAGCACCGGCATGCCCGCGTTGGCTGCGTCGATGACCGAACTCATCACGGGCGAGAAGCGGGCGATCGCGCCGCAGCGCAGGTAGTCGCCGTAGGAGAACCCGCCCGGCAGGATGATCGCGTCCACGCCTTCGAGCGAGTCGGACGCATGCCACAGCGCCACGGGCTCAGCCCCTGCGAGCTTCACCGC
>Ga0075156_10000876_pt1 | contig 16032 bp, 13 predicted proteins | sample JI81AbrownDNA_FD_70966 | JGI IMG/M metagenome (GOLD analysis project Ga0075156, IMG submission 70966) | Wastewater effluent complex algal communities from Wisconsin, to seasonally profile nutrient transformation and Carbon sequestration -... | ecosystem: Engineered > WWTP > Effluent > Algae...
ACCGGCTGGCCGGCGCGCTGCACCACGCATTTGCCGGCCAGCGCGTGCTCGCCACCAGCCCGCAAGGGCGATTCGAGGACGGTGCGGCCCAGCTCCACGGCCGCGTCATCGAGCGCGCCGAGGCCTACGGCAAGCACCTCTTCGTCCATGCTGACGGCGATCGTGTCCTCAACGTTCATCTCGGATTGATCGGATCCTTCGACGTCTTGGCGCACTTCGGAGCCCCGCCGGCACCCGTCGGCGCGGTCCGCCTGCGCCTCGTCGGCGAGCAGATGTATGCCGATCTGCGCGGCGCAACCCTTGTGCAGATGATCTCCCCGGAGCAGGTCGACGCCACGATCGCCAGGCTCGGGCCGGATCCGTTGCGGGTCGGGACACCGGGCAATGATCCGACCCGCTCCCTCGCCCGCCTGGCGCGCACTTCACGCAGCGTGGCCGAGTGCCTGATGGATCAGTCGATCATCGCCGGCGTCGGCAATGTCTATCGCGCCGAGGTGCTCTTCCGGCATCGCATCGACCCCTTTGTCCCCGGCAACAAACTCAAGCCGACGTCCTGGCTCGCGATGTGGGACGACCTGGTCACGCTGTTGCCCTATGGGGTGGCCTTCGGCCAGATCATCACGCTCGAGAGCCAGCTTGAGGAGGCCCGGCACCTCCTCGATGGGCGGGACCCCTCGGCATACGACCCGAGCTGGGGCGGCGTGATGCCGGGGGAGCGAGGCGGCTTCGTGCGCGGCGCCCCGATGGCACCCTTCGAGCGCGAGTATCACGTCTACAAGCGCGACGGCCAGGCCTGTTTGGTCTGCGGCTCGAAGATCCGCACCCGCGTCGTCGCCGGCCGCAATCTCTTTTGGTGCGGCCGCTGTCAGCGCCGCCATTGACCCAGCACGGGTCGCTGCGAGGCCGGCGCGATCAGTGCGCGAGCAGCTTGGGCAGCAGGTCAATCGCCGTCGCGCGCAAGGTTGGGACGGCGGTGCTGTCGCCGGACAGGTGGCGCAGCAGGGCCCGCTCGAAAACGCCGTCGAGCATCGCGTAGGCCGTGGGGGAGTCGGCGACGAGTGGGAAGCCGGACAACTCGGCATACCGCGAGAGCACCCGCCGGATCATGTCCTCCAAGGTGGCGTCGATCATCAGCACATCTGGGCGCAGCACCTCATCGAACATCGCCTGGGTGCGCAGGTCATACCAAAGCCGGTGCATGGGGGCGTCGTCGACGAGGGTTTCGCACAGCTTGTCGCCGAACCGCTCGGCGAGTTCGGCGGCGCTCTGCGAGGACTCGACCAGATCGTCATACCGGGTCACGCACCGCGCCTTGTAATGCCGCACGCAATAGGTGATGAGCTCGGTCTTGTCGGTGAAGTAATAGTGCACGACACCATGGCTGAACTCGGAGTTCGCTGCGATATCGCGCAGGCTGGTGCGGGCATAGCCCAACTCGCCGAGGGTCTGCAGGGCGGACTCGGCCAGCTGATCGCGGCGCAGCGCCGATTTCCGGTCGCGGGGCCGCACCACATTGGCGGCGGCTGTCATAGGTTCAGGGTAGGGCTTCCCCGCACCGAGCGACAGCTCTTGACAGTGTCAAGAGAGTTGCCAGGGCGAGCGTGTGGCACAACGGAGTGCCGCGCGCCGGCAAAGCGAAAGCAGGATGTAGGACGTCCATCGACTTGACCGGTCGCAAGGCTCTGGTGACCGGCGGCGCCCAAGGCCTGGGTGAAGGAATGGCCAAGGCGCTGGCCGAGGCCGGTGCCACCGTGATGATCGCCGATCTGCAGCCATCGGGCGAGCAGAGCGCCGCCGCCCTCGGCGCCGGGCACGGCTTCGTCCACCTCGATGTCACCGACGAGGCCGGCTGGGAGGCGGCGATTGCCGCCACCGTCGACCACCTCGGCGGTCTCGACATCGTGGTCAACAATGCCGGCATCGAGATCACCGCCTTGATCACCGAGGTCAAGGTCGAAGACATCCGCAAGATGCTCGACGTCAACATCCTCGGCACGACCCTCGGGGTCAAGCACGGCCTGCGCGCGATGCGCCCCGGCGGCGCGGCCGGCCAGGGCGGCACGATCATCAACGTCGCCTCGGTCGCCACGACCATCGCCTTCCCCGCCATCTCTGTCTATTCGGCGACCAAGTCGGCGGTCGACCGGCTCACTCGGGTCGCCGCCGCGGAGTCCGGCAAGCTCGGCTACGGCGTGCGCGTCAACTGTGTCTATCCCGGTCTGGTGCCCACGGCCATGGGCCAGGGCCTCGCGGTCGACTGCGCCGAACTCGGTCTATTCGAGAGCCCGGAAGCGGCCGTCGGTGCCGTCATCGAGATGACGCCGTCGGGGCGGCTCGGCACGGTCGAGGACATTGCCGATGCCGTGGTCTTCCTCGCCTCCGACGCCGCCAGGTTCATCAACGGCATCGGCCTGCCGGTCGATGGCGGCATGGGCATGTGACCCCCACACGCCTCTCTGAAGACTCTCCAAGAACGGAACGGACATATGAGTGACAAGAAGGTCGTCGTCTATGGCGCCTGCGGCTATACCGGCCGACTGATCTGTGAATACCTGCGCGAATACAACATCCCCTTCATCGCCGCCGGTCGCAGCGAGGAGAAGCTCACCTCCTCGATGGAAAAGAATGTCCCCGGCATCGAAACCGCGGATTATGAGGTGCGCGCCGTCGAGCACACGCTGGAGGCCCTGACCGAGTTGTTCACCGGGGCCACCGTCGTCTTGAACACGGTGGGTCCGTTCAGCCAATACGGCCCCGAGGTTGTCGAGGCGTGCCTCGCGGTCGGTGCGCACTACACCGACACCACCGGCGAGCAGGATTGGCTGATCACCTGCGACGAGAAGTATGGCGACGACTTTGCCGCCAAGGGCCTGCTGCTCGCGCCGGGCATCGCGCAGATGTACACCACTGGCGAGATCGCTGCCCAATTGTGTTTGGAGACACCGGGTTTGGACACCCTGGACATCGCGGTCTTCTGGGGCGGCAGCCCGACGATCGCCTCCACCCGCACGATCCTGGTCAACGCGGCGACCTCCAAGGCGCACTATCTGCAACAGAATGCGTATGTCGAGTTCGACCCCAACCAGGGCCTCGTGCCGCTGGTGGTCCCCGGCCAGCACGAGTTGGCCCAGTCCCTGCCGTGGGGCGGCACCAGCCACCCGGTCTGGTTCCGGCGCGACCCGCGCGTGGCGAACTGCAAGGCCCAAGGTGGCGTCTTCAATGCCGCACTGATGCACGGCGTCCCGCAAATCGTCGCCGGCGCCTTGGAGGCCACCAAGGACATGAGCGCGCAGGAGCGCGACGAGGCGCTGACGGCCACGGCCGCCCAGGTGATGAATGTGATGCCGCCGCGCGAAAACCCGCGCGTCAACAAGTCCCTCGACTCCGTGCACGCCTCGGGCCCCCTTGGGCGCGCGCACTGCGTCATCCACGGCAATAGCAACTACAAGCAGACCGGTCTGCTGCAGGCGTATGCCGCGGCGCACCTCCTCCAGCAGCCGCCCCTGCGCGTCGGGTTCGCCTCCGGCTGCCAGGCCTTCGGACACCGCGAGCCGCTCGGCGTGCTGCGGGCCTTCGGGCTGGTGGCCAAGCCGGTGCTGACGATCACGGACTGAGCCGATGAGACTGGTCGACTACCTCGACAAGGGCGCCTCCCTCGGCGCCGATCGCCCCTGCCTGACCACCGACGGTGCGTCGCTGTCCTATGGCGAAGTCGTCGACCTGTCCTTCGGCATCGCGGCCGCCCTGGTTGCCCGGGGCGTGACCCCGGGCGACAAGGTGGCCATCCTGTCCGCCAACGACCCCATTGCCTTCAGTTGCCTCTTCGGTCTCTCCCGGGCCGGGGCCGTATGGTGCCCGATCAACCCTCGCAACGAGGCCGCCGAGAATCGTGAGCTGCTCGACCTCTTCGACTGCGAGGTGGTGATCTTCCAGGCTGCCTTCGCACCGCTCGTTGCCCGCATCCGCGCAGACCTGCCGCGCGTTCATACCTGGGTATGCCTGGACGAGGAGGTCGCAGACGCGACGTCCTGGACGGATTTCCTTGCGGCGGGACAAGATTCGCTCATCGACGCGGCATACGCCGGCGACCTCGCCGCGATCGTCGGCACCGGCGGGACCACGGGTCGCCCGAAGGGCGTCATGCTCACCGGCACAAATCTCGAGACGATGACCGCCTTGACCCTGATGGGCTATCCCTTCGAGGGCCGGCCGGTCTATCTCGCGCTCGCGCCGCTGACCCATGCCGCGGGTGTTCTCTGTTTCCCGGTCCTCGCGCTCGGCGGCGAGGTCGTGATCATGCGGACCCCGGACGTGCATCGCTTCCTCGCGCTGATCCCCGAGCACGGCGTCACGCATGCCTGCGGGCGATGAGGTCATCGCCTTTGTCAAGGAGCGGATCGGGTCGGTCAAGGCGCCGAAGCAGATCGAGATCTGGCCCGACCTGCCTCGCTCCAAGGTCGGCAAGGTGCTCAAGACCGAGATCAAGTCTGCCCTGACGTGACGATCGGGCTAGACGTGACGATCGGGCCGGGTCGCCACCGGCCTGGGCTCAGCCGGAGCCGCCGAGGTCCACGTCATACGCCTCATGGACCAGTCGCGCGCCGCGGGCGCGGTGCCGCACCAGCCGCGTGAGCAAGGCGGTCACGGCCTCCCGGTGGCCTTCCGCGTCGAGGGCGGCTTGGCCGCCGTCGCGATCGTCGAGGAGCCGGTCGACCTCTGCGAGCAGGTGCGCGTGATCGGTGAGCTGCCCGGCGATGCCGCCGGCGAGGCGGGGCTCTCGGGCCCGCATCTCGTCATAGAGGCCGCCGGGGGCCTCGGTCAGCTCGACATGCGTGCGGACATCGTGCGCGAGTTCGGTCAGGGCCGCGCGGACCCGACGCCGCCAGTGCGTGCTATCGGCCGGCGCTTCGAGGGCCGCCGTGAGGGCCGCCATGGCCTCACCCAACTCGCCGCGGTGGGACCGCACGCGCTCCAGGTATGCCGTGAAGTCGCTCTCCATCGCACCTCCCCTGGCTGTGGTCCCCCCATCGTCCCTGGTTATGGCGCCGCGCGCCAGGGGCTGGAGGGCTGGCTTGGCCAGCTAGTTGTCGCGCGCGGGGTGCGCTGACAGCGAACGGGAGCGGGCGGCATACGGGCGAATGGAACATCCGAGACCCCCGGGAAGTTGTTGACGTCAGTGCCGCACTCCGAAACACCCGGGCGGGTGTCAGGGTGCGCAGATACCATCGAAGCTGACTCGATCAGCGAGGAGCGCATTTATGTTCGAACGGTTCACCGACCGGGCCCGACGCGTGGTCGTGCTCGCGCAAGAAGAAGCGCGGATGCTCAATCACAACTACATCGGGACCGAGCACATCTTGCTCGGCCTGATCCACGAGGGTGATGGCGTCGCGTCCAAGGCCTTGGAGAGCCTCGGGATCGAACTCGACAATGTCCGCGAGCAGGTGCAGGAGATCATCGGGCAGGGCCAGCAGGCACCGTCCGGGCACATCCCCTTCACCCCGCGGGCCAAGAAGGTTCTCGAGCTCTCCCTGCGAGAGGCTCTGCAATTGGGCCACAACTACATCGGCACCGAGCACATCCTGCTCGGGCTCATCCGCGAGGGCGAGGGCGTGGCCGCTCAGGTCCTCGTCAAGCTCGGTGCGGACCTCAACAAGGTCCGCCAGCAGGTCATTCAATTGATCTCCGGCTATTCCGGCAAGGAGGCGCAGGGCGCCGGCGTCGGCCCCGCGAGCCAGCAGCAGGAAGGCACGCCCGCCGGTTCGCTGGTCCTCGACCAGTTCGGCCGCAACCTGACCCAAGCGGCGCGCGAGTCCAAGCTCGACCCCGTCATCGGGCGCGGCTCCGAGATCGAGCGCGTCATGCAGGTGCTCTCGCGGCGCACCAAGAACAATCCCGTCCTGATCGGCGAGCCCGGTGTCGGCAAGACGGCCGTCGTCGAGGGCCTCGCGCAGGACATCGTGCGTGGCGATGTGCCCGAGACCCTCAAGGACAAGCAGCTCTATACCCTCGACCTCGGGTCGCTCGTGGCTGGGTCGCGCTATCGCGGTGACTTTGAGGAGCGCCTCAAGAAGGTTCTCAAGGAAATCCGCACTCGCGGCGACATCATCCTCTTCATCGACGAGATCCACACGCTGGTCGGGGCGGGTGCCGCCGAGGGCGCGATCGACGCGGCCTCGATCCTGAAGCCGATGCTCGCGCGCGGTGAGTTGCAGACGATCGGTGCGACCACGCTGGATGAGTACCGCAAGTACATCGAGAAGGACTCGGCGCTGGAGCGTCGCTTCCAGCCGATCCAGGTGGCCGAACCGACGCTGGCTCACACCATCGAGATCCTCAAGGGACTGCGCGACCGGTATGAAGCGCACCACCGGGTGACGATCACCGACGCCGCTTTGGTCTCGGCCGCGACGTTGGCGGATCGCTATGTCAACGACCGCTTCCTGCCGGACAAGGCGATCGACCTGATCGACGAGGCTGGTGCACGCTTGCGGATCCGCCGGATGACCGCACCACCGGACCTGCGCGAGTTCGACGACAAGATCGCCCAGGTGCGCCTGGAGAAGGAATCGGCCATCGACGGGCAGGACTTCGAGAAGGCCGCGCGACTGCGCGATGACGAGAAGAAGTTGCTCGGTGAGAAGGCCCGGCGTGAGTCGGAGTGGAAGGCCGGCGACCTCGATGTCGTCGCTGAGGTCGATGAGGAACTGATCGCGGAGGTGCTCGCCGCCTCGACCGGCATCCCGGTCTTCAAGCTGACCGAGGAGGAGTCCTCGCGCCTGCTCAACATGGAGGCCGAGATCCACAAGCGCATCGTCGGCATGGACGATGCGATCAAGGCGCTCTCGCAGGCGATCCGGCGCACCCGCGCCGGCCTGAAGGACCCGCGCCGCCCCGGTGGGTCGTTCATCTTCGCCGGCCCGACCGGTGTCGGCAAGACCGAGCTGGCTAAGGCCCTCGCGGAGTTCCTCTTCGGTGACGAGGATGCGCTGATTCAGCTCGACATGTCCGAATACAGCGAGAAGCACACCGTCTCGAGGCTCTTCGGCAGTCCTCCCGGCTATGTCGGGTATGAAGAGGGTGGCCAGCTCACCGAGAAGGTGCGCCGCCGGCCGTTCTCCGTCGTGCTCTTCGACGAGGTCGAGAAGGCTCACCCGGAGATCTTCAACTCGCTGTTGCAGGTGCTCGAAGATGGCCGCCTGACCGACTCCCAGGGCCGGATGGTCGACTTCAAGAACACGGTCATCATCATGACGACCAACCTCGGCACGCGCGATATCGCCAAGGGCGTCTCGCTCGGCTTCTCCGCCGGGCCGGACTCGCGCAGCAGCTATGAGCGGATGAAGAACAAGGTCCAGGACGAGCTGAAGCAGCACTTCCGCCCCGAGTTCTTGAACCGTGTCGATGACATCGTCGTCTTCCCGCAGCTCACGCGCGAGGAGATCGTCGCGATCGTCGACCTCGAGATCGCCAAGCTCGACAAGCGCCTCAAGGACAAGGACATGGGCATCGAGTTGACGCCCGCGGCCAAGGACTTGCTGGCCAAGAAGGGCTATGACCCCGTGCTCGGTGCCCGGCCGCTGCGCCGCACCATCCAGCGCGAGATCGAGGATGTGCTGTCCGAGAAGATCCTCTATGGCGAGTTGAAGGCCGGCGAGATCGTCGCGGTCGGCACCGAAGGGGAGGGCAAGGCCGAGGCCTTCACCTTCACCGGTGCCCCGCACGCCCGCGCCATCGACCTGCCCCTGGTCATCGCCGACGCCGAATAACCGTCGAAAGGGCACTCTGACCCCGTCGAAAGGGCACTCTGACCCCGTCGAAAGGGCACTCTGACCCCGTCGAAAGGGCACTCTGACCCCGTCGAAAGGGCACTCTGACCCCGTATGGGTCCTGCGCGAAGCGCGGGAGAGGGCACTCTAGGTTTGCCGAATGGGCAAGTCTCGGGTCGCCTGGGTCCTGCGCGCAGGGCGGGAGAGGACAACCCTCGGTGGGCGCGCCGGGTTGCCGCGCTGTTCCCCAGATGGGTCAGAGCGACTATCCCCAGCCCGGGGCATAGGTGGCCAGATGGCGCGCCCGACTCCTGCGGCGGCGACGTTCGAGATTCTCTGCGAGCGTCGCCGCCGCTTCGGGTGAGTGGGATTGTGGTTCTGCGGCAACGAGATCCAGCCGTTGCTGCGGGAAGTCGAGCTCATCCGCGAGGGCGCGCAACGCCCTACCCCGCTCGTCCTCTTCCCAGACCTGTTTGGACCGAATCTCGAAGAACTGCCAGCCGGATCGTTCGCCGCGCGCGAAGCGGGCGGCATCAAAGGCCACGGCGTCGGGGGTGTCGTGAAACTCCGACCCCTGGCACTCGACGGCCACGCGCTTGGCGCGCCACGTCTGGTCCGGTCGGAAGAGGAAGTGGCCCCGCGCGTCATACACCATGACATTGAGCGCGGGCAGCGGGAGTCCAGCGCGATGGCAACACAAGCGCCAGCGGGTTTCGAGCATCGACTCCGACCCAGGCCGCATCCACCCCAGGGCTGGCAGCAACGTGCGCTTGCCCCTCGGCCGGACGCGGCTCTCCACCACCGCGCGCAATTGGGCGCGTGTGCAGCCGGCGTTGAGGGCTTGATCGCCGGCGCCGATGAGGTCCTCGAACGAATAGGGCAAGCCCCGGCCCACCAGCTCTCCGAGGTCAGCCCACGTTTGCGCCGGTGAGATGACCGGCAGGTCGTGCAGCAGCACCACCTCCCGCAGCTCAAGGCCCCGGTGGCCGACGAAACCGGGCGAGCGGATCCGGCCGGCCGCGGTCTCGGTCATGATGTGCACGTCCCCGACCGCCCGCGGCGACCACGGGACGGGCCACCCCAGCAACTGCGCGGCGGTGCTGTGACTGAAGGCGAAGGGCCAGCGGATCGACCGCGCCACCTCCCGCAGCGCGTCGACATTGTCGGGCGGGGGAGGCTCGTAGGTGGGCGAGGCGAGGGGCGAGTCGGTGTCATCGAGGTGCGTCATACCCCCGTATGCTGCGCGCCCCAGCCCGCCGGGTCCACCGGTGTCGGGGATACCTGTGGATAACCTGCCCCTCCCGCGCTGTGCGCGGGACCTAAGCGACCCCAATTTGTCCTTTCGATGACCCCAGAGTGTCCTTTCGACGACCCCAGAGTGTCCTTTCGACGACCCCAGAGTGCCCTCTCGACGGGGTCAGAGTGTCCTTTCGACGGTGGGCGGGTGGGGGAGGGAGAAGGACTAGCCTGATGCTCCATGCAGCCCGAGAGCGTCGCGCAGCCCGACATCGTGGTCGTCATGGGGGTCGCGGGGACCGGAAAGTCGACCGTGGCCAAGGGGATTTCGACGCTGATGGGATGGACCTTCGCCGAGGGCGATGCCTTCCATCCCGAGGCCAATGTCGCCAAGATGCACAGCGGCATACCCCTGACCGACGAGGACCGCTGGCCGTGGCTGGAACTAATCGGCGCCTGGATCAGCCAGACGCTGGCCGCGGGGGAGAGCGCCGTGGTGACCTGCTCGGCGCTGCGGCGCGTCTATCGCGACGTGCTGCGCGAAGGCCGGCCGCAGGTCCGCTTCCTGCACCTGCACGAGAGTCAAGAACTGATCGCCGCCCGGATGTCGGCTCGCCACGACCATTTCATGCCGACCAGCTTGCTGCCGAGCCAGTTCGCGACGCTCGAACCGCTCGAAGCCGACGAGATCGGTGTGGTCGTGAGCATTGCCGACAGCGTCCCCGAAGTCATCGAGCATTCGATGGCTGCTCTGCACCTGGAACCCATCGAAGCAGAAGGAGCTTTTGAATGAGCAGCATCGCTGTCCTCGGCCTGGCTGCGGCCGATGCCGAGCCGCTGACCGACGCGGGCAAGGGGCAACTGCTGACCGCAGCCATCCTCGGCATCGCGGTCGTGGTCATCCTCATCTCGTGGGCGAAATGGCATCCCTTCCTCGCGCTCATCATGGGGGCCGGCGTCATGGGCCTGGTCGCCGGCGTGAGCCCAGCGGATGTCGTCACCAGCTTCACCAATGGCTTCGGCAAGACCACCGGAGCGGTCGGGTTGCTGGTCGCCCTCGGGGCGATGATCGGGACGCTCCTGCGAGATTCCGGTGGCTCGGAGACGATCGTCGACAAGCTCATCGGCGGTGTCGGGCCGCGCAAACTGCCGTGGATGATGGCGCTCATTGCGTTCATCCTGGGCATCCCGCTGTTCTTCGAGGTCGGCGTCGTCCTGCTCGTGCCGGTCGTCATCCTCGTGGCGCGCAAGCTTGATCTGTCCTTGATGAAGGTGGGCATCCCGGCACTGGCCGGATTGTCGGTCTTGCACGGCTTCGTGCCCCCGCACCCCGGCCCCCTCGTGGCGATCGATGCCCTCGGCGCCGACATGGGCACCACGCTGATCTTCGGTCTCATCGTCGCGATCCCGACCCTGATCGTCTCCGGCCCCCTGCTGGCCAACTTCGTGGACAAGATGGTGCCCAAGCACGCGACTGCCGCCCTTGCCGGGGGTGGTTCGGCGAGTGCCGAGTTCTCCTCCAGTGCTCCCGCCGAGAACGTGCCTGGCCAGCCCGTCCGCCGCCGGCCGGGCTTCTTCGCAGCCGTCGCCTCGATCACGCTGCCCGTCGTCTTGATGCTCTTGCGCGCCGTCGCGGAACTGTGGCTGGAGGAAGGCAACCAGGTCCGCTCCTTCTTGGAGTTCCTCGGCAATCCGCCGGTCGCCTTGCTGCTGGCCGTCCTGGTCGCCATGGCCTTCCTCGGCTTCGGGACAGGGATGAACCGCTCTCAGGTCGAGAAGTCCGTCGGCTCGGCCCTGCCGGGCATCGCCGGCATCCTGCTCATCGTGGCGGCCGGCGGTGGCTTCAAGCAGATGCTCGTGGATGCCGGCGTGGGCAATGTCATCGGTGAGATGGCCGAGGGGTCCGGTATGTCGCCGCTCGTCCTCGGGTGGTTGGTCGCCGTCGGCATCCGCCTGGCCACCGGCTCGGCGACCGTGGCCACCATCACCGCCGCCGGCATCGTCTCGCCGCTCGCGGCCGACCTCGACAAGCCCACCTTGGCCTTGCTGGTGCTGGCTATCGGCGCCGGGTCGCTCTTCTTCAGCCACGTCAACGACGCCGGCTTCTGGCTGGTCAAGGAGTACTTCGGGATGACGATCGGCGAGACGATCAAATCGTGGTCGCTCATGGAGACCGTGATCTCCGTGACCGGTCTGATCGTCGTCCTGATCTTCAACGCCTTCATATAAGGCGCCGATCGCCCGGTCAGCAGGCGGTGGCCACGTCGGTCAGCCCATCCGTCGGCTCGGTGGTGGGGGTCGGGCTCGATGTCGTCGAGGTCGAGCTCGGCGTGCTTGTGCCCGAGGACGCGGAAGTCGTCGAGGACGTCGGGTTGTCCGAGATCGCGTTGGCGACCAGCGCGTGAATCTCGGGATAGTCGGGGTGGACGACGTCGATCACCTTGTTGGTCAAGGGCAAGCTGCGCAGGGTCCCACGCTGCACCGTCTCGATGAGCGGCACCCACGCGGACAGGTGGCTCTGCGGGATGTCGATGCTCACGTGATCGCGCAACACTTCCGCCAGCGCTGGATAGCGCAGCAGCATCGTGCCCGGATTCACCTGCTTGATCAGCGCGCCCATGACGCATCGCTGCCGCCGCATCCGGGAGAAGTCGTCCGTGGTGGCGCGCGATCGGGCATACCACAGCGCGTGATAGCCATCGAGATGTTGCACGCCCGGCTCGATCCAGCCCGTCGTGCCGACGACGACGCCATTGACTTCCTTGCACCCGATGCAGACACGTTCCTTGACATTGATCTCGACCCCGCCCATCGCATTGACGAGATCGGCGAAGCCGGATAGGTCGATGACGACCGTATTGCTGATCGGCAGCCCGAGGACTTCCCCGATGACATCGCGGATCGAGGTGAGCCCCGGATTAGGGTCGTTCGGAAAGAGGTCGGCGTGATCGGTCGCCAGGGTCCAGATGCCATTGATCAGGCATTCGTCGCCGCAGTTGTAACCCTCGGGATAAAGCGTCGACAAGGGATTGGACGTGGGAATCGGCGCTTGTTCGAGATTGCGGGGGATGCCGAAGAGCACCGTGTCGCCGGTCGTGGTGTTGATGCTCGCCACCATCATCGAGTCCGTGCGCACCCCGACCCGGTCGGTCCCGGCATCGGAGCCCAGCAGCAGCACATTGACCCGCGGCACCGACGCCCAGGGATTGTCGGCCTTGACAATCGGCACGCCCGCGGTGGATGTCGCGGCGGTCCCCGGCGCGGGGTCGTCGGCAAAGACTTCCCCGACCAGGGAACGCTGCACGCCGAGGGTGTGCACGGCATACGTGCTCGGGGCGGCGACCGCGAGGCAGCACAAGAAGGCGACCATGGTGCTCGCGAGCCGCTCATCGCGGGTCATGGCGCTCGTGCGCGTCAAGACGGCGGACATGACGATCGAGATCATCCACAAGACGGCACCGATGAGCACGATCCAGATCAACACCAGCAGCGATTCGCGCGAGACGCCGAGTTCGAGGGCCGATCCGATCAGCCCCGAGGTCGCGACCTTGTAGGCCAGGGCGATCAACGCCAGCGCCGTCAGCACCAGCAGGAGGCGGCCGAACCGGTATGCCCGCGTCCGCAGCAATCCGGCCCCCGGCAAGAGCGTGCTCAGCACCGTCATCGCATAGCTGTGCCGCGCCGGGTGCGCGCGGTCAGGGGCAGTCGATCGGCTCGTCATTGCAGTCCTGGGCCCCTTTTGCGCGTTGCGTGCCAGGTCCCGAGCCCAGCATCACGAGGTATGACGCGGCAACCGCGCCAAAGGTTGTCACCGACGCCATCGGCGCAGGTCACCGCGGGAGATGGTAGCCGTCGTCGCTGAGGTTGAGCAGGCCTTCGGCGCAGAGTTGCCCGGCGAGTCGCGCCACCCGCTGCGGTGCATCGAGCCCCGCGAGCACGACGGGCGAGATCGGCTGGTCGCCCGCCCGCACCAGTTCTAGGATCCGGCCGCGCACCTGCCGGTCTGTCCCCTCATAGCCCTGGGCCTTGCGCACCGGCCCTTCGTATGCCGGGTGGCCGGCTTCTCGCCACCGGCACCACTGCTGCACGGGGCACCGTTCGCACTGCGGCGAACGCGCCGTGCACACCAGCGCGCCCAACTCCATCACGGCGACATTCCACTGATTGGCCGCCGCGCGATCATGCGGCAGCCACTGGTGCGCGAGGCGGCGTTCGGCCGCGGTCATGCTGGGCGCCGACTGGCCCTGGCCGAGGGCGAGGCGGGCGAGCACCCGGCGCACATTGGTGTCGATCACGACCAGCGGGTTGCCGAAGGCGAAGCTGGCGACCGCGGCCGTGGTGTATTCGCCGACTCCTGGCAGCGCCCGCAGGTCCTCGGGATCCTCGGGGACCTGCCCGCCGTGGCGTTCCACCATCGCGGTCGCCGCCCGGTGCAGGCCGAGCGCGCGTCGGGGATAGCCGAGCCGACCCCACATCTTGATGGCTTCGCCGGCGGGAGCGGCCGCCAGGTCGCCAGGGGTAGGCCAGCGCTCAAGCCAGGCCTGCCAGGGGCCCAGAATCCGGGCGATCGGTGTTTGCTGCGCCATGATCTCGCTGACGAAGATGCCCCAGGCGCTGGCCTCCGGCCGGCGCCACGGTAGGTCGCGCCCCGCCTCGGCATACCAGGCCAGGACGGCCTCCTGCACCCGGGCCCGCTGCTGCTGCGGGGTCACACGTAGCGCTCGAGGATGCTCGACTCAGCCAGGCGGGTCAGGCTCTCGCGGATGGTGCGCGCCCGGCCCTCCCCGACGCCGTCGACGAGCATGAGGTCCTCGGAGGTGGCCGTGAGCAGCCGTTGCAGCGTGCCGAAGTGCTCGACAAGCCGCTCGAAAACCGGCCCCGGCAGGCGGGGAACCCGGTTGAGCAGCCGATAGCCCCGCGGCGAGACGCTGCTGTCGAGGCCATCGGGGCCGCCGAGCCCGAGAATGCGGGCGCACGAGGCCACATCGAGCAATTCGGTGCGGCTGAGATTCGTCATCTCGCCGGTGACCTGGCCCCCGAGGTCGGCGCCGCCGGGATCGGCGACATAGTCGCGGATCAACCATTCGAGGTCATCGGCGAGTCCGGAGGTCAATTCCTCCAATTGCAAGGTGAGCAGGCGGCCGTCGACGCCGAGCTCCACGACATACCCGCTGATCTCCCCGCTGATCCGGCGCACCATCTCCATCCGCTGTAGGACGGCCGAGACATCGCGCACGGTGACGAGATCTTCGATCTCGAGGGCGGAGAGGGTGGCGGTGACCTCATCGAGCCGGGCGCGATAGCGCTCCAGGGTCGCGAGGGCTTGGTTGGCCTTGCTCAGCAGTTCCGAGGAGCCTTCGAGGACATGCCGGCGCCCGGCGACATAGACCTGCACGATCCGCATGGACTGGCTGACCGAGACCACGGGCATGCCGGTCTGTTTCGCGACCCGTTCCGCCGTGCGGTGGCGGGTGCCGGACTCGCTGGTCTCGATGTCGGGATCGGGCACGAGTTGCGTGGCGGCTCGCACGATGCGGGCCAGGTCGGAGGCGACGACGATCGCGCCATCCATTTTCGCCAACTCGCGCAGGCGGGTGGCCGAGAATTCGATGTCGAGGGGGAAGCCGCCGGTGCACAGGCTTTCCACGGTGCGATCGTGACCGAGGACGATGAGGGCCCCGGTGCGCCCGCGCAGGATCCGTTCGAGCCCGTCTCGCAGTTCGGTTCCGGGGGCGAGTGCAGCCAGCGTGGAGCGATAGAGGTCGTCCTCCGATTGCTGCGCCACGCCCATCCTTCGCCTTCTGTAATGCGGCGCCTTGTCGTGGCTCGCCGGTTCTCGGTCAAGTCTACTGAGGGCGCTCAGGTCCGCGCCCCAAGCAGGTATGCCGTGCGCCCCGGGTGGTTGTCAGTCCCGCCGTCTAGCGTCTTGGGCATGGCAAAGGTGACGCGAGGCAGTTCCTTCCGGTGCGCGGAGTGTGGCTGGGCGACAGTGAAATGGGTCGGGCGGTGTGGGGAGTGCCAGGCCTGGGGGTCGGTCAGCGAGGTCGGCGCGCCGACGACTCGAACGGCGGCCGTCGCGAGTGCCATCTCGCGGCCGGTGCCGATCGGGGAGGTCGACGTGACCAAGGCCACGGCCCACCCGACGGGGGTCTCGGAGTTCGACCGGGTCCTCGGCGGCGGTTTGGTCGCGGGTGGCGTCGTGCTGGTGGCGGGCGAGCCCGGCATCGGCAAGTCCACCCTCTTGCTCGATGTCGCCGCGCGCGCCGCGCGTGGCGGATCTCCGGTTCTGTATGTCAGCGGGGAGGAGTCCGCCGCGCAGGTGCGGGCCCGTGCGGAGCGGATCGAGGCGATGGCAGCGCAGCTCTATCTCGCCTCCGAGACCGATCTCGGCACGGTCTTGGGACAGATCGAGCAGGTGCAGCCTGCCGTGGTCGTGATCGATTCCGTCCAAACCTTGGCCAGCGCCCAGGTCGAAGGGGCGGCGGGGAATGTCTCACAGGTTCGTGAGGTGGCATCCGCGCTGATCTCGGTGGCGAAGCGGCTCGGCATTGCGACGATCCTGGTGGGTCATGTCACCAAGGACGGCTCGATCGCCGGCCCGCGGATCCTTGAGCACCTCGTCGATGTCGTGGTGGCTTTCGAAGGGGAGCGGCATTCGCGGTTGCGGCTGGTGCGGGCGGTCAAGAACCGCTTCGGCCCGACCGATGAGGTCGGATGTTTTGACCTCAGCGACGCCGGGATCGTGGGATTGGCCGACCCGAGCGGGCTCTTTCTCAGCTCTCGTGCCGGATCGGTTCCGGGCACGTGCATCACCGTGACCCTCGAAGGTCGGCGGCCGTTGATCGCCGAGGTGCAGGCCTTGGTGGCGACCTCGACCTTGCCCAGTCCGCGGCGGGCCACGCATGGTGTGGACGCCAGCAGGGTGGCGATGATCACCGCGGTCCTCGACAAGCGGGCCGGGGCGCCCTTGCGGAACAATGATGTCTACATCTCCACGGTGGGCGGGGCCACGCTTCGCGAACCCGCC
>Ga0075156_10000879_pt1 | contig 16028 bp, 10 predicted proteins | sample JI81AbrownDNA_FD_70966 | JGI IMG/M metagenome (GOLD analysis project Ga0075156, IMG submission 70966) | Wastewater effluent complex algal communities from Wisconsin, to seasonally profile nutrient transformation and Carbon sequestration -... | ecosystem: Engineered > WWTP > Effluent > Algae...
GTCGCGCGGGCATTTCGCTGGCAGAAACTGCTGGAGAACGGTACCTACGGTTGTCAGGACGAAATCGCCAAGGCTGAGAAGATCGGGCCTTCGTTCGTGAGTCGCGTCATTCGGTTGGCGTTGCTGGCACCGGACATCGTGGAAGCGATTCTTGCGGGGAAACAGCCAGCACATCTGACCTTGAGAGATTTGATGCAGCCATTTCCGGTGGAATGGGCGGGGCAGAGGTTGCAGTTCGGGATTGGTGGTCGTGCTGGCTGATACCGGAACGATTCGAAGCTGCCTGAAAAGGAGCTTTGGGCTTCCGAGACGTGGGCTACAATCGTGATCAACATCGCCCTCGGCGCCTCAGTCCGGCCACTTCTGGGCGCCAGATAAATCCGATTACACACCGCCCTCAATCTCCATGCCAATCGCAAAAGCTGGTCACGTCATCGCGTCTCTCTCTGATTGGGAGACGTATGCTCCACCGAAGGCCCACTACCACTGGGTCGATGGGAGGAGTGCCAAAGAAGTCGCCCGCGCTTGGCTGGAGGGAGGAGGAACGGCTTTGCCGCCTGAAGTCGCGAGTTCCTTGGCAGCCCACAGTAGCTTTGGCGCGGTTCTATCTTGGGAAGCTGAGCCAGAAGCCAAGCTACGTTTCGACAGCTTCCCCGGTGAGCCGAGGAATAGCGACCTTGTGGTCTATGTGATCGACGCAATCGGTCCCTATCTGCTTGCTGTCGAGGCCAAGGCGGACGAGCCGTACGGAGACGAGGTCTCGAAAACGCTGGCCGATGCACTCGAACGCCGCCTTGGGAACCCGCGGTCGAACGGGGTCGCCCGTGTTGAACAACTGGTTCTTTCCTTGTTCGGTCCGCGCGTCAAAGGCGAGCCACGGCTAGGCGAACTGCGCTACCAACTACTTACCGCCTGCGCTGGGGCGGTGTCTGAGGCAAAGCGAAAGGGTTACTCCCGCGCGGTCATGCTCGTGCATGAATTCGTCACGAGTGAGACACAGCCTGGCAACCACAAACGCAATAACTCCGACCTGGCGGCGTTCGTTTATCGGCTTTCGCGAGGACGGACGACGGAGGTGACAGACGGCCGTCTCGTTGGCCCTTTCATCGTGCCGAGTGCTGCCGAGGTGGAACTTTTTATTGGCAAGGTCGTGCGTCGTCTCGGGACGAGCGGTCCCGGATGGCCGGAGGTCTCTCGCCTCCGGTCCTACCCAATCTGAGGGTCGGCATCAAGCAGTTCGGCACGTCAGTGCACCCAACGAAGTGATTGAACACGCCGGTCTCGCGTGCGCAACTACGGTGCTTGGTTAACCCCCCGAAATTCGGCTTGTATTTACAAGAAATATTCTCGGGTGAAGTTGCTATTATCATAGGCTCGCAGCCTTCGGCAAGCGCCAAACTTGGAAAGTTTTAGGCGTAGGTACGTAGCGAGTCGGTCAGGGCGGAGGAAAAAATCGGCTAGCCTGCGGTTCGGTAGATAGCCGGTGTGACGACCGACCGACAGACAGACAGACAGACAGAAGAACAATGAAAGAATAATACGAATATGGCAACGAACGAGATTTTGGTCGTTTTTTCGCAGAATTGGCACGTTTGGACCGTCGGCGCGATTATCGCCATTGTCTCATTCGGATTCGTGTTCCGCTTCATGCTTCCGGCACTGCGCCTTGGCGGAGCGCTCGCGAAAGTCATCAAAGCCATCTCGCAAACCAAGACGAAGGCCGCCGGGATGGCGGTCGATTTGGATGAAATCGCAAGAGAGGCAATGATTGAACCCCGCTTGGCGCATCTTTGGAGCGAATACACCGAGACCCTGCACCCACAACGCGCCGACGATGGCAACGGGCTCATGCGAGTCAAACGCTGGCGGGCGACCGCGCTGTCCGAAATTTTCTTCTCCGAGCACTCCGTGGTCGACTCGCCCCTCAAAACGGAGTTCTACAAGCACGTCCCCGGAATTCTGACCGGCCTCGGCATTATCGGAACGTTTTCCGGCCTGATCCTTGGTCTGATCGACTTTAACGTATCGATTAACCCAGAACTGGCACAAACGGAGTTGAGCAATCTGGTCAAAGCTGTTGGACACGCGTTCTTCGTCTCTGCTACCGCAATCGCCCTGGCGATGCTCTTTACATGGATTGAGAAGTCCCTTGTGACTGCCCGGTATCGGCAGGTCGAGGAACTTTGCCACCTGATCGACAGCATGTTCGATGGGGGAGCCGGTGAGGAATACCTCGAGCGTCTAGTGGTTGCCTCCGAAACGCAGGCGACGCAAGCCTTGCAGATTAAGGATGCCCTCGTGGCGGACCTGCGCGAAATTCTGTCGGAGATAACTGCTCGACAGGTCGAAGAGAACGCCCGCGCCACGAGGCAAATTTCCGTCGATGTCGGCAAGGCCATCGGTGATCACCTCGGAGAGCCCATCACCGTGATTGCCGAAGCGGTAAAGGGGGTCAGTGCCAGCCAAGGCGACGCCCTCAACAAAATGCTCACGGACGTGCTATCAAGCTTCTCGGCGCAAATGCGTGAAATGTTTGGTGGCCAGATGCAGGGAATGAGCGACCTTCTGCGCCAGACTAGCGACGCCATGCGCGACACAGCCTCCCAGTTCTCACGGCTCGCCGAGGGAATGGATTCTGCCGGCAAGAATGCCGTCGACTCGATGACCGACCGCCTCAACCACGCCATCACCTCGATGGAGGCCCGCCAGCAGATCATGAACAAGCAGATGGGTGAATTCGTCGAGCAACTGCGCTCGATGACCTCAGAGTCCCAGTCGGAGACGGGAAAGAAAATGCAGGAGGCCCTCTCAACGATGGGCGTGCAGGTCGCGGCCGCCGTCAGCGAACTACGCAGGCAAGCCGAGGAGGCTTCCGTCTCCCAAGGACGCCGCCAGCTGAATTTCGAAGAGAGCACCGGCAGGGCGATCGGATCACTTTCCCAACAAACCGAGGCCCTTCTCGCCCAGTCGGTCGAAACGACCAAGTCCTTGCAGGACACGATCGCGCGCCTGTCATCGGCCACGACCGAGGCGATCAACGGACTCAACCAAGGGGCCGAAACACTTTACGTCGCGGCCTCCGATTTTGCTAAGGCAGGATCGGGTGTCTCCGAGACGATGCGTTCGTCCTCGGCCGCCGTGGAATTGATCCGCGAGTCTTCCGGCACACTCGCGTCGGCCACCAACGCGGCCTGCGACATCGTCGCCGACTACGGGAGAACGCGCGACTCGTTCGCCACGATGGTCTCGGAAATGAAGTCGATCGTGGAGAACGCCCGCAAGGAGGCCTCAATGACTTCCGAGATTGTTAAAACCCTTAAAGAGGCAGCCATGCAACTCGCCGCTGCGGAAAAGCAGTCCGGGGAATACCTCGAAGCCGTCAGCGACGTCCTCGGCAAGGCTCACGAGTCGTTTGCCGAAAACGTCACGCGCACCCTGCGCGAGGGCAACCGCCAATTCCAGAAGGAGCTCGGCGACGCGGTGGGCCTGCTCTCTGGAGCCATTAAGGACCTTGGAGACACCCTCGACGACTTGCCAGCGAAGAGGTAAGACCCCATGCTCGGCATCAAGACACCGCGGCGCACCTCCTCCAAGGACGAGGCCGAGAAGCCGTTCTGGATATCGTTCTCCGACCTGATGACGGCGCTTATGGTGCTTTTCCTCGTTGCCATGGCCGTCGCTCTGATGGCTGTCACACAAGGGCTTCGTGAAATCGAGCAGGAGAAGAAGGATCGAGACGAAACGATCCGGGCGTGCATCACCGACATCGAGAGAATTACCCAGAGGCCCGAGTTCAAGGGAGTGATGGTGCGCGGACACGCGATCGAGTTCGGCTCCCTTGCCGAGTTCAAAAAAGACGGCAATGACCTCACATCCGAACGCAGGGTGTTCCTGCGCAGGTTCGTTCCGAAGGTTCTCGAAGTCGCCCGCCACGAAAGCTGCCAGAAGTGGCTCAAGCGAGTTGTCGTCGAGGGCTTCGCGAGCCAAGAGGGCTCCTACCTCTACAATCTGAACCTTAGTTTGGAGCGGTCTCAACGAATGCTTTGCGTGCTTCTGGATGCGAGCGCCGCCGATGCCCCCAGCGTCGACGACCGGAAGATGATTCGCACGCTGTTCCTCGTCGGCGGGTCGTCCTTCAACTCGATCAAGAAAATCCCTGAGGAAAGCCGCCGAGTCGAGCTCCGGCTCGAGTTCAAGGAACTCTGCCCCGCCGGCCAAAGCAAATGCGACACGCCACCACCCGACATTCCTTGGGACGAGGACTCCAAATGCCCGGTCCCCAGCAGATGATCGAATCGATCGCAGTCCTGCGCTCGCGGCTGCGGGCGACTTTCATCCCGATCCCGACGGCGCATCATGATGCATGGACCGATGACGCTGCTACCAAGCGCATGATCAGCCAAGTGCGGGCCGTGTTCGACGCACCGGCCCCGCCGTCCGACCCGAGAGCGATGTCCGCCGCCGTTGCCGCATTCCGCCGTACGGGAATAGCCGCTAGCTTTCGTGAGCTCAAGTATGTTTGCCTCGGGGCTGGCAGTCTGGACGACCGCGGACGTATCCTGATTTCGGACGATAGGCTTCGGGGAAAACTACTCGCTGCCGCCGATGCTGCGGGGGACACTCGACGGCAGACCAAATGCCTCCAGGCGTTGCTACGGAGCTACTGGACATTCCCCCTGCACGCCGAATCGACCGACGTGGTTGCCGTCGAGGGCTTCAGAGCCGTGGGCGCGTGGCTCGAACGGAAGCGCCACTCGCTGGAGAAAGCGGCAGGTCGCAAGCCAGGATGGATGACGCCGCTTGCCGAACACTCGAACCTGCTTGGCTCGGATCCGTGCGAAAAATACGGCCCAGCCCTGCTGCAAGGCGATACCTCGTCTCTGAACTCCGCCGTCGAATCGCTGGCTATTCCAACCGACTCGTGGGTCAGGCAAGAAGCGGTTTATTCGCGTATGAGGTCTGCCTCGAAACTAGGCGAGGAGGATTTCAAGTCGGTGCTCGACAAGCTTTTGCCGATTGCCACAGGTAAGGGCGACGTATTCATCCCGAAGGCCTTGCGGATTAAGTGCGTGGCCCTCCTGACGTCGCGCTATTCGCGTTGTTTGGCGACAACTGAACAAATGGCGTTACGCGACGCAGCAGTCTCGATCATTGGGAATCCGTGGCTGCGCCGAGCGGCATGGGACTCTGCAGTCGTTGACTCTAGGGGCCGCCCCGACGACGGGGCGCGGGAAATGATCAACGGATGGCTCAAGCGTCGCCTGATCCGCGACTTCTTCGAACTGCTGAGCGCGGATGGGATCGGCGATACACGCAGGCTCGATTACTGGCTGCGCTTCGAGCCCTTCGTCGGCGACATGTGGTTCGCTCTTGGGGCCGACACCCAGTCCCGCCGCGGCGAGGAGTTCGATGACTTCCGCCAAAGGGCGCAAGGCCTGCTGCTCGACCTAGACCAGACTACAGCGGATAACAACGCGTTCATCATGAGAGTCGGCGAGTATCTGGCCGTCGAGTTCGGGGCCAAGGGCAACGCGTTCTACCTGTTCCGATGGGAGTCGATCCCCTCAACCCTGTCACAGAAGCTCCGCTCCAGCAAAGAACGCTCGAGCATTTCGATCCACGGACTGAAAAACCGGAACCACATCGACCGACTGATTCACAGGGACAGCGAGAGCGCTGGGCTGACCTGGGAACAGAAGTTTGACTACGTCATCTGCCCGCTTATCGGTCATCGCCCCGAGGAGTCCGCCCGCAGACTCGGCCAATCATTCAAGCCTAGGACGAAGCCTGCGGCCAAGCGCGTCGTCGCCGAGCAGACCGGCGCGGACGACTTGTCCGCCTCAGTAAGCATGGCAGGCCTTGCGAAATTTGCCGCTAGTTGGAGAGTTTCTATCGAGGACTTGCGCCCGAAGGGCGGGGCGCTGTGGGTCCGGACTGACGAAAGCATCGGAGCGGTCGCATACGCACTACGCCGGTGGGGATTCAACTACAAAGCCGGCAAAGGCTGGTGGAGGGAATGAGCAATGGGATGGTCTGTGTTTGGCTCGGGCAAGAAGAAGGTGGACGATGCCGTCGCGTCCAAGCGCCCGACCACCGAATTCACGTCCGAGGGAGTTCTGTTTCCCGGAGCATTGGCTGGCCCTCTGACTGAGTTCGCGGCACTGGTCGCCCAACTTGAGGACGAGGGGTACGTCGAGCGAGACGGAGACAGCGCACGGATCGAGTGGGATAGCCTTTATCGCCTCATGTCGTCGCCGGCCCATGCCGAAGGCATGCCGATTCTTGGGCTGCCCCCGGTCCAACGCTGGCGCCCAGCGTTGTCCAGCAGGGGTTCGCTGACAGACGAGGAATTCTCGGTGGCGATTGCTGGATGGGTCGGTCCCGACGATCTTCCGCTGCGCTCGGATCCCGCCATAGAGGGCGCATTGCTTCGAACGGGATCCTCAGAGGCTCTGCTGCCGCCTGAGACGTGGGAGACCTTGCAGGCCGTCGCTAAATTTCATGCGCGGCCCAAAGAAGGGAGGAACGCAGACTCCAACCGCAGGGCTTGGGCCGCAATAAGGACGCGGGCGGTTTCGGCTGGCTCCGACCTTTCGGATTTCCTCAAAAAGACCGTCGTCCTGACACCGGAGAAAATCCACATCCGGATGCGCAAAGGCGCAAGCGGAACCATCGAGGTCATTCCGGGATTTGATGGGGAACCGCCGCGCTGGCTGGAAATTTTCGACCGGCTAGGATCGGTCGGGGAACGCTATGAGATTCCCGACGGCGAGGGGCTTGCTCACATCGTCATCTCTCCAGAGGCCCGAACTGTCCTGCGGGAAATCAAGAGAATGCCGGGTCGAAGGGTCTGTGGTGAGCGCGCCGAAGCCTTCGCGCGCAATCCGTTCGCCGCGCTGGGCCCCGATGCCGCCAAGGTCATCGATCCGCAGCAATTCGAGGACGCCAGGGAAGAGGCCGGCATCTCCTTCGCCCGTTTCACGGCAATCGTGAGGCGCGACGACTCCGGACGGCCATTCGAGACGGGAATTTTGGTCGAAGAAACCAGCGCCGGCCACGTTACCGCCGAGGAAGTGGTGTTCGAAGGCACCGACGCATTGGAGAAGTTCCTCACCAAGCTCGACGAGAGGATCGCAAGGGGCTCCCAGTGCTGCCACTGGGAAGGCGCCGATTTGGAAATACTCGGGGACACCCCAGACCAAGCGGCCCTGCTGTGGGCTGCCCACGACGAACTGGGGGGGGCGACGGGTTTCAAGGCGTCCGAGATATTCGACATCACTCGATACTCGGAACGGGTTGAGGGTTTTGGGGTCGAGAAACCCTACTACTCTCCGTTCATCGCCAGAAAAAGCGAGGAGTCCGGCTGGTTCCCGGACAACGTCGACGTTGGTCTGTGCTACACGCCCGAGGGCGGCGGGGACACGGTTGCCGTCGCGCTGTCTGAGGAGACGATCGGAGCGTTCCGCGAGGCGTTGGCTAAGGCTAAGGAGGAAAACCTCAAGTCGTTTCAGTTCCCAGGTTGCCCAAAACCACTAAATGTTGCGTGGGCGCAGGAGGCTCTTGAAGCACTCGGATCGGCCAGCGCCGCTGTGTCATCGGGTACCTTCGAGCCAAGCAAGCCTGGAGTCGGTGGACGCGTTCCGATCGAACGCAAAGGTTTGGTGGTCAAGCCGAATGTCGACACGCTCGATTACGAGGAGTGCCGGGGCTGGCTGGCCATGCCGGAGGGGCTGGCCCCCGTCCTACCGTCGAGCCTCAAACGCGAGATCGAGCTCAAGGAACATCAAAAAACCGGTGTGGCGTGGCTCCAACACCTGTGGGGAAAATCCCCTGGCGACTGTAGGGGCGCTCTGCTCGCCGACGACATGGGGCTTGGCAAGACTATTCAACTGCTCGCGTTCATGGCCGCAGCCATTGAGGCGAATGAGAAAATCGACCCGTTTCTCGTCGTGGCCCCGGTCTCCCTGCTGGAGAACTGGAAAGAGGAAATCGGAAAGTTCTTCGAGCCCAAAGCGTTACCGATTCTGACGCTCTACGGTTCCGACCTTGCGCAAAAACGCCTGCCAAGAAGTTCGCTCAACGAGGAACTCGCTGGGGCCGGCGTGACGAGGCTGCTCCGGCGCGACTGGCTCGGCGACGCGAAGATCGTTCTGACGACGTACGAAACGCTGCGCGACCTAGAGTTTTCGCTGGCTTGGCAACGCTGGTCAATGATGGTTTGCGACGAGGCGCAGAAGATCAAGAACCCGAATGCGCTGGTGACGCGTGCGGCGAAAAAGCAAAATGCCCGGTTCAAGATCGCCTGCACGGGAACACCGGTTGAGAACACGCTCACCGACATCTGGTGTTTGTTCGACTTCGTTCAGCCGGGACTGCTCGGCGCCCTAAAGGACTTTGGGGAACGCTATCGCAAGCCGATCGAGGCGGAGAGTGAAGAGGAAAAGGACAGGGTTGCAGAACTGCGCGAACTCATCGAGCCGCAAAAACTGCGTAGGGTCAAGGCGGATGTGGCCAAGGACCTGCCGAAGAAGATCGAGGTTCTCGAATGCCGGAGTCTGCCACTGTCGGATCGGCAGCGGGCGCACTACGCTGAAGCCGTTGGGTTGTTTCGCAAGGGATCCGACGGAGGGGCACCTTCTGGCCTCCAGAGCCATCTCGGGCTGCTTCAATACCTGCGTCGCCTCTGCTCGGACCCCCGCCCGCCGGGCAGCGTCTCCGGTGGCTCCGAGCCCGTAACGGAAATCATTCGGCACTCTCCGAAAATGGCATGGCTGCTCAACAAGCTCGGGCACATCCGGGCTGCTGGAGAAAAAGCCATCATCTTCTGCGAGTTCCGCGATCTGCAGCGAACGCTGCAACGAGCCATCAACGAACGACTGGGGTGTCTTCCCGACGTGATCAACGGGGATACCTCCGCGGCCACAGGCAACTCGAACAACCGCCAGAATCGCATCAAGAAGTTCCAAGAGGCGAAAGGCTTTGGGGCGATCATTCTTTCGCCACTGGCCGTCGGTTTCGGGGTCAACATTCAGGCCGCCAACCACGTGGTCCATTTTACGCGCACCTGGAATCCAGCCAAGGAGGATCAGGCGACCGACCGCGCATATCGGATCGGCCAAACCAAGGACGTGTTCGTCTATTATCCAGTGGTAGTCGCCAAGGACTTCACCACGTTCGATCAAAAACTCGACGCCCTGCTCGAATGGAAGCGCGGCCTGTCCACGGACATGCTTAACGGCACGGGGGACCTTCACCCTTCTGACTTCGGCGATTTGGAGGCACCCGGCGGCGGCAATGCGTTTGGCTCGGACTTTATCAGGGCCGACGAACTCGGCGAGTTCGACCCCCATACGTTCGAGGCGTTCTGCGCGATCCTTTGGAGCAAGCTCGGATACCCGAATACAAGACGCACACCTCGTGTCGGGGACGGCGGGATCGACGTGGTGGCGATCAACGGAAAAGCAGGAGTTCTGCTTCAGTGCAAGAGTTCGTCCGTCGATGGGCGTGCACTCGGTTGGGATGCGGTCAAGGATGTGATCGCGGGATCGGCCGCATACGCGGCACGCCATCCGGGTGTCCGATTCTCGCTGGCCGCGGTTACAAACCGCCGTTTCAACGGCGCCGCGCGCGAACAGGCGCGGGTCAATCACGTCGAGTTGCTCGACGTCGACGATTTGGCCGAGCGCCTCAAAGAGAAACCAATCCGGCGCGGCGAGCTTACCTCTTTCCTGTTCTCAGGGTGGGATCCTGGATGAGCGAAACGGTTGTCTCGCGCCGCAAAGGCCACCTTAGCAGATGAAAAACCGAGTGAACCTCAATACGGCTCGACATCGAAACCGTGTTCTCTCCCGTCGATATCACAAGAAAACAACGTTCAGGTCAGCACCAAGCACTTCTTTGGTCAGGGGCACAAGATGATCGTGGTGGGTCAAGAACACCACCTGCATTTTCCGAGAAAGGTCACCTAGAACCCTGAGGCCCGCCGCTGTCCGGCGGTCGTCAAAGTTGATGAAAAGGTCATCCGCAATCAACGGCATGTTCGGTCCCTGGTCGATTTGCAGTTCTAGGGCCGCCAAACGGAGCGCCAGGTACAGCTGGTCTCGCGACCCCTCGCTCATGCCCGCAACGTCGACCTGCTGGCCACCAGGGCGAATCCCAAACAGGCGCGGCTCCTGCCCTTCCGAGTCAACCAGCAAGCGGCTGAAAGAGTCCAGGGTCAGTCCGTTGAAGATTCCGGACGCCTTCGCGAGCATGGGCCCTTGCTTGGTCTCACGGAACTTCTCGAGTGACCACTTCAGCAGCCGCGATGCAGTGTGCAACTTGATGTAGCGCTCCGCAGCGTCACCCATGGCTGCAATAGCCTCATGGCGTTGCGCCTCGGCTTTCGCAGCGAGATCAGCCCCGTGAAATGCGTCAAAGGCGGTCTTTAGGGTTCCGTAGTGGTTGCTGAGCCCGGCGATCTCCTCTACCACCTTCTCTGACAGGTCAGTGAATTGCTCTAGTTGCGCCTTCAACTCGTCTGGCCCGATACCAGCGATTTCGCCGCGCAAACCTTCCACCGGCAATCCGTCGGCCGCCTGCGTCAGGTCTGTCTCGGCCGATTGAATCTTGCATTCGACCTCTCGTCGCAGATCTGACCGTTCGATTGCTCTACCAAGAGCGCTGACGTCACCGACAACAGCTACCGTCATTAGGGGAGCCAAGCGGGCCTCCACGGCAACTTGTCGTTGCTGGGCAGCGACTAACTCTGCATTCAATCGTCCTAGTCGCGACTGCAGTTCAGCAGACGCAGTTGCGGCCTTTTTGGCTTCTTCCAAGCGCTTGGCTAACTCAAGAGCCATGTCCTCGGCGGAATGGCTAATGAGATCAGGCGCTGCACGCTCGACCAGATTTTTCGCCGCGCGGGCCAAGCCGTCAAGATCGACTTGCATGGTGTCTAGGCGTTCACTGCGGATATTGCGAATCCGGGCTAACAAGTGCTCGACCTCTTGGATTACCTCGATTTCCGCCTCGACCTGATCGGCCAGTACAGTGGCCCCGTAACCCGCTGCCTGCAACGCGGCCTGCCAAGAACGATCCCAAGTGTCCCAAGCATTCTGAGCAGCTTCAACCGCTCCCTCCAGAGCCGCAAGGCTGTTTTGCCCCTCGTGAAGTTGCTGCTCCAATGCACTGCGCTGCCCCTTCGCCTGATCGGCGAGAGTGATCTGAGCCCGCGCTTGCCGCACACATTCGGCCAGTTCCGGAGCCGGGCCCTCGGATGACTCCGCTCCGAGCATCAACCAGATGCCAGCTTGGACCTTTGCAGCGGCATCCCGCTTGACCACCTGCTGTCGCTCTGCATCAGCCTTCTCGTGCAGCAGATCCAGTACACGTCGGCGCTGGTCAAGCCAGACGGGGGCCATCTCCAACGGAAGTTGAGGAAGACCACAGGAGGCACTCAGTGCATGCCATTCGGCACGACGTGCATCCATCCGCGCCTGCACTGCCTGCAAGCGGGCCTGTTGGTTGTGCAATTCAAGGTGCTGCTGCTCTATACGCTCGGCTTTGGCTTGGCGCGCAGCCTCATGGTGCGCTCGATCGAGTCGGGCATCCGCCAGGTTGTCGGCTTCACCGATGCGGCTCTCAAAGTTCTCGGCCCGATCGCTTAATGCATGGGGTGCAATCTTGATCGCCTGCCACTCGTCGTCACGTATTCGCCGTGCTTCATGAACCTGTTCCCTGGATACAGGTTGAAAGTCGCGCACGAGCTGTTGCAGTTCTAACTCAAGGCGCTGTACGTCCTGCGTCTTGCTGTCCAGCGCATCCAGCTGTGACTGGACCTCTGCCGCATCGCTACGATGCTGATCAATGATGCCTAGAACGAGAGCGGCTTCCGGGACGACCATTGCATTCAGAACGCTTGGCTCTCTGCGCCAGGCGCCGAGAGCAGCCAGGCTGATAGCGATCGTCTGCCCAAAGCCGTCAATTCGCTCTTGGAGCTCGCTCATCGCGGCGGCATGGTCGCCGAGCTTCAGCGCTTGCTCGACGGCCGAGGCCAGCCCTGGATGGACCGCATCCGCGCTGAGATTCCCCAGTCCTTGTTTCGCTTGCTGGACCTGTAGCTGTCGCTCTGAGAGGTTGCTTTGCGCGGAATGCAGTTCCTGAGCCAATGCAGCCCGCTCCTTGAGCAATCGTACCAGGCGTGATCGAATCGGCATCGCTGGCAGCCGCTGTCGTACGGCGTCTTCGCTCTCAACCGTCCAACCCAGGCCGCCGGCCAATTCCTGCACCCGCAACCACTCCATTCGGATTTCTTCGGATCGCTTGACCATGTCCGTGCGGTGGGTACGGAACTGCACACGGCGCTCGTTGAGTTCCGTGATGTCCGCTTCCAACGACAAGGTAGTCCAATCAATTTGCGTCCCATCCAGATTGGTCTGCGCATGAGCGATGTCCTGCTGTAGGCGCTGCAAGTCGGCATTCACTAGAACCATTGACTGCCTGGCGTCGTTGAGCACCTCGGCAGCGTTCTCTGCCAACAGGGGAATGTCCCCGGCAGCCAGCAGATCTTCTCGCTGAACCCGTGCGGCATCCATCGCGAGCAGCATGGGCCGAACTCGGCGGATGCGCTCCAACCGACTCAACTGCTGGCGAATTTCGATGTTGCGCTTTCGAGCCGCCGCAAGGGCCAACTCTTTTGAAACCAGCGCATCATGCTGTGCCTTCCAATCCCTTGTCCGCAGCGTCGATTGCTTGAAACCCGCATTGGCGGTTTCGTACGCATCAAGTGCTTGGTAGTAGGCGCGCGAGCGGGACTTCTTGGGCGCCCACAGGGCATCGGCGTCATCTTGGAGCTTCTTGAGGGCATCGCCTAGGTGTTCGATACCGGCGGCCGACTGAAATAGCATTCGCCCGACGTCGTCGGCCGCCGAGAGTATTCCAGCGCCACCTTCAACCAAGGTCGTGTGGTCCAGCGCGTACATCCGGTTGAAGGCCTGCGCCTGCAGGCTGCCGAGCCAAGGTTGAAGTGCCGCTTCGGCCAGAATCGCATCCTCTGTCGTGCGTAGCGTGTTTTTGTTGCCCTTGGTGCGTTCGAATGCGAGAAGTCTCGCTGTTGATTCTCCTGTGGCAACTTGCTCGATGATGCCCCCGATCCTCAATTCCGGCATCGGATGCAAGAAGGACAATGGCGTACGCATTGGGATGCCAAACAGCCAATCCCCAATGGCTGTGCGGACGGTCGACTTGCCCGCTTCGTTGGGCCCTACGATGACGTGAATGTCTCGATCGCGAGTGGGCAGCGCCAAGGTGCGGTCGGTGAACTTTCCGTATCGGATCAGCTTGATTTCTCGAATGCGCATGGTGATTGGCCTCTCGGCCTCAAGCAGTTGGACGGGCATTCTGGCCCAAACGGGCCATCAGCAAAGGGGTGGCCTGACGAATACGCTCGAATACCTGCGCCTGGGAGTTCTGACGAAGCGTGGCCAGGTCGGGGGCCGCTTGAAGCACCTCGTGTGGGAGCTTTTCCAAAAGCGACTGCCAGTCGGCCTGTAGTGACCGTACGAAGTCCGGATCGTCTTGGGCGGACAAAGCTAGTTTTTCGAGCTCCGCCAGCGCATCCTGGCTATCGTCCTCCGACGCTAAGTGGCTTGTGGTATATGCCTCGCTAGCGACCCGAACCTTCTCAATCCAGATCCTGTCGCCGTCGAGCGCGACCGCCTGAGCGATCAGTTCTTGACGCAGTTGGCCTTCATCAATGACCAGTTCTCCATGCGCAGCTGATCGCCCCTTGAATACCACCCGCACGGCTAGGGGGAGATCGGGTTTGGTGGCCTCCAGCAGTTGCTCCATCCCACGCCCGGCCAATTGGACCGCGCTCCTTAAGTCCACTACCGCGCTGATGTCGATCTCCAGCGCCTGCCAGCGCAGCACGTCTACTTCAAGCCGCTCGATCTCCGTGATCTCGCCATCATCCGCGGTGACCAGGAGCGCCCCACGAGCGCCTAGTTCTCGAATGTGACGCCCTTGCAGGTTGCCCGGATAGGCGATTGTGGTATCGCCACGCTGAATCGAGAGTTCATGCACGTGCCCAAGCGCCCAGTACTGGTATCCCTTAGCTTGCAACTCTCCAACCGAGCATGGCGCGTACTTGGCGTGTTCGGAGTTGCCCTCCAGCGCTGTGTGCAGCACGCCAATGTTCAGCCAGCCCGGCACGGGTTCTGGGTAGCCGGGTAGAAGGTTCTCAGTCGTAGCGGCGACCTTGAAGCTGCGACCGTGCAAGGCTGCCTTCAGGTGATCAATCCGGAAGGTCTCCGCCTTGCGCGACGGGAAAACGTGAACGTTGTCAGGCAGTTCCAACCCTCGGGTCATCTCGCTTTCTGCATCGTGGTTGCCGTACAAGAGATAGACTGGTATCCGTGCCTGACGAAGGCGGCCCATCTGTCGGATGAAGAAAAGACCGGTATTGAAGTCCTTCCAATCTCCGTCGTACACGTCACCTGCAATGACAAGGAAGTCCACCTGTTCATCGATGCCGCTGCTCACCAGATTGTGGAAAGCGTCCCGCGTCGCAGTGCGCAAGCGATCGGCTGGTGCGTCCGGGTAGCAGGACAACCCCCTCAAGGGGCTGTCCAGGTGAATGTCAGCGGTATGGATAAATTTCATTTTCTCTTCATCTTCAACAAGCGTAAGACCTCGTATTTCTTCTAGCTCGCATTGTGGAGGAAGTTAGATCCAGGCTCCACCATTTTGATAGTTGAAAGTCTCTCATCAAGGGAGAGCGACTTCTGGGGTGAGACTTTGCCCATTCCCGACCAGAAATTTCGCGTTGGCGTACCTGTCTGAACCAAGACGAACGTCGGGAAACTTCCCGCCGGATGTCTAAACAACAACATCAAAAACAACGGTTTAAAAGTTCTGCACTAAAATCGCGAAGTCACGAGGTTTCGAGAGAACCGGCCCGTAAGACGCCAAAATCGGCAAAAAATGACATTTGTGGGGTAGGCGAGGTCAACAGGTATAAACGAAAAACCCCGCGGAACAAGGCGTTCAGCGGGGCGTTCGTTTTTGGTGCAGAGAGTTACTGACTACTGGCCTGGCGGGCCAGAACGTATGCCAACCAAAACACTCTTCGGTTTCAGGGTGATGCTCTAAGGATATTTTTTCGGTCGCGAATGATTCGCCGATAGTTTTCTCGTTTTTTCAGGATAGTCGCCCAAGACAAACCGGCCTGCGCTCCTTCCAGGATCAGCAGCGCGAACAGCGATCGCTCATCGTAGAGCGGTATGCCCCATTCGGAATCATGGTATCCACGGTAAAGGTCAAAACCTTCACCCCATGGACAACGCGCCATCGACATCAACTCAGCGGACAAAGATTCAGTCTACTGCCAAGAGTCCAGGAATTGCCGTTTCTTCCCTTGGCAAGCTGGAAGTGCGCCACATGTCCATTTCAAAAAGGGCTTCCGCCACGGTGAAACTCGCGGGTACGCCTGTTTTGTTCGCTGACGGCTGTGCTGCCTGCGCGATCAAATCAACGAAGTCTCGCGCACCCATCACCGCACATCCTTTACTTCCTTGGCGACCTGATCGATCTTTGTCACCAGCGACAACCTTCCGGCGCGAAACTGCCTGAGTGAAGACAAGGGCCTGAAATCCTTGGCCGGCTGTACAGCCGGGTGAGAGCAAAGACGGACGGTGACCAGCATTCAGAACCTGCCACTCGCCCCGCCACCGCCAAACTCTCCGCCCTGCCCCTGCACACCAGCCGGTGCTGGCGAACCGGGTGCAGGCGAGAGATGCACCGCGCCCACGACCTGCACGAAATCCATACCGGACGGCTCCTCGATCGCCCGCGACGTGATGCCCTTGCTGCGATGGCGCAGCAGGCGCTCGAGCAGCACCACCACAGCGAGCAGCACGACACCTGCCGCAATGAGCTGCCAGTGCATCGGCCAAGGCATCAATCGATAAATCGAGTACGCGACACAAGCCAGATTGCCGAGCGTGCCGATTAATGGCGCATGCTGTCGGCGCTTCACGCCGACGAAG
>Ga0075156_10000880_pt1 | contig 16025 bp, 15 predicted proteins | sample JI81AbrownDNA_FD_70966 | JGI IMG/M metagenome (GOLD analysis project Ga0075156, IMG submission 70966) | Wastewater effluent complex algal communities from Wisconsin, to seasonally profile nutrient transformation and Carbon sequestration -... | ecosystem: Engineered > WWTP > Effluent > Algae...
CGTGGTCACGGCCCTGCATGCCTGCAACACCGCCACCGACGACGCCATCCAGTTCGCCTTTGCCAAGGACGCGCGCTTTGTGGTGCTGGTGCCCTGCTGCCAGGCCGAGGTGGCCAGCGTGCTGCGCCAGAACAAGAACGCCAGCTTCGGCAAGACGCCCCTGTCGGAGATCTGGCGCCATCCCCTCCACACCCGGGAGTTCGGCAGCCAGCTCACCAACGCCTTGCGTTGCCTGCAGCTCGAGGCCCATGGCTATCAGGTCACGGTCACCGAACTGGTGGGCTGGGAGCATTCCATGAAGAACGAACTGATCATTGCACGGCACACAGGCGCGCCGCGCAAGAATGCCGGCGAGCGCATCGAAGCCATTCTCGGTGAGCTGAATCTGACCGAGCTGCGGAGCCGCTTCGCGTGCTGAGCGTCGAGCTGGCCCTGGCCCTGGGGCTCGCCGCCGCCTTTGCCCCGCGCCTGCCCCATCTGCGCCGACGCTACGACGCGACGGCCCTCAGCCCGATCACCCGCCGCCCCGAGGCCGACCCCGGTGACGAAGCCCTCAAGGCACGCCTGAACGCCTGGGTCCGCGACGGCGCCGGCAGCGGCGCAGCCCTTCTGCCGTGGGCCACGGCCCACCTTCCCACCCCGCTCTCCCGCCTGCAGCTACCGGACGGACAGGAAAATGCGGTGCGCCATTTCGGCTATCGTCTGGCGGGCTATCACCAACTCGATGAGCGCGGCTGCCTCGGCGGAATTCTCTACCGCATCGGCGTGCAGATGCGCCCCCTGCTGTGGTTTCTCCCCCGGCGCCCGGACGAGCCCTGGGACGATGCCTGGCTTGATGAGGTGGATGACAACCGCCTTGCGGCCCTGGCGCGCTGGACACCTCGCCGCCCGACCCTGATCGTGCTTGACCGCCTGTCGGCAAGCCGGGTTGAGCAGATCGCCGCCGCCCTGGGCACCGCGGCCCGGAAGGCAGAACATCCGATCCGCCTGCTCGTGCTTGAAGCAAAGACGATCCAGCCCCACCGGGCGCGCGGGGAAAAACCTTAGCTCGCAGCCCGAACTCGCGACGGGCGGCACACGCTCAGCGGAAGGGGTAGGCCCGCATCTTGGCCGGCGGTGCGACCGGTGCCGCCTGAGTCGCGGGTGGCAGCACCGAATGGGGACGGTAGCGCAGGGGCACCGGATAGACGGGTACGGAATAGACCGGCTGCGCCGACATCCGCGACAGGCGCTCGGCCTCGTCCAACTCGGCCTGACGCCGCTGCGCCTCGATCTGGCGCTGCATGTCCTCGTAACGCCGCCGCTCGGCAGCCTCCCTCGCCCTGCGCGCCTCCAGCTCGCGCGCTTCACGCACCAGGCCTTCGCTGCGCGACATGGCCGCCGCCTGCTCTTCCCGGCTCAGGGGCGGCGGCGTCTCCACCCGGCTCACCTGACTTCCACCTCCGCAGGGTCCGTCGGTATAGGTGACCTTGCCATCGACACCGACGCACTTGTTCACGGCGACAGCCGACGGCGCGATGACCGCCATGGCCACCGCCAGCGCTGCCACCACACTCGCCCGCAAACCGCTGCGTGCCACGCCATTTACCACCATATCCACTCCACTCGGCTCCAGAAACACCCCGGGGACGCCCGCCCCCTTCAACAGATTAGGCCGACCCGCCCCCCAGCGCCAGCATGACAACACGACAGGCAGGGGCCATCAAACAGGCCAAAACGGATCGGATACCGGGCATCGCCCTGCCGAGCCTCCCGGTGATCGCGCGCCAAGGCCCATCCACAAGCCTGCCAGTTTGGCAGACAGCACCTGTCAATATGACTTGACCAATCCCGCCACGATAGCCGGCACAAAAACATAACCCAATAAAAACATCCACTTGTGCCATGCAGGAGGTCAGGCACGCTACCTGCTGAATAGATGGCAAGGAGGATAGATTGATGAGCCCAACCATCAGGGTATTGAGTTTTGTTCTGCTGTCCCAGCTCTCGTCCGCAGTCCCGGCTGCCGAGTTCATTGCCGGACTCAAGCCCGATCGGCGTCCCGCGGAGCCTCCCCGGACGATGACAGTCGTGATCGACCAGGCCCTGAAGGAGCAGCGTCTGAAGGGCATCTCCCAACCCTGGCCCGGCAATCTGGAAGCCATCGCCGCCCAGGGCAACTGGTACTCCCCCCTGTTTCAACCCGGTCTGCCCGGGCCATACGACCTACGTGGTCTGCATGCCCGATAGCCGGAGAACCTGTCGTGACGACCTCCGGTCGCCGCGATGCTCCCGGATGCCCCCACCCCGTGAGGCCTCCGGATTCAACCCGCATCTCAATTCTGTCAACGAAGGAGAAACCCCATGAAGTCTTTCGGCAAACTCGTTAGCTGTTCCGCCCTCGCCATCGCCCTCTGCGCAGCGCTGCCCGTCTCGGCCAAGGACGATCAGAAGGGTATGTCCGGCATGTCCGGTATGCAGGGTCAGAAAGGCATGTCCGGCATGTCGGGCATGGAAGGCCAGAAAGGCATGAGCGGCATGTCCGGCATGGAAGGTCAGAAGGGCATGAGCGGCATGTCGGGCATGCAAGGCCAGAAGGGCATGAGCGGCATGTCCGGTATGGAAGGCCAGAAGGGCATGAGCGGCATGTCTGGCATGGAAGGCCAGAAAGGCATGAGCGGCATGTCCGGCATGGAAGGCCAGAAGGGCATGAGCGGCATGTCCGGCATGGAGGGCCAGAAGGGCATGAGCGGCATGTCCGGCATGCAAGGCCAGAAGGGCATGAGCGGCATGTCCGGCATGCAGGGCCAGAAGGGCATGAGCGGCATGTCTGGTATGTCCGGGAACAAGGCCAAGAAAGCCAAGAAGGCCAAGCAGCAAGGAATGTCAGGCATGTCCGGGATGTCGGGCATGTCCGGCATGTCCGGCATGGAAGGCAAGTAACCCTTCCTTTCACGGCCCCGCAAGGGGCCGTTTCCTGCCGCGGTCAGCGCGTCTGCCGGGCATGTACTGAGAGGTTGTCATGGTGGTCAGTCTAAGAACAATACGCTTCTCCGCCGCACTGCTTCTGTTGCTCGTATCCGGAGGACGGCTCGTCGCCGCCGGCTCCGCCGACAACACGCCGCAGACAGCGCACGATTACCAACGCGCGCGCTATAGCGCGCTGCATTTCAAACCGGCCATCGCATCCGCAAGCAATGCGGACTGCCTTGCCTGCCACGCGGAAGTACTCAAACCCTCCGTCCGGGAGCGCTCGCCGGCGGGCGTCAAGGCCGCCGATGCCAAGGCGTGGTATCAGCAGGTATCGACTTACCAGGGTGCTCAGGACACCTTTCATCGCCGTCACCTTGAAAGCGATTTCGCGCGGACGACCATGTCGCTCCAGTGCACCACCTGCCACGAAGGACACGATCCCCGGGACGAGCATCCGCTGAGTTCAGCGAGCGCCCAACGGGAGGGCGGCTTCCGCCTGCGCAAGAGCGTCACTCCCGAAACCACCTGCCTCAAGTGTCACGGCCAGATGAACACCGCCGTGATGGGTCTGCCCGGCCCCTGGCACACCAGCCGCGAGATGTTCCAGAACGACTGTCTCACCTGCCACGCGGCGATCCGCACCAACCGGCACCAGGTGAGTTATCTGAAGGCCGACGCCATCGAGACCGCCGGCAAGGGCAACGGCGATGTGTGCTACGGCTGCCATGGTGGCAGGGCCTGGTATCGCACGACCTACCCCTATCCACGCCACGCCTGGCCCGGGATGGCCGACGAGACACCGGACTGGGCCAAAGGACGGCCAACGGAATCGGAAGCGCGCTTCCTCACCGGGGACAGGGCAAAAGGACAATCAAAATGAAGATCGAATTCAAGGGCGCCAACCCGGATATCCCTAACCAGACGGGCCGGCGGGATTTCCTGAAAGTCATGGGTGTCGGCGCCGGTCTGGCCGGGCTCGGCGGCTTGACCGTGGCACCGCGGGAAGCATCGGCCTTTGCCTACGAGCCCTATCCCACCGACGACCAGCTCACCACCGTTGTCACCTCCTGCGCCCACAACTGCGGCTCACGCCACATGCTTGTGGCCCACAAGAAGGGCGACGTGATCGTGCGCCTGTCCACCGATGACGGTCGCTACCAGAAGGGGGGCGCTTACGGAAAGGACACCGTCGACGAGCCCCAGCTTCGTGCCTGCCTGCGCGGCCGCTCCTACCGCTCGCGGCTGTATTCGCCCGAGCGTCTGCTGTACCCGATGATGCGGGTCGGCAAGCGCGGGGAGGGCAAGTTCAAGCGCGTATCGTGGGACGAGGCGCTCGACTTCCTTGCGCACAAGATGGTCGAGCTGAAAAAGACCTACGGCCCCACCGCGATCCTCGACCAGAGCTACGCCGGTGCATCGTATGGCGTCTTGCACAAGTCGGACCAGATCGAGGGCCTGCTCGGGCGCTTTCTGGGCATGTTCGGCTGCCGCACCAATAGCTGGTCGGTGCCCAGTTATCAGGGCACCACCTTCTCCAGCCGCATCACCTTCGGCACCATCGAGGATGGCAACGAGGACGATGCCTATGCCCACTCGAAGCTGATCATCATGTGGGGCTGGAATCCGGCCTACACCTTCCACGGCGGCAACACGTTCTACTACATGCGGATGGCCAAGCAGCGCGGCTGCAAGTTCGTGCTGGTGGACCCGCAATACACCGATTCGGCATCTGCCTACGATGCCTGGTGGATCCCCATCCGCCCCAATACCGACGCCGCCATGCTGGCCGGGATGGCCCATGTCATCTTCAGCGAAAACCTCCACGACCAGAAGTTCATCGATCGCTTCGTGCTCGGCATGGACAAGGGAACCCTGCCCCCGGAGCACCAGGATGCCGAGAGCTTCAAGGATTACATCCTCGGTACCCGGGATGGCATCCCCAAGTCGGCCGAATGGGCCGAGGCCATCTGCGGCGTGAAGGCCGACGACATCCGCAAGCTGGCACGCATGTACGCGACCACCAAACCCGCTGCGCTGAAAGCCTCCTGGGCACCCGGTCGGGCTGCCTACGGCGAGCAATACAACCGCATGGCCGCCGCGGTGCAGGCCATGACCGGCAACATCGGCAAGCTGGGCGGCTGTGCCGAGGGCGTGGGCAAGGCCTGGCACTCCGAATCCATCGCCTACCCCTACGACGAGTTCGCCAACGTGTGGTTCGGATCGATCAAGTCGGATCGCTGGGCCCATTGCGTGCTCAACTACCCCAACGTACGCCGGGAGGAAGTCGGCCTGTGGCCGCGGGAAGACGAACTGGACGGTCAGATCCCCAATATCCGGGCCATCTTCTGGCAGGGATCGGACTGGTTCAACCAACTCACCAACATCAACAAGGAAATCCAGGCCATCGAGAAGCTGGACCTGGTGGTGTGCATGGACTCGACCATCACGCCATCAGGCATCTGGGCCGACGTGCTGCTCCCCGTGGCAACCCACTTCGAGCGGCACGATGTGGCCTTGCCCTGGTACAAGGGCCACTACTACATCCATCGCCCGAAGGTGATCCAGCCCCTTGGCGAGTCCCGCTCCGATTTCCAGATCTTTACCGAGCTCGCCTACCGTCTCGAGGCCATCGACCCGACGGTGAAGGACTTCGGCAAGCGCTACAACCCCCGCGCCACCCGCGACTACTTCCACAACGCCGACCCGGTGGACGAGGCCTATCTTTCGGCCTGGTGGAACGGCAAGGTGCGCCCGCACCAGGGCGTCACCATGAGCTGGGAGGAGTTCAAGAAACACGGGGTCTACAAGTTCGTCTTCAAACGCCCCCTGGTGGCCTTCCGCGATCAGATCGTCAAGGGCGAACCCTTCGAAACCAACTCCGGCAAGATCGAGATCTTTTCGCCCTATCTCGCCGAGATCGACGACTGGACCAAGACCCAGTACGGCTATGCCATCCCGCCCATTCCCAAGTGGATCGAGCCCTTCGAGTCCCTCAACAGCCCCCTGACCAAGGACTACCCTTTCCACCTCATCAGCCCCCACCCGCGCTGGCGTACCCACTCGATCTTCCACAACATCCCGTGGCTGCGCGAAACCTACGACCAGGAACTGACCCTCAACGCCTCCGATGCCCGCCGGCTCGGCATCCAGACCGGCGACACGGTGGAAGTCTGGAATGCACGCGGCAAGTGCGTGGTTCCGGCCTATGTCACCGAACGCTGCCTGCCCGGCGTGGCGGTGCTCTTCGAGGGTGCCTGGATGGACCTGGACGAGAACGGCGTGGACCGCGCGGGCAACCCTGACTTCCTGACCCTCGACGAACCGAGTCCGGCCGGTGCTTTTGCCTACAACACCGCGCTGGTCAACGTGAAGAAGTCCGAACTTGCCCATCGTCCCGGCTGGGACGAGCTCGCCACTGCGCGCTCCAGCGTGTTCCGGCGCGACTACTGAACGCATCGCCAGCGACGCAGAAGGAGTACATAGCTATGGCTGACAAGAAGACCATCCGCAAGCTGGGGGCCGAGGCCCGGGCCCAGGTGCCCGACGCCCAGGCCCGCCGCGACGCGGCGACCTACGAGCCGGTCAAGCCGGCAAAGCAGCTCGGCTTCATCCACAACAACATGGACTGCATCGGTTGCCGCGCCTGCGAGATCGCGTGCAAGGACAAGAATGGCCTTGCCCCCGGGCCGCGCTTCCGTCGCGTGATGTACGTGGAGGGCGGGCAATTTCCCGACGTCTTTGCCTACAAGGTGAACATGTCGTGCAACCACTGTGCCGAACCGGCCTGCCTGCCCACCTGCCCCACCGGCGCCATCTGGAAACGTGCCGACAACGGCATCGTGGATATCGATTCCACCCTCTGCATCGGCTGCCGGCGCTGCGAGGCCGCATGCCCCTATGGCGCCCCCCAGTTCGACCCGGTCGACAATCTGGTCAAGAAATGCAACATGTGTGTTGACGAAATCGACGCCGGTCGCAAACCCTACTGTGTGATGGCCTGCATGATGCGCGTGCTCGACATCGGTCCCATCGATCAGTTGCGGGCGGGCTTGATGAACACCAAGGCAATGGTCAAGGGCGACAAGCCCGTGCGCCAGGTGCAGCACATGGCCAGCCCTGAACTGACCAACCCTTCCATCGTCTTCATTGCCCATCCGAAGGGACGCGTCGAATGAGCACGTCCAAGCTCGAACCGGCACCACAAGCCACCGCCCTGCCCCTGGAAGCGGCATCCGAAGACCTGGCTGCACTCGCCTGGCTGCATGAGTCCGAACGGGACGTGAGCACCCTCGGCCGCCTGCACGCCGGGGGCTTCCCCGATGGCTTGACCCTGGCCCGGCCGGGCATGCCGGCCGTCACCGACATGGAGCAGGCGCTGGCGGTGATCCGCCAGGTGGGCGCGGAGGAACAGGCCGCACTCCAGGATGACCTCGACGCCGACTTCGCCGGCATCTACCTCACCCACGCCCTGCGCGCCTCGCCCTGCGAATCCGTGTGGCTTGATGAGGAGAACCTGATGATGCAGGGCCCCAGTTTCGCGGTGCGCGACTGCTACCGCAGGCACGGACTGTCGGTCGCAAACTGGCGGCACATTGCCGACGACCACCTCGCCAATGAACTGGCCTTCGTTGCCTATCTGCTGGCCAAAGGCCATGGCGGCGAGGCCCGTCGCTTCATCGACGAACACCTCATGCAATGGTTGCCGCGCTTCGCCGGCCGGGTGACCGAGCGCGCCTCGACCCGCTTCTACGCGGCCCTGGCAGGGCTGACGCTGCAAGTCGTCGAGAGTCTGCAGCAGCGGCTGCCGGCCAGCGGCTGAAGCCCGTGTCACCGCGCCTGTGGATGTCCCTCTCAGCGGGTGTGAATAAATCTGCTGCACGATCCGATTTCGCCCCTGCGATGCTCACCGTACCCTTGTACGGCTGCGCTTCTCGGGGCGAACTCGAACCGCTCGCTACGATTTCTTCACACCCTCTCCGCACTGTTCAGGCAGCCGTTCGGGTGATCTGATGCTGATCGTGGATGACGAACGCTGCGTGCATCGACTGACAACGGTGGCCACGTGTCATGCCTGCGTGGATAGCTGCCCGACCGGCGCCTGGTCGCTCAAGGCCGACGGGCTTGAGTTCGAGCCGGGCCAGTGTGATGGCTGCGGGCTATGCGTCCCCGCCTGTCCAACCGGCGCACTGGCGCTTGCTCAGCCACCCGAGCTGCCCCTCCACCGTGGCACCCTGGATCTGGCCTGTGAGCGCACGACGGGGCCAGGCATCCGCTTACCCTGTGCCCATGCCCTCTCCGAGGCACGGCTGCTCGGTCTGCAACGGAATGGCCTGCGGCGCCTGATTGTGCGCACAGGCGATTGCAGTGCATGCCCACGGGGCACCGCCGTCCGGCTCCCGGAACGTGTTGACGCGGTGAATCGCGTGCTGCAGCGTGCCGGGGCCGCAACGATTTCCCTCATGGCGGCGGATGAGGCTTTGGCAACAGAGCCACCACGTCGGGGCTTCCTCGCCGGGCTGCTGGCCCGCCCTGCCGCGCTGCTGAGCACGACACCACCACCGGAACCCGACACCCGCCGTGCCGCCTTGCAGGGTCTTGCCGCGCGGGGTGTCCGCAGCGGGCTCTGGGCCGTGGAGCTCGACGCCCAACGCTGCGACGGATGCGCCCTCTGCGCCCGCCTGTGCCCCGAGGGCGCCATCGACTGGCTCGAGGGTGATAGGGAAGCCGGGCTGTGCCTGCACATGGAGCGCTGTGTGGGTTGTGGCATCTGCGTGGACGCCTGTGCCCAGCAGGCGCTGAAGCCCGGCAAGGCCGGTTGCGGTGCCCCGGGAGCCGTCTTTCGACAGGCCAACTGCAGCGCCTGCGGCGCGCGTTTCCGTCATTTGCGCACCACTGCGCCGCGCCACTGCCCGGTATGCCGCACCCGCACACGGCGTCCGGATCGGCTGGTGGTAGACTGAAAACCGCCCCGCCCCCCGTCCTGCGCATGTCTCCGCTTTCCCGTCTGTGGTTTGCCACCTCCCTTGCACGAAGGCTCATGCTCGTGCTGATGATGGCGTTGCTGTTCGCCTCCGGCCTGCTCGTCGGCGGCATCGTGTGGATCTCGGGCACGGCCATGCAGATGGAGCACGAGGCCTCCGCCCACCGGCTTGCCGCCCTGTTCGAAACAAGCCTGCATTCGGCCATGTTGCGCCGTGATCTGCCGGGTCTGACCGAAACCCTCATCCACCTGGGGAGCCTGCCCGGCGTACACTTCGCAGCCCTGCTCAACCCCAGTGGTGAAGTCCGCTTTGCGTCCCGCGAGGGCGACCGGGGCCAACAGCACCCCGAGTGGGTCCGCGGTCTGTGCCTGAGCGCCGGCTGCACCGCATCGCCGCCACGGCTGGACGCCCTTGAAACAGGCGCGACGGGGCTACTTCGCATCGCCTACCCGATCCGCAACCAGGCTCGCTGCGGCGGCTGCCACGGCGCCACGGAAACACACCCGGTCAATGGCGTTCTGGTTCTGGAGTTCACACCTCCCAAGGACGAGAGCCGGGCCGTCATCCAGGCACGTCGCCTGCTCCCCCTGGGCCTGACGGCCCTCGCCGTGCTGGCGCTGGCCATCTGGTGGGTCGTCCGGCGCGAAGTGCTGGCGCCGGTAGATCGACTGGCGGGCGTTGCCGCGGCGGTTGCCGACGGTGATCTGTCAGCCCGCGCCGGCAGCCTGTCGGGTGGCGAGCTCGGCCAGCTCGGCAAGCAGGTGGACGCCATGACCGGCCGTCTCGGCGCCATGATCGAACAGGCAAGCCAGCAAGGGGTCTTCCTCCAGGGCCTGGTGGACGCTGCCCCCGACCCGATGGTTGTCATCGACGAGGACTACCGCATCGTCCTTGCCAATCAGGCCTACGCCACCCTGATCCAGCGCCCCCTGGATGCCGTCCGCGGCCGACCCTGCCATCGCATCGGCCGCGGGCTCGGCGAGCCCTGCCCGGTGACGCTTGTCACCTGTCCGGTCGCCGAACTGAAGAAACGGCCGGAGCCCCTGCGCACGGTGATGAGCATGCTGCGTCGCGACGACACGCAAGTCAGCGTCGAGATCCATGCCGCACCCCTGGTCGGACCCGATGGCCGCCAGCTGGTGGTGGAGGCCATCCGCTCCCTTGACGATCAGGTACGCTTCTCCCAGGAGCAGCGTCTCTCCGCGGTCGGCCTGCTGGCCAACGGGGTGGCCCACGAGATCCACAATCCACTCGCCTCCATCCGCCTTGCCCTCCAGTCGAGCTTGCGTGGACTGCGTGATGGCTCGATGGGGGTTGCCGATGTCACTGAATACCTGGAGCTTGTGGATCAGGAGATCGACCGCTGCGCCCTGATCACCCAGCGGCTCATGACCCTCAGCCACCCCCCTGGCGGAACCCGGCCGGTGCTCCTGCGCACGGCGGTCGAGGATGTGGTGGCCTTGCTCGCCGAGGAAGCCCGCTCCGCCCGGGTGACCGTCAACATGACGCTGCAAGCACCGGACGCCCGGGTGCTCAACGACGAGGCCGAGCTGCGCCAGGTCGTGCTGAACCTTCTGCAGAATGCCTTTCACGCCATGCCCGCCGGCGGTACCCTTGAGATCGGACTGTCACGGGAGGCGGGGTTCTTCCATTTCTCGGTGAGTGACGAGGGCGTCGGAATTCCCGTCGAGGAGCAAGGCCTGATCTTCATGCCCTTCTTCAGCCGGCGCGCCGATGGCCGCCGTGGGTCCGGTCTTGGCCTCGCCATCTGCAAGGCCATCCTTGAACGCCATGGGGGTCGTATTGCAGTGGAAAGCCGGCCGGGTCAGGGCAGCACCTTCCATGTCTTCATGCGCAGCGCCGACGAGGACACCGAATGAATGCACCGGTCCAGCACTCGATCCTGGTGATCGAAGACGACAGCGTACTCAACCGCCTGCTGCTCAAGACCCTGGTCCGCAGCGGCTTCGACATGCACGGTGCCCTCACCTGGGCGGAAGCACGCGCCCGCATTGACGAGATTGCTCCGGACCTCGTGCTGCTCGACATGAACCTGCCCGACGCGCGGGATTTCACCCCCCTTACCGAGATTGTCCAGACCCGCCCGGTGATCATGCTCACCGCCTACGGCTCAATCAATCAGGCCGTCGAGGCCATGCGGCTCGGCGCGGTGGATTACCTCGTCAAGCCGGTGAATCTCGAAGAGCTCGAGCTGGTCATCCAGCGGGCACTGGAAGGCACGCGGCTGAGACGAACCGGCGATGCCCTGAAGGCCGCAAGGAAGGGGCTGACCGACAACCCCATGGTCGGCGCCAGCCCGGCCATGCGCCAGGTGTGGGATCTCATTGAGGCCGTCGCCGACGACGAGGTCACCGTGCTGGTGCGCGGTGAAAGCGGCGCCGGCAAGGAACTGGTCGCCCGCGCAATTCATGACGCCGGGCGACGCCGGGATGGGCATTACGTGGCGGTGGACTGCTGCACCCTGCAGGAAACCCTTTTTGAAACCGAACTCTTCGGCCATGAGCGGGGCGCCTTCACGGGAGCCGACCGCCTCAAGCCCGGCCTCATTGAAGCGGCTGCCGAGGGCACCCTGTTTCTCGATGAAATCGGTGACATCGGCCCGGCCATCCAGGCCAAGCTGCTGCGCGTGCTCGAAACCGGACGCTTCCGGCGGGTTGGCGCCACCACGGATCTGCGTGCCAACGTGCGCATCGTTGCCGCCACCAACCGCGACCTGACCCAGATGGTCCGGGAAGGCCGCTTCCGGGCCGATCTCTACTACCGCCTCACCGCCTTCGAGATCAACGTACCGCCCCTGCGCGATCGTCGCGAGGACATCCCCCGGCTGGTCGCCCACTTCGCCCGCGCGCGGGCGCGCAATGGCCGCCTGGTGGGCTTCTCGGATGCCGCACTGGCCCGGCTCGTGACCTATGACTGGCCAGGCAACGTGCGCGAACTGCGCAACGTGGTGGAGCGCGCCCTGATCCTCGCCAGCCACACCGGCCTCGCCGGGCCCGAGCACCTGCCACCCTTGCGTGACCCCGGCTTCGACCCCCAGACCGCAGTCGCCTGCGGACCGGTGAGTTTTCATGGGGAACCCACCCTCGACGAGATCGAACGCCACTATCTCACCGAACTCCTCGACCGCCACCAGGGCAACCGCCGCAAGGTGGCCGAAGCGATGGGCGTGTCCGAACGCACGGCCTACCGCATGCTGGAACGCCACGGGCTGAAGAGCCGGGGCGAGGGCGCTTGAACAACTGACCGGAGGGATGGCCGGAGCACGCCAGAGGGTGCCGGCGCCACTTCGCCGGAACGGGGGAAGTGCCAAGGCTGACCCATTGAAACGAATAAAGGCCCTGACTGCGCAGGGCCTTTATTCGTGAATCGTTGGGGCGACATACCGGGTTCGAACCGGTGACCACTGGAATCACAATCCAAGAACAGCATCCTTACTGCTGCTTACTAAGACTTGCCACACTTTACTAAGCCGTTGTAAATGCTCGTCTTAATCATTACTATCTGTCCAGACGTCAGGCGTTCTTTTACTAAAACTTCCCGCCTGCTGCTTACTATCTGCTTACTGTGGTGAGAACTGGACTATGCCGAAGCTCACGAAGACCAGCGTCGAAGCTGAGAAACCCACCGACCGCGAGCGCTTTGTCTGGGATTCCGAACTGAAGGGCTTCGGCCTTAAAGTATTCCCCACTGGCGCCAAGAGCTTTGTCCTTCAATACCGCAGCGCCGAGGGCCGAACCCGCCGATACACCATCGGCAAGCTGTCCGACAGCCTGACCACCGACCAGGCACGCAAAGTCGCCAAGGGCCTGCTGGCGGACGTCACCCGAGGCGGCGACCCGCAAGGTGCGGCCAAGGCACGCCGGGATGCCTGGACCGTCAATCAGTTACTGGATGCCTACCTGGCTAGCCCAGCCTTCGCCGAGAAGGCTGCTTCAACGCGCACAATTGATACGGGCCGGATCAACCGTCACCTTCGCCCCCTGCTTGGAAGCCGCTTTGCTGATCAGATCACAACGGACGATGTAAAGCGTGCCCGCACGGCAATTGCAGAGGGGAAAACAGCCGTCAAGGCCAAGACGACATCCCGGGGCCTGGCACGGGTCACCGGGGGCGAGGGAACAGCCGACAAGGCGGTTTTGGCACTCCGGGCGGCCTATTCCTGGGCTGTCGATCAAGGCCACCTGAGCGAGAACCCGGCGGCACGGGTCAAGGTCGCCCAGCCCGGCCAGCGCGACATCATCATTGACGATGCAGAGGTCTATGCCCGCCTCTTCCGCACGCTGGATACCATGGAGAACGAGAAGCGCATCCGCGCACCTGTCGCCGATGCAATCCGCCTGATCGCGCTGACAGGCGCGCGCCGGGGCGAAGTGGGCGGCCTCATTTGGCAGTGGGTGGACCTGAAGGCCGGGCAGATCGTGCTCCCGCCCAAGTCTCATAAAACTGGGCACAAGACGGGCAAGGCCCGAATCATTTCCCTACCTGCTGCAGCACAGGAGATCATTGCCCGGCAGCCGGCCGGCGAGCCGGGGGGCTACGTGTTCCAGCCCGCAAAGGGCAGAGGCCCGCTTGCTCTCGCCAAGCCGTGGGCGCAAGTGCGTACAGAGGCTGAACTGCCCGAAAACATCGGCCTGCACGGCCTGCGGCACTCTGTCGGATCCCACATGGCCATGAACGGCGCCAGCATCAACGAAATCATGGAGATCCTCGGTCACCGCCAGACGTCTACCTCCCTGCGCTACATCCACTTCGCCGAAAAAGCCCGCAGCACCCTGGGCGAGCGCGCCGCATCGGTCGCCGTGGCAGGATTGAAGGGCTCGAACGACAAGGCCGAGGTGGTGCCCTTGTCAGGCAAGCGGGGCGCGGCGTGATGCCGTCCCCATTGACGAACGCGGAGACGCCTGAAGGGGCATGAGGGGGCGCATTCTATTCCGGCACGGCCCCCACGTATCCCGCCTGGGATATCGGGCCTTGCCCACGGCGAAGGACGAGGCCGAGTTTCGTAAAAAGATGGAGGATCTTTTTGTTCGGGTCAAAGCCATCGTCGCTCCGTTCCCGGTGAAAACGGATGCCTTTCGGGCGCTGAACATTGCCATTCTTCTGGCGAGAGCCGAAGCCAAGAAATCGACTTCTGGACGCGGAGCGGGGGCCGCTGCCGACACTTCATCGCGCGTTACTCGCGATGACCGAATAGCCCAGCTCCAGGCGGTGCACAAAATCAGTGATGACGCTGCTCTTGTGGATGCCCTACGGAATATTGACGACAGAACGCTGTCCGCCATCGACGCGGAAAGCCAATTGTTGATCGCCGAGGAAATCAATAAGCACGGCAGCTTCGTGGACGTCGACGGGGATGAGTTTCACTTCCCCGTATCGATGGAAATTCCGGTTTTCGTTCCCCACATGCGCCGCTGTATCACCCTTCCTGAAGGTTTTGACGGGCTGCGCGAAGAACTTGCAGCTCGAGGGTGCGACACGAACGATCCGGCCGCAGTGATTGCCGGGATCGAGGCTTTGAATCTAGGCTCAGCGAGCAGCCCAACGCAAATTGAGCTGCGCCCTGACAGCCCAGTGCCCGCCTACCTTCCCATGGGGGTCGCTGGGCTTAGAAAGGCAGTTGAAAAGGCACTAGATCGAGCCTTGGCAACCAAAGTTCGGGCAGGAAACCTATTGAAGATTCACCAGCGGAATCTAGCTCAAGCCTGCAGGGATTTCTGGCGTGCCACGATTCCCGAACCATTCCGCGGCAGGGCTTGGCAAACGGGTCAGGGCTCGAAGGTCTCGAAGTTGTTGGAGTTCTCCACCCTCGTTTTTGCATCCGCGGGCTTTTTCATTTCGCCCATCACTTTGGTCGAAATCATGAACAAACCGCGGGGAAATTAACCAAGGTTCACCGCGCGGCGTAATTCTTCACGATGCCTCCTGTTGCCGATCACGGTGCAAGGAGACATCAGATGCTACTTACCAATACCAACGTTTACCTCGACCGCGCCCAAGCCTCCGAGTACGTCACGCGCAAGGGGCTCCCCTTGGCTAAATCGACGCTACAAAAATTTGCAACCCTTGGCGGCGGCCCGGTTTACCGCCGCTTTGGTCGAAAGGCCGTCTATCTAGCCGAAGACCTCGATACCTGGGTTGCCAAGAAGCTCACCGCGCCCCGGCAATCGACCAGCACCAATGCAGAGGTGCGGCCGTGACCACGCCAAAGCGGAACATCCCTCAGCTCGAAATTGACGCCTCTGCCCGCGCCCCTGAGCGCCGGGCAGCCGCGGCCGAGCAGATCATGGCCGCGGCGCTTCAGGGCGCAGCGGACCGGCCCGACACCGCCGACGAGGCGCTGACCGCCGCGATCATGATGGCCACTGGCGCTGATCACCCGGCGGCGTCAGGGGTCGCCGTGGCGATCCTGGCGGCGCTTGGCCGGCCACCGCTGAGGACTGCACCATGCCCCCCCGCCGCAGATACCGCCTCGATGACGCCCAGATCGCGACCGCGCCCACCGTGCAGGTCAACATCCCGTACCCCGTCCACCGTGAGGATATCCGCGGCCGGTGGCAATTGGTCTCCGGTGCGGAAGCGCCCGCCATCTGCTGGGGGCGCGACGGCCGCTATTGGGCGTGGCTCCACGATCTAGCCGACGACGCGCTGATGATGGTCCTCGATGCCTGGCAGGCCGCAGCCGAAGGCCGCCGCCGGCCGTGGGGGCGGTGAGACGCCGTGGGCATATTTAGCATCGTCCCTGTCGAGGTCTGGGCAGACAAGCGCCTGACGCTCAAACAGATGCGCGTACTTGGTGTGCTCTTCTCTTTTCGCAGCAAGAACACGGACATCGTCTGGCCGTCGCGAATTCAGATTGCTGAACGCTGCGGGATGAGCGTGTGCCACGTTTCAACGGCAACGACCGACCTTGAACGCCTAGCAGGGTGTTGATTTACCCCAGAGCCAAGGACGGCAAGGGTTTCGGTCTTGTTATAATTCCATTCAAATTAGCGAACCAGTAATACTCCGATGCGCGGCCCCGACCACAAACAGAACGCCTTGTTTAGCTACGTCAATATTGAGGAGCGCATT
>Ga0075156_10000881_pt1 | contig 15983 bp, 7 predicted proteins | sample JI81AbrownDNA_FD_70966 | JGI IMG/M metagenome (GOLD analysis project Ga0075156, IMG submission 70966) | Wastewater effluent complex algal communities from Wisconsin, to seasonally profile nutrient transformation and Carbon sequestration -... | ecosystem: Engineered > WWTP > Effluent > Algae...
ACACCCTTAAGCTGCGTGGCACTGCGCGGGTCAAGGGTGGGAGACCGGCCGATGCGGCGATCGATTTCCTGCGCGCACGTCAGGTGCTCGTTAGGATCCACGATAGTACCCACCACATGGTGGCGCAGATCGATGGCCTGTCGGCCGAAGCCGCCTTCGCTGCTGGTGACCCTGCCGCAGCACAAGCCCACGCAGAACAGGCGTTGCATGTGTTGGATGACCGTATCACGAACCTTCGCAGCAGTCCGCTTCCCAGCACATACCCCGAACCGCATATCGTGCCCGACGCCATCTACTGGAAGGTGCGTGCAGAACAAGCGCTCGCCGGGTCACAGCCATCCAGTACCCAATGGAACGAATGGAACGCCGATATCGACCTCGCCATCACCGCGCTCGCACGCAACAAGGCGGACATGGATGATGCCGGTTCCAAATTGCTGCTGACCGGTGCCCAGGAACGTCTCTTCGATCTAGCCATGGACCTTGCCTATGCTTCACACAATTCCGTGGGCATGGAAGCCGCATGCAACAGGTTCCTCGCCGTATCGGAAGCCGATCGCTCGATCCTCTTGAAGGAAAGACTGAACGCTTTCAAAGGGATCCGTTTCTCCGGTATCCCCGATAGCATCATCTCACTGGAGCAGGAATTGCTGCAGGCATTGATCATCGATCCCGAAGACCCCAGCAGTGCCACACGCCTTCACGAGCATGAAAAGGCCTATTTGGCTTTCCTCGACCAACTGCGCAAGGATCACCCGAGCTACTTCGCGTTGCGTCACGGCGAGGCAGCAACATCCATCGAAACCCTGCGGAAGCAACTACTGAAACCGGGTCGCACCGTGATCTCCTATGCGGAAAGTGCTTCGGCATTGTATGCCTTGGTAGTGAGCGGCAGCTCATCCGTGCTAGTGAAGTTGAACGATGACCAACTCGCCAAGCGCGTTGCTGATCTGAATGCCGCCATCGCCGGGCGGGACAATGTCGGATACCGTACGCTTGCGTTCACGCTTTATCAGCAACTCGTGGAACCGCTGCTTCCACATCTGCAAGGTGAAGAACTGCTGATCATTCCCGATGGACCGTTACGCCTCGTCAATTTCGAGGTGCTGCGCACGCAGGATCCTTCCATCAGCATGGAGACCAGCAACCTGCTGCTGCACCGCTACACCATCGCCTACCTGCTCAGTGCCACCACCGCGGTCCAGTTCGCCGAGCTCACACGGGAACGATCACACAAGACCCTCGCGTTGGCACCCGGTTTCACCGATGAGGTTAAGCAACGCTATCTGGCCGGCACCACGGATAGCAGCCGCATCGACCGCGATTACCTGCGCTACGTGCGTCAGCCTTTCGCCATGCGCGCTGCCGAGGAGCTGGGCAGGACCTTCAACGCCAGCTTGCTCCTGGGTGCCAGTGCCACCGAGCGAGCTTTCCGGAACGGGTTGCGTGACCACGGCATCCTGCACTTGGGTACCCATGCGGAAATGAATGCGACCAACCCGATGTATTCGCGCTTGGTCCTCAATAAGGATGGCTCCAACGATCCTTCAGGTGGTGACGGCCCCGACGCGGATGGCTACTTGCACGCTTACGAGATCTACGAGCTCGACCTACGCGCACAACTTGCCGTGCTCGCCGCTTGCGGAACGGGTACCGGCATGGATGATGGTGAAGGCGTTCGCTCCTTGGGCTACAGCTTCGCTTATGCAGGCTGCCCCAGCCTCGTGATGTCGCTCTGGAGCATCGATGAGAAGACCAGCTCTGCGATCATCACGCGCTTCTATGAGCTCCTTGCCGAGGGTCTCCCGAAACACGAAGCACTTCGCCAGGCCAAACTGGATCACCTAGCCACCGCCGATGAGGAGCTCTCAATGCCTTACTACTGGGCTGGTCTGGTCCTGGTCGGTGATGTGGAGCCCATCGAGATCGGTTTCTGGGACAGGTATGGGTGGTGGGTTCTAGCGGCAGCTGTCGTGCTGGTCCTAGTGGTCGCATTCCGTCGGCGCCGCTCCTGATGGTCCATGTTCCAACTCGGTCGTCATCTCCCGTGAAGCCTTTGAACGGGGTAGGTGGGATCCGCGTTAGTAGCTCCTGTTAAACCTTGCTCTCCGTTTGCACCTTTCAGTACCCTGGTTCCATGTGATAGTTCCGTTCTTCGAGACGGGTGTTGACAGGGAATTGGTCTGCGCGCGGATGACTAATTTTCAGCAACCAGTTCGTCATGACCATTCGCCAGGCCACGCCATCCGACCTTTCAGAACTTGTGGAACTCTGTGCGGAACATGCCGCCTATGAGCGATCCGAGTTCGAACCCGCAGGTAAAGAGCATGCGCTCCACGAAATGATCTTCGCCTCGGATGCCCGCCTTTACTGTCTCGTTGCGGAAGAAGCGGGCAAGCTGATCGGCTACGCCACCTTTTCCGTGGAATGCTCCACCTGGGATGCGGCGTACTACATGCACATGGACTGCTTGTTCCTTCGGCCCCAGGCGCGGAACAAAGGCATTGGAAGGGAACTTATGAAGTGCATCGCACAGCGCGCACTCGAACTTGGTGTGACCCGTATGCAGTGGCAGACGCCCTCCTTCAACGTTGATGCCGTACGCTTCTACGACAGACTCGGTCCGGTCAAGAAGGAGAAGTACCGCCTTTTCTTGGACGAAGCTGCAACTGCAGCGCTGGCCGACTCCTGAAACGCAACAAGCCCCGGCTCATCACCGGGGCTTGCACGTATTGATCGGTCAAGGTCTACGCCTCCGCCATCGCCTCGTCGAACTTCACGCCGATGCGCAGTTCGTTGCGGAGCACCAGACGGCCGTTCTTCGGACGCAGGAAGTAGAGGCTGTCCACCTCGCTCACCGGTTCTGGCGCTGCGGTGATGGCCATGAAGCCGAGGTCCTTCGCCATGCTCAACACCGCTTTCCGGTTGATGGCATCCAGCGAGTGTACCTCATCCAGGAAGAAGGGCACACGGCTCAGCGGCGTGTTCTGTTTGGGATCCTCCTTCAGCATGCTGCGCAGGATCAACAGGTTGAACAACACCTTGATGGTGATGGCCGTACCGTGGCTTTCCACCTGCAGGTTGTCGTAGCTGTGTGTGCGGCCGGCGCGCGTGCTCACGGTGAAGCGCAGCGTGAAGAGGTCGCCGTAGTTCAGGGTGATGCGCTCGCTCAGTTTGTTCCGGAAGCTCTGGTATGCGGCATCCAGTTTCTTGCTGTCGTCGAAGAGGCCCGTGTGATCGGTCTCGGCGAGTTCGCGCAGCGCACCGACGAGATCGTTCTGGTCCATCACCTCCATCTTCAGGCTCTCGAGGTTCGAGACGCTCACGTTGGTGAAGCGACGGTTCAACCGGTCCGCAGCGATCTTGATGTCGTTGAGACCGTTCAACACCTGGGCGAAGTTGGCGCGCAACTGGTGCAGGTAGGTGTCCCAATCCTTGCGCAACGCTTCCTCGAAGGTGGGCAGCCCCTCGATCTGTTCGCGGATCAGACGAACCGTTTCCATCTCGTTCGGCCCGATGATGTCGCTCTTCAGTACCATCTCGATCTTGGAGCGCAGTTGGTCCATCTCACGGCTCATGCCGTTGTGCTCCAGCGTGAGCTTGCGGTATAGTTCGATCGCGTCCTCGGCGTCGTTCGGTACACTGATGAGCTCCTTGCCCTTCGCCTCCAGGTCGGGTGGTGGCACGCACTGCTCGAGCAGTTGGAGCAGGCGGTTGAAACGCTCGTCTTCCTTGTTCAACGCAGTGCGCTGCTCGAACAACTTCACTCCGATCTCTTCCAGTTTGTCGCGCACTTCCTTGCGCTGGCGGTCGGCCGTGGTCTTCTCCTTCGTCACTTCGGCCAGGACCTTTTGGAAGCGAGGTTCGTCCTGCTTTTCGGTCTGCAGACGCTCCCAACGGGCCAGCTTCTTGTGGTGCTCGTCCACCTCGGCTTGTGTGGTGGCGCGCTCTTTCGCCAGGTGCTCCCGGTTCTCGATGGCTTCCATCAACTGCGAGAGACGCGTTTGATCGGCCTTCAGGTCGGTCAGCGATTTCTTCAGCGCCTTCACATCCACGAGCTCTTTCCACGCGTGGCTGTTGTCGGGCAGCGGCAGGGTCATCAACGAGTCGGCGTACTTGTCGTTGGTGATGTTCTCAGCGATGGCCTTCAACAACTTGTCCACCTCCTTGCGCTTCTTCAGCTCTACACCGCCTTTCTCCACCGGGAGTTTCAGCAGGTCCAGGTTGAAGAGCTGCGAGAGGCCGCGCACCTGTTCCTCGCTCAGCGTGCTGCGCAGTTCGGTGATCAGCGCTTTGTCGAAGTTGGCGATGGCACGTTCCGTATTCGCCACGCGACCGGTCACTTCTGCCAGGCTGCGGGCGGTGCGCTGACGGTCCGCTTCTTCGGCATTGCCCAAGCGACGATCCAATGCGGTGAGTCGCTCCTTGGCATTGCTCAACGCTTCGCGCTCCAGGTTCTCCACGAAGTCGCCGAGACCCTTGCTCAGGTCGGCGATACGCGCGAGATCACCTTCGGCACGGCCTTTCGCACCGGCCAATTCAGCGATGCGGTCGTCGAAGTCCTTCAGGATCTCCGCCGTGCTGATCTTTTCTTTCTCGAGCGCCTCCTGCTTGGCCACGATGGCCTCTTTCACGTGCTTGTTGTGGTCGTGGGCCTTGCGGCGCTTCTCCATCAGGTCGCTGTAGACCGTGGCGAGACGAGCTTCCAGGCCCATGCGCACGTCGCTCATGGCCACGTACTTCTCCAAGCGTTCCTTCTCGGCCTTCAGCGTGTTCAGCTTCACACGGCGATCACGGATGCGCTCGAACTCTTCGGTCATCAAGCGGTTCGCTTCCAAAGCCGGCCGGTTCGGCGGAATGCCTGCCAACATCAGCAAGCTGCGCTTCATCTCGTGCTGGTCGATGCTTCGCAGGCTGAGCAGGTTCTTCAACACTTCCTTGAAGTGCGCATACCGGTCGTTCTCCGTCAGGTGGACGATGCCCATGCCGTTGCTATCGCCTTTGGTGGCCACCAGCAAGGCTTCGCGATGCGCGGCGGCATCCTTCAGCTCACGGTAGTTGCGCTCGGCGAGCTTGGCCAACACGTTCTTCGGATCGGCAACGCGGTCGCCATCCATGTAGTCGTTGATGTCGTACGTACCGTCGTAGGTGAAACGCACGGGGTCGCCGCCGCTGGCTTTGCCCTGTCCGCGCCAGCCAAGAATGTATGATCCACCCGGACCGTAACACTCGAACAGCAGGTAGCTGTAGTGGTCGGGGAAGTAGTACTCGCGCGTGGCCTCCGAGTCGTGGTCGCCGAACACCATCTGGTTCCGGTTGTCCAGGTAGAGGAATTGCAGGGTGTTGATCAACGTGGTCTTACCCGCGTTGTTCGGCCCTACGAGTTGCAGCGAATCGCTCAATTCCACTTCGGCGTAGTCGTAACTGCCGCTGCGAATGGCGATGAGTTTGGTCGGTCCTAGTTGCATGTGCTTCTTCTTACGTCTTCGGTCTTCCTACTTGATCCTTCACTCCGGCTCAATTCAATTCCGGGTCGATCGCCTTCTTCTCCGGCGGTCCACCATCCAACACTCCACGTGTCTCTTGCTCGGCGGCCAAGCTGATCTCCTGGCACTTGTCGAACACACGATGGAAAGGACGGAGGAAACGGAACGTGTCGTCCGGGAAGTACTCCACCCAACCATAGTTCACCATACGGCGCACCAGTTTGCGCAACGAGGTCTCGTCTTCGATCTCCACCGCACGCAAGTGCGCCTTGTAGCGATCGGTCTGCAAGTGCGGAAGGCCCGCGATGCTGAAGCGTTCGGTGAGCAGGTATTCTTCCACCGGCTTGCCATCGTTGGCGGTAGCTTCGATCAGGATGAAGCTGAACACCGCGATACCCGCGAGCGCGCTCGAAGGCGGCGTGTTCTCCGCTTCTTCCTTGTGCAGGTAGAAGAAGTCGCGCGGATGGCGGATCAGGTTCAGGCCCAAAGGCTCGAAGTAGGTCTTGTACGCCTCGTAGTTCTCGGCCAGCGCGCTGTGCAACGTGCCTTGCTCGTGGGTGATGTACGAGCCCTGACGGAGCTTGTCGAAGATCTCCTTCAGCTGGGGAAGGGTGGTCGTGGTCGTTTCCGTGGTCATGCGCGGGTGATGGAGATGGTCGATACTTCAAGCACGCCGTCGCGCGTGCGGTATTGTTTCTGTTTGCCACCCTTGAACTGTACGTCCATGGTGGGGTCGAAGAGCAAGCGGCTCAAGCCGAGCAGCATGTCGCTGGTGCCTTTTTCGGGGAAAGTGCCGGTGATCCACGCCGTGAGGTCCTTCACAGGCAACTCCTCGCGCAGGTCCGTGGCCAGTCCGTTCAACCAGAGCAGGCGCACGTAGTCGGGCGGTGTGTCGCCGTTCTCCTCCATGCTCAGCACCGGCGGCGGCGTGGGCGGGTGGCTCACCACTTCGTTGATCACATGGCGCAGGACCGAATCCGTAGGCGGACACTCGATACCGGCGCGATCGGCCTGTACCATGTAGTTCACCACCCAATCGTCCTGCTTCATCTGCCGCAAACGACCCAGCGCCAACGTGGCTCCGTGTGCGATGGCACTTGCACGGCGCAACACATCGTACAGTGGTTGCAGTTCGCGACGGCTCTCGTTCAACGTATGGATGGAACGGCGGCGAAGCGCGCGGATCTGGCGTTCGTTGCGGGCGATCATGCCCATCTCCACGTACACGCCTTGTTCACGCGCGGCACGCAGAGCGAGGTCGGTTTCGTCCAACACACTTACTAGCAGCCCGTCCACGCGAACGATCTCCACCAGTGGATGCACGTACTGGTCCATGAGGCCCACGATGCGCAGGTAACGCTCGCGCACGCTCACGCTGGTGCGGTCGGCCTTGTAACGGGCCACCTCGCTCATCACCGCGCGGTGCGTGGCGTCCAAGTCGTCCTGCATGCGGCGCAGGGTGTGGTCCACTTCGTTGGTCGCCATGGCCACGCTCAGCGCATCGCCGGCCTCGATGCCGATCACGATCCGCTTGCGGGCGCTCTCCAATGCGGCGATGTAGCCCTGGATGATCTCCGGGCTGGTGGGCACCGCATCGTTGTAGAGGTAGTTGATCAACTGAAGCAATGGCTGGGCCATCACGTAGTGCGCGCTGCCCTCTTCCAGCGGCACGAGGATCTGCAGCTCCAACAGGCGCTGCCAAGTGGTCTCCGGCTGTTCCGATACCGAGTCGCTGAAGGTGCGGATGAGCTGGCGCACCTGCGCTTCGCTCACATCACCTGGCTTCACGGCGATGGCGTGCAACAGCGGCACGTGGCTGGAACAGAAGTCGAAGAAGCGTTTCGGGGTGACTTGCATAGGCTTCCACAGCCCGCGCTACGGTATGGCAAAGCCATGCCCGGTCGCGGGTTGCGAGTGTGAAAGTACCCGGATGCCCCCGGAAGCCGGAAGGTGATTTATCGACAGGTGTTAGTAACCTGCTTCAATCAGTTGGCCTCATCTGCGATGCACCGCGAACATCGCGCGCCCTTGTGATGATCCCAAGCCATACGAGCGTAGCTTACCTCTCGGTCCTTTCCTCTATACGATCCTGTTGTTCAGGGCCTTGCTCACCGCTTCCGTAGAGCTGCGGACGTGGAGCTTCTCGTAGATCCGCCGGATATGGCTGTCCACCGTGTGGTAGCTCAATCCCAGATCCACTGCCACCATCTTGTAGCTGTGTCCCTTCACCAACAAGGCCAGCACCTGTTTTTCCCGCTCGCTAAGGCCAGGGTCCGATGCCGGTTCCGTCGGTGGTGCATTCACCCGGAAACGCTCCAACACCTTGAACGCGATGGCAGGTGTCATGGCACTACCGCCGCCATGGACTTCACGGATGGCCTTCACCAGGTCCTCCACCGCTGCCGTCTTGAGGATGTAGCCGTTCGCACCGGCGCAGATCGCGTCGAACACCTTGTCATCGTCCTCGAACACGGTCTGCATGAGGATGTGCGCCTGTGGGTAGCGGCCGCGGATCGCCTTCACACCATCGATACCGTTCATCCCGGGCATCTGGATGTCCATCACGATCACATCGGGCCGCGCCGCGTCGATGTCACGCATCAACTGTGATAGGTCAGGATGAACGGCCACACATACCATGTCCGCCTGGGCATCCACCAGCATGCGGAACATGTCGCGCAGGTCTCTGTTGTCGTCGAAGAGGACGACGCGGATGGGTGAGCCGCTCATTGCTTGATGACCGTTCGTGTCGTGACGCCACTGTCTCCATGGGCATGCACCATGTAGATGCCAGCATCCATCCTGCGTAGATCCAAATGCACAAGGGCGTTGTTGGGCGTGCTGCTTTGCACCAGACGACCTCCCATGTCCATCACCTCCACGCGTCGTAAAGGCTCCTTCGCACGAAGCGAAAGCTCAGTTCGGAAAGGGACAGGGAAAACCATGAGCCCCAAGATACCGCCATCCTGATCCTCGATCGCGGTCTGCAGGTCGTTCGTCACCCGGTCCACGGCGAGGGTGTACTCGTCATCGACGCGTGCGGAGCCGATGGCCACGATGCGCCCTTGGGGATCCTCTACCGTTTGGCTCATGCTGTACTGTTGGCGATCGGGTACGCTGATGGATGAGGTTCCATTGCTCCCCCAGTCGTCGACCAATTGTCCGTCGCTGTCCCGCTTTTCCAGCACCAGTGCGTTATCGGCGCCCACGCACAGCACGCTGCGCCCATCCGGCTCAAGGATCATCGAAGGGAGCAGGTTGACGAAGTCCGGAGCGAGTACGTCGATCACGCCGGCGGTTCCGAAGCCAGGTATGAGTTGGCCCTGCGCATTCGAACGGGCGAGGCGGTACAAGCCATAGCCGATAGCATCCCCATAGATGTTCACCAAGGCCAGATGTCCACCTGCCGGATGCGGTGCAAGCGTGGTGATGATGTCCGACGTCCCTTCGTAAAGATGGGGGTCCAGGTCGATGGTCGTCTGGCCATCACCACTGAACGAACTATCGAACGCACCGTTCCCGTTCAACAACCCGATCCAGGAGTCGTTCTCCGATCCGGTCCATTGCGTGCCTCCTACCCACAGACCGCCTCCACTTGCTTGTGCCAACGACATGGCCAGGACACCGTTGGGAAGGTAGGCCGTCCCGTTATCCCCGTATCCCGATCCGGTCGCCCCGTCGGTTGCCAACAAGGTCACTGCCGCTCCAATGCCAGGGGTGAAGGTCAGCACAGCTGTGCGTCCATCAGCGAGTACGAGTGCGTCGTACAACAGATCGGTGCCTCCCAGATCGATGCTGGAAGAACCACCCGACCCGAACGTCGCATCGATCGTGCCCGAACTGGTCAAACTGTAGATCAGCACATCCTGGCCTTCATCTCCTGATCGGGTCGCGACCAGCATGATCGTACCATCAGGGCTCGACTCCACCAAAGCGTTCGACCAAGCGCTCCCCGGCTCCTCGATCACGAGTTGGCCGTTCGTGCCGAAGCTCGTCATGGCTGTCCCATCGGTGTTCCGCGCAAGCACCACCAGCTGCATGTCTCCTTGCTCGTCATAGGAGGTGCCGCACAGGTAGATGGCCGTTCCGGTCGCATGGATGCCGTGGCCGATATTGCCCTGCCCGACTTGCACGTTCAAGTAGCCTGTGCCAAGCAGTGTGGCGTCGTGGTCCTGTGCGACGAGCAGGAAGGGGAAGAACAGGACGATGGATGTTCGAAAGCGCAGCATGGGATCAGTTCTTGATGAAGGATTGCTGACTATTCATCCGCCCATTAACCAGTTGAAGGTGATAGAGCCCCGGTGCGAACGGACGAAGATCCAATTGCCAGGTCGGTCGGTCGCGGAGGCCGCTCTGCTCGAAAACGATTTTCCCGCTCTGGTCGGTGATGCGGACCGAGTATTCGTCTTCCCCGACACCTGTGATGCTCAACCGATCAATGGCAGGGTTCGGCCAGAGTTTGAATGGGTCCGCATCGGCGTTCGACTGAACGTTCACGTTCACATCGTTGAACACCTGTAGGTAGCACAGTAGCCGATCCCCGAAGGCGCTGTTGTTCACTCCGGTCAGCAGTACGGAGTTTCCCTTCAGTAGAGGATAGAAGCTGTAATACTGGCTGGTTGAGGAAGAGAACTGCGTGTACATGCCGCCCGTCCCGAACGCCTGATCAGCACTCCCATTGGGAAGCAATCGCACCAAGGCAGCCGAGTTGGTGCCAAGCCCGTTGATCACCTGACCGCTCACGAGGATGCGACCCGAAGCATCCACCTCCATGCCATTCACATCACCTTCGAAACCGAACTGAGGTTGTAGATCCACGGTCCCATCCCCATCAAAGGTCGGGTCCAGAGCACCGTTGGCTGATCGACGCTCCAATTCAGGTCCCATCGAGAAGTCGAGAGGAGACCGACGTAACGCGTAGAAACTGCCGTCGCCATTCAGGACCAGGTCGCGATAGAAGGAGCCTCCCGAGTTACCGATGAAGCCATCCCCATCGAAGGAGGTGTCCACCGCACCCGCGGAGGTCAACCGTGTGATCACATCGAACTGATAGTTGTTGTTCTGGTCGTAGTATCCGCCAACGACCAAGAATCCTCCACTGGGCAATTGCACGATATCGCGCGCATAGGCCCAATAGCCCGGCGGTGTCACCACCTTGATCCCGGCCGAACCCCATGAGGCGTCCACTGAACCGGTACCGAGGAACATGACGAAAGCCATGGATGGTTCATTGCCGAAGGTGCCCTGAGCACCACCGATGAGATAGCGACCGTCGCTGAGCGCGACTATGCAACGCACCTCTTGTACTGCGGTTCCCAGATCGACGAGTGTGCTGCCGTCGGCGCCGAAGGTGATGTCTCTGGTAAGATCCGCATTATACCGAGCAAGGGCCACACGGTAACCGCTGCTGACTTGGCAATTGCCAGCCACGAGGATCTTGCCGTTCGGCAGCGCTACGATGCTGCTGGCGACACTGAAGTCGGCTCCGTCGGTGTATTGTTGGTCCACCGCGCTGGGCTGGCCATTCTGCGAGCCACTCGCATCGAATTTCAGCAGCGAGAATGAGGAGGACCTGGTGATCGCGGTGATATGGCCGCCATCAGCGGTGGCCACGGAGCGGTTGGGCGCGAAGGTCCCGGTCTCGGTGTAAGATGTCGAGAGGAAGCCATCGTCCGAGAAGCTCGGGTCGAGGGTGCCAGGTTGAGCCACGACCGCAAACGCGTTCAGTAGCAGCAATAGGGTAAGGTTCGTTCTCATCGGGTGGAAGACTGGGACAAAGGTCCTCGACCCACATCTACCGCTCAATCCCGAATTCCCGTGATGTCCACCTTGAGGCTGATCCGTGTGCCCGCAGCAAGTGCGCTATCCAGGTCGAGGATGGTTCTCAACGTCGCAGCCCGCCGGGCCATGCTTCCCAGTCCATGTCCGTCTGGATGCAGCTTCGGGTCGAATCCGCACCCATCATCCTCGATCGACAAGGTGAGCAGGTGACTCTTCCGTTCCAGTGTGATCTTCACCTTTCCCGCTCTGCTGTATTTGCTCGCATTATGTACCGCCTCCTTGAAGATGAGCACGATCTCCTTGCGCGCGTTCATCGGCAGTTTCAGATCCTCCACGCCACCGCTCACGTCGAAGTCGACCTCGATCCCTTTGCTCTCCAGCAGCTCGTTCGCGATGCGTCGCATCCGTTTCACCAAGGCGTCTCCTTGATCGTTCTTCGGGTCGATCGCCCACACGATGTCGCTGATGCTGCGCAGACTTTCGCTGCTGGTCTCACCGATACGCGCGAGGATCTCCTTCACCTGCACGCTTTCGCTCGTGCTCAGCTGTGCAGCCAACTTCGATCCGATGGTGATGCTGCTCAAGGATGAGCCTACTTCGTCATGCAGATCACTGGCGATGCGGTTTCGCACCGATTGCAGTTTTAGCGCTTGTGTCAGCCGGTAACGCGACCAAGCGTAGACACCCAGTGACACGATCATCGCGGCCAAGGCATAGAACCACCATTGCTGCCAGAACGGTCCGGCCACAGCGATGGTGAGCAAGGTCTGTTCCGGTCCCATGCGGCCATACGGATCAACGACACGCGCGAGCAAACGATGTGTGCCAACAGGAATGCCCGCATAGCGGATGAGTTCCGACGCGGTGGTCGTCCGCCACCCTTCCTCCACACCGTCGAGCCGGTAGTTCACCCTGAGCGGTCCGGGGAAACCGAAGGCCAGCGCACTGACCACGATATCAATGGCGCCCGATCGGTAGTTCACGCTCGCCCGACCATCCACTACATCTACTGGCGCACCTGCTGCCGAAACACCGTTCAGGTAAGCAGGGGGTATCGCAGGGAGTTCATCGTATTCGCGTGGATCGAAACTGATGACCGTGTTATCAGCTCCGCATGCGAGGTGGCCGTTCGGAAGCCTCGTGATGGCGCGTGTGAGTTTGCGGAACGCCCGCCCATCATTCACCGGCACACGGATGAAGGAGCTTGTCCGTTGATCGAACCGCAACAACCCGTCTTCCGTGGTGATCCAGAGCTTGCCGGTCGCATCGGCCTTCAACCCATGCATCTTTCCAACGGTCCAGTTCGGTTCGTAGACCTTCACTTGATCCCCCACCACGCGCAGCAGACTTCCTTCTCTGGATACGGCCCATATCGTGTCACCCACGATCTCGAGTTGCATGATCGCCAAGCCCGGTGCGCGAATGCCCTCATTCGTGCTACGCGTTGGCGGAATACCGTCAAATCCGGTCAAAGGTTTGGTATGGTCCCACGTGTACAGACCATCCCCCGAGCCGATCCAATAGGTGCCATGGCTATCCCGCACCAGATCGTTGACCAAGGCGCGCGCGTTACCCGAGTAGGCGGCTAAGGGCATCGCATTGCCTAGGATGGTATGCGTCTTAATGTCCACCACCTGCACGCCATAGCCCAGGATGCCTATGATCATGACCGGGGTCCTACCGATCGTATCGGTGAACAACCCGCGGACCTGGTACATCTCGCCAGGTGTATGCCGGAAATGCCTCTTGTCACTCAACACCAGATCCGTGAAGCGACCTTTTGCCCGGTGCCATTCAACGATGCCGTATTCCGTACCCAATAGATCGCGCCCCAACTGATCCACGACGTGTGCGGTGGGTTGTAGATCCATTCCATTCCGGAGGACTGCTGTATGGGTGAAGGGCAACTCGGATGAGCCTCGTGTATGGAAGCCGTTGGAGGTGTAGGCGCGTATGCCACTTGCCCCTTCGGCCTCCAACCGATGGAAGAAGAGCTCCGGCTGTGCATCATCATCGACGTTAAAGAGGCGGTCCATCTGCATGGACCAAAGGCGTGGCACATGGTAGGCCAATCCGTTCGCTGTCCCGACCCAGAGTGTTCCGTCGCGATCCACCAGCAGGCACTGGATACGATCGCTCGGGAGCGAAGACGCATCCGATCGAAGGTACTTGGTGTGTCTGGTCTCTCCAGTGCGGGGGGAATGGTGCAAGAGACCCATGCTCCGGGTACCTGCAAGTACTGAACCGTCCGTCCACGGGGCCAAAGAGAGTATTTCATCCGGAGTCTCGATCACCCACGGAACTCGACTTCCACTCTCCTCCAGTTCCGAAGCGCGTTCGATCGGAAGGGCATCGATCCCTTTCTGCCATCCACCCAGATAGAGCAGATCATCCTGCTGCAGCGCACAGCTCTGGGTTTCCGAGCCCGCCCTGTTGGTGGTCAGCTGTCTCGTGATCCTCAAACTCCTTCGGTCGACGAGCAGGGACATGTGGTTGTTGAGGAGTCCTACCCAGAGTAAGTCATCACCGAGCGGTGTTATCGCATGGCACCAACCGGAACGACCTACGGGTATGGCACTGGCCCTTTTCGGGTCTAGGCTTGTGCTATCCGTCCAATAGGAGAAGGTGCTCGTGCGCTTGTCCAGGAAGATCAACGTCTGTTCGCGCGAGCCAAGGAGCAACGTGGTGTCGTTCAGGTCGAAGACCGCTGTGAGTTGATCGCTGGCGATGCTCTTCGGGTCGTCCGTGTGGCGGTACAACCGTTCCACGCTGCGCTTGGTGTGATCCACGAGCAGAAGGCCATCGCCCTTGGTCGCTGCCCAGATCCTCCCTTGGATATCCTCCGTGATCCCCGAAATGGCGAACTCCGATCCGGCGATGTGGTCCACCCGTTGACCATCATAGCGGTCCAACCCACGTTCAGTGCCTATCCACAAGTGCCCTGCCCGGTCCTGATGCAGGCAGTTGATCGCGTTGTCGCTCATCCCATTCTCCGTGGTGAGGCGCTGGAAACGCAGCTCTTGGCACACGGAGAATTGAACGAACAAGCAAGCTACGGAGATGGAGAGGCCGCGCATACCGGAAGGGAAAGGTAGTATGATGCCACTTTCCGGCTGAAGCGTTCACCCCGGTGCCGATCCTGATGGAGCACTTGCGCGAGCACCAGAATGCGGAAGCCCCGTCCGATACTGGACGGGGCTTCTTTTCACTTCGGGCGTGGCGCGATGCTTACATCATCCCGCCCATGTCGCCCATACCGCCGCCATGGCCATGGCTATGCGGTGCTTCCTTCTCCTTTTCCTCGCTGATCACGCACTCGGTGGTGAGCAACATGGCTGCGATCGATGCGGCGTTCTCCAAGGCCACACGGCTCACCTTGGTCGGGTCGATCACACCAGCGGCCAGCAGGTTCTCGTACTCCTCCGTGCGGGCGTTGAAGCCGTAGTCGGCCTTGCCCTCACGTACCTTCTGCACCACGATGCTGCCTTCCAGGCCTGCGTTCGCCACGATCTGGCGCAGTGGCTCTTCGATCGCGCGGCGAACGATGCCGATGCCAGTGGTCTCGTCGTTGTTGATGCCCTCCATCTTGTCCAGCACTTTCTGGGCGCGGATGTAGGCTACACCACCGCCGGGCACGATGCCCTCTTCCACGGCAGCGCGGGTCGCATGCAACGCATCGTCCACACGGTCCTTCTTCTCCTTCATCTCCACTTCGGTGGCGGCACCGATGTAGAGCACGGCTACACCGCCAGCGAGTTTCGCGAGACGCTCTTGCAGCTTCTCCTTGTCGTAGTCGCTGGTCGTGGTCTCGATCTGGGCCTTGATCTGGTTCACGCGGCCCACGATGTCTTCCTTCTTGCCAGCACCGTTCACGATGGTGGTGTTGTCCTTGTCGATGCTGATCTTCTCGGCACGGCCCAACATGGTGAGGTCGGCGTTCTCCAGTTTGAAGCCGCGCTCTTCGCTGATCACCGTTCCACCCGTGAGGATGGCGATGTCCTCCAGCATGGCCTTGCGGCGGTCGCCGAAGCCCGGAGCTTTCACTGCGGCCACTTTCAGGGCGCCACGGATCTTGTTCACCACGAGAGTGGCCAGGGCCTCGCCATCAACGTCTTCGCTGATGATCAACAGCGGCTTGCCGGTCTGTGCCGCTTTCTCCAGCACGGGAAGCAGTTCCTTCATCGTGCTGATCTTCTTGTCGTAGATCAGGATGTAGGCGTTCTCCAGGTCGGCCTCCATCTTCTCCGCGTTGGTCACGAAGTAAGGGCTCAGGTAGCCGCGGTCGAACTGCATGCCTTCCACCACTTCTACCGTGGTTTCGGTGCCTTTCGCTTCCTCCACGGTGATCACACCTTCCTTCTTCACCTTGGCCATGGCCTCAGCGATCAGGGTGCCGATGGTGTCGTCGTTGTTCGCGCTGATCGAAGCGACCTGCTTGATCTTCGCGTTGTCGTCGCCTACGGCTTTGCTCATCTTCTTGAGCTCGTCCACCACGGCGATCACGGCTTTGTCGATACCGCGCTTCAGGTCCATGGGGTTGGCACCTGCGGCCACGTTCTTCAGACCGGCGGTCACGATGGCTTGTGCGAGCACCGTTGCGGTCGTGGTGCCATCACCGGCGATGTCCGCCGTCTTGCTGGCCACTTCCTTCAGCATCTGTGCGCCCATGTTCTCCACGGGGTCGCGCAGCTCGATCTCCTTGGCCACGGTCACGCC
>Ga0075156_10000883_pt1 | contig 15977 bp, 11 predicted proteins | sample JI81AbrownDNA_FD_70966 | JGI IMG/M metagenome (GOLD analysis project Ga0075156, IMG submission 70966) | Wastewater effluent complex algal communities from Wisconsin, to seasonally profile nutrient transformation and Carbon sequestration -... | ecosystem: Engineered > WWTP > Effluent > Algae...
CTCAGTGTTCCACTTTTCTGACTCACAATTTGTGGACACGATCTCGTTAGTATCGCTCGCGCATTTACCTTTAGTACTAGAATTGTACTCAATACCTTTTAACACGATCGTCTTGGAATAGTTCATTCTATGCTTAGATAAATCTTTGCATACTCTTGGAATTGAAGTTTGTGATCACCGCAAGACTAAGTCTTCTTACTGCGTCATATTTTCAGACAGTGGGTTTCATCATTTTTCAGCTGGATAATGTCACTACAATTTATTCTTCAGTGCAGTGCGCACATATTATCAAGGGTAGTTTGTACTCTAGGGCTATTTGCATTTTCAGACAGCTCCGAGCCGTTGATTTCAATAGCGCAGCTGATTGCGATTGAAACTTTTGTTCTATTCTCCAATCTTGGCTTGTATCCTTGTCTGTGTGAGTCACTGTGACCCTTATTCAAATCATACAAGATCATTTGAATAATCAATGACAAGTCAAATTTCCTTCACTTCGTTATCTTCTGTAATATCTGTACTTTCGTGACCTGTTCTGTATATCCGCAACTCAGTGGGTTATAATCGATCAATCCGCAAGGTCATATAACGTTCTGCACTGAAAACACTGCTAATATTGCGGATTGATCATATTGGCTTGATAGTTTGAATGAGAATTTGCAATTGCTGCATTTCTATCCTTTTTCTCAAAACCACAGCCTCCTCTTCTACTCTGGCACTGACAGTAGATCATCATGCTTATTTTTCTTCAGGGGATTTCATAACATCCTATCTTAACCCTCAAGACGCTAAACTATTTATGCAAGTTCAATTTGATATTAGTGTTAACTTCTGATGTCTGTATTATAGGTTTACAAAAATCCGCGTCGGCCTAGATATATACAACACTAGATTTTTCTTACTCAAACTTTATCCTCTTGTTGTGAATATCTAAGTGTACTTTCGTACCAAATTAAAATGGATACGAATCCCCTTAGAGTACTAAACTACACTCAACTAAATAAAACTTTTCAACTTTCTTCTTCCCCAAATTTACTCAGCTACTCTCCATCCTTCTTATCACTAGTAATCTGAAGATTTCACAGTTTAAGAGCCACCATCACATACACAGCAAGCTTGATTGGCAGTTTTTCCGAAATTGGCAAAACTATCTCCAAATTCTTCACAATTAGATCCCTCGGAGTACCATGCACAAGAGAAAGTCGGTCCATCGCTGTCATACCATCCCTGTGGGCTATCAGAACAAGTAGAAATCGCACCACCATTACACGCACAACAGGCCTGTTTTGCTGTTTTTCCGAAATTTTCATAATCATTTCCATACTCTGCACAATTATAATCTTGTGCATACCAGGAACAAGAATATTCTGGACCTTCACTATCATACCAGCCCTGAGGGTCGTCAACGCATGAAGGGCAATCACCAATCTTCAAGCATTGGTAGGCATCCCAAGCTTTCACAATACCATAACCATATTCATGGTCGCGGCCGGCGATTCCACGGTCTTGTGCAGTGAATAGCATGGCATTACGAATATTTTCAACATCTTGCTTGGGGTTGCTTGTCCTGAACTTTGCAAACAACAGCGCTGCAACAGCTGAAACATGAGGAGCTGCCATAGAAGTTCCATTTTTAGTCTCAACATTGTATCCTGTTGAATCTCCTGATTTGACGCTCTTAACTAAAACTCCAGGGGCCGCTATGTCGACCATATCGTTGTACTTGCTATCGATCGCCCTGTTACTATATCTGTCTACAGATGCGACACTAACAACATATGGATAGCTTGCAGGAAATGCAGCTTCAGTAATTTCGCCATTTCCTGCCGCTGCAACTGACAACATACCATAGTTTTCATAAAGAGACTGGAACTGACTGGCCTCTGTTGCGGCGGCATTTTCGCCCTGATAACTCATGTTTATGACCTTCGCTCCGGCAGCCTTACATAGGTTGGTTGCTGCAATTCCTCCACTCGCATAAAACCTGCCACATCCATTAGTTCCAGACGAAAATATGCGGATTGTGTGGATCTTTGCATTATAGGCCACTCCGACAACTCCAATATTGTTGTTCTTTCCCGCAATAGTTCCAGAAACATGGGTCCCATGTCCGCATGCATCCTGATACCAACGAATACTAGTTGATGTGTCATTTCCAGACAAGTTCGTCTTGACAAAGTCTGGGCTATCACGATATATTCCTGAATCAATCACGCACACTTTGACACCTTCTCCAGTTGAGTACGGCCATACCTGCGGTGCTTGGACCATGCTGACACCATAAGGCCTCCACTGTCCGTTTGTCAGTTGATCAGTAAATGATGTTTGTAGATTTCGGTGACTATAATTAAATGATTCCTCTGCATAATTTACATTCTCTTCCATAACATGATGATCTTGTGCAAACTCACGAACAGGATCGTCCTCAACTAAAGCAATATTTTTCTTGGAGCGATCCATCAGATGCTTAAGCTTTCCTTTGGAAGCTGTAACCACATATGTATTTAAGTCATTAAACTCGTATTTAATATCAAACTTCTTGCTTTGACCGGGAGATGTGTCCTCATATTCAGAATCCAAGTCATACATGTCCTTCTTCAATACTTCCTTAGCTTTTGGATAGTATCGGATGAAAACTTGTGCTTCTTCTTCGTCCTGTTCATCGGAGCCATTAGTTGCCCATGTAGGCTTCTTAATGCCATCCTTGGCATTGGCCTTGGGATTGCGTTCCTTGAGTACTAGGTCTCGACTCCTATGATCAACTGTATTTGTCTCTTCCACATCATTTCGACGAAGATTCTGTTGATAGAAAACATAAAAGAAATCAATTTCATTTAAAATTAAATCTTCTTCAACTAAATGCATAACTCACCTGCACCTCAGAAGTAGAGGCGTCTTCTGGCATTATCATCGCTAAGATGGTTGCCATAATTAAATTGGCGGGTGTCGATATTTTCATTTCTTATTAAACAACAAAGCGTTTGAAAAAACTGGTTGTTAAAGTTGTGAGCTTGTTTTTATGAGAAACAGTTGATGCATTTCTTTTGGAGTGCGCTACTATTACGTGCTTTTTGTCCAAATATAAGCAATCAACTGAACCAGAACTCAATGAGAAGGCATATCTCGACGAGAAAAATAATGAGAAGCAACCAAAATATGAATTTTGAGTCTTATTAAATTATTTAAATATAAGACATGTATAAACTCCAAATAAGAAGATCATGAAGGCACGTTATTTGTAAAAAACGAACTGAGGCTGCGTCCGACGATACTTCTCATACTGTTTCTACTAAAAGTATCATCTATGATTGAATGAAAAAATTGACAAGGCATTCTTTTTGACGAGAATAGGGACAAATAAGTTAAGTCCGAAGAGCGGCCCGGTTGATATCGATATGTCTCGTAACAAAGAATTACTGTTCGTAGGGGCTGATTGAGAAGTATAAGTAGAAGACATGTAAGTAATTGGAGTCATCGTTGTGAACTTTCATCTTTTTTACATTCTGTAAACAGCATTGCATAAAAATTAATATTGTCGTTCTAGCATGTATTTGGTACCCACGTGTTATGTTGCTAACCAGCACAAGATGAGATGCTACACGGTCATTGAATCTGCCACTAAATCATGTGGGGATCTTAGAAGGAATGTAGAGAGGAATTAGGTCAAGTTTGTTTTTTATTCAAAATAAAAAGGCAGATTTCTTACCTCGTTTTCGGGAGATTTTGAGCTCGTCCAAACTTAGAGTACCATCCAAGCTCGTCTCATACAACCATACTTAAGTTTTGCCTGGTTAAAAGATTAGCTGCGACTGCCACCCCTAGCTCTGAAACGAAATACAAAGTTTATTCTTTGACAAGAACCAATAGAAATTTTTCCAGACGATGCACAACTCCTTGCAGCTTCAATACTGATATTTTTAGGCCGCTTGAGATCCTGATGAAATGTTCGCCCCAAGCCCTCTGAGCCTCGCGGTACCTTCCACTCTTGGAGTTTTCTTAAGAAAGTTTAAGAATTCTTTGAAGACAATCTCCATAGATCAAGAAATGGTATCAGATGAGAGAGCCCAAAATATACTAAATGAAAAGTTGCACTTATAGTTGAATGTATACAAGAAAAAAATCTATAGAGTTCTGCAGGATGAAACAGTGCTTGTGGACTCAGCATTAGGATATCTTCAACTGATAGTCGCACATATTTAGCAGAAAAACGTCTGAAACATGAACCACCAAAATCTAAAGTCAACTTTTTCGCAAATGTAATAAAACACGATCCTAAGTGCCTCACTGCTTATGTGGTGGAAAAATTAAATAATGTTCCTAGCATGTGTTTTGAATGTACTATCCTATAGCGGCTTTGTAAAAGCCTGCTAGCATTTTAGATGCAGAAAAGAATACCACTTTCACTCTTCCCTTGTTGATCCTGTTAAGAAAAAGTGTACGTCGAAACTGCTTGAATGACAGTTGCATGAATTTTCATCTTTCTTTGAATATTATAATGATTTTATTGTCATGGTAGATTGTCTTGGTAGAAATGTTCATTTCTTGATATGCTAGAAATTTGTTTGTCTATAGTATTTGGGCCATTTCATTATCTTAAATCACACTTATGGCTTCTGTAGAGATTTATATCCCGCTTCTGCTTGACAGGTGTTGTGATCATAGCTCTCTTGCCTAATGTCATCAACATACTGGCGTGGCAATTCATGTCGAGATGTAACACAATTGACGACTTGTTTTGTTGTTTGGCTCTATAGTAAGAGCCAGTAATCTGGTTCCGTCTATGTATTGCTTGATTAGGCCTCGCGTATGTCTTCTCAGATTGTTGTTACTATTACACTCAAGAAAACTACTGGTAATTGTATATATTGCCTTGTTCTTCTACATATATAAAGTAGTTATGCCACAATGTAGAGGAACACTTGCGACTTCTCTTCAGGCGACTTCTATATAAAAAAGGTGGCTTGCCATTGGGGTATTGGATGCGACCTGCAGGTCCATAGACTGCTAATATAATTGAAGTTTCACATGGGTAAAGGGCTTTAACGCGTAATCAATTGTGATGTCTAAATATTTAACTTTCTTGTCGGTCTTCATGCGCTTAGGCCTGCTTAGAACTTCCATCTGTTCATCATCTTGGTTGGATAGTGAAGATTTGTATCTATTTTATAAACATTAGCCAAGGAGGGCTTCACTTTTGTCAAACTCCAATTAGTCTTCTTTTTTGCATTTATGATTCTTGTGTGTTTAGTTAGTTGGTTATTTCTGATTGTGCCTCATTTCTCTTCTAGCCAAGTTCCCTAATTAATCTTTTGCATTCATCTGCTTGGGTGAAATGTTTGTAATGTCTTTTTAACATGTCCTTATGATAATATTTTTTTGTAATAAATTGTTGACTTGTCTGTGATAGTTATATTCTTACGTCTGTTACTGTTTATTTACCTCAGTTAGCTTTCAAGATGAATTGATTTAGTATTCCCATCATATTTACATTATCACCATTTTCAGGATCTAAGTTGATTGTACTTTGAACTTTTGCCGCAGGCGTTTCTCAAATGACATATATGTCATTGATTGTTAGCTACTCTTCTTACTTAATCTCATCACAATTTTTTCTTGTGTTTTTGTCGCGTTGGGCCTATGTTGTACTTGTCATGTGTTTATAATATACTATCTTGCCCATTCGCTCTTGTGATCTCTGATTTTATATTTCTCCTGTGATTTACGTTTTGTTGTCTTTCTCTGTCACAAGACAAGATGGAGGCAGCAAGGCAATTCGACAACGTAACTTGGGCTGATTTTGGCATTGTCGGCGATGAGTTGACTGTTGGTGAACATGCTGTGAATGCTTTGAGGTATAAGGTTTTGCAAGCAGTTTGTATTCAGCTGAAGATCCAGGCAGTCAAGAATGCAACAAAAGAGCGATGATCAAGAAGTTAGTGTTCATGCATCAGGTCAAGACAAGGTATAACAAAACTTCAGAGGTGCTGGTCCACACCAACAAGAAAGGAGCCCCACTGCCCTTTTAGACTGCTCAACATTCTGTTTTCAGACAGATTTGGTGAAGGCTTTTCTCAACTTGGGAATGTTGCCACCAACAATTGGCTATTTTGGGAAAGTGTACAGGAGGCATTCCACAGTGCAGATCCAGCAATCAACAATTTGAATTTTGATGATGATGTAGTCCTGATGGATCTACACTACATCGATTTCACCAAAATAGTGCTGCATGACTGTAAGAAGCTTCATTCAATGTGGAAGCAGATAAACAGCCACTGCAAAGCAGCTCTTAGTCACTTCAAACATCAGGAACTCATTCCTCAAGCTTTTTCGATTTCTGTGAGGGTCGTCCAAAACCTACTATCTATGACAACATTTAGACTCAAAGCCAGTTTTGACTGGCACTGTAGTGGTGGACTTACCTGAAGAAGTCTTCATGGAAAGTATCAGCAGGCCTTTCTTGACAATCAGCTCGTCAACAAAGCGTAAGAAAGACAAAGATAGTGAAATCGCTGATGCAATCCGTGATTTGAATACAACTTGGAAGGATCCAGAGTTGAGCAAAAAGAATCAGGAAGAGTGCTGGGATGCTGAACAGTTCTTACGGCAAAAAGATTATGTCTTAAAGCAACAAGGTAAGGCTTGCGAGCAACAAGAAGAGGCTCGCAAGGCAAGAGAGCATGTCTTCAATGAGTGGGAGAGACTGCAGCGTAATATCAGAGAGCTGGGCCAAACTTTGGAAACAGTCAACAATTCATTGCTCAAACGTGATATGGAGTATGACCTTGTTGTTTTAATTAACAAGAAAACACAGTTAGCTAGCATTCTAAACTTCAAGTAATAATTTATTTAGACATGAAGTTTTTTCATTTAGACTTGATTAGTTTATTTAGATTTGATCAATAAGAAAAATCAGTTAGCTACCATGCTAAACTTTACTTAGTAATAATTTATTTAGCTATGAAGTTTTTTTATTTAAACTTGGTTAGTTTATTTAGAATTAATTATTAAGAAAATACAATTAGCTCGCATGCTAAGCTTTAGTAATGTCCTAAAAAATATGCCTTGACATTTCCTGTCTCAGTACTTGAAGGAATTCAAATCTGAAGTAGATACCCATCTAGACATGCAACACATCCCTTTATTGTAGCCTGGGTGCTCAGTAACTCAAAAACCCTGCGCTGCTTCTTCCAATTCCTTCACTGTGCTTGGAAATTTGTAAGATTATTCTTCAGAGCCTCAAATTGCATCCATACACTTGTAAACAGAAGTATCAAAGTAAGCTGGGCTGATACCAGCACTGAGCCTTATATCAATATAAATGCCACCAGCTAACCATCTTAACAAACAATTCAGCATAATCTCAACTTTAGTTCCTCCTTACCAGTTCTAACCCAAGCCATCTCATGATTGACTAGGATTTCGGCACTTATGATGGTGCATAGCTTTTTGAATGACCTATACTCCATTCTATACATCCTTAAAAGGCTTATGGTCCTTATTCAGCCAGATGTTGCGTATGCTTCTCCCACTCAATTCTTTCCCTTACATAAATTGCTCTTCTTGCCTTCTTTGCAGAATGATATTCTTCTGCCAGCACACATACTAGTAGCACACCTTTCTTGAATTCTTCTTCTTCATCAGAATTCTCAAGTTAAGAATCCTCAAGTACATCTAGTTCAGTTGAAAAAATTGATTGGAAAGACATATTTCCGAAAATTTGCTGATAGGAATGAAATTTTCGGAACTGTAGGGCAGCAATCCCCACTTCCCAAATACTACCCTCAATAAGAACCAGCCTTAGACATTTTGACTTTTGTTGTTGATGATATATTTTAAGGGGTTGTCAATTTATCTCAAAATGCAGTTCTTAAAAAATTATCAAAATTCTGCAAGCTGTAAAAACTTCCAGATTGACGAATCTGCACATAGTATATTTGACTACCTCAAAATGCCTCGATTCTCAAAAAAGCAAATTTAGTGAAAGAACTTGAGGTCATAGTACAAGTTCTTACACAAAAAGCATTAAAAGCATGTAGTTTACATGAAGTGCGCACGTAGTTCACATGTAGTGTGCACATAGTTTACATGTGTGTCCATTCTCAAAAAAAGCAAATTTAGTGAAATAGCTTGCCGTAGTACAAGTTCGTACATTATAAGCGCGTAGTTTACATGTAGTGCGCGCGTATTTTACCTGTGTCTCACTGCGTGGTTTTGTTTTTTGATAAAATGAGAATTTTAACACGAGGAGGCAAAAATGAGAATCAAAAACGATTCTCCTATTCTCAAAACCACTTTTTGGGTGTTAGCCAATCAAATTTCGTTTTTCGAAAATTATTCTTAATAACGAAAAAAAAACAACGAAATGAGAACTAAATTGACAACCCCTGTCTTTGTCTGTGAATACGAAGATTTTTGTTTCTTGCGATCGGTCTCTCAACTAATTAGACATAAAAGTTGAATCTTGATTGATTCCACAATTCCAGCTGCTTTCATATTCATTAAATATCTGGCTGTGCCAATAAATAGAAGCCTTCCGATGTGCAGGCAAAGAAGGATTTAGTTCTGTAAAAATTCACATGAACTACCAGTGTGATATCACTCTGTCGCTCACGAATTCCTTCTGATATATCTGTGAAAGAGTTGTAGATACCTTGTTTTCCTACCCTTTAGAGCGTCTAGATTAGGTAAAAATATATTGAGTGCACAGTATTTCTGTATTAGTATTGGTGCCATCTCCCTTTGAATACACCAACCTATTGATAGTTTTAGGTGCTTCATTTAGGTTTTCATGTACAGTCTTTTATAAGCGATCTGCCCCTATTGAGTCATCAAGTTTCATATCTCATAGTGACATCAGCACATAGTATAGAGCACAAGGATTAAGTTCAAGTACACACTTGGTCTTGATCACAGCATTCATATGTGACTCTCGAATTTTTTTATCATGTGCTCTATTGTTCTCAAACAAAAATGGTTCTTTTGGCTTCACTTCTACCTACGTGATTCAGCGCTTCATAACATCAATTTTTTGACCTGCTTACTCCCTTACAGGTCCAGTCTCTCATTTGTCTTTTTGCAAATAGTTAAGGGATGTCTGTCATACCGGACATCATCAATGCATTGATACGTCTTTACTGCACATATCGAAGTCTAGCACTTCCTGCATTTCTTCTGAAACCTTCTATCCCCAAAAAACTTTTGGAATCACCAAAATCGGGTTTCACCTGAGGCAGTTCTATCATCTCCATAAAACTAGTAAATTATAATAATTAAATCGTGATTTATAGGTCGAACATGTAGATAAACTCAGTATTCAATTACGTAAAAACACACTAAAGTTAATTAAAAATTATGAGCGATGGTACTTTTGATCAATCACTTCGCGTCATTTGTCTTTTACTTTCTTGTAATTTTTTTCATTCCTGTGTTACAGAGGAGGCTGTTCTATTAGACTTGTTCCTCAGAGTTGATGGTGTCTCAAGATTTTTTTTTCTTGCAATAAACGTGATGAGCTACAAAGATAGTGACGTAGCAATTCAAGCTAACTGAACTTTTTTTACGATACACAAAGAAGATCTTTAAGTCTCTGGTTCAAGAATAAAGTGGTAGTATGGCCTGTGATGTATGTAATAGCATCAGTCTTGTTTATTGTGGCGTTTAGAGTGACCATTTGTCGGCTCTGATGTTTTGTTACTCAAACTCCCCTGGCTTGGGTCACATGCATTTAGCTCGATGTTTTTATTGATAAATTTCTGGCGGAATTGACTACCCGTAGAATACATAACTGTCACATGTACAGGGCGTCTCGGTCAACCTGTTCTTGTAGCAAATATAATATTGCAATATTAAACTGGCATTGGGATTACTTTTTGTTAAGTTTCGAGCAGGAAAATGGTACATGATGCTGTCAAGTGCATGGCATGAGAGGCAATGCTGCTCAAGCTGTTTGTGATCCCTGAATCATCATATTATATATCAGTCTCCGGGGCTATCTCATAATTATGTTTCGGACGGGCGAAGAGAATGATCTTTACAACTGCATGCCATAATATGAATGAACTCATAAATATGACGATCAACTTTATTCTCAAGAATTATGAGGATGGAGCAAGCAAGTACTGATCGTAGAACATCAAGTTTGACCAGCAGCAGAGTCAAGTCGTATGTTTAAGTAAACTGAGCGACATGACTGGTCAATTGTTAATGAACAAGGTGATATTTCAGGGACGCAACCAACGCCAGGCGACATAAGGCAAGTGACTGGTAAATTGTTAATGAACAAAGTGATATTTACGCAACCAACACCAGGCGACTTAAGGCAAGTCGTTTCTAACTCCTTGCCCTCATATTCTTAAAGGTCTTTCCATCATAATCTGCAATGAAAAGTGACAAGAAAGAGATATCTATTGACGGAATTGAGTTCCAGTAAATCAGCATGATATATATTGCATTCAAATAGGTACACTCTCAAGATACTCCCTCATTGATCATGGCACAAATAAAGTTATTGCAGGACATGATGTCCAAAATATCAAAGTTGGTATATGCCTTGATATTGATGGCATTAATATCCACCAAGTTAAAGCAATTCCTTTTGCTACACCTGATTGGGATACAGTCGGTTAAATCTCCCAGTCATTAAAATAATTCACCAATAAGCCTATACAGAACACGAATAGGCGATTACTTTGACAGATGAATTCGAAAGGTTTTCAACCACTATCACCGGGAGAGATCAGACGCGTCCTATCGAGCTCCAATATCTGTGATGCCTCAAAGTTTTTGTCATCGTACTTCTTCTCAACTAACCAATCCCTTTTCCAGACTGCTACTTATGAATCAGAGGCTCCATATATAACTATAGTCTGCGAATTTTCTCTTAAATGAAATGTCGCAACTAAGCGTAATAGGTTCACTAGACTCTTTTAAAGCGTGAATGTTTGAATAAGCAGTTGCAATATCTACAAACTCTAACTCTTATCTCATTTCAAGCATAGTGGACTTAGATCTGTACAATGAGGCAACAAAGTATAGTATTTGGACTAAACTTGAAATAAATGCTCTTGATAGAAAAGAATCTACCAACAGATAAGAATTATCCTCATCATATATTTTGACTTAAAAGTTTTTCGACATCAATATAGAGGACAACTATCCTAAAACTCGATAACTTCCATTTCAATTTTACAAGAAAGTCAAATCTATGTCTTTTGATTCACCTGTTCAAGATTAATTTTCATCTATAATGTTATGAGCTTCATGTAATATAATTCCCCAGACTTTAATACTTTAAGACGTTTCCTACACCAGACACAGTCTTTGTGTTCGCTTAGAATGCACTTGGGTCTTAGTGGCCTGCTGGAAGTTTATTCTTTCTGGAGACTGACAAAATCATCAAATTCACACGAAGATACACATTCTATTCAGGTTCATTTCCTTCTCTAGTTTTCTTAAAATCTAGATGCTACATCAGCAAGCTCATGTAGTTCCAATACTACGTGTAAAATGAGGATATGAAAAGCGCTCCAAAAGAGCCAAGCAAACGAGCATGAATCACTGATTATGAATCTAACAGACATGGTGTTAGAGACTCCTCTGTCTTATGTAGGTAAAACAGGAATATTGAAAACACAACCTTCGAATCTGAGTAATTTGCTGCGATATTGCTGGAATGTGGATCTTGTCTTGAAATGACCGAAATGAGTAATTGATTCTTTATCTATTCAAATAATTTCCTTTTTAAAGAGAAGATAAGGGTTTTACATTTTGGTGCTGTAACCGAACCGGACTATCACAATAATGGAAAACTATTCAATATATTTTGATTACTTGTAAAGTTAAAGAATTTTATCACCACTTGAGAAACCTCTCAATAAAATGCTTACCAGGCGAAATATGAAACCTCTAAATATAATGCTTTCCAGGCGAAATATGAATATCTTGTTTGTATTTTATCAATCCAACGTCATGGATTGAAACTTGAATCTCATGGTTTAATTTACCTTCAACATCTAATCGTAGCTAGAAAGCCGATCAGCCTGTCAGCACATATGATAGCATTAAATGGCTTGGCCCAACACTAAAACTGAGGACAGACTATCTCGCTTTCAATGATCAAGTAAACTTGTCGGTTTTTAAAAATGATAACTACCAAAGCGCAACCTGAAATGATGATGCACAGGATTAGATAACATATATTTTAGACAAGCATAACAAGATGATTCCTTTGCACATCCGAAAAGTATAAACACGGTCATTTTTTTGTTTAAACTTCTTACTTTTTATTTTAGACCTGTGCTTGTAATTTCTAAAAATTTCGCTCGTGAATGTTGTTCAGCATTTTAAAACTAAGGCAGGGCCTTTTTCTACGATAAAGTGTTAAATATATTTTTACAATGGACACAACAAATATTAGTACTTGGTTTATCTGCAATTTTAAATCCAAAAAGTTCATGATGGTCTCATTTTCTCTTGATTCAATTTTTATCATTTAGTAGATAATTCGAACAACCGCTGTAATTATTTACATCGTTATGCACTTGCCTTATGATCTTATGAATCTTCAGACAAAATGGGAGTTATGGGGTTTACTCTTACAAGTCAACATGTTCGTCGAGAACTCTCAACACTTTGCGTGATTGATGCGTTCACTATTGTGACTTAAGTAAAGTCGTCATTTTGATCAGCCTACTAACACTGAGATGATTTGACAATGCGTCGAAAGTTACTGATCTTCCATTTACATCATAGATTATGCTCTGTGTAGTGCCTAACGGTGTATAATATCCTTTTTGTGCAAAAGGCTAGCAGGTTCAACAGCCTCAACCAAAACAATGTGTTCTTATCTCTGATTATAACTTTCAAGCACAGAGTTGGATTTTTGTTATTCAAAATATTTTGACGAGAACCTTTTTTGAAAATTCTATTAATCGTTCATTCAAAGAATCCTAGAGCGCATAGTGTCTTGTTTTTCTTTTGTAATTTTCCGGCAAGATCAGTCGAGTGTCTGCTGAAATTAATATTTATATGTCAAGTTCTCACCTGCCTCTTAATATTCATTTCAATCAACTGCACGCGAAATGTGACAAGATAAATTTGAATTTTTACAACAAATGGATTGATGCAGAGTATAACCCTAAAATCGTAACATGTACACCACAGAATTTTCTTTCGCGAGTCGTGATCACAACCAATGTCAATTTTAGCATGGGAAGTGATTGATTGTACTGGATAACTTTTGGTCTTTACTTTGTAGCTTATTAAAACTATTCAAGTTAAGAATGTAAGCCTGCTAAAACTTGAGGTGCTAGGTTTTGTTGGCTGCAGGTTTGGCATGCACTATCAATTTTGTGAGACTAATTCAGTAGATCAATCCCATGTGGGATTCCTGTCCATGTGGGTCAGTCCCATGTGGCACTAGTACCATGTGGATAAATCCCATGGAGGATCTTGACGTGTTCATAGTCACATATTGGAACCATTCAGTAAAAACTTTATTGCACACACATACACACCTACACACACATACAGAGATTCATTAAGTCCACTCAATTAGATAACCGCCCAGGATATATATTTGCTTGCATGAATCTGCACTAACTACATTTGGCCCACCCTTTGTGACCAGGAAACTCTAACAACCTCTTAACTGCGGCTTGGGCTGCATGTGAGTTAGTGTATCTATTTCTTGTTTCTTATAAGATACCACTGTTTCCCTCTGAACTTTTTATTCATCATTTTCATAAAGGACCTTGCTTGTTTTCTTGACTTCTGCGTTTGTATCTTTCCATGATAGTCCAACATTGCTTCTTCTGCCTTGCCAATCTTGTAGCATCAGGATCCCATGCAGGAGAATCATATGTCAATACAATGCTGCTATCAGTTGAAGAAATTTCATACTCCTCTTTTGTTGGCTTTGAGACAGGGAAATATGAAACAACACTCTTTAAAAACATTCCAATGTTCATACCTTCAAAATGATGCAATTATTCTCTTCAGTGGGATGCTCCAACATTGACTTGGCTCATCATTCACCTGGATTTCATCGTCCCTTTGTTGCATAGGACAAAAAGATTTGCTTTAATATCTTGAATGTGGATTGCTTGGTTAATAATTAACATTTAGATAACTCCATTACTGTGAGTATAGGACACAACTGCACTGCCACCAACACTAGGGCTGTATCCTCTATCAAAGTCAGCAATTAATAATGCAGTATTCAAGCCAACCACACAAGTGTCTGCATGACGTTCAATTAACAGCAGAAATGACCTGCAATTGAATTTACATTAGAAAGTAGTAATATTGTAGATAACCTGGTGTCATTTTCTCTGCAATTCCTTGTTATTACTTTTGCATCACTTGCTTTCTCTTTTTCATATTCTTCAATTTAATCTTTTGTAAAAATAGATTCAGGGATGCAATTGTCTGTGTAATATATGCTGCAATTACCTGCTTGTCCTTGTCATGCTTTGTCCTCTTGAGGTCGATTATGGTCTTGTGCCCACTTTCAACTGTCCCCACTCAGCAGAAGTGTAATACATATCTGCAGTATTTGGGTTTCCTGCTCTACCACCTGGCTTACCCCTATTTTGACCATGCAGTTTGCCTTTTGATTTAGGTTTTCCACCATTCACAACTTGATGAACTTGGCCCCAGCTCACTGTGGCAACGGTTATGCTTGTAGGTTCAGTTCTTTTTGAGTTATGAAATCTTGAAAAAGATTCACACAAGCAGAAAAGCTCCCTGAGAAATCAATCAGACATAATTCTGGTCTTGACATGGTCCAAAGCTGATTTATCCTAACCATTGTCCTTCTATCAATACCTGCACAACCATGTTCTCTTAGATTGCTTAATATGGCACGTTGATTGACTTGAACCCATACATACTTCTCAAAGTTCTACTTTCTTGTTTCCCCTGAATACGCATTTGTCTGAAGTCTTCGCAGCCATATCAGCCATGTTGTTAATATGGTTAACACCCAGATAGTGTACTCAAGGTCTTTTGTAAGTGCAGACAGGAGTTTCCAAACTTATGCCCTGTCATCCAGAAAGTTTGAGTGTAAGTCTGAGGAGACCCAAAAGACAGGATGATAGGTGCTCTGGCATTGATCTCTAACTGTCTTGTGCTATATCCACCAGGTGGATCAGACAAAACATGAAGGGCTTCTCTCACAACATAAGCCAATGGGATCTTGGTAACCCCAAGGCACCCCTTCAAGTACTCAACCCGCCCTTGGATGGTTCTAGAACAATATTTCAGGAAGATTGTTGGAGGAGTCATGTCCTTGTGATCTACCTCCCATAGTTTGAAAGGCCTGAGAGCCCTGATGCCATCCAAGGTAATCAGGTTTGGATATGGAACTCTTGAAGTCCTCGCTTGATACTTAAGTTTGTAATAGATCAACTTAATTGTGTCTGCTCGCAAGGATATGTTGATACCACTCGTGGAGCCCATCTTCCTCACAACCTTGCCGAGAGATACCACATCCTTGTCTTCCAAAATCTTCAACTGTTTAAATGTGTCAATGCCTTGCGAATCAATAACCTCCACTTATGCTGTATCAGAAAGACCAATCCACTTCAATGCTGCATTGAGCTCTGCTTTGGTAATCACAATAGTGGTCATGTTGATGTTGTCTGGGTCTGATAAACTGAATAAAGTTACTGGATAACTTTTGGTCTTTACATTGTAGCTTATTTAAACTATTCAAGTCAAGATTGCGAGCCTGCTAAAACTTGAGGAGACAGGTTTTGTTGGCTGCAGCTTTGGTCTGCACAATCTATTTGTGAGACCAATGCGGGAGATCAATCCCATACGGAATCTCTGTCCAAGTGGGTCAGGCCCATGTGGGACTCGTGCCATGTAGATCAATCCCATGGGGGATCTTGTGGTGATCACAGGCACATATGGGAACTCTCTCAGCACAAACCCTAACCACACACACACACACACATAAACACACACATACACACACA
>Ga0075156_10000884_pt1 | contig 15977 bp, 11 predicted proteins | sample JI81AbrownDNA_FD_70966 | JGI IMG/M metagenome (GOLD analysis project Ga0075156, IMG submission 70966) | Wastewater effluent complex algal communities from Wisconsin, to seasonally profile nutrient transformation and Carbon sequestration -... | ecosystem: Engineered > WWTP > Effluent > Algae...
GGCAAGATCACCACCGTCTACGGTTCGTACAACAACCTGCCGGGCGACTATTCGCAGTTCCGCGATGCCTTCAAGGACAAGTACAAGCAGGATTTCTCCAACTCCACCGTGCTGCATTTGTTCAAGACGCTGTCGGCCGGCATTGCCAAGGCCAAGTCGACCGATCCGGTCGCGGTGGCCAAGGCGATGGAAGGCCTGACGGTGCGCAGCTATGCCGGTGAGATCACCATGCGTGCCACGGACCATCAACTCCAGCAGCCGCTGTTCTTCGCCACCTGGCAGAAGACCGACGCCAAGAACACCTACAACGTCGAGGAGACCGGCAACACCTTCGCACTGACGAAGATGTACCCCGCCTATGTCTCCAGCACGCCCACGTCCTGCCAGATGAAGCGTCCCTGATCGAGCGGGGCGGGTCGCATGGCCGCTGCGCAGCGGCCGCGCTCTGGCCGCCTCCGGGGCCCGCAGCCACCGCGGGCCCCTTTTTGTTTCAATCCGGATTCCCCGATGACCACAGAGGCGTTTGTCATCTCACTGCTCAACGGCGTCAGCTACGGGCTGCTGCTGTTCATGCTCAGCTCCGGGCTGACGCTGATCTTCAGCATGATGGGTGTGCTCAACTTCGCGCACGCCAGCTTCTACATGTTGGGCGCCTATGTCGGCTACACCGTGTCGGGCTTCGTCGGGTTCTGGCCGGCCCTGGTGCTGGCGCCGCTGGCGGTGGGCCTGCTCGGGGCCGGGTTCGAGCGCTTCGCCTTGCGGCGCGTGCACAAGTTCGGCCACGTGCCCGAACTGCTGATCACGTTCGGACTGTCCTTCGTGGTGCTGGAACTGGTGCAACTCGTCTGGGGCCGCTCGGCGGTGCCGTACGCGCTGCCGCCGCTGCTGGACGGCCCGTTGTTCACGCTGTTTGGCACCCAGTTTCCGCGCTCGCGCGCCTTCATCATGCTGGTGGCGGTGTTCATGCTGGTGGCGCTGTGGCTGCTGCTGACCCGCACGCGCGTCGGCCTGGTGATTCAGGCAGCCTTGACGCACCCGGAGATGGTCGAGGCTCTGGGCCACAACGTGCCTCGGGTGCTGATGATGGTGTTCGGGGGTGGTGCCGCGCTCGCGGCGCTGGCCGGTGTGATCGGCGGCAACACCTATGTCACTGAACCGGGCATGGCCAATGCTGTGGGTGCCATCGTCTTCGTGGTGGTGGTGGTGGGGGGCATGGGTTCGCTGGCCGGGGCGTTCCTGGCTTCGCTGCTGATCGGTGTGTTGCAGAACTTTGCGGTGGCGCTGGATTACTCGATGATCGACGTGCTGGCCCAGGTGGGCCACCAGGTCGGGCCCGGCAGCGCCGGCTACGCGCTGCTGAAGCTGAAAATCTCGCAGGTGGCGCCGATCCTTCCATTCCTGCTGCTGGTGCTTATGCTGGTCTTCCGGCCCCGCGGGCTGCTTGGCACGCGGGAGGGTTGAACCCATGAACACGTCGACCGCCCACAGCTTTCATTTCAAGCCCTACAACGTCGGGCGCTGGGTCATCTGGGGCGGCTTCGCGCTGCTGCTGATCGTGGCGCCGCAGGTCTTCCGCAGCGGCTTGTCCCTGACCTTGCTCTCCCAGATGGGCTACATGGTCATCATCTGCCTCAGCTACAACCTGTTACTGGGGCAGGGCGGCATGCTGAGTTTCGGCCACGCGGTCTACACCGGGCTGGGTGCGTTCTTCGCGGTGCATGCGATGAACCTGGCCAGCAGCGGCAGCCTGCCGCTGCCCCTGCCGCTGATCCCGCTGGTCGGCGGCCTGGCTGGCCTGGGCGTGGCGGCGCTGCTGGGCTACCCGTCCACCAAGAAGGCCGGCACCCCGTTCGCGATGATCACGCTCGGCGTGGGTGAACTGGTGTTCGCAATGTCGCTGATGTTCCCAGAGTTCTTCGGTGGCGAGGGTGGGGTCAGCGCCAACCGGGTTTACGACACCCGTCTGTTCGGCATCGGTTTCGGGCCGGCGACACAGGTCTACTACCTGATCGCGTTCTACACGTTCGTGTGCACGGCGGCCATGTTCGCCTTCACCCGCACGCCGCTGGGCCGCATGCTCAATGCGGTGCGCGACAACCCAGAGCGGGTGGAGTTCGTCGGCTACGACACCCAGCGAGTGCGCTACCTGGCCTTCATGATCTCGGGCTTTTTCGCGGGCATCGGCGGCGCCTTCGTGGCGATCAACTTCGAGATCGTGACTGCCGAAACGGTCAGCGCCATCCGCTCGGGCGGCTATCTGCTGTTCACCTTCCTCGGTGGCGCCACCTTCTTCTTCGGGCCCATCATCGGCGCCGTGCTGCTGGTGATGTCGTCGGTTCTCCTGTCGGAGATCACGCCGGCCTGGCAGATCTACCTTGGCTTCGTATTCCTTTTCATGGTGATGTACGCACCCGGCGGCGTGGCCAGCCTGATCATGATGAATCTGCGCGTGGCGGCCTTTGGCAAGCTCGGTCGTCTTTGGACCTCGTATCTGGCCCTCGGCGGCGCAGGTGCGGTGCTGTTGGCCGCGTTGTCGCTCGTGGTCGAGATCGTCTATCACCTGCAACTCGATTCCTCTGGCGACGGCTCGGTCAAGTTCTTCGGGGTGATGCTCAACGTCAGCAGCGTGGATGTCTGGGTCGGGATCGCGCTGGTGGTGGCCACCGCGCTCGGACTGTTCGAGTTCGTTCGCCGCAGCTTCCTTCACGAATGGGGCGAGGCCCAGACCGAGATCGAGAAGGAAATCAAGCGCCGTGAGGCGGCACTGTGAGCGCCGCTTCCATGGCCTCGGGCCAGCCGCCGGCGGTTGAACTGCGCGGGGTCTGCAAGCGCTTTGGCAAGACCGAAATCATCCGTGGCGTGAACCTGTCGGTCGCCGCCGGTGAGCGGGTGGCCATCATCGGCCCCAACGGTGCCGGCAAATCCACCCTGTTCAACCTGATCAGTGGCCGTTTCGGCCCGAGCAGTGGCGAGATCCTGCTTCACGGCCGGCCGATCCAGGGCATGAAGCCCTACGAGATCAACCGCGCCGGCCTGTCGCGCAGCTTCCAGGTGAGCAACTTGTTCGGGCGGCTCTCGGTGTTCGAGAACATCCGTTGCGCGTTGCTCTGGGCCATGGGCCACCGCTATGAGTTCTGGAAGTTTCTGGCCGGCTTGCGCGAGGTGAACGAGCGGACCGACGAGGTGCTGGCCATGATCAAGCTCGACCGCAAGCGCGACCATCTGGCCATGAATCTCACCTACGCCGAGCAGCGGGCACTGGAGGTCGGCATCACCATCGCAGGCGGGTCCAGCGTGATCCTGCTGGACGAGCCCACGGCCGGCATGAGCAAGAGTGAGACCAACCGTTTCGTGCAACTGATCCGCGAGGTCACCGTGGGCAAGACCCTGTTGACGGTGGAGCACGACATGGGCGTGGTGTTCGGCCTGGCCGACCGCATCGCTGTGCTTGTCTATGGCGAGGTGCTGGCCTTCGACACGCCTGAGGCGGTGCGCGCCAATGCGCGCGTCCAGGAGGCCTATCTGGGTTCGGTGCTGGCCGAGTCGCAGGCTGCGGGAGCCCAGGCATGAACTCGTTGCTGGAGTTGAACGGCCTGCATGCCTACTACGGCAAGAGCCACGTGTTGCATGGCGTCAGCCTGCGCGTGGGGGAGGGCGAGATCGTCAGCCTGCTGGGGCGCAACGGCTCGGGCCGCTCGACCACCGTCAAGGCCATCATGGGCTTGGTGGATGCCGAGGGGTCGGTGCGCTGGCGGGGCCAGGAACTGGTGGGCCAGAAGGCCTTCCAGATCGCCCACCTGGGCATCGGCTACGTGCCCGAGAACCGCGACATCTTCCCCAAGCTCACGGTCCATCAGAACCTGCTGCTCGGGCAGAAGCGCGGGCAGAAGTCGCCGCGCTGGAGCTTCGACGACATGTACGGCATGTTCCCCCGCCTGAAAGAGCGCCAGCACACCGAGGCCGGCGTGCTGTCTGGCGGCGAGCAGCAGATGCTGACGCTTTGCCGCACGCTGATGGGCGACCCCGACCTCATCATGATCGACGAGCCCACCGAGGGCCTGGCGCCCAAGATCGTCGAGTTGGTGGCCGAGTATCTGCGCGAGTTGAAGCGGCGCGGCATCTCGGTGCTGCTGGTCGAACAGAAGCTGACCATCGCGCTGGAGGTGGCCGACCGTTGCCTGGTGATGGGCCATGGCCAGATCGTGTTCGAGGGCACGGCCGCCGAACTGCGCGCCGACACCTACGTGCGGCGCGAGTGGCTGGAGGTCTAGGGTCAGAACCGCTTCATCAACCCGAGCAAACGCCGCATCAGCGGACCGTAGGGCGGCAAGAACAGCGCCATCCCGTTGAGGCGCGACTGTCGGAACACCGGCTTCAGCTTGCTGAAGGTGTCGAAGCCCCAGCGCCCGTGGTAGTGCCCCATGCCCGAAGCGCCGACACCACCGAAGGGCAGGCTTTCCTGGGTGATGTGCAGGAGGGTGTCGTTGACCGTCACGCCGCCGGCGGGGATGGCCTGAAGCGCCCGCTCGACACGCGTGTTGTCGCGGTCGAACCAGTACAGCGCCAACGGGCGCGGCCGGGCGTTGACGAAGGCGATGGCGTCGTCCACGCTGTCGTAAGGCACCAGCGGCAGCACCGGGCCGAAGATCTCGTCGCGCATCGCGCCGCAATCGGCAGGCGGGTCGATCAGCAGCATGGGCGCGAGGCGGTGGCCCGCATCGTCGCGGGCTGCGCCATCGAACAGGGTTTCGGTGAGCGTGCCTCGCTGGGCCGCCTCGTCCACATGGCCCACCAGGCGGCGGTATTGCCTGTCGTTGACGATGCTGCAGTAGTTGCCATCCGCCAAACCGGCCGGGTAGCCGCGGCGCACATGGGCGCGCGCAGCGTCCACGAAGGCGGGCAGGCTGGCGCGCGGCAGCAGCACGTAATCCGGCGCAATACAGGTTTGGCCAGCATTAAGCAGCTTGCCGGCGAGGATTCGCTCCACCGCGTGGTCCAGTGGGTAGCCGGGCGTGATGACGGCGGGCGATTTGCCGCCCAGTTCCAGCGTTACCGGCGTCAAGTTGGCGGCTGCAGCGCCCATCACCTTGCGGCCCACCGGTGTGGAGCCGGTGAACAGCAGGTGGTCGAACGGCAGCGCGCTGAACTGTGCCGCCACCTCCGGGCCGCCGGTGACGATGCAGAGCTCTTCGGGCGTGAAGGCCTGCTCGCACAGCCGCTGCAACAGGGCCGAGAAGCCGGGCGTGAACTCCGACATCTTCACCATCGCCCGGTTGCCCGCGGCCAGCGCCGCCACCAGCGGGCCGATGGCCAGGTACAGCGGGTAGTTCCACGGCACGATGATGCCCACCACGCCCAACGGCTGCGGCAGCACCTGGGCGCGGGCCGGCTGGAACCACTTGCCCACGCCGGCGCGGCGCGGCTTCATCCAAGCGCGCCCGTGGCGCAGCGCCCCCTTGACTTCTTCGAGGCTGGGCCAGATCTCGGCCAGTTCGGTCTCGATCGCCGGGCGGCCGCCGAAATCTGCATCGATGGCCTGGCTGATCGCGGCCTCGTGCTCGACCAGGATGCGCTGCAGCCGCCGCAAGCGGCCGGCGCGCTCCTCCCAGGACGGGCAGGGCGCCGCAGACCAGGCGGCACGTTGACGCTCGAGGGCGATGGAGAGGTCGATGGGGGCGTCATGGAGCTTCATTCGCGCATGCTATAGGCACAACGAGCCGCCGCGGGGCCAGCGCTTACCCGGATGATCTCTGCGGATCTCGCCACTCGGTCAGGCGGGCATCGCCTCTCTTGAGCTGTATTAACACCCATGTAGGTGGCCTTTGGCATGCTGTGAAAGGACGAGCATCTCCAGACCCAAGGCACACAGTGACTTCCCGCAGACACCTCCTGACCGCTGCCGCAGCCACGCTTGCGCCCCCTTTCGCCCGTGCAGCGAGCCGCCGTGATCTGGCGGTTCAGAAAGCGCCGACAGAGCACTGGCTACCGGGTGGAATGGGTGGCATCCAGCGAGGCCAGTTCAGTTTCACTGCCACCAGCAGCAGCGGGGGCTATGGGACGATCAACATTCCGCAGCCTGACTTGGTCTACATGATCCCGCTCACGGTCAGGACCTTCGACGAATCCGACGGCGCCAAATACCAGTTGCAGGGTGACGGCCTGGTGACGGTGATGAAGGACGGCCTGTACGACCTGACGGCCAACATCGACTGGCCGGCCCAGCCGCGCGACTCGGGGCAGGACGGCTACGACACGAACATGCGCAAGATCATGATCAGGCGCGTGCCGGTGGGTGTGGCGCCGCCGGTTTACCGGCCCGGCGAGGTCACCCAGATCCCTGGCAACTCGAAGCTCTACGACGGCCTGGCTTCCCATGACTCGCCGGGCTCGAGCTCACCCAACGCCGTTCGCACATCGGTGCACTGGGTTCCCGGCACCATTGCGTCGGGGGGAATGACGTACGTCGATGTCACGCTGCCCGTTGGCAGTTTCAGCCCGACCGTCGGCGACCTGGTGCGGGCCAGCCATGTCAGCCTGACGGACGCGGTGCTCGGCGCCGCGAATGCCGGGCTGCTGATCTCGGCCCGCATGGTCGCGCCGCTGGTGGCCCGCGTGATGATCGAGAACCGCTATAACGCGTCGCCGGTCGCCGTGCCGGGCGGCACGATGAATCTGCTGGCAGAGTCGGCTGTCTCGACCGCCGGCAACAACGAAGACGCCTGGACCTTTGTCAGCTCCGGGGCCGTGAGGCTGCTCGCCAACGAGAAGCTGCTGATCGCGGTGCGCAGCAAATCCCCCGGCGATTACCTGCAGATCGACAACGTCAGCTTCCTGAGGATTGCCAACATCGTGCCGTGAGTGGCCGTGCCGCGCGCGGCGGCAGGTGCCGAATCACGCACTCTTGGGTGATACCAGTGTGGCCCGGACAGGCCCCACCTGGCCAACGCGGGACCACGAGTCCACATCGAACGCGAACTCGGCCACCGCGCAGGTCGGCAGGTGCGTGATCGGCGCCGAGAGGCGGTGTGCGAGTTCACTCAGGCCGGGGTTGTGGCCGACCAGCATGGCCACCTGCAGCTTGTCGTCGAGTGCGTGAATGACGTCGAGAAGCGTGTTGAGAGTGGCGCCATACAGGCGGTCATCAACGTCGATGTCGGCGCTTGCGCGGCCGAGCATCCTGCCCAGGATCTCCGCCGTCGTTCGCGCACGCACGGCGGGGCTGGTCACCCACCGTTCGGGTTGCACGCCGCGCCGTGCCAGCCGCTCGCCCATCATCGGGGCGTCGTGCTGGCCGCGCTCGTTGAGTGGCCTTTGAATGTCGGGCAAGCCCGCGTCACCCCAGCTCGACTTGGCGTGGCGGACGAGTAGCAGCGTTTTCACAGGGCGGCAACCCACTCACTCGCTGGGCACGAAGATCCACATCAACACGTACAGCAGCAGGCCGGTGCCCCCGCAGAGCAGCAGGACCGCGAGGATCAGGCGCCAGGCCCAGGATTCCATGCCGGTCGCTGTGGCCAGGCCGCCACAGACACCGGCAATCCACCGGTCGCCCCGGCTGCGGCGCAGCGCGTTGATCGCCGACGTGAAATCGTTGCCTCCGGCAGGCGGCGAGCCACCGAGCAGCCGCGCCTTGGCGCGCGCAAACTCCTCGTCGCTCAATGCGCTGCGCTGATGCAGTTCGGCCAACTTGTCCAGTTCTTCGCTCAATGCCATGTTGCCTGCCTTTCGATGCGATGCAATCCTGAGTCTCGTACAGCGTGCGCGCTGCGTGGTGCTTCGTCAAGGCGAGACGTGCCCCGGCTGAGGTCAGTCGTCGCCATGGCTGCTGGCCTCAGTGGCCATGGGCATGCCGGCGTTGGCGTTGCCTTCGAAGAAGAACGGCAGTCGCGCGCGGGTGCCGCTCAGCACCTCGTTCATCCCGGGCAGGGCATAGAGCCGACCGTTCTGCATCACATGGCTGATGCGGTCGCTCTGGCGGATGTCGGCCAACACATCGCCATCGATCACCACCAGATCGGCCAGCTTGCCTGCCTCGATCGAGCCGAGTTCCTTGTCCAGCCCCAGGTAGTGGGCCGGGTTCAGCGTCGCCGTGCGCAGGGCCTCCAGCGGGCGCATGCCGCCCAAGCCGAACATCCACATTTCCCAGTGCGCCCCGAGGCCCTCACGCTGGCCGTGGGCTCCGATATTGACCCGGACGCCGAGGCGTTGCAGCTCGGCGGCGGTGCGGGCCACGCGGATCACGTTGTAATCCTCCTCCGGTGCGGTGGGGCGGCGCACGCTGCGTGATTCCAGCAAGGTCCGCGGCACATATTGCCCGAGCAGCGGGTGCTTCCACACTTCCGTGCGGTCGTACCAGTAGTGTTCGCCGTCCAGGCCGCCGAAGGCCACGTTCAGCGTCGGCGTGTAGCCCACGGCGGTTTGTGGCCACAGCTGTTTCACGTCGTCATAGACCTCCGCGATCGGCAAGGCATGCTCGATGCCGGTGTGGCCGTCGATGATCATGCCCATGTTGAGCTGGAACATCGATCCTCCCTCGGGCACCACCATCATCTGGGTCTGGCGCGCGGCCTCCAGCACCTGTTGCCGCTGGTCCCGGCGCGGTTGCTGGTAGCTCTTGACGCTGATCGCCCCCTCGGCTTGTTGCCGTTTCAGGTGGGTCAAGGCGTCGTCCAGGCTGTTGACAGCGGCCGTGATGCTGGCCTTGGCGCCATAGAGAACGGAGCCGGTGGAGTAGATGCGTGGGCCCACCACCAGGCCCGCGCGTTGCAACTCGGCCTGGGTAAAGACCTCGCTGTTGCGGTTGGAGGGGTCGTGAATCGTCGTGACCCCGAATGCCAGCGAGGCGTAGTTGATCCAGCTTTGCTGGGGAACGATCTCCGAGTCGCCCATGGTGCCGTGCCAGTGCACATCGATCAGGCCGGGGACGATGGTGCGCCCGCGCACATCCAATTGGCGCGCGGTGGGCGGCACAGCAACCTGCGAGGCCGGTCCCACCGCCAGGATCCGGTTGCCGTCCACGAGAACGACGCCGTTCTCGATCACTTCGTCCGGCTGGCTGGCGCGCAGCGTGGCGATGCGGCCGCCGACCAGCGCGATGATTCCGCGCGGCTTGTCAGCCGGATGTCGGAAGCCGATGGCCGTGCCGGCGCCCGCGAGTGGCGCCGAGACCGCTGCCGATGCGGCCCCCGCCGTGCCTGTGACGATGGCCCGGGCCACCTCGGCGGTGTACAGGGTGTCGCCGACCGAGAAGTGCACCAGGCGGCTGTCGCCGCTCCAATGCATGGCGTGGCCGGCGACGACATCCAGTTGCCGCACCGGGAAGGCATCCATCTTCGGCCCCACCGTCACCGCCTTGCCGGTGGCCGGCAGCGGCGTTACATAAGCGTGGAAGCGTTCGACGAAACCCAGCCAGCGCCCATCCGGCGACACGGTGAATTCGGAGGCGAATTCGCTGCGGGCCACTTCGGTCTCGGTGCGATTGCCCAGGTCGATGCGCACCAGCTTGTGCATCGAATCGACCTCGTTGCTGGTCGTCGACCGTGTCACGAACACTTCGTCGTTGCGCACGCCGAACTGTGGCGCCTGGCCATCCGGGGTCAGCCGCAGCGGCGTGCCTGCGCCGTCGGCAGAGGCCAGGTACACACCCAGTTCAAGGGCATGCCATGGCGAGGTCAGGAAACCGCCGCGCACCTTCTGGTAAGCCACGCGCTGGCCATCGGGCGAGAACCGCGGTGCGAGGTACTTGCCAGGTGTGGGCGTCAGGATGGTCTCTCGACCGCTGGCCAGTTGCAGCTTGCGCACGGTGCCCAGGGACTGATCGTTCCAGGCCACGAAGACGATTTCGCGGCCGTCGCGCGAGAAACTGGGGAAGAACTCGAAGCGGTCGGAGGCCGTGGTCAGGCGGCGTGGCTGCCCGTCTGGCAGACTCCTCAGGTAAAGGTGGCCCAGCGCTGAGTAGACGACCTTGCTGCCGTCGGGTGACACATTGACCGACCCGAGTTGCCGGACCGGGAACTCATCCGGCGCCACGGTCTGCGCGACGCGCAACGCGTCGCGCACCTCGCGCGTGTCCTTCACATGGAACGCGATCTCCGTGGCCTCACCTTTGAACGGGTCGACCCGCCAGAGCTTGCCGCGAGCCCAGACGACGATCGCTCGGGAATCCGGGGTCCAGGCGAAGGCGGGGTAGACGCCGTAGACCGACCAGGATTCCTGCAGGTCGCGCTCCAGCCCGCCCCACGCGGCCCGCTCGATGCCGGTGCTGAGATCTTTCAGGAACAGCGTCGACTGGTTGCGAACCCTGCGGACGAAGGCCAGCGTCTTGCCGTCCGGCGAGGGAGTGGGGCGGATGGCGCCGCCCGATCCCTGCACGAAGGGCTCGACCGAGCCGTCGTTCATGTCCTGGCGGAAGATCTTGAAGATCTCCTTGTTCGAGTCCTTGTTGTATTCGAAGGTGCGGCCCGGCGTGTCGTCGCGCGAGTAGTAGAGGTACTTGCCGTCTGGCGAGATCGCCGGCTCGCCCAGGTCCTTCTGCCAGTTGGGCTTCTCGTTGAGGGCCAGCCCCTTGCCGCCCGCGAGGTGGTACATCCATATCTCGCCCGAGCCAGCCGAGCGGGTGCCGGTGTAGTGCTTTCGCGCCAGGATGTAACGGCCGCTCGGGTGCCACACCGGGTTGTTGAGCAAGCGATAGTCCTCGTTGGAGACTGCCCGCTGCGCGGTGCTATCCAGATTCATGACCCAGACGTTGTCGCCGCCGCCAGCGTCGGAGAGGTAGGCAATCTGCTGGCCGTCGGGTGAGAAGCGCGCTTGCTGCTCCCAGGCGATCGAGTGGGTGAGCGGCCGCGCCTCGCCGCCGGACATGGGAAGGAGGTACAGGTCTCCCAGCAGGTCGAACAGCAAGGTCTGACCATTGGGGCTGATGTCTACGCTCATCCAGGTGCCGGTGCGCGTGTCGAGGTTGACCGTGCGTGTCGTGCCAGGCGGCTGGTTCACGTTCCAGGCTGGTTTCGAGGGCTCCGGCTTCCTGGCATCCGGCTCGGCGGCCATTGCGGCCAACATCGGCAACATGCTGATGACACCGGCGGAGAAAGCCTGCCGAAGGCCGCGGTACACAAAGTGGGCGATGGGCATGGTCGAAGGTTTGAGTGAAGTGGTGAGCATAGCCGTGCCCGGTGTGCGTGCCCGGTGTGCGTGCCCGCACAGTGCCGGCCAGCGGGCCCGGCATACGATGCAACAGCGTCGGTGTTCCCCGGCGCCAGCGCACCTACCCTGGAGAGTGCCATGACCTCAGAAACCGGCCCCGTCCTGGCCGACGCGCACACCCGCCACAGCGCTGACTTGGCACGACACCTCGGTGTCGACCTGAATGCCGGCCTGGCGGCCGATGAGGTGGTGCAGCGTCAACAACGGCATGGCCCGAACCGCCTGCCGGAATCGCCGCCGCGCCCGGCCTGGAAGCGGCTGCTCGACCAGTTCCGCGATTTCATGATTCTGGTGCTGCTGGCGGCAGCGGTCTTGTCGGGTGTGATCGGCGACCTGGCTGACACGCTGGTCATCGTGCTCATCGTGGTGTTGAACGCCGTCATTGGCTTCTGGCAGGAATGGCAGGCCGACCAGGCCCTGCAGGCTCTGCAGCGCATGGCCGCGCCGCAGGCCACCGTGCGCCGCGCCGAGGGCCAGGTACAGGTGGTGCAGACCGAGCATCTGGTCCCCGGCGACGTGGTGCTTCTGGAGGCTGGCAACCTGGTGCCCGCGGATCTGCGCCTGCACGAGGTGGCACGGTTGCGGGTGGACGAGTCGGCTCTGACCGGCGAGTCGGTCACTGTCGAGAAGATGCATGGCCCGCTGCCGGCAGGCGAGCGGCCGCTGGGCGACCGCGTCAACATGGCCTTCAAGGGCACGCTGGTCACCCATGGGCGGGCCGCTGGCCTGGTGATCGCCACCGGCGCGCAGACCCAGCTGGGCCAGGTGGCCACCTTGCTGGGTGGCGCTGATAGCCGCGCCACGCCGCTGCAACTGCGGCTGGCAGCATTCGGCAAGCGGTTGTCCATCGTCGTTCTGGCCATTTGCGCGGTAATCTTCGGCATCGGCGTGCTGCGTGGCGAGCCCGTGTTGCTGATGGCGCTCACCGCCATTAGCCTGGCGGTGGCCGCCATCCCCGAGGCGCTGCCCGCCGTGGTGACGGTGTTGTTGGCACTGGGAGCTCGCCGGCTGGTGACGGTTAACGCGCTGGTCCGGCGACTCCCCAGCGTAGAGACCCTGGGTTCGGTGAGCGTGATCTGTTCGGACAAGACCGGCACGCTGACGCAGAACCGCATGAGCCTGCATGAGCACCGCGCCTGGGGGGTGCCGGACGAGGAGCTCTGGACAGCCGTGGTGCTCTGCAACGACGCCTCTGCGGGAGCCGACGGCTGGGTCGGTGACCCCACAGAGACCGCGCTGCTGCAGGCGGCGCAGGCAGCTCGGCTCGATGTGGCGGCGCTGCAGCTGGCCAAGCCGCGGCGACACGAGTGGCCGTTCGACGCCGAGCGCAAGCGAATGAGCACCGTGCACGCGCAGGGCACCGGCTGGCGGGCCTATGTGAAGGGCGCTCCGGAGTCAGTGCTGCCGCGTTGCGTGGGCGGTGCAGAACTGGCCGAGGCGCTGGACACCGCACAGGCTTGGGGCCAGCAGGGCATGCGGGTGCTGGCTGTGGCACGGCGCGACGGCGAGGGCGATGGCGCGACAGCCAACCCCGGTGAGCTCGAACGCGATCTTTCGCTGCTGGGCCTCGTCGGGCTGATTGACCCACCGCGGCCCGAGGCTCGCGCGGCGGTGGCAGAGTGCATGGCCGCCGGGATCCGACCTGTCATGATCACCGGGGACCACCCGGCCACCGCACTGGCCATTGCGCGCGACCTCGGCATCGCCACGGAAGGCGCCGACGCCGTGCTCACCGGTGCCGAACTGGCGCATCTGGACGACACGGCGCTGGCCGTTGCGGCGCTCCGCGTCTCTGTCTATGCGCGGACCGACCCGGCGCAGAAGATCCGCATCGTGCAGGCGCTGCAGGCCCAGGGCCGCTTCGTCGCGATGACGGGTGATGGTGTCAACGACGCGCCCGCACTGCGCAGCGCGGACATCGGTGTGGCCATGGGCAAGGGCGGCACCGATGTGGCGCGCGAGGCCGCCAGCCTGGTGCTGCTGGACGACAACTTCGCCACCATCGTCGGGGCGGTGCGCGAGGGCCGGCGGATCTTCGACAACATCCGCAAGTTCATACGCTACGCGTTGACCGGCAACTCGGGTGAGATCTGGGTGCTTTTCCTCGCGCCGCTGCTCGGCCTGCCGATCCCGCTGATGCCAATCCACATTCTCTGGGTGAACCTGGTCACCGACGGCCTTCCAGGCCTGGCGCTGGCGGCCGAGCCGGCCGAGCGTGGAGTGATGCAGCGCCCGCCGCGCCCCCCGGACGAGAGTGTGTTCGCGCACGGCCTGTGGCAGCATGCCCTGTGGGTGGGCCTGCTGATCGGTGCACTGTGCCTGGGCGTGCAGGCCTGGTCGCTCGGGTCGGTGGGCGAGGCCCATGCGCACGGGCAGACGATGGTCTTCACCGTGCTCACGCTGGCCCAGATGGCCCATCTGCTGGCGATCCGATCGGAGCGTGAGTCGCTCTTCAGCCAGGGGCTGACCAGCAACTGGCCGCTGCTCGGTGCCGTGGCCCTCACGCTCGCGCTGCAACTGGCCACCATCTACTTGCCATGGTTTCAGCCGATCTTCCACACCCAGGCGCTGTCGGCCGGCGAACTGGGCCTGTGCTTCTGCCTGGCGGCAATCGTCTTCGTGGCGGTGGAGATCGAGAAGGCCTGGCGGCGGAGCCGCTGAATCAATCGCGTTCGACGGTCACACCGGCCTTCGTCACCGTCCAGCGCAGCGCGTGGTGCGGGCCGGCGGGCACCAAGTTGCCCGAGCCGACGATCTGGCCCTTGTCGTTGATGCCGGTGGCATAGCTGTTGGTGCCACCCGGGTAGTGGCCCAGATTGATGATCTTGCCTTTGCGCCACAGCACGGCGATGGTGAAGACCCCCGGGTTGGGTGCTGGCGCATAACCGACCAAGTCGCCCTTGTTGTTGATGCCGTTCACCAGGTGGCCGTAGGCGATCTTTCCACCACCCAGGGCGGGCAGGTTGGCCCGCACCCCGTTGGTCCAGATCACTGGGATCCGGCCCGGGGCGTAGCCGGCAATCAGGCCACCGTCGTTGATGTGCGTGGCGGCGCCCAGGCCCAGGTCCGTGTAGGCGCCGTTCTGCCAGAAGAAGGCCCGGTAGTCGTTGCCCACGAGGCCCACGCCCGCCACCTGGCCGAGGTTGTTGATGCCCTTGGCTTCGGCATAGTGGCGGAATCCAGGGGCAGGCTCTCCGAGAAAGCCCAGGTCCTGAACGCCTGTATTGCGGTTCCAGACGACGGCATGCGTGTCCATGTTGGCATCCAGTGATGCACCAGCGATCTTGCCCGCGTTGTTGATGGCGTTGGCGAAGCCGAAGCCATAGGGGCCCAGCGCGGGCAGGGTGTACGAGGTGCCTGCTGCATCCCAGTAGACGGGGATCGAGTCGTCTCGGGTGGCAAAGTAGTCGCCCACCACCTCGCCGGCCAGGTTGATGGACCGGATCGTGGGCAGAAACCCCGAGCAGCAGGCGTCGAACACCTGCATGTTCAGGCCGTCCCACACAACCTGCCGGTACTGGAAGTCGACCGGGCTGATGGCGCGGCCCACGGTGCGGTTGGCGTTGTTGATGCCGTTGGCCTCTGAGCCCAAGCCCGTACCCAATTCGCCCATGTCGACGACGTTGACCACCTTGGCAGCCTGCGCGGCGCCGCCCAGCAAGGTGCCCACGAGCAGGGCGGTGAGGGCGAGATTGGCTTTCATTCACGGTCTCCGGCGAGGATTTGTGTCACGGATGATGGCATTCCCACATTAAGAGCACGCAACAGGCCACCAGATACCTACCGGAGCAGAAAATCCGGCCAGTATGCTGCGGGGAACTGGGGCGATCTGCCGCATCCCCTCAGGGGCAGGCAAGGCTGGTCGCCCGGCACTGAACATCACGGGCTTGCACCGTGTGCTTTTCGTGGGGCAGTCCCAATGGGCATGGCACCGTCGGCAGCCCAGGGTTTCACCTAGGCGCGATGCTGTCACTGCAGAGACACTGAGGGGGCGCGGATTCTCTCTAGAATCGAACGATCGTTCTATTTTCTCCTGTCTTCCCACGTCGCTTTTGAAGGGACTTTCGACCATGAGTGCGAGCTATGAGCTTCACGGCCCGGTGGCCGTCATCACGCTGAACAACCCGCCGGTCAATGGGCTGGGTTACGAAACCCGGCGCGCGGTGGCCGATGGCATCGACCGGGCCCAAGCCGATGCAACCGTCAAGGCGATCGTCATCACCGGTGCCGGCAAGGCCTTTTCGGGCGGCGCCGACATCAAGGAGTTCGGCTCGCCCAAGGCCATTGCCGAGCCCAACCTGCTGTCGCTGATCCGCGCGCTGGAACTGTGCAGCAAGCCGGTCGTGGCGGCCGTGCACAGCGTGTGCATGGGCGGTGGACTGGAGCTGGCGCTGGGCTGCCACTATCGGGTGGCCTCGCCGGGGGCCAACGTGGCGCTGCCGGAGGTGAAGATCGGCTTGATCCCGGGTGCCGGGGGCACGCAGCGCCTGCCGCGCGTGCTGGGCGTGGAAACCGCGCTGAACATGATCGTCAGCGGTGACCCGGTCAAGAGCGAGGTGCTCGCCGGCCTGCCCGGCCAGAAGCTGTTCGACAAGCTGATCGAAGGCGATCTGATGGCCGGCGCGCTGGCCTTTGCTGCCGAGGTGGCCGACAAGCGCCCGCTGCCGCTGGTACGCGACATGAAGGTCCGTCACGCCAACCCGGACGGCTACTTCCAGTTTGCGCGCAACACCGTCAAGGCGATGGCCAGGAACTTCCCCGCCCCCGCCAAGTGC
>Ga0075156_10000886_pt1 | contig 15946 bp, 9 predicted proteins | sample JI81AbrownDNA_FD_70966 | JGI IMG/M metagenome (GOLD analysis project Ga0075156, IMG submission 70966) | Wastewater effluent complex algal communities from Wisconsin, to seasonally profile nutrient transformation and Carbon sequestration -... | ecosystem: Engineered > WWTP > Effluent > Algae...
TGCAGAGTCACATAATTCTATAGAAATATAATCAATGGAAGGATTATCCAATTCAACTAATTTCTGCTTCTTATTTCGATTGTATTGTTGTATCAGCTCGTTTTGTTTTGATGCAGTAGTACATAAAGAGCAGCCGATCTGAGCAAATAAAGCTACAATTATCATCATATAAATCAACGGCTTAATTGTAGTATTTGTATTAGTATTCATAGTTGCTCATGTGAGGAAGTACAAGACATTCATTGACGACAAAACACGTATGAAAATTAAAACTCTTTATCTAATACCCACGAATCTCTCATTTCTATCCAAAGAGTATCCAAAATAAATTGCCGCAAAAGCTGATTACCGGGGACATTATCTTCACCAATTTGCTGATCATCAAGTAATCTATAGAATCTTTTTATCCCGTTCCTACTGACCAGTATTGAGTAATAAAGATAATGGCTATCACTAATAACTGATTTATCGCTATAAAAGTCATATTCGGGTTTATTTTCAATGAGTGCCATATATTTTGAGAAGTCCAATGGTATCGAATCAGGTTCGTAAACACCTAACGAGGTGATTTTCTGGCATACATATTTACCATTTGTTAAATAGATAAGATATGAGACCTTTTGCGTTAATTTTGCGGTTGCAGGTACCAAACGAATATGAATATAGTCTTGGTTTTTAACATCCAGTTCTAATAGCGTATGCTCGATATATGAATCGTGTTTGTTGTTTAGTTTTCGCAGGTGACTACCCCGATCATCCCTACTTGAAATTAACGAACATGAACAAATGAACACTGCTGTAATACACATCATAAATATGAACCTATAAATGATAGATTTACTAGTAGTACTGTTTAGCATTTTCACTTCCTAAATATTCAGTATCTTTTGTTGATGCAAGATGTTGCCCGATAGTTAACGTACACAAAATATACACGGTTCAAAAAAAATATACTTATCATCAACATCGTAAATTGTTCTACTTTTTGTACAGTAATCCCCGGCCCTGACAGTTCTTACCTACCACACATCCGCACCTCGGATACGTGTTAATTTCCTCTATCAATTACAAGTTACAAAATCTCGAGAATTTGCTATAACTTCACCGCTTCCCTGCATATATCACTATCATGCAAGCGTTTCAGCAGCAAGTGTTTACGACCAGTTGTAGCAACTGGTCGGACGGGAAATAACGTCATTAGGTTGGGGGATTCGAACTGCTTCAGGGATAAAGACAATTCACCATTTTTGTGCTCCTGCTATCTCCGGATACTCTACTGCAATTACTGACATTAAATCCGTTGTGTTATTCACATAAATTGTTATTAGATGCATAATATTTTTGCTGCTTTTTTCAAAATCTACAAGATATCCACTATCGTACTCTTTATCATCTTTAACTTCAAAAAATTTGACGAAAAATATTCCAAAAGCCATAAGTTTTGTTTGAAATTGAGTGAACGTCATACTTTTAATTTCCAAAAAATCACTGATGAATGTACTGCTTTCATGTAGTAAATTAATCTTGACACCTACAAACAATTCATCTTTTGAAAAAAAAAGAAGATCATTTTGGTAATAAACAATAATTCCGCGCAATTCAGAATCGCTATAAAAAACAGTATCTGCTATCTCTTTTAAATTAGATTCCTGCAAAAGTGGGCTATTTCGGTAAACATACTCTGTTGCACCATTAATTATAAGGTTAAACAATGAAAATTTAATTTCTTGAAAATCACTCATACGTTTATATGAATTATTGAGACATTTTCCGTCCTGGCAGATGTTTCCAACTGCCAGCCAACACATACCAAATGAAACCTACCGCGCATCCGCACCGCTGATAACTATTATTTTCCTCTACCAATTACAATGTACAAAATCTCGGCAAGAGGTAAGTGTTTACGACCAGTTGTAGCAACTGGTCAGACTGGGAATTGCGCACGGAGTAGAGACGCAATATTTTGCGTCTCTACTCTATCTTCTTCCTCAACAAAACCAAATTATCGAGTTTGAGATTGGATGACCAGATAAAAATGGCGTCTTTTGATGGGTTGTCAAATACATCGGTGAAGTTTGTGTACGAGGATTTGTTATCGACGCCAACCGTGCCATTTGAAAAAGTGGTTGCCGTTGGCCAGCTTGAATCGTCAAACGATGCATTGAACCAATTGTCAGGTACCGGCCAATGAATGCCGTAGCTATTCGATGCTCCCACCGATGAATTACAGCTCGCCGATAAACGTGCGCTACCAACTTCCGTGAGACATGCTAAATCCGAAATTGGAGATATGTAATATGTTTGGGCTTTCCAACTATTGTCGGTGAGTCCAACAACACTTCCCGAAGCATCTTTAATAAGTGTGACAAAACCGCCGTCGCCGATATGATTGGACTGACTCCCCTGAACTTCTGTTCCGAGCCCGAGGTTTTCTTCCCAATCCACGCATTTAACCGCTACCGTAAATGGCTTTTTCGCCTTAAAACGCACGATACAAGAGTTAAAATCTGTGAACGGAACAGGGTCTTTGCCAACAGGAACGCCATTAACGTACATTTCAAAATAGTTGTCGCCAAAAATATACGCCGTAAAAACCTCTCCATCAGCATCCACCGTTACAATACTACTACTCGAAAGTGCCGCCGTTGCTGCAGCGCTACTCCCATAGCTATGCCCCGAAACATAAGAATTGTACAAATCAGAAGCGAATGGGAAAGCAGTGTTGGTAAAATTAACGTCAGCCGGTAATGCCCATATTTTATTATCTGTTGAGGTAATTGTTCCCAAAGCTGCTACCCGAACACCCGCTGGGAATAAATTGGCAGTGGTCGTAGTTCCCGCCCCTTGCGTTACTGAACCGATGCCTGTATATGGGTTATTCGTAACGGTTACGGTTTCTGTGCAGGCAGCAAAAGCCAGCAGGCAGGAAAGAATCATCAATTTCGAGAAATGTATCTTGTTCATAATGTTTGATGTATAATATTTTGGATTGCAAGTCCGGTCGGTTGTTACCAACCTACCGTCAACTCTTACGTATGAAATATACCGCTCATCCGTACTTCGGAGACGGGTTTTGTATCCTCTTTCAAGTACAATTTACGAATTCTCAGCAAGATGAGATGGTTTTGGTGTATCAAGCGATTGTGCAGTACGTCGAGCAGGTGACTTTTTTTTAAACACAAAGGTGACAAAGGTTGCACAAAGGTCACTATAAATACACCTATCGTATTGTGTACTTGGTGGTTACCTTCGTGACTTGGTGTTGAAAAAACTGACTTTGCAGTTCGTCGTGCAGGTGATTTTTTTAAACACAAAGGTTACAAAGGTTGCACAAAGGCCACTATAAATACACCTATTTTATTGTGTACTTGGTGGTTAACTTCGTGCCTTGGTGGTAAAAACTGATTGTGCAGTTCGTCGTGCAGGTGACTTTTTTTTAAACACAAAGGTTACAAAGGTTGCACAAAGGTCACTACAAATACACCTAATCTTCTTGTGTACTTTGTGGTTACCTTCGTTTTCTTTGTGTTAAAATTCGAAATTGCTGAAGAATGGCACGCTGATTTTGTATGATTTCTTATGATTGGCGCAGATAAATCATCTTCAATCATAAACAAATCAGCGGCATCAGCGTGCCATCGAAAATAGAATGTAGAGTTCATGTTCAAAGCCTCAAAGAACTCTCTGCGCCTCTGCGCCTTTGCGTCAAAATCTCATCTTGCAATCAACACCTTCCCTATCCCTTGATACATCCCGGCAGTCATTCTACAATAATACACGCCCACCGGCAAGTCGAGCGTTGCGGTATATGCACCTGCATTGAGGTATCCGTCAGTAATGAGAAGTACAGAATTACCAACATAATCAAATACTTCAACACGTACATTTCCCGAGAGGCCTACACCGAAGTCGATGTTTTTGTCTTTGGCGGTCAGGTAATACCGTTCACCTGTCGCTCCAACTATGCGCACCGATTTGCCGCAGTATTCACCAAGCATGAGTGCATTCCCTATTCCGTTAACTCCTTCGCAGGGCGGCGTCACGGCGGTGTCCACTGTCAATTTCATCGGATAAATGGTATCCGTCGTATGCGGCAGAAAAGCATCAAAATTCAATGTCACTTCCCCGTTTGCTCCCGCACCTGTGATGAGTAAGCGATCCTTCAGATCGCTTACGGTGGCTGTCATGCCATTCGACAACCCGGTAATTGCCTTATAATTCATCATTAAAGGATTGTAGGCAAGCAACACTCGCCACGACAAAACATTCCCCGGCGTGCGCAGAATCACCTGAAACGGTTCGCCGGGTAGAATAACTACCGTATCCGGCTGTAGAGTGAATGAACGTTCACTCACACTTTTCCGGCCGACATACACTGTATCATAATTTACACATCCTGCTGCGCTCTGTACAGTGAGAATATAGGTACGTGGAATAGGTGGCGTTGCCTTGGTTCTGCTGGCGTTCGGAGTCACAAGATCCTCCACCGGATACCACGAATAGGTGTATCCCGGCACTGCATCGGCTCCTATTTCGGCTACTTCTCCATTACAAATGATCGTATCATTCCCGGCATTTGCCCGTGGCGGCGGAAGCAGTCCGACCCTCACCGTGGCAGAATCGGTGCAGTAACCACTTGAGACGACAACGGTATAAATCATATCACGCGTGGGCGTTACGAGCGGAGTCGGCGAGGTAGAATTATCCAATCCCTCACTTGGGAACCATTTGTAATTCGTGCCACCGGAGGCAGAAAGGCGCACACTGCCGCCGATACAAACAGCAGTATCGGCAGAAATTTGGGCTGTCACTTGATTGGCAATAGTCAGAGTAACGGTATCATAATTGACGCATCCTGCGGAAGTCATCACCTGTACACTATAGGTGGTCGTTTGGGTCGGCGTTGCTATGGGATTTGAAAGTGAACGGTCGTTCAGTCCATCGGACGGTGTCCACTGATAGGTGTATCCTGCGGTCGCGGCTTCGCCAAGCTGAATACTTGAGCCGAGGCATAGTGTGTCGTCATCGCCGGCGTTGGCGGCAGGAATTGGCTGTACTTCGACGGTCACACGTGCAGAGTCGCTGCACCCACTTTGCGTGACGACAACAGTATAGGTCGTTGTTTTTGTAGGAGATGCCGTGGGATTACTACTTGTTGGGTTGTCGAGTCCGGCAGTGGGTGACCATTGATAGGTCGTAAGGAAGACCGAGCGTGAACCGATTTTCGCGCTGCCGCCCGGGCAGATTACTTGATTGTTTCCGGCATCTGCTTTGGGTGGGAATTTAATCCCGACATTGACGGTTGCCGAGTCGATACAATTCCCGCTGGACACATAGACTTTGTAGCGTGTGGAGGTCGCAGGTGCAGCGATAGGATTAGATATATTGGGATTACTCAGACCGGTCTCCGGCGTCCATCGGTATTCACTGCCGCCGGAAGCGCTGAGCTGCACAGCCGAACCGCGGCATAGGATGGTATCGCGCGAAACGGCTGCCTTGATTGGACCTACGGTGACGGTCACGGCATCGGTATCCCAGCAGTCGAGGGTATTGGTGACGGAGACGGTGTATTCCACACTTTGCATCGGAGTAGCGATTGGATTGGCAATTGTCGGATCGCTGAGACCTGCCGTAGGATACCAGGAGTAATAATATCCCGGCTTGGGAGGAGCGCCGAGTTGCGTGCTGTTTCCGGCGCAAATCACTTTATTTTCACCTGCTTCTGCCTTCGGAATCGGGAGGACTTGTGCCGTAGTGTAGGCAGTATCCATGACGTTCGGTTCATTCTCAACGATGAGCATCACCTGATAATACCCGGCTTGGGAATATTTGACTTTTACGATACTGTCGGTCGATACGGGTGGCGTGCCATTCTCAAATTCCCACCGACGGGAAAGCGGCATAACTTTACTCAAGTCGGTAAAGGTGAGATTCGCCCCTTCGCATCCTGTCGCCGGCTTGGTGAGTCCGAATCCCGCGCATCCGCCCACATTCAGGCGACCGGTATTGAAGAGATAATCCATGAAATTCGGTAAACCGAGAAGTGACTTGCCTGAGAGACGGATAGCATCGGCGCGGTAACCGCACTCACGCCCTTTTTGATTGGGGAATTCAATTGCATCAAGATACGGACGCAGGAAAGAAGCGATATAGAGCTTGCCATCAGGCGCGAGCTGCATGGCGAGAAAGTCTTGGGTGGGTAATTTAAGTTCGAGCGGAATAAGAGAATTGCGCACCGTCGCACTATCAGCACTCACCTCATACTGAAAGATGTCGGCACGATACGAAGCCGAATCGACCGGCGCATACGTACTCGCATACAGCTTGGTATTATCCGGCGAAAAAGAAGCGCCATAGTAGAGATTTTTACTGTCCAGTGGATTCGTCAAAAGGATTTGATTGGTAATTCTGCCGGTCTGTGCGTTGAAATTAAACAATGAAAAAAACGACCCTGCACGGTACGACGCAATAGCAAGCTTGCTTCTGTTCGGCGAGATTTTAATACATCCCTGCGTATGATTCCGACGTTCACCCGGATACGGCGAGAGAATCGGCACCGTCGATATGCCCTGCGCCGTCACATGAAAGGAGTAAAATAGATTTTGGAAGCGGTGATGCGACACCACCCAAAAGCCATCACCCGAACAGTCGAGTGTGCCCGTCAGCTTCTCGGCCGTGCTGTCGATAAGGAAATTATTGATGGAAAGTAATCGCCCGTCGGGATTCTGCATGCTGATGACCGAGTAGTACATACCGGTGACGACCACATCGCCGCCGGTAAGGTCAGGCACAGTAAATATATAGTATTGTTTGCTGTTACCCGGGTCGGGTACGATAAGTACATTTTGTGTCGATGATGAGCCGCCAAGCAGGCCGGTGGCAATTTGCCGGTGATTTCTATTCCAGATACTTATGCCGTCGGTGTAGAAGAGTAATTCCCCTGTTCCACGGTCGGAAACCGTCGCACATCCCTCACCCGAGACGAGCACTCCATCCGAAAGCGCCGATGCAGTATCTCCCTGAAAGGTAATTCCTGCCCTCTCCCCAAAATACCAGTGATTGGCATCTTTGGGAGGCACCTGCTGCGCAAGCAATGGTGTCATTACAAGGCAAAGAAGGAAAATTACACGGAGTACAAATTGGAGCATATCAACGCAAGGTGTTTACTAAGAAATAAGATTAAAGAGCATGTCATTCTGAACACGTCTTCGTGTGAAGAATCGCAACGTGCTGTACTCTCATGATCAGACGCAATCAACAAGCGTCGATTCTTCAGTCGAAGACTCCTTCAGCATGGCATACGTTGTCATCTATTTTTGTAGAATACATAATGGAAGAATCCTGCCGCATACAGTAGCCACAACCATTACAACAGCACTACGGCATGACAAAAATAGCACTTTTATATCATTCTAACTTCGTGGTAATTCCTGCAAAGTTAGAGTTCTGCTGAAATTGACACCCACAATCAACCCAAGCATCAGCGAACGACCATTATTTTCCTGATTTCCTGATACATTCCGGCGGTCATTTTGCAGAAATACAGTCCGGTCGGCACGTCAATTTCCGTAGAATAGATCCCATCTCCCAAGTACTGGCTAACGAGAATGTGTTGAGAATTACCGAGATAATCGACGAGCTCAAGGCGTACATTGCCGGGTAATCCTACACCAAACTCCACCGCTCGCTCCCGCACATTCAGGAAATACCGCTTGCCTGTACCGGAGACACTACGGATGTTTTTCCCGCAATAGTCTCCGACAAGGAGAGTCGTGCCCCGGGCAGTGACGGACTCCTCGCACGACTGTGCCTGCGCAGAATCCATAATCAGCACTACCGGATATACCGTCTGCGAAGTAGCCGGTAAGAAGGTCGTAAATTTCAAGGTCAATTCGCCGCTCTCCCCCGTTCCCCGCACACTCAGCATACCATTTTCCTCTTTCAGAACCGTGGCGACCCCACCCGTAGCCGACACAAGTGAATGGAATGCAATTATTTGAGAATTATACCCAAGTCGCAGATTCCACAGTGGATATCCTATTGGAATACGCAGCGTCACAAGTAGTGATTCGCCCGGAATGATTCGAATGGAATCCGGCACAAGAGTGAATGAACGTTCATTCGGGAGATTCACCTGCACTGTCACGGTGTCGTAATCTTCACATCCATATTCATTTACAACGCGCAGCACGTAGGATGTCGTCACCCCGGGAGTGGCGAGCGTCTGTGCAGATGCAGGATCCGTCAGTCCATCAGAAGGTGTCCACGAGTAACTGTTGCCACGTGCGGCAGGCATACCGATTTCAGTCGATTCACCCACACAGAGTATCTTGTCGGCCCCTGCATTGGCTGTGGGTGAGGAGGCGACAGTCACGGTGACAAATGCGGAGTCGAGGCAGGTACCGCTGAAGACAGTAACTTTGTATTTTGTTGTCTTATTTGGAGTTGCAATAGGATTCGCAACCGTCGAATCGCTCAGCCCGATGCCCGGCGACCATTGATAGACATTGCCACCTGTTGCCCTGAGTCGTACCGAAGTACCGGCGCAAACCACCGTATCGCCGGCAACAACTGCTTCGATATTTCCGACCGTAACGGTAACGGAGTCGGTGGCTGTACATCCTGCCGGAGAGGTCACCGTAAGAGTATAGAGTGTCGTACCCGACGACGGCGAGGCAAACGGTTGTGCAATTGTCGCATCGCTGAGTCCGATAGCAGGTGTCCACCGATACCGATAGCCCGGCACAGCGGGCGTACCTATTCGTACATTTCCATCTTTGCATATCCGTGCATCGTCACCGGCATCTGCCTGCGGCAGCGGCTGTACGACAATCGTTACGCGGGCAGAGTCGTGGCATTTCCCGCTTGAGACATGCACGGTGTAGGTCGTTGTTGATTCTGGAGTTGCGATAGGATTGGGAACAAATGAATTGCTCAGTCCGGCGCTCGGTGTCCACCGGTAATCGCTCCCACCGCTTGCTCTGAGCTGCGCGCTTGCTCCGGCACAAATAGTAGTGTCTCCCTGCGCAAACGCGATAATATTGCCAACGCGCAGATGTACCGTATCGGAGACAATACACCCGGCTGCGGTCGTCACGGTGAGAATATAGTCGATATCTTGAATCGGCGTGGCAGTGGGATTGGAAATAGCCGGATTATCAAGATAGAGAACAGGTTGCCATGAATAGGTGTTTCCGTTCTCAGGACTCCCGCCGAGGTTCGTCGATTCTCCCGGACATACTGTTTTGTCTGCCCCCGCAAGCGCAACAGGCAGCTCATCTACCGTCACGGTGACGAAGGCGGAGTCGATGCAATTACCGTCCGAGACAATGACTCTATAACGTGTCGTGACAGTGGGCGAGGCAAGCGGCGTAGGACTTGACGCATCATCTAACCCTATTGCTGGTGTCCAGTTATACTGCATGCCTCCACTCGCTGAGAGCCGCACTGAGCCGCCGTAACACATCCTGACATCGGCTGAGGCGACGGCTTTGATGGAGCGCATTGCAACATGCACGGTATCATAGCTTGTGCAGCCGTTCGGTGCAGTTACGGAGAGAATATAGGTCATTGGCTGCAGGCATGTTACTCTCGGATTGGCAATCAAGGGGTAGCTAATACCGGTCGTCGGTGACCAGGAGTATTGATACTCATCCAAGTGTTTACTTCCCAGGACATGTGATTCTCCTTTGCAGAGATACAGGTCAGGACCGGCTATTGCCGTAGGTTTTTGGTGAACAGTAATGGTGACATATCCGGAGTCTCTGCATTCCCCAGCGGCGACAATTACTTTGTACCGGGTAGTCTTGGCAGGAGCTGCGAAGGGAATCGATGATGTTGAATCACTTAATCCTTCGGATGGTGACCACGTGTATTCAGTGCCTCCCTTAGCAAAGAGCTGTACTCCGGAACCGGCACAAATGGCAGTATCAGCAGAGGTGATTGCCTTCACGGTATCGACCCGAACGGTGATACTGTCGGTACTTATGCAACCGTATGTATTGGTCACCGTGAGATAATACGTCGTGGACTTCGTGGGTGATGCGATTGGATTGGCAATGGAAACACTACTTAAACCTGTCGCAGGAGTCCATTGATATGTATTTCTTGATATTGGAGGTGTACCAAGTTGCACCTTATTTCCATAACATACAGCACTGATTTTACCGCCTGCATTCGCGACCGGCACAGGGAATACCACGGCTTGCCGGTATTCGGTGACCATGCCCGCCGGAGTACTGTAGCTGAGGCGCACCTGATAGCGACCGGTATCGGCAAAGCGTACTCTGACAGCACTATCAGTCGAGACTTCCGGCGTTCCACGCTCAAAATACCATGAGCGCATCGGGGAATTAGCTGATGTATTATCAACAAAGACCAAATCACTTCCTACGCAACCGCTGATCTTCTCGACTACCGGCAGAGGCGCGCAACCGGTAGAAATACTTCCGGTGTTAAAGATATAATCCATGAAATTCGGTAATCCAATCAGCGAGCGCCCTGAAAGCGCAATGCCGTCTGCTTCGTAATGACAGTCGCTCCCCTTAAGATTCGGCTCATGAATTACATCCAAAAACGAATGATACGGCGAAGCGGCATACAATTTTCCGTTCGGCGCAAGCTGTAGCGCTGAAACGGCTTGTATCGTTTCCCGATTGCTGATCATCGTACGTGAGGCAGCGATAGAATTTTCATTTCCAAGCTGTGTTTCGTATTGAAAAATCGCCGACTCATAGACCGTGGTTCCTACCTTGGTTTTGGCGACGACATAGAGCTTGGAATTGTCGGGAGAGAACGACACACCATAGTATTTATCCTGCGTTCCGGCATTACCGAGCTTCATTTTATTGGTAATTTCACCGGTTTTTGCATCAAAATCAAACAACAGAAGCGTCGAAGTAGCATTCTCGGAGGCAAGGGCAATCTGCGATCTGTTCGGCGAGATTTTGATATACCCGACGGTATGATTAATCGCTGCTTCGGGATAGGACGATATGACAGGCGCGAGTACAACTCCCGTATCAACAATATGATAGGCGTAAAACGTGTTCTTTTGCCGCAGGTGTGTCACCACCCAAAATCCCTCACCCGAACAGTCGAGTGTACCCGTTAATTTCTCCGATACATTATCAAGAAGCACTCTATTTTTGAAGAGCACAACGCCGTTGGGATTCTGCATACTAATCTTGGAGTAGAGTAATTTGGTTGTCGGCGGTGCATGCCCGGAGGTAAGATCAGGCACGGTAAAAAGATAATAATAGAAGCTGTTACCGGGGTCAGGCACAATAAGCATCCCTTGCGTCGAGGAGCTGCCGCTCATGAGTCCCGTCCCGCCGGAGATAATCTGATGCATGGCATTATAAACATTATAGCCATCGGTATAGAACAGCAGCTTGCCGGTGCGCTTGTCCGATACGACGGCACTTCCCTCGTCGGAGTATATCCTGCCATCAATAAGAGGAACGGTGGAATTTCCGAGAAAATTCACCCCGACGACTTCACCGAAATACCAATTGTCCGCCTCGTGCTGAGCAGAGGCAGAAAACAAGATCAGACTAAAAAACAATCCAAACAGTAGTAGTAATTTCACATTCTCACCCCACTTGTAGTTGTGATGTTCCGCCCCGGTGTTCCCCAAAATTCAGAGAACAAAAATCCACCTTGAAAGAAATTACCCTTGTGCGTAAGCGCCGATAATTTCGAATAGTTACCGCCGAATAGAACGACGGATAACGTAGGGCGCTAAACTACGGAATTTAGCCAACCCGACCAAGCAAAAAAATGTGTTTTTTTTTGATTCCCAAAAAGATTGAATGTTTGAATAATTCCATGTGATAATCAAAGAGTGAACCTGATGGCTGCATCATCCGAATTTCCATGAAATTTCAATGTGTTATGATGCAATGACCGTCAATTCTCCTCTCCATGAAAAATACCCGATACCTACTCCTCCAATGCCGTGAAAAATACCCATCAAAACTCCTATTACCTCCTTTTCACTTGACAAAATTTTCAATTTGCCGTAATTTTGCATTCAGGAATTAGCACTCTACAATAGAGAGTGCTACTGTACGTTAAAGCGGTTCTGAAATTCAACACGTTTCTATTTTTTATTCATTTATAATTATCTCAAAGGAGTATATCTATGACAGTTACCCCATTGCACGATCGCGTACTTGTACGCCCATCGCAACCGGAATCCGTTACTGCAGGCGGCATTATCATCCCGGACACAGCACAAGAAAAATCTATGCGCGGCGAAGTAGTGGCAGCAGGCCCGGGCAAAATCACCGAAGACGGCAAAGTATTGCCACTTCAAGTAAAAGTCGGCGACCATGTACTGTACGGCAAATATGCAGGTTCAGAACTCAGCGTCAACGGCGAAGATTTGCTCTTGATGCGCGAAGGCGATATCATGGCGACCGTAACGCTTTAATTAACACAACAATTCTATAACCCTTTTTAATTCAGGAGAATATACTCATGGCTTCAAAAATAATAACTTTTGATGTAGAAGCACGCACCGCTCTCAAACGCGGCGTCGATCAGCTTGCAAATACGGTAAAAGTCACGCTCGGCCCAAAAGGTCGTAACGTGATTATTGACAAAAAATTCGGTTCACCAACCATCACTAAAGACGGTGTGACGGTAGCCAAAGAAATTGACCTCGAAGATCCAATCGAAAACCTCGGCGCGCAATTAGTAAAAGAAGTTGCTTCAAGAACAAGCGACGCAGCCGGTGACGGTACGACGACGGCAACTGTGCTTGCGCAATCAATCGTGCATGAAGGTCTCAAAAATGTAACCGCCGGCGCAAATCCAATGGATTTGAAACGCGGTATCGATATGGCTGTCAAGGCAATTACCGCACGACTCAAAGAAATGAGCCGCGAAGTAACCAGCCAAAAAGAAATTGCACAAGTAGGTACAATTTCGGCAAATAACGATGAAACAATCGGTAATTTAATCGCCGAAGCAATGGAAAAAGTCGGCAAAGACGGCGTGATCACTGTCGAAGAAGCACGCGGCACCGAGACCACGATGGACGTCGTAGAAGGTATGCAATTCGACCGTGGATATCTCTCTCCATACTTCGTTACCGACGCGGAAACAATGGAAGTAGCGATGGAAAATCCATACATCCTCATCCACGACAAAAAAATCAACGCGATTAAAGACTTGCTCCCAATTCTCGAAAAATCAGCTCAATCAGGTCGCGGCCTTATCATTGTAGCAGAAGATATCGAAGGCGAAGCACTCGCAACTCTCGTTGTGAACAAACTCCGCGGTACACTCCGCATCGCAGCCGTGAAAGCTCCGGGATTCGGCGATCGTCGCAAAGCGATGCTCGAAGACCTCGCAGTACTCACCGGCGGAACAGTTATCAGCGAAGAAAAAGGCTTCAAACTTGAAAGCGCTACTCTTGCGTATCTTGGTACTGCAAAGAAAGTTACCATCGACAAAGACAACACAACCATCGTCGAAGGTGCCGGCAAAACCGAAGATATCAAAAAACGTATCAACGAAATCAAAGCGCAAGTGGATAAAACCAATAGCGATTACGACAAAGAAAAACTTCAAGAACGTCTCGCTAAATTATCCGGCGGTGTGGCTGTGCTGAAAATCGGCGCTTCTACCGAAGTCGAAATGAAAGAAAAGAAAGCACGCGTTGAAGATGCTCTCCACGCAACCCGCGCTGCTGTTGAAGAAGGTATCGTCCCAGGTGGCGGCGTAGCTTACTTACGCGCTGTTAGCTCGCTTGACAACCTCAAAGGTGCGAACCACGATCAGCAAACAGGTATCTCGATTATCCGTCGCGCGATTGAAGAACCGATTCGCCAAATCACTGCCAATGCAGGACTTGAGTCATCAGTTATCGTCAACAACATCAAAGCAGGCAGCGATGCGTACGGTTTCAACGCCCGCACTGAAGTCTATGAAGACCTCATCGCAGCCGGTGTGATCGACCCAACTAAAGTATCCCGCGTTGCCCTCGAAAATGCAGCATCCGTCGCGAGCTTATTGCTCACAACTGAAGCAACCATCGTCGAAAAACCGGAAGAAAACAAAGGCGGAGGCGCAATGCCACACGCTCACGGCGGAATGGATTATTAATCCTCTCCCCCATTCATACAAAATCCCGCTTTGGAGTGATCCAAAGCGGGATTTTTTTTGTGTGAGTTCTGTGACGGTTCGATCTTCCTATTCCTCGTAGGGGCGAATCGCATTCGCCCTAACCCTAGCACGACCAGGGCGAATGCAATTCGCCCCTACAACAAGAATTCTATTTACCATTTATTTTTGTTCGGTTGGCTATATTCCAAGCGTCGCCTGCGGTCACCCGTTGCCGTCAAACCGTCAATAAAGAAAAATACTTAATGTAGCAATATCATTCAATAATCACAGCCACTTGCTCATGTTGAATATTATAGGTCAAATATCTGTACCCTAGCCCCCGCTCCTTTACAAACTCCTGAAACGCTTTGAATTCACCGTGTTGCCACATTGGATAGTTGAAGTATTCATCAAAGACAATGACCGTACCTTTGACAATTCTCTCACCCAAGAATGCAAAGATGGTCTTGGTTGAAGAATACAAATCACAATCGACATGCAGCAAGGCGATTGCATCGTGGTGTTTTTTTACAAATTGAGGTAACGTATTGTCAAACCATCCTTTATGCAGCATTACATTTGTACGAACCTTGGGGAGGGCGGGCACTTCAAACGCACCTTTATCAAATCCATCGCGCCAGAACTCAGGTAATCCCTCAAATGAATCAAAGCCATGCACTGTTTGCGGCGTTTTTGAGGCGATATAATTAATACTTGTACCGGAAAATACGCCAAATTCCAAGTACAAACCACTCAATTGTATATGCTCAAACGCAACATCCATCACCGCTTCGACGCTTTTTTGCGGCTTGACGATACTCATCGCCCGCTCGATATATTCACAGGTACTGTCCAAAGCACGCTCGTCTAATCGGCGGGCTATATTCTGTTTTTCATGCGCAAGTACGTATGCACGCGTGCGATCAATGAGGTTTTGATATATTTTTTTAACCATGAGAATTTAAAGTAATTATTTATTCAACTATATTATTTAATTATCTATTACGAAACAACTGCAGGCACTGATTCAAGCGCTGATATCATCATCTCCGCCACCTCAATTCCATTACTTTCATGCGGAATAGTCGCGCAGGTAATCACCCGTCCTGCGCCGGAGGCAAGCAAATCACGATACGCATCCCCGGCGAAAACCGCATGCACTCCTATGCATATTGGCGGCTTCATTCCCGCTTTGAGAATATGCCCGACGGTCTCGATCATCGTGCGTGCGGTCGAGATGATGTCGTCCACGAGAACCGGCGTATAGTCCTTATATTTCTCGACATCCGGTACCGAGACTTCGACATCACGGTCACCGTGGCGGATTTTTTCGAGGACAATTGAGGGCGCTCCTGCATTCCGCGCCACCTCCGACACCCACTGTTCGCTCTCGCTGTCGGGTCCAATCAAGAGCGCCTGCGGAATATTCTCCCGTATCCACGCCGAGATCACGCCTGCAGCATGCAGCACATCGCAGGGAACGCTGTAAATCTCCTGCATGGAGTTCCTGCGGTGCAGATGCGGGTCGATGGTAATTAACCGATCGATAGCGCCCGAGAGCACACGTGCGAAGTACTCGGACGTCACCGCCTCGCCCGGGTTGAAACGTTTATCCTGCCGCATATACGCCAGATACGGCGCCACGAGGCAAACGGAAGCAGCGCCCATATCTCTAAGCAATTGACATAAAAATAATAACGGCAAGAGTTTATCATCCGGCTTGTGGAGCGTACACACGACCACCGCTTCCCGTTCGCGCACATCGCTTTCGATGCGCAGGTACGTCTCGCCATCGGGGAATTGACGGTGGATACAGATGCCGGTCTCGGCA